>JAANMX010002575.1_pt1 | contig 17648 bp, 12 predicted proteins | sample 7279681 | NCBI WGS metagenome assembly JAANMX01 (sample SAMN14094542, study PRJNA606508) | bioreactor metagenome | isolation source: A lab-scale SPAN reactor treating ammonium-rich wastewater day 351 | place: Ireland: Galway | collected 2018-01-01
CGGCGCGGGGTTAACCCGGCTCGCGGTCACCCCCGCGACGCACCCGTTGGCGAAATGGAGTCGGGCCTCAGCCACATCCTCGTGCGTCCCGAGCAGACTCACCCCAACCGCCTCGACGCGCCGCACCGGGGACCGGACGAGCGCCAGCAGCAGGTCGAGGTCGTGAATCATCAGGTCGAGAACCACCCCCACGTCGGTCGAGCGCCCGCTGAACGGTCCGAGCCGCTCGCAGGTGACGAACTTCGGCCGGAGCGGGCGGGCGAGCAGCGCCTCGAACGCCGGGTTGAACCGCTCGATGTGCCCCACCTGCAAAACGGTCCGCTGCCGCTCGGCCAGTTCCACCAGCGTCTCGGCCTCTTCGAGCGTCGCCGCGAGTGGTTTCTCGACGAGGATCGGGATGCGCCGTCTCAGGAACTCGGCGGCAACGGCGAAATGCTGGCTGGTCGGGACGACGATGCAGGCCGCCTCCACCTGGTCGAGCAGGGCGCGAAAGTCGGTGTGAGCCGCCGTGCCGACGCGCTCCGCCACCGCCCGGGCCTGGTCGGCGTTCATGTCCGCGACGCCGACCACCTCGACTCCGTCGAGACCGGCGAGGACGCGCGCATGTTCCTTGCCGAGATGGCCCACGCCGACCACCGCCATCCGAAGTCGGGCCATGAATCTTCCTCAGCTGACCGTTGAACCCTGCCCCTAATGCAGGGGCAAGGAACCTGGTGTGCCGTGGACTTTCTCAAAGCCCACGGGGCGCCGCCCGCGGGCTTTGAAGAATCTCCCTTCACACCCTGTCCCTTGTCCCTGCACTGGCTCCCAATCCCTCTAAGCGGCCACGCGCCGCTGGGTGCGGTTGCCGTTGTTCAGGTGCTGGCTCAGAGTGCGCACCAGTTCGATATTGAGCGGGTGCCCGGACCGATGCGCGACCAGATGGCCGCAGACGTCCTGGCCGAGCAGGGACAGATCGCCGATCAGGTCCAGGATCTTGTGGCGCGCGGGTTCGTTGGCGTAGCGCAAGCGGTTGTTGATGGGTCCGTGGGGGCCGAACACCAGCAGGTCGGCCGGCGTGGTGCGGGCACCAAGACCCTGCCGCTGCAGTTCGGCAGCCTCCTCTTCCAGGAGGAACGTCCGACAGTCGGCCAACTCGTTCGTGAACGACTCGGGCGTCACCGTCGCCGTATGCCCCTGGCGCCCCAGCGGTGAGGTGGGGCCGTAGTCGAGCAGGTAGCTGGCGCGGAGTTCGACTCGGTCGAGCGGGTGCAGCGCGAGGGTAGCGCCGTTCCTGTGCAGCACGACGCTGCTCTCGACGCACCAGACAGCGCGGCGCGCCGGCTGGACGCGAGGACCGGCGGCCCGGAGGGCGTCCACGAACCGCCGCGCCGACCCGTCCAGGCCGGGGGGCTCGCAGGCGTTCACCTCAATCGTGCAGTTATCGATGCGCAGCCCGGCGAGGGCCGCGAGGACGTGCTCGACCAGTCCGACCGTGACCGGGTGGCGGCCGAGGGTGGTCCGGCGGTGCGTCCCGGTGACGTGCTCGACACAGGCGGCGATGCGAGCCCCCGGCCCCAGGTCGGTGCGCACGAAAACGACCCCGGTGTCGGGCGGGGCCGGCAGGAAACGGAGGCGGACGTGGGCGCCCGTCAGGTAGCCGGTGCCCTGCACCTCCGCGGGGCGCGTGATGGTGCGCTGATAGCGGTAACAGACCCTTCTCACGTTCGCGCCTTCCTTGCTTGAGGATCTACCGATAATCCGGACCGCATCCCTGGCTCGCCGATTCCGAGAAACGCTCGTTCAAGGCCCGTTCCAGCCGGGGGGTAGCCATTCCTTGTCTGCCTGTTGCTCCGGCAGACAGGAATGGCTGCCCCACATGTTGAAATCACCTCTCAGCGCTGCGCCGGGGCCGGCGCGGCCGCAGCGGGCGTGCCGGCTGCGGGGGCTGCCGCCTGGGCACCGGCGTTCAGGTTGGCCAGCACCGCCTGGGTAATGTCCAGGCCGGGAGCCGCGTACACCGGGAACGCGCATCCGGTGCCCATCGTGCCCTGCAGCTTGCGCTGGATGTTCGCCGGGTGGTACGCCTCGCTCGCGTTGGCCTCGTGGTGAGCCATGACGAGGTGGAACCCGTTGGAGGCGGCGTAGCGCTTCACGGCGTCCTCGACCTCGTGGTAGAGCTGGACCATGCCGTCGCCCTGACGCTTCTCGATGACCTTCTTGGCCTCGAGGAGGTTATCGTCGATCTGCCGCTTGCGCTCGCGGATTTCCTTCTCGGCCTTGTCGCGCTGCTCCGGCGCGATGCCCTGCTTCTGGGCTTCCTTCTGCCAGGCCTCCAGGTTGACGCGCAGCTCCTTGTCGCTCTTCTCGAACGGGGCCGCCAGGCGGGCCATCTCGTCGTTGAACGTCTTCGCCTTGTGGTAGCTCTTGATCAGGTGGACGATGTTGACGAGGGCCACGCGCATCTGGGCGGGAGCCTGAGCGGGAGCCGCGGGAGCCTGGGCCCACAGCCGGGTGCCGAAGTAGATAGCCACCCCCAGGGTCGCCACGCCAGCGACCAGTCCTACCTTCCTGTTCACGGTTCGGTCTCCTCTCCTCAATCGGTTCCGTCGATCGGGCCGCCCCATTCCCCTCCCGAGGCCCAACGTTCGACCGTGCGCCTGCGACTTCTCCCCCGGGGCTACAAAAGGAGAGCCGGGTTGTATCCGACGACAGCAACCCGGTCAAGGGACATTTGCGGCCCCGGCCCCAGTACCGATGCGGGGATTCGATCCGCTGCCCCCGGCCGGGCAGTCGTCTGCTCTTGGCCCGGTTCGCCCCCCTTGCTATGATCCGGCGTCAATTCGGTACGACGGTGCCGATTCCCTTCTTGGACGTGAGGCAGGACGGCATGCGGATAACCCGGTTCGTCGGAGCCGCCCTGCTGGCGGGGTCGGTGCTGCTGGGGCCGGGTTGCCGGTCCGGGACGGCGCCGCTCACCCAGGTGCAGGGGAAGGTGACGTACCGCGGCCAGCCGGTCCAGGGCGGCACGATCGTGTTCGCGCCCGATGTTAGCCGGGGCGCACGCGGCGAACTCGCGTGCGCCGAGATTCAACAGGACGGGTCTTACACTCTGAAGACGAGCGATTTACCCGGCGCCGCGGCCGGGTGGCACGTTGTCACGATCAGTTCCGTCCTGCCTCCGGGTCCGCCGCCGCTCGGCCAGCCTTACGCCGTCCCCCCATCCGTCCTGCCCACCCGATACCGCGACCCGCGCTTCTCCGGCCTGGCCTGCGAGGTCAGCGCCGACCGGCCGAACACCATCAACTTCCAGCTCGACTGAAAACCCCCCGCTTCAATCCGCATTAACTGCTTGCATCGGCCCGTCGGGCGCTTACAATCGCCACGGTCCGCCCCGCGCCACCACGAGACCCACGCCATGCTCTGGGCCTACCAGCAACGCCTCGACCCGCTCGCCGACTCCGTTCTCTGGTCCCCCCTCTGGTCCACCCTCCTCGCCGGCCTGCCGGTACTGGTCCTGTTCTGGCTGCTGGTGCCGCGGCGCTGGCTGGCCCCGAAGGCCGGCGCCGCCGCCGCCGTCGTCGCCATCCTTGTCGCGATCGTCGTCTACCGCATGCCGGCCGACATGGCCGGCATGGCGTTCGTCTACGGCGCCGGGTTCGGCCTGCTGCCAGTCGGATGGACGATCTTCAATGCCATGCTGCTGTACAACATCACGGTCGAAACCGGGCAGTTCACCGTGGTGCGCCGGTCCGTGGCGGGGCTGTCCGGCGACGCGCGCATCCAGGCCATCCTGATCGGGTTCGCGTTCGGCGCGTTCCTGGAGGGCGCGGCCGGCGGGGGGACGCCGGTCGCCATCTGCGGCGCCATCATGGTCGGGCTCGGGTTCAACCCGTTCCTCGCCGCCGTCCTGTGCCTGATCGCGAACACCTCGCCGGTCGCTTACGGCGGACTCGGGACGCCGCTCATCGTGCTCGGCGGCGTGACCGACCTGCCCACCCCGACGCTCAGCGTCATGGCCGGCCACCAACTCCCACTGCTGTCGTTCATCGTGCCGCTGTGGATGGTCCGGTGCATGTGCAGCTGGCGGCAGACGTGGGAGGTGTGGCCGGCGCTGCTCGTGTCAGGCGGGTCGTTCGCCCTGTTCCAGTACACCTTTGCCACCATCCACACCTACATTCCGGGGGTCGAACTCTGGCCGATGACGGACATCGGCGGCGGCATCTTCTCGCTGGTGATGACGGCCATCTTCCTGCAGTTCTGGAGGCCGAAGCGGGTGTGGCACTTCGACACGCCCACGGTCCCCGCGGCGGCGCCGGCCCAGCCTGCGACTGCGGCAAACGACCCGCACGCGGCGGAGGCGGCTGCGCTGCTCGGCAACAGCCCGGCGCCCGGCCCGGCGGAGGAGCGGCCCTTGACGGCCAGCAGCGTGGCCCTGGCGTGGGCTCCTTACGCGCTGATGTCCGTCTTCCTGCTATTTACCGGCCTGGTGCGGCAGCAGGAGCGGCACGGGCCGGTCCTGCTCGGCCCGATCCGAACGAACTACCTGATCCCGGTTCCGGCGCTCCACATGGAATCGCATCGCGACCCGCGCCTCCATCCGGTCCGGATCGAGCAGCTGGCGACCCTCACCTTCGCTCCCCCGAATCCCCTGGCCGCCGCCGCCAGCGCCAGCGCCGCGGTCTACCTGGCCCCAAGGCCGGAGAGCGCCCTGTTCGATTTCGCCTGGTTAACCGCGCCCGGCACCGCCGTCTTCCTCGCTGCCCTCCTCTCGATGGGGATGCTCCGGATGAGCGGCCCGCAGATCCGCCGCGTGTTTGTCCGCACCGTCTACCAGATGCAGATCCCCATCCCGACGATCTGCTTCATGCTCGGCCTGAGCTACGTCACGCGCTACGCCGGCATGGACGCGACGCTCGGGGTGGCGTTCGCCGAGACGGGCTGGCTGTACCCGTTCTTCGCAGCCCTGCTGGGGTGGCTTGGCGTGTTCCTGACGGGCACCGACGCCGGGAGCAACGCCCTGTTCGGCAGCCTGCAGAAGATCACCGCCACCGAGGTGTTCAACAACCACCCGAGCATGTTCGAGGGCGTGCTGAGCCAGGGGCAGGCGCAGGTTCTCATCTGCACCGCCAACAGCACCGGCGGCGTGATGGGCAAGATGATCGACGCCCAGAGCATCTGCGTCGCGACCGCCGCCACCCACCAGATCGGCCGGGAGGCGGACATCTTCAAGGCGGTCGTCTGGCACAGCATTGTGCTCGCCAGCCTCGTCGGCCTGATCACCCTGCTGCAGGCGTACATATATCCCCTCACCCTGCTGGTGCCGCATCCGTGACGGAGGGTAGATCCCCCACTTCATCTTGGTCCGCACGTCTGCCTGCGGTATAGTCGTGCCCTACGGGAGGGTTGGTATGAGTCCGTGCGCAGCGCGACTGGGTGGCGGTGTTCCGAGAAGCGTCCTGGCAGCGCTCGGCGCTCTGCTGTGTGCCTTTCCGCCCGCGCCAGCGCGTGCGGCGGAGACAGAGCAGCGGGTTTTCAGCATCCACGTCGGCGGCAAGCCGGCCGGCGACTACCGCCTGACGATCACCCGCCAGGACAACGGCGAGGAGGTCGTCACCGCCCAGGCCGGCGTGCGCGTCAAGGCGGTCCTGAAGACGTACACCTACACCTACCAGGGGACGGAGCGCTGGAAGGATGGGCGACTGCTCGAGCTGCGCAGCAGCACCAGCGACGACGGCAAACGCTTCGACGTCCTCGCGACCGCCGAGGGCAACAATCTGCGCGTCCGGGTGAGCGGACAGACGGACCGGCTGACGCGCTGGGACGTCTGGCCGACCAGCCACTGGCACCTGCCGGACGCGCGCTTCCACAACCAGGGCGTGCCGCTGCTCGACGCCGACACCGGCAAGGAGTTCACCGGCCAGTTGCAGTACCTCGGCATCGAGGCGGTGACCGTCGGCGGGCAGGCCCAGAAGTGCTACCACTTCCGGGTGCTGGGCGCGCCGGCGTCGCCGGTCGATCTGTGGTACGACGGGGCACACCGCGTCGTCCGGCAGGAGTTCACCGTCGAGGGCCACCGCACCGTCTTCCAGCTGACCGCCCTGCGCCGCCAGTAAGCGGCCTTGCCAGAACCGCGCGAACGTGCTTTCCTTGGGCGCGGCACGACTCGTCGCGCGAGGAGTCCCATTCAGCCAGGAAGGTGATCATGGATCGTCAGTCGATTCGCCGGATGCTGGTCGAACTGCTCGAGGCGGACACCGGAGAGACGTTCGCGGATCTGGACGATGCGCAGGATCTGCGCGCGGAACTGGGGCTCGATTCGGTGGATCTCGTGAGCATCGTCTCGCAGGTCGAGCGGCGCTTCCGCATACGCCTGGCTCAGCAGGAGCTGGAGAAGCTGGTGACAGTGGGCAACGTCCTCGACCTGCTCCAAAACAAGCTTGCCGCCCCGCCCGAATCGAAGGCCGCCTGACCGACCCCCCGCACAGCCCGCCAGCGCCTTGGCCCGACGGCTCGCCGGCCGATACAATCGCTGCGACCCGCGACCACCGGCGGCCGCGCCGGAGCCTGTCGCTCCACACCGGCCGCCGCGGGAGCCGAAGCGCATGCACACCACCCGCCGCCTCCGCGAGTTGCTCGCCCGCCCAGGCGCCGTCCGCAGCCTCGGAGCCCACGACGTCTTCTCCGCACGGCTGGTCGAGGCGGCCGGGCTGGAAACCGTCTTCCTCGGCGGGTTCGGCACCTCCGCCAGCCTGCTCGGCCTGCCCGACGTCGGGTTCATCACCCTCACCGAGATGGCCGATGCGGTCCGACGCATGGCCCAGGCCGTCGCGATCCCGGTCGTCGCGGATGGCGACACCGGCCACGGCGACCTGCACAACGTCGTCCGCACCGTCCGCGAGTTCGAGGCCGCCGGCGCCGCCGGCATCATCCTCGAGGACCAGGTCACCCCCAAGCGCTGCGGTCACTTCCAGGGCAAGCAGCTCATCCCCACCGCCGAGATGGTACTGAAGCTCCGGGCCGCGCGTGACGCGCGCCGCGATCCCGATCTCGTCCTCATCGCCCGCACCGACGCCCGCGCCGTCGAGGGGATCGACGCTGCCATTGCCCGCGCCAATGCCTACGCCGACGCTGGCGCCGACGTCTGCTTCATCGAGGCGCCGGAGAGCCGCGCCGAGCTGGAACGCATCCCGCGCGAGGTCCACCGCCCGCTGCTGGTGAACATGCTCACCGGCGGGGTAACGCCGATCCTCCCGGTTGAGGAGTTACAGGTGCTCGGCTACAAGCTCGTCGTCTGCCCGATCGAGAGCCTGCTAATCTTCGCGACGGCGATGCGCAAACTCATCGACGCGCTGCTGACGCGCGGCCGGGTGGACCTGCCGGCAGGCGAGATGATGACGTTCGCCGAGGTCAAGAACCTGCTCGGCCTGGACGCGGTACTCGGGCTGCGCGACCGGCTCGCCGGGCGATGAACCACACCGGGGGCCGCCCGGTGTCGCACTGAACATGGGCACAACCTCCTTCCTCCGCCTGCCGTTCTTCACCGAGCTGGAACCGGCGCGCAACGTCCTGGTGGCGGGCGCCGGCGGCGGCTACGACATCTTCAGCGGGCTGCCGCTCTACTTCGGGCTGCGCGCCGCCGGCAAGGCGGCCCACCTCGCCAACCTCTCGTTCACGAACCTGGAGCCGGCCGCGGGCCGTCGGCTGGCGCCGGCCCTGCTGGAGGTGACCGCCGACTCGGGCGGAAGCAAGACGTATTTCCCGGAGCGCTACCTCGCGGAGTGGTTCCGTTCCCAGGGGGAGGAGGTGCCGGTCTACTGCTTCGACCGCACCGGCGCCGCCCCAATCCGCCGCGGGTACGAGGCGCTCGTCGAGTTGCTCCAGGTCGATACGGTCGTCGTTGTGGACGGCGGCACCGACAGCCTGATGCGCGGTGACGAGTGCGACCTCGGCACGCCGCACGAGGACATCGCCACGATCGCCGCGGTGGACGACCTGCCGGTGCCGCGCAAGCTGCTGGTCTGCACCGCGTTCGGGGTCGATACGTTCCACGGCGTCTGCCATGCGCATTTTCTGGAAGGCGTCGCCGACCTGATCCGGCGCGACGGCTACCTGGGGGCGTTTGCACTGACGCGCGACATGCCGGAGGTGCAGTGCGCGCGTGCGGCAACGCTCGCCGTCTTCCACGCCATGCCGCACCATGTCAGCATTGTCGCCAGCTCCGTGCTCAACGCGATCCAGGGCTGGTACGGCGACGTTCACGCCACCGACCGCACGGCCGGCAACGAGCTGTTCATCAACCCGCTGATGGCGCTGTACTGGTGCTTCCGTCTGCGCCCGGTCGCCGAGCGTATCCTCTACCTCGATGAGCTGAAGAAGACGGAGACGTACATCGACGTCGATGACGCGATCGAGCGCTTTCGCCTCGGCTGCCGGGACATTCGGCCGTGGAAGGATCTGCCGATGTAGGATGATCGGGGTTGCGCTGCGCTCCACCCCGTCAGAAGCAGCCCAGGCCGAACCTGACGCGGGGGACGGCTGTCATCCTTGTAGAGATCCGCTGACCGCGGCACGGACCCTTCATCCGTCGGCAGAGGAACGTCATGGTTTCCCTTTCTCTGGACCACGTTGAGGAACTGCTCCTGCAAGCCCACACCCCGGCCGAACTGTTTGCCCGAACGTGTTACGAGGATCTCGTCAACGCCACGCACCCGACGCGCTACCCGGGCGACCGGAGAGCGGCCGAGTTGTTTGCGCGCGTGCAGGCCCTCCACGACCGCTTCCGGCGGGTGCCCGAACTTTACCGGCAGCTCACCGACCCGCCCGTCCTCGTCCCCGGCCGCCAGAACACCTACACCCTGCTGCGCCTCCTCGCCGCCGGCGACGCCGCCGACGTTCACCTCGCCACCGCCGCGTATGATCCCACGACCGAAGCCGAGCCTTACTACCTCCTGAAGGTGTCGCGCGTCCCGGAGGGGCACGACCTCCTTGAGCGCGAACGAGCCGCGCTTACCGGACTGCTGGCCGAGGCGGGCGATACCACCTACCGCCAGTACCTGCCGGCCCTGGTCGAATCGTTCCCCATTCGCGACCGGATGCGCAAGCGCGTCAACGTCTTCGCGTACGAGCCGGGCCTCTGGACGCTGGAGCAGATCCACGATCGCCAACCCGTCCTCGATCCCCGGCATCTCGGCTGGATCTTCCGGCGGCTGCTGACGATCCTGGGTTTCAGCCACCGCCTGAAGACGGTACACGGGGCGATCCTGCCCTGCCACGTCCTGCTCGCTCCGGTCACCCACGGGTTGCGGCTGGTCGGCTGGGGCCACAGCGGACGGACGGGCCAGCCGCTCCAGACCATCTCGGTCCGCTACCGCGCCTGGTATCCGCCGGAGATCCTCCGCAAGCGGCCGGCGTCCGCCGCGACCGATCTGTTCCTCGCGGCCCGTTGCCTGGCCTACCTGGCCGGGGCGGAGCCGGATTGTGCGACGCTCCCCGACGCGATTCCGGCAACCCTGCGGCCGCTGCTCAATGACTGCCTGCGGGACGAGACGCACCTGCGCCCGGGCGATGCCTGGGCGCTGCTGGACGAGTTCGACGCACGGCTGCGGCGCGCGGGCGAAGCACCGACATTTCACCCCCTTATCCTGACCTGAAGGAGGCAACATGGGTGGCACACGTTGGTCCGACGAGCACTACCACGACCGGGCGAAGGTCCGGGCCAGCACCGGCCGGGACGCCTTCGAGTACGACCGGGCGGTCCGCAGCGGTAGCGTCAGCCGCACCGTCCACCAGAAGATGAACCCCTACGGCGTGACCGTGCGTGAGTCGCGCGACAGCGACGCTCACCCGAACAGCCACGCCGTCGCCGTCCTGTTCGACGTGACCGGCAGCATGCAGGCGGTGCCGCGGATTCTGCAGGAGAACCTGCCGCGCCTGATGGGGCTGCTCCTGCGCAAGGGCTACCTGGCGGACCCGCAAATCCTGATCGGCGCGATCGGCGACGCGACGTGCGACGCCGCGCCGCTACAGGTCGGCCAGTTCGAGTCCGGCATCGAGATCGACGAGGATCTCGCCAAGCTGTACCTGGAGGGCGGCGGCGGCGGCCACATCACCGAGTCTTACGAGCTGGCGCTGTACTTCATGGCCCGCCACACCGCCCTGGACTGCCACGAAAAGCGCGGCCGGCGCGGCTACCTCTTCGTGGTCGGCGACGAGATCCCATACGCGCGGGTGAAGCGCAAGGAAGTGGCGAAGGTCATCGGCGATTCGCTCCAGGCCGACATCCCGGTCGAAGATCTGATCGCAGAGTTGCAGCGAATGTACGAGGTTTACTTCGTGCTGCCGCGGCTGACGAGCCACTGGAACAACGAGGAGGTCCACCGCCGCTGGGTGGAACTGCTGGGCCAGCACGTCCTGCGGCTGGAAGATCCGGCCGGCATCTGCGAGCTGATCGCCTCGACGGTCGCGGTTACTGAGGGCAAGGTGGACCTGGACGAGCTGACCGGCGACCTGGAGGAGGAGGGGACGTCGGCATCGGTCGCGCGGGCGGTCGGGAAGGCGCTCGGTCCGGTCGCCGAGAGCCGGGGCGGCAAGGGACCGGCGGTCCGCGTGCCCGAATCCGGCGCCGGCTCCGGGGTCGCGAAGTTGTGACCGTGGCTGTCCGACCAACCCGGAGCGCCAGCCCGCGCTGACGCTTCGGGCTCGGACGCGGTCAGGAGTCGTCATGCGCCGCGCCATCATCACCGTCGGCCTCGGGTTCGGAGACGAGGGCAAGGGGGCCGTCGTCGATTACCTGGCCCGCCGCTACGAGGCCGACCTCGTGGTCCGCTACTGCGGCGGGAGCCAGGCCGGCCACAACGTCGAGCTGCCGGACGGCCGCCGCCACACCTTCTCGCAGTTCGGGGCCGGGACGCTGGCGGGCACGGGCGCCCGGACGTACCTCGGTCCACAGATGGTGATCGACCCGCCCGCGCTGCTGCGCGAGGCCGCACACCTCGCCGAGCTGGGCATTCCGGGTCCGCTCGACCTGCTTAGCGTCCACCCGCGCTGTCTGGTGACAACGGTCTGGCACAGGGGGCTGAACCGGCTGCGCGAGCTGGCCCGAGGCGACGGCCGGCACGGCTCGTGTGGGCAGGGCATCGGCGAGGCACGCAGCTACTGGTTGCGGCACGGCCAGGACGCCATCTTCGCCGCAGACCTGCTGGACCCGGACACCCTGCGCGGGAAGCTGGAGTTGCAGCGCCAACGTGTCCTCCTGGAGGTGCAGCCCCTCCTCGCCGCCCTCGAGGGCGATTGCTCGGAAGCACTGGCAGTCTGGGAGCTGAGCGCCGAGGATGTGGCAACGCAGCTGAGCGAGGTATTCCAGAAGGGGGGCACGCTCTCGGCGACGGTCCCCGCCTGCCGGACCGCCCTTTTCGAGGGCGCCCAGGGCGTGCTGCTCGACGAGTATCGCGGCTTCCATCCACACACCACCTGGAGTACCGTCACCGCTCACCACGCCTGGGAGCTGGTCGAGCAGCTGCAGGTTGACGCGGTCGCCGTGCTGGGCATCACCCGGGCGTACACGACGCGCCACGGGGAAGGCCCGCTGCCGACGTTCTCCGCCGAGCTGACGAAACAGCTGCAAGATCCCGGCAACCCCTGGAACCGTTGGCAGGGCGGGCTGCGTTGTGGGTGGTTGGATCTGCCGCTGCTGCGCTACGCGGCGGCCGTCGCCGGGCCGCTCGATGGGATCGTGGTAAATCACCTGGATCAGCTCGCGGAAGGTCCGTGCCCGATCTGCGAGGAATACCAGGGATTCACGCCGACCGCATGCACCGCCCCCAACCTGGCGTGGCAGTCCCGTCTGACCGAGGGGCTGCGCGAGGCCGCCCCGGTGCTTACCCCTGCGACGACGGAACAGCTTCTGCAGCACGTCGGGGAGCTGGCCCCGGTGGTCGGGATCGGGTTTGGACCGACTCACCAGCAAAGGAGCTGGACTGGCTTCCACTTCCGCAAACGCCGGCACCCCGATTAACGTCCGAGTCAGCCACCCCCGAGCAGGCAGACACGATTGTGCTGTACTTCTCTCCCTTCTCCCTTGATGAGAGAGGAGGGCAGGGGGGTGAGGGTGCCTTCGCCCCCCTCTCTCCTGATGGGAGAGGAGGGCAGGGGGGTGAGGGGGAAAGAACCATGTCTGGCGCCGGTCCTTGCCGCAGGCGCCGCAAAACTACATGATGATGCCGACACGCCCGCTACCCCCGGAGGCATCCCATGCGACGCATGCCGTACCCCTGTCTCCCCGTTGCCCTCACCGCCTTCGCCTGGCTCGCCCTCTGTCCCGGACCGTCCGCCGCGGACGGCAAGCAGCCGGGCACCTACGTTATCGGCGTGGCGAAGATCGACATCACGCCGGCCTACCCCGTGCGCCTCAGCGGATTCGGGTTTCGGCGTACCGAGTCGGAAGGAGTGACGCAGAAGATCTACGCCCGGGCGCTGGCGCTCAATACTGAAGGCGGCGAGCCGGCCGTGCTCGTCACGGTCGATAACCTCGGCCTGCCGTGGGGCATGGTGCAGGAGGTCGGCCGCCGCCTGGAGAAGAAGGGCGCACTGAAAGCGGAGCGGCTGGCGATCACTGCGACGCACACGCACACGGCGCCGATGCTAACAGGTGTCGCGCCGACGCTGTTCGGCCAGCCCATCCCGAAGGAACACCAGCAGCACATCGACCGCTATACCGCCGACCTGACGGACAACCTCGAAAAGGTCGCGCGGGCCGCCCTCGCCGACCGCCGGCCGGCGCGGCTAAGCTGGGGCATCGGCAAGGCCACGTTCGCGATGAACCGCCGGAAGAAGGGCGGCCCGGTCGATCACGACCTGCCGCTGCTGGTGGTGCGCGATCCGAAGGGCAGGGTACGGGCCGTGCATGTGACATACGCCTGTCACTGCGTCACCCTGTCGAACAACAAGATTAGCGGCGACTGGGCTGGGTATGCGGCCGAGCTAATCGAGGACGACCACCCGGGGGCGGTGGCGCTGGTGTCGATCGGCTGCGGGGCCGACGCGAATCCGACATCGGGCGTGACCGGCGACAAGGCCGACATTGCCCGCGCCCAGGGCGCCTCAATCGCTCGTGAGGTGCGCCGCCTGGTGCAGGGGTTTCTCGCGCCGATCAAGGGCGACGTGGCCGTGCGCTGGCGCAAGCTGGAGCTGCCGCTTGACACCCCGCCGACACGCGCGGAGTGGGAGAAGCGGGCGAAGCGCACCGACGCCATCGGCTACCACGCCCGGGTGCAGCTCGCCCGCCTCGACCGCGGCGAGAAACTACGCTCGAAGATCGACTACCCGATTCAGGTCTGGACGCTGGGCGAGTCGGTGGCGCTGGCGTTCCTGCCCGGCGAGGTGGTGGTCGATTACGCCCTGGCGCTGAAGAAGGAACTCGACCGGCTGCGGCTGTGCGTGTGCGCCTACGCCAACGACGACCCCTGCTACATCCCGTCGGAGCGCGTCCTCAAGGAGGGCGGGTACGAGGGCGCTGGGGCAATGGTCTACTACGACGTGCCGGTCCGCTTCGCGCCGGGTCTGGAAAAGAAGATCACCGACGCGGTCAAGGAACTCGTCGGGCCGAAGTTCAAGGCGCCGTTCGACACGAAAAAGACGGGCGGGTCGCAGGGGCTCTCGCCGCAGCAGTCGCGGTCGGCGATCCGCGTGCGGGCGGGCCTGAAGGTGGAACTGGTCGCGGCCGAGCCGCTGGTGGTCGATCCGGTGACGATCGACTTCGGTCCCGACGGCAAGTTGTGGGTGGCGGAGATGTACGACTACCCGGAGGGCGTCGGCGGCGACTACCAGCCCGGCGGGCGCATCAAGGTGGTGGAGGATACCGACGGCGACGGTATCTACGATCGGGCGACCGTGTTCCTCGACAATATCCCCTTCCCGACGGGCGTGACGGTGTGGCGCAAGGGCGTGCTCGTGTGCGCGGCGCCCGACATCTTCTACGCCGAGGACACCGACGGCGACCGGAAGGCGGACGTGGTGCGCAAGGTCTTCAGCGGGTTCGGCACCGGCAACTACCAGGCGCGCGTGAACAGCCTGGAGTACGGGCTCGACGGCTGGGTGTACGGCTCGTGCGGGCTGTTCGGCGGCAGGATCGCGTGCTACCCGCTGAACGGTCCGGCCGGCGCGAAGCCGGTGCGCGTGATCGAGTTGGGCGACCGCGATTTCCGCATCAAGCCGGACGAGGGGCTTCTCGAACCGGCGACGGGGCGGACGCAGCAGGGGCGCGTGCGTGACGACTGGGGCAGCTGGTTCGGGTGCGACAACAGCACGCTCTGCCGGCACTACCCGCTCGCCGACCATTACCTGCGCCGCAACCCGCACGCGGCCCCGCCGCCCGCCGGGGTGCTGGTGCCGGAAGGCCCCGACCCGAACCGCCTCCACCCGCTGAGCAAGGATCTGCAACTGTTCAAGCGGTCCGGCTCCAGCGGACGTACCACCGCGGCGTGTGGGCTGGGCATCTACCGCGATGACCTGCTCGGCAAGGAGTTCACCGGGAACGCCTTCGTGTGCGAGCCGGTTAACCTGCTCGTGCATCGCATGGCGCTCTCACCGCGCGGCTCGACGTTCGTCGGCAAGCGGGCCAAAGGTGAGGAGACGTCGGAGTTCCTGGCCTCAACCGACACCTGGTTCCGGCCGGTTCAGGTGCGGACCGGGCCGGACGGGACGCTGTACGTCGTCGATATGTACCGCTTCGTGATCGAGCACCCGCGCTGGATCCCGCCGGAGGATCTGGCGAAGGTCGATCTGCGGGCGGGGAGCACGATGGGCCGCATTTACCGCGTTGTGCCCGAGGCGACCAGGCGTCGGGCGGCGCCGCGGCTCGACAAACTCGACACGGCGGGACTGGTGGCGGCGCTGGACAGCCCGAACGGCTGGCGGCGCGACCTGGCGGCACAACTGCTGCTGTGGCGTGCGGACAGGACCGCGGCGAAGGAGTTGGAGCGATTGGCGAGGACCGCCGAGTACGCCGAGACGAGGGCTCAGGCGCTGGGCGTGCTGAACGGACTCGGCGTCCTGGCGCCCAACCTCGTTGTGCGAGCACTCGCCGACCCGCACCCGGGCGTGCGCCGGCAGGCCGTGCGTCTGGCGGCGGACTTCCTCGCCTCGTCTCGGGACGCCGGCCCGGCGCTGCTGAAGCTCACCGAAGATGCCGACGCCCAGGTACGGTTACAGCTGGCCTGCACACTGGGTCAGTGGGACGACCCGCGGGCCGGCCGGGCGCTGGCGACCCTGGCGCTGCGGCACGCGGGCGACGGCTACCTGACAGCCGCGGTGCTCAGCAGCGTGCAGCGCCGGAACGTTGGGGACGTGCTGGCCGCCATGTTCGCGGCCGACGGTCCGCCGGAGCCGGTGGTGCAGCGCCTGCTGGCCGTCGCGACCGCGCTGGAGGACCGGAAGGCGCTCGCTGGCGCGCTCGGCAAGATCCTTCCGACGAAGGAGGGGAGGCTCGCCGCGTGGCAAACGGCCGCCCTCGCCGGGGTGCTGGAGGCGCTGCAGCGGCGGGGGGAATCCCTCGACAGCCTTCCTGACGTCGGGATATGCGATCAGATCCGGCGGGCGCTCACCCAGGCGCGGGCGACCGCCGTTGACGAAAAGGCGGTCGAGCCAGTGCGGCTGGCCGCGCTCCGCGTCCTGGGTCGAGATGGCGCCCGGCGGACCGCCGACGTGTCCCTGCTGGCCGGGCTGCTCGGCCCGCAGCACCCGCCGGCGCTCCAGGCCGGCGCCGCCGCGGCGCTGGGCCGAATCCCCGACCGGGCGGCGGCCGCCGCGCTGGTGAAAGGGTGGAAGAGTTACAGCCCGTCACTCCGCGGCCAGGTTCTCGACCTGCTGCTGAGCCGGACCGACTGGCAGCGCCAGCTGCTTCAGGCGATCGAGAAAACCGCGATCCCCGCCGCCCACATCGATACGGCCCGCCGTCAGCGCCTGCTCACGCATAAAAACTTGCAGGTGCGAACGCTGGCAGCGAAACTCCTCGGCGGCCCCGGCAGCGCTGACCGGCAAAAGGTGGTGGACGCCTACCGCGCGGCGCTCGCCCTCAAGGGGGACCGCGCGCGCGGCAAGGACGTGTTCGCGAAGCGCTGCGCCGCCTGCCACCGGCTCGGCAACGAGGGCCACGCGGTCGGCCCGGACCTCGCCACCGTCGCCGGCAAGCCGGCCGAGTACCTGCTGATCGAGATCCTCGATCCGAACCGCAACGTCGATACGCGCTACCTGGAATATGTCGCCGCCACGAGCGCCGGCCGCCTCTTCGCCGGCACCCTCGCCAGCGAGAGCGCCGCCGCCGTCACTCTGCGCGGCCAGGAGGGCAAGGAGGAGGTGCTGCTGCGGTCGGAACTGGAATCCCTCGCGGGGACCGGCAAGTCGCTGATGCCGGAGGGGCTGGAGAAGGACATCACGCCGCAGGACATGGCCGACCTGGTCGCCTACCTCGGCGCGGGCGAGAAGACCGCGGACGCTGCCGCGCTGGCCCGGCAGCTGCTCGACAACAAACTTCCGATGAAGGAGCGGCAGGCACTGATCGAGCGCTACCCGAACCAGGCGGCCGACCTCGTGCGCGCGCTCAGTGCCGACCTGAAGGGCGACGCGAAGGAGGAGTACCGCCGCATCCCGTGGATCTGGCGCGTCAGCATCGCGGCCGGCAAGCGCAACGACGCGGATCAGATCCGGCGGCTGCTGGAGGTGTCGCTTCCGAGGGCCGGCGAGCCGCTGCGCGACTGGCAGGCGGTGGTCCTTGGCGGCGGCGTCATCAACGGCATCAGCCTGCAAGGCGTCTGGCCGGGGCGGCGCCTGGCCGAGATCCTCAAGGGCGACGCCGGGTTAGCCGAACGCTGGCGCCAGGCGCTGGCTCAGGCCGCGGCGATGGCCGACAATGAGAAGATCCCGACTGGCACGCGCTACGACGCGCAACGCCTGCTCGCCCTGGCCCCCTGGGAGCAGGGCGGGGCGCGGCTCGCGAAGTACCTGGCGAAGGGCGTTCACCCGGAACTGCAGATGGGCGCGATCAGTGGACTCTCCGACGTCGAGTCGCCCGCGGTGGCGCGGCTGCTGCTGGCGGGGCTTGGCCACTACTCGGCCGGCAACCGCAAGCTTGCCCTCGACGCCCTGGTACGGACCGAGGCCCGCGCCGCCGCCCTGCTCGACGTCCTGGAGAAGGGGCAGGTGCAACGGGCGCATCTCGCCGAGACGCACGTCCGGACCCTGCGCGGGCTGCAGAATCAGACCCTGCGGGCGCGGGTGGAGAAGTTCCTCGGGCGCTGATGCCTCGGGCGCGGTTGGCGCCGGGCACGCGCGAGACTCATTTCAGTGTGTAGGCGACATAGGCGAAGCGCTTGCTGTCGGGTGACCAGGAGTTGACGTTGAGCGTCCCCTGGCCGCCGAACAGGCGCACCACCTCGCGGATCTCGGTCCGTGGCGGTGTCGCGCCCGGGAGGGGCATCAACCGCAGCGCCACGTCCTTGTTCGCCGGGTGGCCCTTCGTTCCCTTCGGGAACGAGAGAAAGAGCAGCCACTTCCCGTCCGGCGATGGATGCGGGAACCAGTCCTCGTGCTCGTCGTGGGTGATGCGCTCCGCCTTCACGTCGTCCGGGCCGGCGCCGTCAGCGGGCATGCGCCAGACATCCCAGTTCCCAGCG
>JAANMX010002576.1_pt1 | contig 17644 bp, 18 predicted proteins | sample 7279681 | NCBI WGS metagenome assembly JAANMX01 (sample SAMN14094542, study PRJNA606508) | bioreactor metagenome | isolation source: A lab-scale SPAN reactor treating ammonium-rich wastewater day 351 | place: Ireland: Galway | collected 2018-01-01
CCGGTCGAACCGCTTCCCTTCCCCCGGCGCGATGGCAAGCCACCTCGACAAGGGCGCGCATCTTCCCCCACCCAGGAACGTTTGGGAAGTCTTGACGTGCATCCTGAATGCGGGCATTGCGCGCGCATTCAGCTCTAATCCGCCGCGATTACTCCGCGGCACGCAAATGCACGCGGGCGAAGTTGCGCTTGCCCACCGCCAGCACGCCCTTGAAGCCGGGCGCGAACACGCGCGAGGCGTCCTCGAACACGTCGCCATCGATGCGCACCGCGCGCTCCTTGAGCTTGCGGTTGGCCTCGGAATTGCTGGGCATCAGCCCGGCGGCCACCAGCAGCGCGGCGATCCGCATGCCCTCCGCAGGCACCGCCACTTCGTGCAGCGGCAGCGACGACAGATCGCCCTCGCCGCGCACGGCGGCATGCCAGCCGGCCACCGCGTTTTCCGCCTCGACGCCGCCATGGAAGCGTGCGGCCAGCTCGCGCGCCAGGCGCAGCTTCACGTCGCGCGGATTCAAGGCGCCGGAGGCGATGTCGCGCTTCAACACCTTCGCCTCGTCGATGCCGATCTCGAAGCTGAGCAGATCAATCCATTTCCACATCAGCTCGTCGCCGACCTTCATCGCCTTGGTGACGATGTCGATGGCCGGCTCGGCGATGCCGATGTAGTTGCCCAGCGACTTGGACATCTTGTTGACCCCGTCCAATCCCTCCAGCAACGGCATGGTCAGCACGATCTGCGGCGGCTGGCCATGGTGCTCCTGCAGGCCGCGTCCCATCAGCAGGTTGAACTTCTGGTCGGTGCCGCCGAGCTCGACGTCGGCCTCCAGCGCCACCGAGTCATAGCCCTGCACCAGCGGGTAGAGGAACTCATGGATGGCGATCGACTGCTGCGCCGCGTAGCGCTTGGCGAAGTCGTCACGCTCGAGCATGCGCGCCACCGTGTGCTGCCCGGCCAGGCGGATCATGTCGGCCGCCGACATCTTGCCGAACCATTCGCTGTTGAAGCGCACTTCGGTGCGCTCGCGGTCGAGCACCTTGAACACCTGGTCGGCGTAGGTCTGGGCGTTGGCCAGCACGTCCTCGCGGGTCAGCGGCTTGCGGGTGACGTTCTTGCCGCTGGGATCGCCGATCATCCCGGTGAAGTCGCCGACCAGGAAGATGACCTGGTGGCCCAGCTCCTGGAACTGGCGCATCTTGTTGAGCAGCACGGTGTGGCCCAGGTGCAGGTCGGGCGCCGTGGGATCGAAGCCGGCCTTGACCCGCAGCGGGCGGCCCCCGCTTTTCATCGCGGCGGTGAGGCGGGCTTCCAGTTCGTCGCGCTTGAGGATTTCATCGCTGCCACGGGCAATCAGTTCCAGCGCTTGCTGCAATTCGGACACGGACACTTCTCTCCGGCGGCGGGCACGACCACGCCGCATTCATGTTCTGGGGCTGCCGCGTTAACCGAGCGTTAAACCGTGAAGCAGGAAAACATTCGAAGATTCAACGGGTTGACGCATGTTCGTGGCATGCCTATGGTAGCGCGTTGCTACTTTCGCCACGCGCAGGGGACGATCATATGACGGATTCGAATCACGACGCCGTGCGTCGCGAGAATCTCGAACGTGCCCGCCTCAACGCGGATCGTCCCGTCACTGCCCCCCTGTCGCATCCGTTCCGCGGCCGCTGGACGCGCCGCCATTGGGCGCATGCCAGCGTGCTGACCAGCATGGGCGTGCTGCTGGCCGCCATCGTCCCCGGCTTCACCAGCGTGCTGGATGGTTCCGGCAGCCTCAATGCGCAGCGCATGACGCTGGCGCTGAGCGTGCCGAAGCTGGGCACGCAGGCGGCCAAGCCCACCGACGATCATTGGCAGTCGGTGACGCTCAAGCCCGGCCAGACCCTCAGCGGCGTGTTCGAGGAGCTGGGCATTCCCTACGAGCAACTGGATCGGGTGATGAAGCACCCGAAGATCAAGCCGACCCTGCGCAAGCTGCGACCGGGCACCGGACTGAGCTTCAACCTGCCGAGCGACGGCAGCGTGCGCGCCATGCGCCTGGAAGCCGGCCCCGGCATCGGCGACATGCCGATCGAACTGGAATTCAGCGGTGACGCCCTGCGCGAGCGCGCGGTGCCGGTGGAGATCACCACCCGCACGGTGGTGCTGACCGGCGAAGTGGGCAAGTCGCTGTTCGCATCCGCCCGCAAGCTGGGCCTGGGCAGCACGCAGCTCAACCAGCTCACCGACGAGATGTTCAAGTACGACATCGACTTCGATTCGGACTTGGGCGAAGACGATCGCTTCAGCGTGGTGGTCGACCAGACCTGGAAGAACGGCCAGCTGGCCAGTACCGGGCCGGTGCTTGCCGCCACCTTCACCGTCGACGGCAAGCTCAAGAGCGCCTTCCGCTACATGCGCGACGGCAAGCCCGAATACTTCACCCCGGACGGCCGCTCGCTGCGCCGCGCGTTCATCCGCATGCCGATCCCGTACGCGCGCCTGAGCTCGGGCTTCGGCGGCCGCAAGCACCCGGTACTGGGGCGTTTCCGAATGCACAAGGGCGTGGACTACGCCGCCGGCACCGGCACGCCGATCCAGGCCGCCGGCGACGCGCAGGTGGAGTTCGTCGGCCGCAAGGGCGGTTACGGCAATACCGTGATCCTCAACCATGGCGGCGGCAAGACCACCCTGTACGGGCATATGTCGCGCTTCGCCAAGCTCCGGGCCGGCCAGCGCGTCGCCCAGGGCACGGTGATCGGCTACGTCGGCAGCACCGGCCTGGCCACCGGCCCGCACCTGCACTACGAATTCCGGGTCAACGGCGTGCACATGAACCCGCTGAAGATGACCCTGCCGCCGCCGACCCCGCTGGCCGGCCAGGCGCTGGTGGCGTTCAAGAGCGAAACCCACCGCGCACTGGAGAAGATCCGCGAGGTGGAGGACGTGGTGTTCCAGCTCGACGACGGCAGCCGCGTCGCCAGCGCCGCCAAGCCGGCCGCACCGGCGCGCAAGAAGGGCTGACAAGAGGGAAGGTTCCACGCATGGCGATGCGATACTGCATCGCATGCCCGACCATGCTCCCGCGCTCTTCCTTGGCCTGATCTCCGGCACCAGCGCCGACGGCATCGATGCCGCGCTGGTGCGGTTCGATGGCGAACATGCACATGCACGCCCGCAGCTGGTCTTCGGCAAGACCTATGCGTGGGAGCCGGCGCTGCGCGCGCGGCTGGTGGCGCTGGGCCAGCACGCGCATGCACTCACCCTGGACGAGGTGGGCGAACTCGACGTGCGCATCGGCCACGCCTTCGCCGCTGCCGCGCAGGCGGCGCTGCGCGAAAGCGACGTTTTACCGGATGACGTGGCGGCCATCGGCTCGCATGGGCAAACGCTGCGGCATCGCCCGCACGGCGACGCGCCGTTCACCCTGCAGCTGGGCGATCCCCACTGCATCGCCGAACGCTGCGGCGTGCCGGTGATCGCCGATTTCCGCCGCCGCGATGTCGCTGCCGGCGGCCACGGCGCGCCGCTGGTGCCGGCATTCCACGCCGCGGTGCTGCACGCTGCCGGCGAGAATCGCGCGGTGCTGAACCTCGGCGGCATCGCCAACGTCACCCTGCTGCCTGCGCAGGGCGCGGTGCGCGGCTTCGACACCGGCCCGGCGAACGGGCTGATGGACGCCTGGTGCCTGCGCCATGTCGGCCAGCCATTCGATGCGGGCGGCGCATTCGCCGCGCAGGGCCGGATCGATGCCGCGCTGCTGGCACGCCTGCTGGCGGAGCCGTGGTTCGCCGCGCCGCCGCCGAAATCGACCGGCCGCGACCAGTTCCACCTGGATTGGGTGGAGGCCGCGCTGGCCGGCAACGAAACCGCCGCCGACGTGCAGGCGACGTTGCTGGCTCTGACCGCGCGCAGCGTGGGCGGTGCGCTGCATGCCACCCAACCGCAGACGCGGCGGGTGATCGTCTGCGGCGGCGGCGTGCACAATCCGCTGCTGATGGCGGCGCTGGCGGAAGCGATGCCGGAGGCGGTGATCGAATCCAGCGCCGCGCACGGACTGGATCCGGATTCCGTCGAGGCGATGGCCTTCGCCTGGCTGGCGCGCGAACACCTGGCCGGCCGGCCCGGCAACCTGCCGGCGGTCACCGGCGCCGCCGGGCCGCGCGTGCTGGGCGCGCGCTATCCGGCCTGAGCCGTCGCCGCGCGCATCCGCCGCGACAGCCACAGGCACAGCAGCAGCGCGGGGATGCCCGCCAGCGCGGTGCCGAGGAAGAACAGCGCGTAACCGTCGATCAGCGTGCGGCCCACCGCGAGCTGCTCCACCGCCACGCCGGAAAAGCCCTTCAGCAGCTTGCCCAGCAATGCGTAGAACGAACTGAGCAAGGCGTACTGCGTGGCCGTATAGCCGACACTGGTGAGGCTGGACATGTAGGCCACCAGCGCGGTGCCGGCGAAGCCGGTGGAGAAGCCGTCGATCGCCATCGCCACCGCGAACACGCCATGGTCGCCGCCCGCGTAGGCCACCCAGGTGAAGGCGGCGTTCGAGCCCGGGCCGAGGATCGCACCGGCCAGAAGGGTCGGCACGAAGCCGAAGCGCACCGCGCTGATGCCCGCCGCGGCGATGCCCAGCAGCGACGTGGCAAGGCCGATCGAAGCGCGCACTTCGCCCACGAACTCCTTGCTGATGCCGATGTCGGCGTAGAACGGGTTGTTCATCGGCCCCATCACGAAGTCGGGCAGCCGGTACAGGCTGATCGCCGCCAGCATCAACAGCGCCCACTGGCCGTGGGTCTTGAAGAATGCGAGAAACGGCCCGGCGATGGCGTCCCACAGTCCGGAGACGGTCCACAGCGGCGCATGCGCGGTCACTTCCGGTCGCTGCGACGCCGCCGGTTCGCGCGCCAGGAACAGCGCGGCGCAGAGGCCCACGCCCATCAACGCCGCCATCGCCCAGTACGACAAGGCCCAGCCGACGTAGGTGGCCAGGATCAGGATCAGCGCGTCGGTGACCAGCAGCGCGGTGCGGTAGCCGAACTGGGTGCCGGAGGTGAGCAGGCCGAGCTCTTCCGCGTCATCGGCGATCTCGATGCGCCAGGCATCGACCACGATGTCCTGCGTCGCCGAGGCGAACGCCGCGATCAGCGCCAGCACTCCGAACGTCACCAGCCCACCCTCCGGCTGCACGATCGCCATGCCGGCCAATCCCAGCGCCACCACAACCTGCGACAGCACCATCCAGCCGCGGCGATGTCCCAGCCGGCCGAGCAGCGGCACGTTGGTCTTGTCGATGACCGGCGCCCACAGGAACTTCAGCGTGTAGGCCAGCCCCACCCACGACAGGAAGCCGATGGCCGACAGCTCGCTGCCGTTCTCGCGCATCCAGTAGCCCATGGTGTTGCCGACCAGGTACAGCGGCAGGCCGGAGGAGAAGCCGAGCAGCAGCATCGCCAGCACCTTGGGCCGGCGCAGCGCGCGCAGCACGTCGCGGGTGGTTTTCCTGGTGGCGGCGGCGCTGGCGGACATAGGGTTCCTTGTGGTGCGGCGGAGCATGCCCCGCTTCGATGTATCACCGCTTTCCCGCAGGGTCGGGCATTGCCCCGCTGCTCCCGTGGATTCGACGCGAAGCGGGGCGATGCCCCGCTCTACATGGCGTAGTCGATGAGCACGGGGGCGTGGTCGGAGAACTTCGGCTCCGGGAAGATCTCGGCCGAGCGCGCGGTGGCGGCGATGCCGGGCGTGGCGATCTGGTAATCGATGCGCCAGCCGACGTTGTTGGCGCGCGCGCTGCCGCGCTGCGACCACCACGAATACTCCACCGCGTCGGGCTTCACCACCCGGAACGCGTCCTTCCAGCCGTGCGCCGGCGGCGCGGTCAAACCGTCGTGGCAGTCGTCGGCGATCAGCCCGCTGAGCCAGGCGCGCTCGTGCGGCAGGCAGCCGGAGTTCTTCTGGTTGCCGGTCCAGTTCTTGATGTCGTTCTTCGCCCGCACGATGTTCCAATCACCGCACAGCACGTACTCGCGACCGCTGGCCAGCCAGCCGTCCATGATCGGCTTCAGCCAATTCATCACCTCCTCCTTGAAGCCCTGGCGCAGTTCGCCGGAGCTGCCGGAGGGAATGTAGAAACTGACCACGCTGAGGTTGCAGAAGCGCGCCTCGATGTAGCGCCCCTCGTCATCGAATGGTGCCCAACCCAGCGACGTGCGCACCTCATCGGGCTCGCGCCGGCTGTAGATCGCCACGCCGCTGTAGCCCTTCCTGGTGCTGGCGTCCTTGAACCAGGCCCGGTAGCCGTCGGGACGGAACGTGGCGTCGGTGAGCTGGTGCTCCTGCGCCTTGGTTTCCTGCACGCACAGGACGTCCACGTCGCGACCGACGAACCAGTCGAAGAAACCCTTGGAGGCGGCCGAACGCAGGCCGTTGGCATTGAAGGTGAGGATGCGCATGGCGGAAAGCATAGCCGCTCCATGGGTTAACCTTTCGCCTCCATTCCATATCGATCCCGCATCCCGTTCGCCATGACCGACCACCGCGGCCGTTTCCTGCAGCTGGCCCTGCGCGCCGACGCCCTGCGCTTCGGCGAATTCACCCTGAAGTCGGGCCGCCTCAGCCCGTATTTCTTCAACGCCGGCCGCTTCGATTCCGGCGCCGCGCTGGCGGAGCTGGCGGCCTGCTACGTCGATGCGGTCGAGACCTCCGGCCTCGGCTTTGACCTGCTGTTCGGCCCCGCCTACAAGGGCATCCCGCTGGCCACCGCGCTGGCCTGCGAATACGCCCGCCGCGGCCGCAACCTGCCGCTGGCGTTCAACCGCAAGGAAGCCAAGGCGCACGGCGAGGGCGGCAGCCTGATCGGCGCACCGCTGGCCGGCCGCAAGGTGCTGATCGTGGACGACGTGATCACCGCCGGCACCGCGATCCGCGAAGCGCTGGCGATCATCCGCGAGGCCGGCGGCACGCCGGCCGGGATCGTGATTGCCCTCGACCGGCAGGAGCGCGTGCGCGAGGACGCGCGCGAATCGGCCGCGCAGGCGGTGGCGGCGGAGCACGGCATCCCGGTGATCGCGGTGGCCGCGCTGGACGACCTGCTTGCGTTTGTCGGGGAAAGCGCCGAACTTTCCGCCCACCGTGATGCCCTGCTCGCCTACCGCGCGCGCTACGGGGTCGTCTGATACGCTCATCGGCAGCCACAGGGGGCCGTCATGCCGCACCACTTTCACATCGCCGGCGCTGCCATTGTCCTCGCCTTGTTCGGCGTGGGTAGCGCTTCCGCACAGACCGCAGCGCCAACGCAGAAGAAGATCTATTGCTGGAACGAGGGCGGCCGCAAGGTCTGCGGCGACGCCCTGCCGGCGTCCGCGGTGGACAGCGCGCGCACCGAATTCAGCGTGAAGAGCGGCCTGGCCACCGGCAGCGTGGAGCGCGCCCTGACCGATGACGAGCGCAGCGCCGCCGCCATCGCCGCCACCGAGGCCCGCCACCAGGCCGAAGCCGAGGCGATGCAGAAGCGGCGCGACCTGGCGATGGTCGAGTCCTACATGACCGAGGACGACCTGCGCCGCGCCTATGGCGAACGCACCGCGCTGCTGGACGAAACCCTCAAGGCCAGCCGACTGGGCGTGTCCAACCTGCGCCTGAGCCTGCTCTCGCTGCTGCGCCAGGCCGGCGACATGGAGCTGTCCAATGCGCCGGTGACCAAGAGGCTCAGCGATTCGATCCAGCGCCAGCACGCCGAGCTGCTGCGGCAGCGCCAGATCCTGCTGGCGCAGGAAGAAGACCGCGTCGAACTGGACCGCGAGCTGGCCGATTCGCTGAACCGCTACCGGGACATGCGGAAGGCCGCGCCTGCGGGCTGATCCACCGCTGCTGCTCAGAATGCGTATTTGAGCAGCATGGAGGCGATGACCAGAATGACGCCGAGAATGGCGAGCGCATAGCTGCGCACCATCGCACGACGGCCGGACGTGGTGACGGCCTCCAGCGTCCGGAATCCGTCGAAATAGGCACCCGCTGCGACGGCGATGAAACCGATGCCGCCCACTAGATCGTAGGCGTGCCGTCCGTAGAAAAAGAAATCCACGAAACGCACGACGGCCAGCAGAACACCAACGATCAGCAGAAGGCGCGACTGTGGTGTCCTGATCGCTGCAGACATGTCGATCCCTGTTGTGCGGCTGCTCAGAACGGCAGCCGCAAATCCGGCTCCAGCCGCAGCAGGTGGTCGCGGAACGCCTGCTGGATGCGCGCCATCGCCGCGCCGCTTTCGGCATCGAAACGCATCACCAGCACCGGCGTGGTGTTGGAGGCGCGCACCAGGCCCCAGCCGTCCGGCCAGTCCACGCGCACGCCGTCGATGGTGGTCAGGCGCGCGCCGTCGAAGGTCGCCGCCAGGCGGAAGCGCTCGACGAAGCCGTGCGGATCCTCGTTCGGCGCCTCGACCTTGATCTCGGCGGTGGAAACGCCATCCGGCAGCGCGTCGAACACCGCATCCGGCGTTTCCTCGCGCGCATCCAGGATCTCCAGCAGGCGCGCGGCGGCGTAGATGCCGTCGTCGAATCCGAACCAGCGCTCGGCGAAGAAGAAATGGCCGCTCATCTCGCCGGCCAGCGCGGCGTCGGTTTCGCGCATCTTGGCCTTGATCAGCGAATGCCCGGTCTTCCACATCAGCGGGCTGCCGCCGTGGCGCAGGATCTGCACCGGCAGGCGACCGGTGCACTTCACGTCGTAGACGATGACCGCGCCGGGATTGCGCTCCAGCACGTCGGCCGCGAACAGCATCAGCAGGCGGTCCGGGAAGATGTTCTTGCCCGCCCGAGTCACCACGCCGAGGCGGTCGCCGTCGCCGTCGAAGGCGATGCCGAGGTCCGCGTCCAGCCGCTGCACCATCTGCACCAGCGCGTCCAGGTTGTGCGGCTCGCTGGGATCCGGATGGTGGTTGGGGAAGGTGCCGTCGATGTCGCAGAACAGCGGCGTGACCTCGGCGCCGATGGCTTCCAGCACGCGCGGGCCGAGCACGCCGGCCACGCCGTTGCCGGCATCCACCACCACCTTCAGGCGCTGGCCGATCTGGATGTCGCCGGCGATGCGCTGCACGTAGTCCTCGCCGATGTCGCGCTCGTCCAGGGTGCCGCGCACGTCCGCTTCCAGCAGCCGATCCTCGGCGATGCGCGCGTGCAGGTCCTTGATCGCGTCGCCGGACAGGGTTTCGCCGCCGACCACGATCTTGAAACCGTTATAGTCCGGCGGATTGTGGCTGCCGGTGATCGCCACGCCGCAGCCGGTGCGCAGGTGGTAGCAGCCGAAATACACCACCGGCGTCGGCGCCATGCCGATGTCGATGACGTTGCGGCCGGCCTTGCGCAGGCCTTCGATCAGTCCCTGCGCCAGGTCCGGGCCGGACAGGCGGCCGTCGCGGCCGACCACGATCGCGTCCAGCCCCTGCTCGGCCATCACCGAGCCGATCGCCTGGCCGATCAGCTCGGCCACGCCGGCGTCCAGCGATTTCCCGATCACGCCGCGGATGTCGTAGGCGCGGAAGATGCGGTGGTCGATCACCACCGGCACCTTCGTGGTCGGCTTGGCCGTGTCCTGCTCGCGCAGCTTCACCCGCGGAACCGGCTCGGCTGCCGGCATGTCCTGCTGTAGGTCGGACAGGGTGGGCCCGGCTTCGACCTCGCCGATCCCGCCCAGCGCCAGCAGGCGCGGCCGCAACACGAACCACAGCCCGCCAGCCACCAGCAGCAGTACGACGCCAAGGCCCAGCGCCGGGATTCCCTCCAGCCCGAACGGCGTGGCCACGCTGTCCGGGGTGGCTGCGGCCACGCGGAAACCGCTGTCCGGCACCGGCGCGCCCAGCGCCTCGGCGCCGTCGCTCAGGGAGCCGTCACCGCGCTCGATCACGCTGTGCTGCCCCTGGCGCAGCGCCAGATAGGTGCCGCCCGGCAGCGGCGGACTCTGCACGCCGCTTTCCAGGCGGGTCAGCGGCAGCTCCACGTAGGCCACCAGCGCGGTGGCGCCCTTCACCGGCGTCGCCAGCGCGATCCGCGGGCCGTCGGCCGCGCGCACGATGCGCGCCGCCATCTTGCCGCTGGTCAATGCGTCCTCGGCCACCGCCAGCGTCCCGAACCCGCTGCGCGGCAACCGGCTGTACAGCCCGTCCAGATCCGCCGGCCACACTTCGGCGCGCTTCACCTCGCCCCAGCCCTGCTTGAGCGCGGCGGCCGCCGCGGCGGCATCGCCGGCAGCCAGTGCGCCGGTGAACTCCTTCGCCGCCAGCCGCGACCCCAGCTTCTGGCGATGCTCGTTGAGCGTGCGCCGCACCGCTACCACCACGTCATCGCGGGTGAATTCCAGCGCGTGCTGGCGACTGTCATCGCGCTGGCGCAAGCCGCCGGCGATCACGCACCACAGGCCCAGTCCCACCAGCAACGCGATCAGCCACGGCAGCGCCCGCGCCGCCTGCAGCGGATCGACCTGCAGCTTGCCCTGCTCGCCCGCATCCGCGTCGTCTTTCTGCTTTTTCCCGCCCAAACCGAACACAGCCATGCATCCCCCCGTCAGCGCACGCCGGTATGGCCGAAGCCTCCCTGCCCGCGCGCGCTCTCCTCGAAAGTATCCACTACCTGCAGCGCCGCGCGCACCACCGGCAGCAGCACGAGCTGGGCGACGCGGTCGCCCGGCGCGATGGTGAACGCGGTATCACTGCGGTTCCAGAGACTGACCATCAGCGGCCCCTGGTAATCGGCATCGATCAGGCCGGTGCCGTTGCCCAGCACGATGCCGTGCTTGTGGCCCAGCCCGGAGCGCGGCAGGATCACCGCGCACAGGCCCGGATCGCCGATGTGGATGGCCAGCCCCGACGGCACCAGCGCGGCCGCACCGGGCTGCAGCTCCAGCGGCGCGTCCAGCGCGGCGCGCAGGTCCATGCCGGCGCTGTGCGCGGTGGCGTAGTCCGGCAACGGCCAGTCGCCGCCGAAGCGTGCGTCCAGCAATTTCACCTGCAATGCGTGTGCGCTCAAGCGCGTTCCCCTTGTCGCATCAGCCGCTCCGCGATGATGTCCAGCAACTCGACCGCCAGTTCGGCCTTGGAGGCTGGCCCCAGCGCGCGCTCGCCGGCGGCGTCGATGACCAGCAGCGCGTTGTCGTCGCTCTCGAACCCGCTGCCCGGCAGCCCCACCCGGTTGGCGCAGATCAGATCCAGCCGCTTGCGCTCCAGCTTGCCGCGCGCGTAGCCGGCCACGTCGTCGGTTTCCGCGGCGAATCCCACCACCAAACGCGGCCGCCGCGCATGGACGGCCACGTCGGCCAGCACGTCGCGGGTCTTGACCAGCTCCAGCACCAGCGTGTCCTGCCCCGGCTGCTTCTTCAATTTGCTCGACGCGATCGCACGCGGGGTGAAGTCGGCCACCGCCGCCGCGCCGATGTAGACGTCGCAGGGCAGCGCCGCCATCACCGCGTCATGCATCTGCGCCGCGCTGCGCACGTCCACCCGCTGCACGCCGGGTGGCGTGGGCAGCTGCACCGGGCCGGCCACCAGCACCACGTCGGCGCCGCGGGCGGCCGCTGCGGCGGCGATCGCGAAACCCATCTTGCCGCTGCTGCGGTTGCCGAGGAAACGCACCGGATCGATGTCCTCGAAGGTCGGCCCGGCGCTGACCACCAGACGCAGGCCCGCCATCGACGCGCTCATGCCAGCGCCTCCAGCGCAGAAACAATGTCGGCCGGCTCGGCCATTCGCCCGGGGCCGGATTCGCCCTCGGCCAGCGGGCCATCGTTCGGGCCGACCATGCGCACGCCGCGCGCCAGCAATGTGGCGATGTTCGACTGCGTGGCCGGGTGCCGCCACATCCGGTGGTTCATCGCCGGGGCGATGAGCAGCGGCGCCTCGGTCGCCAGGCACAGCGTGGACACCAGATCGTCGGCCAGGCCATGCGCGAGTTTCGCCAGCGTGTTGGCGGTGGCCGGCGCCACCACCACCCGCTGCGCCCAGCCGGCCAGTTCCAGGTGGCCCATCGCCGCCTCGGCCTGCGCGTCCCACAGGGAGGTGCGCACCGGCCGATGCGACAGCGCCTGGAAGGTCTGCGCGCCGACGAAGCGCTGCGCCGCCTCGGTCATCGCCACCTGCACCTCGGCGCCGGCGTCGCGCAGCCGGCGCACCAGCTCCGCCGACTTGTACGCGGCGATGCCGCCGCAGACGCAGAGCAGCACGCGGTGGCCGGGATTGGAAGAACTCGGAGCCTGCATCGGGTCGTTTCCCGACCTTCTCGTAAAACGGCAGCTTACCCGATGCCGGGGCAGGTACCGCTGTCGGCGACGCAGCTGCGCATGCACGCTGCCAACATGCACATCCGCGACTGGCCCGAGACCGAACGCCCCCGCGAAAAACTGCTGGCCCGTGGTGCCGGCAGCCTGTCCGACGCCGAGCTGCTGGCGCTGTTCCTCGGCTCCGGCACCGCCGGGCAGGACGCGGTGGCCAGCGCCCGCATGCTTCTGGCTGAACAGGGCGGCCTGCGCCCGCTGCTGGATCGCGAGCCGAAGGCGCTGATCCGCCTGCGCGGCATCGGCCCGGCCCGCGCCTGCCTGCTGGCGGCGGCACTGGAGCTGGGCCATCGCCACCTCGCCGCGCAGCTGGAGCGCGGTGAAGCGCTGGGCGATCCGGACGCCGCCGGCCGCTACTTCGCCCAGCGCCTGCGCGGACTGGGCCACGAAGTCTTCGCCGTGCTCTATCTGGACACCCGCCACCGCGCGCTGGGCTTCGAGGAGCTGTTCCGCGGCGGCATCGACGGCGCCGAGATCCACCCGCGCGTGCTGGTGCAGCGCGCCCTGGCGCACGGCGCGGCAGCGGCGATCCTCGGCCACAACCACCCGAGCGGAAATCCCGAGCCCAGCGCCGCCGACCGCGCCGTCACCGCCCGCATCAAGCAGGCGCTGGCGCTGGTGGACGTGCGGCTGCTGGATCACTTCGTGGTCGGCGACGGCCCGCCTACGTCGATGGCGCGGCGTGGATTGCTGTGATGCCGACACCTACCCCCACTGCTACCATCGGGAACGCATCTGCGCGCTTCGGACAACGCCATGCAGCCCCAGAAGATCGAAGCCGAGATCGCCAAGCCGATCGCCGAAACCGCGAAGATCAACGCGGAAGCGAAGTGGTATCCCTTCGTGGTGCTGGCCGGCGTGTTCGGCGCCGCGCTGGCGGTGGTCAAACTGTTCCTGCACTGAACGCGCGCCCGGGGCCGCGGCACGGCTCGCGTACAATGCCCGGTCGTTGAACCGCCGCATCCAGACCACGTGAAAACCCAGCTCCGCGCCTTGATCGAAGAAGGCCTGTCCGCCCTGCGCGCCGCAGGCGTCCTGCCTGCCGACCTTGCCTCGCCCGAGTTCGTCATCGAGCGACCCAAGGAGCGTGCGCACGGTGACTTCTCCACCAATGCCGCGATGCTGCTGGCGCGCGAGCTGGGCAAGAGCGGGGCCAAGACCAATCCGCGCGCGCTGGCGCAGCAGCTGGTCGAGGCACTGCCGGCCTCGGATGCCATCGCGAAGGTGGACATCGCCGGCCCCGGCTTCATCAATGTCCACCTGACCCCGGCCGCGTGGCAGCAGCAGGTACGCGACATCCACGCCGCCGGCGGGGCGTTCGGCCGCAACGCCAGCGGCGGCGGCAAGACCGTGGGCGTGGAGTACGTCTCCGCCAACCCGACCGGCCCGCTGCACGTGGGCCACGGCCGCGCCGGCGTGATCGGCGACTGCATCGCGCGGGTGATGGCCGCCAACGGCTGGAACGTGAGGCGCGAGTTCTACTACAACGACGCCGGCGTGCAGATCAACAACCTCGCCATCTCCACCCAGGCGCGCGCCAAGGGCTTCAAGCCGGGCGATGCGCAGTGGCCGGCGGACGCCTACAACGGCGACTACATCGCCGACGTCGCCGCCGCCTACCTGCGCGGCGACAGCGTGGAAGTCGAAGGCCATATCGTCACCGGCAAGAATGATGCCGACGATCTCGACGCCATCCGCCAGTTCGCCGTCGCCTACCTGCGCCGCGAGCAGAATGCGGACCTGGCCGCGTTCGGCGTGTCGTTCGACACCTACTACCTGGAATCGTCGCTGTACGCCGACGGCAAGGTCGAGGAGACCGTGCGCGAGCTGGTCGCCAAGGGCCATACCTACGAGGAAGGCGGCGCGCTGTGGCTGCGCACCACCGACTTCGGCGACGACAAGGACCGCGTCATGCGCAAGTCCGACGGCAGCTACACCTACTTCCTGCCGGACGTCGCCTACCACCTGTCGAAGTGGCAGCGCGGCTACCAGCGCGCCGTCACCGAACTCGGCGCCGACCACCACGGCTCGCTGGCCCGCGTGAAGGCCGGCCTGCAGGCGCTGGACTGCGGCATCCCGGCCGGCTACCCGGACTACGTGCTGCACCAGATGGTCACGGTGATGCGCGGCGGCGAGGAAGTGAAGCTGTCCAAGCGCGCCGGCAGCTACCTGACCCTGCGCGACCTGATCGACGAAGCCGGCCGCGACGCCACCCGCTGGTTCCTGGTCGCGCGCAAGCCGGATTCGCAGCTCACCTTCGACATCGACCTCGCACGCTCGCAGAGCAACGACAACCCGGTGTTCTACGTGCAGTACGCGCACGCCCGCGTGTGCAGCCTGCTGCGCCAGGCCGGCGAGAAGGGCTATGCGCACGATGCCGCGAACGGATCGGCATCGCTGGATCGGCTGGACGACGCGCCGGCGCAGGAACTGATGCGCGAGCTGTCGCGCTACGGCGAAGTGGTGGAAGCCGCCGGCGCGACGCTGGAGCCGCACCTCGTCGCGCAATACCTGCGCGAACTCGCCAACGCCTTCCACGGCTGGTACCACGCCTCGCCCGTGCTGGTGGAAGACGCCGCCCTGCGCGATGCGCGTCTGGCGCTGGCGCTGGCGACGCGCCAGGTGCTGGCCAACGGCCTCGACCTGCTGGGCGTCTCCGCCCCGGAGAGCATGTAATGGCGGCACGTCGCGGAAAATCGCAGGCCAAGCGCAACCAGTCCAACGGCCTGCCCGGCTGGGCCTGGCTGGTGATCGGCATCGCGCTGACCCTGCTGGCGGTGCTGCTGGTGCCGCGCTACCTCAAGTCCGACGGCGGCGACGGCTTCTTCCGGCCCAAGCCCAATCCCGACGCACTGCCGGCCGCAGTCAGCGGCGAGGGCGAAGCGATCGCGCCGGACACCGCACCAACCGGCGATGTCATCCGCCCCGAGGCGGACAAGCCCAAGCCCACCCAGTACGACTTCTACACCCTGCTGCCCGGCCAGGAGGTGGCGATGAGCGATGCCGAGCTGGCCGCCAGCGCCAAGGCCGAAGCCGAGGCGCAGGCGCGCATCGCGAAGCAGACCGCGGCGGCAGCGGCCAGTGCACCCGCGACCGGCGACGCCGCGCTGCCCGCGCCGCTCGGCGAAACGCCCATCGCTGCGAATGCCACCCCGGCCCCCACGCAGGCACCGACGGCCGCGACGAAGCCCGACACCGCCGCCGTATCCGAAACCCGCTACATCCTGCAGGCCGGCGCGTTCGGCGCCTCCGGCGACGCCGAGGCCACCAAGGCCAAGATCGCCCTGCTTGGCCTGAATGCCCGCGTGGAATCCGCACAGATCAACGGCAAGACCGTCTACCGCGTGCGCATGGGGCCCTACGGCAGCGCCTCGGAACTGGCCGATGCCAAGGCCAGGCTGGCCGGCGGCGGACTGCCGGCGATGGCGGTGAAGACCAACTGATGCATCGCAACCCCTGAGATGGCCGCGGCGTATCCTCGCTTCACTGCGAGGACGCCCGTGATGCCGATTGAAGCCGCCCTGATCAAACCCGTGGTCGATGCGCTGATGTCGCTGCTGCAGCGCGGCGAGAAGGCCAATCTCCAGCGCAACGCCGAAGCCGCGCTGCGCGAGGCGATCCGCGAGCTGCTGCTGGCCAATCCCGACGAGAACAAGGCCGAAGCGCGGATCGCGATTGCCAAGGCGGCCGGCATCCTGTCGGAAGACATCGTGCTGGCCGAGGACATGCTGAAGAAAACCCGCGCCGCCAAGTCGAAGACCACCGGCAAGGCCGCGACCGGGCGCAAGCGCAAGCCTGCGGCGCCAAAAACCGAAGACAAACCCGCAAGGAAACCGGCCGCCGCGCCGCGCAAGTCCGCGAAGAGCCCCTGACCCACGCAGCACCGGCGGCGCCCCTTACAATCGCCGCATGACCAAGACCGTCCTCATCACCGGCGCCACCGCCGGCTTCGGCCGCGCCGCCGCGCGCAAGTTCATCGACGCCGGCTGGCAGGTCGTCGCCACCGGCCGCCGCGCCGACCGCCTCGATGCCCTGCGCGCCGAACTCGGCGACGCGCTGCACACCGCCTGCTTCGACATCCGCGACGAAGCGGCGATGCGCGCCGCGCTGGACGCGCTGCCGGAGCGTTTCCGCGGCATCGACCTGCTGGTCAACAACGCCGGGCTGGCGCAGGGCACCAAGCCGGCGCAGGCCGCGCTGCTGTCCGACTGGAAGACCATGATCGACACCAACGTCACCGCGCTGGTGACGCTGACCCACGCCCTGCTGCCCACGCTCATCGCGCGCAAGGGCGCTGTCATCAACATCAGCTCCACCGCCGCCACCTACCCCTATACCGGCGGCAATGCCTACGGCGGCACCAAGGCCTTCGTCAGCCAGTTCTCGCTGGGCCTGCGCGCCGACCTGCACGGCACCGGCGTGCGCGTCACCACCATCGAGCCGGGCATGGCCGAAACCGAATTCACCGTGGTCCGCACCCACGGCGACCAAGCCGCGTCGGACGCGCTCTACGGCGGCGCCAATCCGATGACCGCCGAGGACATCGCCGACACGATCTTCTGGGTCGCGGGCCAGCCGCCACACCTGAACATCAACCGCATCGAACTGATGCCGACCTCGCAGTCGTTCGCCGGCTTCCAGGTCTTCCGCGGCTGAGGCGCCCCATCCCCACCATCGCCGCAAGCGATTGCCTGGATGCAGGAATGATCGGCGCCGCCGCGCCGCTCACTGCGGGGTGTCGTCGAGGTAGGTGTAGGCGGTCAGCCCGCGCTCCAGCGCTTCGTTGAGGCGCTCGGCCTCGGCCTTGCCGATGTCGGCGGCGCCGACCAGGGCGCGGTAGCGGCGGCGCAGGTCATCCAGCTTGTAGCCCACGTAGTCCAGCATCACGTCGGTGGTGTCGCCGCGGCGCTGCTGGCCGATGGCATAACCATCGCCCGTGCAGCGCACTTCGATGGCGTCGGTGTCGCCGAACAGGTTGTGGATGTCGCCGAGGATTTCCTGGTAGGCGCCGACCAGGAAGAACGCGAGCCGGTAGTTCTCGCCCTTGCGCAGTTCGTGCAGCGGCAGCGAGGAATCCAGATCCTCGTTCTCGACGTAGGTGTCGATCTTGCCGTCGGAGTCGCAGGTCAGGTCGGCGATGATGCCGCGCCGCGTGGGCGCCTCGTCCAGCCGCTCGATCGGCACGATCGGGAACACCTGGTCGATCGCCCACACGTCCGGCATCGACTCGAACACGCTGAAGTTGACGAAGTACTTGTCCACCAGCCGTTCGTTGAGCTCGTCCAGCAGGTCGCGATGGCTCTTCTCGTCGTAGGTCAGCCGCGCCTTCACCGCGTGGGCGATGGCGTAGAAC
>JAANMX010002579.1_pt1 | contig 17624 bp, 16 predicted proteins | sample 7279681 | NCBI WGS metagenome assembly JAANMX01 (sample SAMN14094542, study PRJNA606508) | bioreactor metagenome | isolation source: A lab-scale SPAN reactor treating ammonium-rich wastewater day 351 | place: Ireland: Galway | collected 2018-01-01
GACGGCGTCGGCGACGCGCTGGCCCGCTCCGACTTGTCGGGAGTCGGATCGGGTGAGTCGCCGGCGGTCTCGCTGGGCGTGGGTGCGGGCGCGCTCCTGGACCGCGTCGGTGTCGGGCTCGGCGTGGCCTTGGCGGTCGGCGTGGGCGTCGGCTTCTCGCTGTCCGACGGGGTCGGGGTGGGCGTGGGCGTCGGCTTCTCGCTCTCGGACGGAGTCGGCGTGGGCGTCGGCGTCGGCTTGGTGGACTTGGACGGCGACGGCGTGGGCGTCGGGGACGGCGGCGGTGTGTGCGTCGCGGACGGCGACGGCGTGGGCGTCTTCGACGGTGTCGGGGTTGCCGAGGGTGTCGGGCTTGCCGACGGAGTCGCACTGGCCGAAGGCGTGGCGCTGGGGCTCGACGACGGGCTGGGCGAAGCGCTCGGTCCCAGGTCGTTGATCGGGCCGTCCGGACGCGGCGAGGACTTGCCGGTCAGGTAGGGCGCCGGATCGACGTAGGAGCCGTTCTCCTTGATCTCGAAGTGCAGATGGCAGCCGGTGGACAGGCCGGTGGTGCCGGACAGCGCGATGCCCTGCGCGGTCTCGACCCGGTCGCCGACCCGGACGCCGATGCGCGAGAGGTGGGCGTACTTGCTGATCACGTGCTTGCCGTTGAAGGTGCCGTGATCGATGACCACCAGGTTGCCGTAGCCGCCGTTGGGTCCGGCCTGGACGACCTCGCCGCGGTAGGCGGCGATCACCACGGTGCCGCAGGCGGCGCGCATGTCGACGCCGTTGTGCATCCGCCAGTAGTGCAGGATCGGGTGGAACCGTTGCCCGAACCCGCCGGTGATCGGGCCCGGTACCGGTGAGACGAAGTCGCTGCCGTTGGATGCGACCGCCTTGCCCGGTGGCGGCGGCGACAGCGTGTCGTCGTGGTCGAGGTCCTCCCGGTTGGCGTTCCGGTCGGGCGCCGGCTGGGGCGGCTCGGTAGCGAACCGCTGATCCCGGGCCGGCTCGGCGCTCGCCACCGCCACCTCGGCGGGCCGCGGCACCGCCACGGTCGCCGACGACTTCGTCAGCACCGGCGCAAGCAGCACCGCGATTCCGATCGCTGCGGCGTTCAGCAGGTACGAGCGCAGTGGAAGCCGCTCCCGCAGCGCGCGGTGCGGGCGTCGGTGCGGAACTGCGGGCGTCACGTCATCGATCCGGCGGGGCGTGCCAACCGAATTCTTGCGTGCGTCGTTATCTGGTGGCGTGGTCATTTCCCCCCAACTCCCTCGCTACCAATCTGCGAAGCCTAACAAGGAAATCGAACGAAAGCGCCGGCCGCGACCCCTGTCTGAGTTTTTCTCATCCAGAGTTAGAGCTTCTCCCAGGTATGCACCGGGATATTGGCGTGCATCTGCGTCGCATACTCCGCGACCATCCGACGCAAGGCCTCCACCCGCGGAATTCCGGACGCCTCCAGCGAGCGGACGGCCTCGATCTGCCATTGGGCGCCGTTCATGCCGGTCATGCAGCGTCCCTCGACGATGCCGAGCAGGCGGTCGCGCACCGCCGGGTCGACGCCCCAGGCGTCCAGGCCCCGGTAGGCCAGCGGCAGCAGGTGGCGCAGGATCAGCTCCGAGGCGGGCATCTGCCCCACGCCGGGCCAGAACAGGTCGGCGTCGATGCCCTGCCGCGAGCCCTCCAGGAAGTTCTCGTGCGCGGTGGAGAACGCCATCCGGGTCCACACCGGACGATCCTCGGCGGCCAGCGTGCGCAGCGTCCCGTAGTAGAAGGCGGCATTGGCCAGCGTGTCGACCACGGTCGGCCCGGCCGGCAGCACCCGGTTCTCCAGCCGCAGGTGCGGCGTCCCGCCGGCCACGTCGTAGATCGGGCGGTTCCAGCGGTAGATGGTGCCGTTGTGCAGCCGCATCTCGGCCAGCTGCGGCGCGCCGCCGCCGTCGAAGACCGCCTGGGGATCCTCGGGGTCGAGTTCGGGCAGCAGGGCCGGGAACCACCGCGCGTTCTCCTCGAACAGGTCGAAGATCGAGGTGATCCAGCGCTCGCCGAACCAGACCCGGGGCCGGACGCCCTGGTTGGCATACTCGATCGGGCGCGTGTCGGTCGCCTGGGTGAAGAGCACGATCCGGGTCTCCGCCCACAACTGCCGGCCCATCAGGAAGGGCGAATTGGCGGCCAGCGCCAACTGGGGGCCGGCCAGCACCTGGGCCGCATTCCAATGGTCGGCGAAATCCTCCGGGCGCACCTGCAGATGCAATTGCATCGAGGTGCAGGCCGACTCCGGCGCCACCGAATCCACATAGCGGCTGAGCGTCTCGCCACCCGGGCCCTCGATGTCGATGTGGATGTCCTCGCCGCGCGCGGCCAGGACGGCGTCGTTGATGGCGGCGTACCGGACGTTCTCGCTCATCCACTCGCCCTCGAAGGTCTCCGGCATCACGGTGGGCAGGATGCCGGTCATGATGATGTGGGTGCCGAGCGCCGACGAGCGCCGCTCCGCCTCGTTCATGGACGCCCGCAGCAGCTCCTCGAGCCGCGCCAGGGCGTCGCCGGCCAGCGGCCCCGGCGGCACGTTGAACTCGATGTTGAACTTGCCGAGCTCGGTCTGGTACTCGGGATCGGCGATCGCCCGCAGGACGTCCGCGTTGTCCATCTTCGGCAAGTAGTCCCTGCCGACCAGGTTCAACTCGATCTCCATGCCGCTGAGCGGCTCGTCGAAGTCGAAACTGTCGGCTGCCAGCATCTGTTCGAACACGTCCAGGCAGTGCTGCACCTTCTCGCGGTACCGCTGCCGCTGCTCCCTGGTGTACGTCTTGGTTTCGATGTCGCGCCCCATGGCGGGCAGTATCGCCCACCACCGACCCGTGCGCACCACCCTGGGCCCGACCGTCCCACGCCGGCCACGGACGGCCGTCGTCGCAGCCGGGCCGAGGCACCGGTCACCCCTGGCGCCAGCGGCGGCCACGCGCTAAGCTTGTTCAATAAGCTGAACGCTGTTCTCTAGAATGAATGGAGCACCACATGGACGTGGGATTCATCGGCCTCGGTCGCATGGGCCTCCCGATGGCCGGGCACATCCAGAAGCAGGGCGTGAGCGGACGCCTGACCCTGCTCGACCGCTTTCCCGAGCGACTCGCCGAACTCGTCGCCGGCGGCGCCGAGCTGGCCGGCGATGCCCGCGAGGTCGCCCGCAACAGCGACCTGGTCATCCTGATGGTGCCCGCCATCGGCGACATCGACACGCTGCTGGAGGGCCCCGACGGGCTGTTGGCCGGGGTCGAGCGTCCGCTCATCCTGGTGGTGTCGTCCACCACCTCGGCCAAGGACGTCCGCGACCTGCAGGCCCGGCTCAACGACCGCGGCGCGCCGGTCACGGTGGTCGACGCACCGGTCAGCGGCGGCGTCGAGGGGGCCGAGGGCGGCTCGCTGTCGATCATGATCGGCGGACCGGACGCCGCGGCGAAGCCGGTAGTCGACGTCATGTCCGCGACCGGAACGGCGGTGCATCTCGGACCGCTGGGCGCCGGCCAGGTGGCGAAGGCCTGCAACCAGCTGATCGTGGCCGCCGAGGTGGTCGCGGTCGCCGAGGCGTCCCTGCTGGCGGAGCGGGCCGGACTCGACGTGGCCCGGCTCTTCGACCTGCTCTCGACCAGCTACGCGGCGTCCCGCATCCTCGAGGTCAAGGGACCGAAGTTCGTCAACCACGACCACGCCGCCGCCGGTCCCGCCAAATTCCTGATCAAGGATCTCAAGGCGGTCATCGAGGAGGCGGAGGTCTCCGGGCTGCGGCTGGTGACCGTCGACGCGCTGCTCGGGGCATACACCGCGCTCACCGAGGCCGGGCTCGGCGACGAGGACGCCTCGGTCGTCCAGCAGTGGATCGAGGACTCGTCGGCTCGGGCCTAGACGATTCACTGACCTGTGTTCATTCTGGCGAACGAACGCTAGGGTGCCACCATGTCACCCGTACGCGGCGGAACCGATGTCACACCACCGGGAGCGGCTCCTGCGGTGAGCCGCGCGGTCGCCGTGCTGAACGCGCTGGCCGCCAGCGAGTCCGGCACGATGACGCTGTCCGACCTCAGCCGGGATCTCGGCGTGCCCAAGTCGTCCACCAGCACGATCTGCACCGCGCTCGAGCTGGGCGGGCTGATCCGTCGCGACGATCTCGGTTACTCGCTGGGCCGCAAACTGGTCGAGCTGGGCGGTTCCTACCTGTCCCGGCTCGATCAGGTGAGCGAGTTCCACCGCGCCTGCCTCGAGTCCGAGGTGTTCCGCACCGAGACCCTGCGGCTGTCCACCGCGGCGGGGATCGACACCCTGTGCCTGGCCCGCTATGAGGGGCATCCGGCGATCCGGCTGACCACCAACATCGGCGACCGGCTGCCGGCGTCCGCCTGCGCCCAGGGCAAGGCGCTGCTGGCACGCCTGGACGACTCCGAGATCGAGCGGCTCTACTACGGGATCGACGAGTTGCCGCGCCTCACCGGGCGCTCGCGGCGCACCGTCCCCCGGCTGCTCAAGGACATCCGCCTGGCCCGTGCCCGCGGCTATGCCGTCGACGACGAGGAGTCCGCGGACAGCGTCGTGGGCCTGGCCGTCGTGGTGCCGACCCGCGGCGTCCGGGCGCCGATCCTGGCGATCAGCGTGACCAAGCACAAGTCGGACTGGAACGACGAGGTCCGCGACCGGTTCGTGGCCGAACTCGACCGGGTGGCCAGGCTGCTGGGCAACCCGATGGCCACCGGCTGAGCCTCGCGCCGGCACCGGCTCCCCGCCGAGCAGCCAGGCCGCCCACGTCGACCGCCCGGACGCCGCCGCCCGGGCGACGACCCCACCTGCTCGCGCGACGCCAGAGCCCGATCCGATGCCGTGCACCTGCACGACCGACGCCCGCCCACCCCGCAACACCTCCACACCCACGGGGACTCACCGCGCCCGGAAGGACCTCCAAGACCGAGACGGGAACGCAGCCGCACCGTCGCGTTCGATCTATTGACCATCGTCCTATCTATAGTGCATGATGGTGGTAAGTCATCAGTGAGAACAAAGGAGCTCTCCATGTCTGTGCCAAGGAATGACCTTCTCCCACCCACCGAGGAGCCGGAGGCCGTCGATCCGGTCCAGCTCCGCCGCGCCACCCTCGCCTCGTCCGTCGGCTCCGCCCTGGAGTACTACGACTTCTACATCTACGGCCTGGCCAGCGCGCTGATCTTCGGCGAGCTGTTCTTCAAGCCGCTCGGTCCCGCCGGCGGCACCATCGCGGCCTTCGGCACCTACGCCGTCGGGTTCGCGGCCCGCCCGATCGGCGGCCTGATCTTCGGCGCCATGGGCGACAAGCTCGGCCGCAAGATCGTGCTGATCATCACCATCGCGCTGATGGGCGGCTCGTCCATGCTGATCGGCATGCTGCCGACCTACGAGATGGCCGGCATCTGGGGCGCCATCCTGCTGGTCGCGCTCCGCGTCGCCCAGGGCCTCGGCGCCGGTGCGGAACAGGCCGGTGCCACCGTGCTGATCTCCGAGTTCGCGCCACGCAAGCGCCGCGGCTTCTTCGCCGCCCTGCCGTTCGTCGGCATCCAGGTCGGCACCCTGCTCGGCGCCGGCACCTTCGCCCTGCTCGGCCTCGCGCAGCGTGAGGTGTTGCTGGGCTGGCTGTGGCGGGTTCCGTTCCTGCTCGGCGCCGTGCTGATCATCGTCGCCGTCGTGATCCGTTTGCGGCTCAAGGAGTCCCCCGCGTTCGAGGCCCTGGAAGAGGCCGAAGCGCACCGGGAGGCGCCGGTCAAGCAGAGCGTGGGCCAGGCGATCGCGACCTCGAAGCGCAACATCCTGATCGGTATCGGACTGCGGATGGGAGAGAACGGCAACTCCTCGATCTACTCGGCGCTGCTGCTGGCCTACGTCGCCAGCCTGCCCGCCTACCAGGGTCAGCAACTGATCGGCACCTGGGGCGCGGTGGTGGCGGCCGCCATCTCGGTCTTCACCGTCGTGCTGTTCGGCGCCCTCTCCGACCGCTGGGGCCGGGTGCCGGTCTACCGCTGGGGCGCCTTCTTCACCGCCGTCTTCGCCTTCCCCGGCTTCTGGCTGCTCACTATCGGCGAGGTCTGGCTGGTGCTGCTGGTGATGGGTGTCGGCATCGGCATCGGCGTGCAGTCGATGCTCGGCCCGCAGTGCGCCCTGCTGCCGGAGCTGTTCGGCAACGCCCACCGGTTCACCGGGGTCGCCACCGCACGCGAGTTCTCAGCCGTGATCGCCGGCGGCATCGCCCCGCTGGTCGGCGCGGCGATGCTGGCCGTGACCGGCAACGCCTGGTGGGTCATCGCGCTCTACTCGGCGGTGCTCGCCCTGATCTCGTTCGCCACCTCGTTCGTCACCCCGGAGACCAGGGGCCGTAGTCTGACGGACTTCAACGATGCTGGACAGGAGACCGTGCATGCCTGAGCAGGACAAGGTGAGGGTGGTCGTCGCCGCCCCACTCGCCCCCGAACTGTGCGACCGGATCGCGGCCGTCGACCCTCGGGTCGAGGTGGTGGTCGACCAGGAACTGCTGCCCCCGATGCGGCACCCGGCCGACTTCGCCGGCGATCCGTCATTCAGCCGGACGGCCGAGCAGCAGGCCCGCTTCGACGCGCTGATCGACACCGCCGAGGTGCTCTACGGCATTCCGGACGTCCAGCCACCCGCCCTCACCCGCACCGTGGCCGCCAACCCCGGCCTGCGCTGGGTGATGACCATGGCGGCGGGCGGCGGCAGCCAGGTGGTCGCCGCCGGCCTGCCGGAGGAGGCCCTGCAGCGGATCGTCTTCACCACCTCGGCCGGGGCGCACGGCATCCCGCTGGCCGAGTGGGCGATCTTCGGGCTGTTCTGCGGCTGCAAGGAGCTTCCCCGGCTACAGCGCCAGCAGCGGGCGCACGAGTGGCCCACCCGCGTCGTGGGGCGTCCGATCGAGGGCAGCACGGTGCTGATCGCCGGGCTGGGCGGCATCGGCCAGCAGGTCGCCAAGCGCTGCAAGGCGCTCGGCATGACGGTGCTGGGCGTCAAGCGCCGACCCGACGCCGTCGAGAACGTGGACGAGGTGCACGCCCTGGACGATCTGGAGAGCATCGTCGGCCGGGCCGACCACATCGTGCTCACCCTGCCCGGCACGGCGCAGACCGAGAAGCTGATCGGCACCCGCATCCTGTCGCTGGCCAAGCCGGGCGTGACGATCGTCAACGTCGGGCGCGGCACGGTGATCGACGAGGACGCCCTGGTCGACGCCCTGCGCTCGGGCCAGGTCGGTTTCGCGGCCCTGGACGTCTTCGCGGTCGAGCCGTTGCCGTCCGACTCCCCGCTATGGGATCTGGAGAACGTCCTGGTCAGCCCGCATTCCGGCGGCCTGGACAACCGCGAGGACGAGCGGATCTGCGAGATCTTCTGCGACAACCTGCGCGCCTACCTGGCGGGCCGTCCGCTGGCCAACGTGGTCGACACGGCCCTCGGCTACTGACCCTCACGACCCAGACATGGAACTGTTCGTCAGCGCCAATGACGCCAAGCTGGTCCGCGACGCCGGCCGGGACCTGTTCCCGGCCGGCGTCGGCCCCGACACCCTCAGCCTGATCGACCTCGCCGAACGGCCTCCCCGGGTGCTCGCCGAGGTGCCGGTCCGGACGTCCATCGTCGGCCCGCCGCAGGCGGTGGCGCTCTCCCCCGGCGGCCGGCTCGCCGCCGTCGCTGCACCCACCTCCTACGACCCGGACGCCGGTGCCCTGGTCTTCCACGAGATCCTGCAACTCGTCGACCTCGACGCCGGCGACCCCGCGGTCGAGGTGATCGAGATCGGCAGCCACCCGCAGGCGGTCGCCTTCACGCCCGACGGCGCACGGCTGCTGGTCACCACCGTGGCCGGCACTCTGCTCGTGTTCGGCGTCGCGGACGGCGCGGTGGCCGAACTGCAACGGCTGCGGCTCTCCGACGGCCGGCTGTCCGGGATCGGACTGCTCGCCGACGGCAGCGCCGCCATCGTCTCGCTGCGCGACGAGCAGGGAGCGGTCGTCGTCGACCTGACCGGGGACCGGGCCGTGTTGCTCCCCCACCGGATCGCGACCGGGGTCAGCCCCTACGTCGTCGACACCGACGCCTCCGGCGACTGGGCGGTGATCGGCAGCGTCGGCTACGCCGGCAAGGACGTCCGCAACGGCCTCAGCGCCGGCGACGCCGACCTGATCACCCTGGTCGACACCTCGTCGCGGCCGTTCCGGGCGGTCGCCCACGCCGCCGTCCCGTCGGTGCCCGAGGGTGTCGCGATCTCGCCGGACGGCGCCTGGGTCGCCGCGCTGTGCATGGCCGGCAGCCAGCTGCCGCCCGATCAGCCGGGACACAGCGCGACCGGGGCGCTGGTGCTCTTCGCCAATCACGGCGGCGAACTGCGCCGGGTCGCCGCCCTGCCGACCGGGGCCGCCGCCCAGGGCGTGGTGTTCACCGCCGACTCCACCCGGCTGGTCGCCCAGCTGTACGCCGACCGCTGCCTGGCCGTGTACGCGATCGCCGACGGCACGCTGGCCGACACCGGCGTCCGGATCGGCGTCCCCGGCGGGCCGGCCTCACTGCGCCGCTGAGCCTCGCCCGTACACAACACCTCCACCGGAGGTCCCGGGTCCAGCCCGGGACGGCGCGGCCACCCGGCGGGTCGAACCGACCTCGTCATCCCGGCTGCCGGGACCTCAGAACCCCACCGCGACGAGATCAGCGGGCAACGCCCCTTTCGGGTGGACCCATGCTGCTGCCACGGGGGTCTAGGGTGATCGGCCGTGGGCGAGGTCGTCGCGGTGGTGATGCTGGTGGTGGTTCTCGGCTTCGCCGTCGTCCGGCCCCGCGGACTGCCCGAGGCGGTCGCCGCCGTTCCCGCCGCCCTGGTCGTCCTGCTCACCGGCGCCCTCGGCTGGGACCAGGCGTGGGCCGAGGTCGGGCACCTGTTCCCGGTGGTGGCCTTCCTGGCCGCCGTGCTGGTGATCAGCGAGCTCTGCGACGCCGACGGACTGTTCCGCTACGCCGGCGCGCTGATGGCCGCCCGCAGTCGCGGCGACGCGCACCGGCTGCTGGTCTTCGTCTTCGCCCTGGCCGCCGGTGTCACGGCGGTGCTCTCGCTGGACGCCACGGTCGTGCTGCTGACACCGGTGGTCTTCGCCACGGCGTCGCGGATGGGCGTGCGGCCGAAACCCCACGCCTACGCCTGCACCCACCTGGCCAACGCCGGGTCGCTGCTGCTGCCCGTGTCGAATCTGACCAACCTGCTGGCCATGTCGGCCGCCGGCCTCACCTTCGTCTCGTTCGCCGGCCTGATGGCGCTGCCCTGGCTGGCGGTCCTGGCCGTCGAATACCTGGCCTTCCGCCTCTTCTTCGCCTCCGAGTTGTCCATACCGGGCACCAACCCCGAACCACCGCAGGTGCCGCCGCTGCCGCGGTTCTCGGCGATCGTGCTGGCCGCGACCCTGGCGGGCTTCGTCGCGGCGTCCCTGGTGCACATCGAGGCCGCCTGGGTGGCCCTGGCCGGGGCGCTGGTGATGCTGGTGCGGGCGGTGCGGGTCAAGCAGGTCACCGTGAGGGACCTCCCCGGCTTCATCAACCTGGGTTTCCTGGCCTTCGTGCTCTGCCTCGGCATCGTGGTGACGGCCGTGGTTGAGGGCGGCCTGGGCGCCGCCATCGGACGCATCGTCCCCTCCGGCGGCTCCCTGGTGTCGCTGCTGCTGTGGGCGGGCCTGGCCGCGCTGCTGGCCAACCTGGTGAACAACCTGCCGGCCGTCCTGGTCCTGTTGCCGTTCGCGTCCGAGTCGGGTGCGGGCGCGGTGCTGGCCGTGCTGATCGGGGTCAACGTCGGGCCCAACCTGACCTACGTCGGGTCGCTGGCCACTCTGCTGTGGCGGAGAATCGTCCACGCGCACGATCACGAGACGCCGATCCAGGAGTTCACCCTGCTGGGCCTGCTGGCCACCCCCGTCGCGATCGTCGTGGGCGTGCTGGCACTGTGGGTTTCGCTGCTGATCGGAGGTGCGGCATGAGGATCACGATCTGGGTGACCGAGGGAACCTGGCCGGCGTGTGTGGACGCGGCCGTCGAGCTGGCCGGTTCGCGGCCGGCGGAGGTGACGCTCATCCACGTGCGTGAGGAACCCCACGCCGCCGCCGAACCGGGCTTCGGCTCGCTGATCGGACGCGGTCGCCGCCGGCGCGCCGCCGACGAGCTGCACCAGCTCAGCCTGGAGGCGGCCCGGCGCATGCTGGCCGACGCCGAGCAACGCCTCGGCCGGGCCGCCACCGTGCGACTGGAGTCGGGCTTCCCCGAACGCGTGGTCACGGCGGCCGCCGACGACGCCGACTACCTGATCATCGGACGCGACGGCGACCGCAGCCGGCTCGGTCCGGACAGCCTGGGCCGGCACACGCGGTTCGTGATCGATCACGCACCCTGCCGCGTGCTGCTGGTCTGGCCGGGCGCCGTCCCGGGTCTCGGCTCGATCCCGCCCCCGCCGCCGGACCGGTGACGCGGGCAGCGCGGCGGGGTCGATGACACGCGCCAGATTCCGTCACGAAGTTGCTGCACGCCCCTAGAGCTGGTGCTAGTGTGCTCGATGAGCGAAAGCTCATACCAAAGGGGTTGTTACCCGCCTAGGGGCAAGACCTGAGCTGCACTAGCGGTGCAACTCGGGTCGTTTTTTGTGTCCGCTCAAAAGTTTCCCCCAGCTAGTAGACAGGAACCGACAATGGCGTCCACTACGGCCGAGCAGATCGTCGAGAAGGTCGGCGGTCCCGGCAACATCACAAGTCTCACTCATTGTGCGACCCGGCTTCGCTTCGAACTGAAGGACGCCGGCGTCGTCGACCAGAAGGCGCTCGAAGCCATCCCCGGCGTCATGGGCGCCGTGCCGCAGAGCGGCGACCGCTATCAGGTCGTCATCGGCGGGGCCGTGGCCTCCGTCTATGCCGACATCACCCACCTGCCGTCGATGGCGGGCGCCAAGGCGGCGCCCAGCGACGCCGACGTCAAGGCCGCCGAGCGGGCCAAGGTCCGCGGCAAGGTGGCCTGGCTGGACGCGTTCTTCGAGTACCTGTCCAACTCGTTCCGGCCGCTGCTCGGCGTGCTGCTCGGCTCCTCGCTGATCATCGCGATCGCCGCCGTCCTGGACGCCCTGCACATCGTCCCCTTCCAAGGTGTCGACCGCCTCGAGGCGGCGGGTGCGACCTGGGTGTTCTGGGACACCATGTGGCGCTCCGTGCTGTACTTCCTTCCGATCATGGTCGCGTACAACGCGGCCAAGGCACTCAAGATCGATCCGTGGATCGGCGGCGCCGTCATGGCCGCGCTGTTCACCCCGGATTTCCTGTCGCTCAACGGCGCCGCCGACACCGTGTGTGTCGAGAACCTGGGCCAGGACCAGTGCGTGGCGCAGATCTTCGGCCTGCCGATGCAGTTGAACGGCTACGGCGGCCAGGTGTTCGTGCCGCTGATCATGGTCGCGGTGCTGGCCCAGCTCCACAAGCTGCTGCAGCGGATCTTCCCGGAGAACGTGCAGATGGTCTTCGTCCCCTTCCTCTGCCTGCTGATCATGGTTCCGGTGACCGCCTTCGCGATCGGCCCGTTCAGCATCTGGATCGGAAACGGCCTGGGTGCCGGTTTGGCCTGGTTGAACACCACGGTGCCACTGCTGTTCGCAGTCCTGATCCCGATGATCTACCCGTTCCTGGTGCCGCTGGGCCTGCACTGGCCGCTGAACGCGCTCATGCTCGCCAACATCAGCACCCTGGGCTACGACTTCATCCAGGGCCCGATGGGCACCTGGAACTTCGCCTGCTTCGGCGCCACCGCCGGTGTGCTCGTCATCTCCAGCCGGGTCAAGGACATGGAGGTGCGCCAGACGGCGATCGGTGCCCTCGCGGCGGGCCTGTTCGGCGGCATCTCCGAGCCGTCCCTCTACGGCATCCACCTGCGCTACAAGCGCATCTACCCGCGCATGCTGATCGGCTGTGCGGTGGGTGGCGTGACGATCGGCATCCTCGGCTGGATGTTCGGCACCGTCAAGACCGGCGCGTTCGCGTTCACCTCGCTGCTCACCATCCCGGTGTTCAACCCGATGTGGATCTACGCCATCTCGATCGCGGCCGCCTTCGTCGTCGCGATGCTGCTGGTCATCGCCTCCGACTACCGCACCCCTGAGCAGAAGGCCGAGTTCGAGGAGCTCAAGGCACAGGAGGCCGCCGACCTCGCCCTGGCCGCCGCTCCGGCTGCGGCCGCCGCCCCGGTCCCCGCCGGCGGCGGTGTCGCCACCCTGGTCGCCACCCGGACCGTAGAGGCCCCGGTCGCGGGCAAGCTGGTGCCGATCACCGAGGTCAACGACAAGGTGTTCGCGTCCAAGGCGCTCGGTGACGGCGTCGGCATCGTCCCCTCCGACGGCCATGTGGTCGCCCCGGTGGCCGGCGTGCTGATGACGGTCCCCGAGAGCGGTCACGCCTTCGGGATCAAGACCGACGACGGCGTCGAGGTGCTGGTGCACGTCGGCATCGACACGGTCCAGCTGGAGGGCAAGGGCTTCGAGCTCGACGTCGCGAAGGACCAGCGCGTCGAGGCCGGCGACCTGCTCGCCAAGGTCGACCTGGACGCCGTGAAGGCGGCCGGGTACGACACCACCACGATGGTCGTGGTGATCAACACGGCTACCTTGAAGTCGGTCACCCCGGCCGCCCCGGGCGAAGTCTCCCTGGGCGACTCGGTCATCGACATCGAGGTCTGAAAGGAGTCACCGGTGGCCGTCCCCGATCGGGGGCGGCCACTGGTGTGAACGCATGGAGATCCTGCGCGTCTTCAACAACAACCTCGTCCTCGCACTGGACGACAAGGGACGCGACGTCATCCTGACCGGTCGCGGCCTGGGCTTCCAGGCCCGACCGGGCCAGACCGTGGACGCCACCAGGGTGGTCCGCGTCTTCATCCCCTCGGACGGCCGCGACCCCGATCATCTCGCGGAACTGCTCGCCGGGATTCCACCCGAGCACATCCACCTGGTCAGCCAGGCCATCGCCGAGGTGGGCCTGGACGCCGTCGGGCGCAACCCCGCGCTGGTCATCGCCCTCGCCGACCACGTCAGCTTCGCCATCCGCCGGGTCGCCCTGGGCATGGACATCGCCTATCCCCTGCTGGCCGAGGTGAAGCACCTCTACGCCGACGAATACGCCCGCGCCGAGGCGCTGCTCGCGGCGATCAACGAGCACAGCGACGTCCAGCTACCCGACTCCGAGGCCGTCGGGCTGGCATTGCACCTGGTCAACGCCGGGTTCGCGACCGGAGACCTGTCGTACACGTACAAGATGACCGGGGTCATCCAACAGATGCTGACCGTCATCGAGCAGGCGTTCGGCATCACGCTCAGCTCCGGCAGCGTGAGCGTCGGGCGGTTCATCACCCACCTGCGCTACCTCTTCGTCCGGATCCACAATCACAAACAGCTCGAATCCCAGCCGACCAGCGTCGGCAACGCGATCCGCGAAGCATTCCCCGAGGCCTCCGACGTCGCCGTCCGGCTCGCGGGCGTGCTGGAGCTACGGCTCGGGTCTGCGCTCACCGCCGACGAGATCTCCTACCTGGCGTTGCACGTGGCCCGGGTGGCCACCGAACGCTGAGCGCTGCGACCTCGGATGCGGAGGCACCGCATCAGTGATGCGCGCCTGCGGCATCCGTGGTGCCACCTCCCGGCTCGGCGGCCCCGGCCTCGGACTCGACCACGATAGGAGCGTCAGATGACCACCGCGAACGAACTGCTCGTCCATCGGTACATGGATGGCTTCCGCAGCAGCGACCACGAGGCGATCCTCGGCTGCCTCACCGATGACGTGGTCTGGCACATCCCGGGCGTCCGCACGACGCACGGGAAGGCCGAGTTCGACGACGAGATCGAAAACCCGGCATTCGTCGGCAGCCCCGAGCTGAGCGTCGACCGAACCATCGATGCCGGCGACGTGATCGTCGTCACCGGCGTCGGCATCGGGCATCACCGCGAGAGCGGACGGTTCCGGTTCGCCTACAACGACATCTTCACCTTCCGCGGCGACCTTATCGCCCGGGTCGACTCCTACCTGGTCCCGCTGCCCTGATCGGCCCTCCAGGGTGGTCGGCCCGTCGAACCCCTAGGACGGACCGAGGGTCGCACCACCGCCGGCTGAGCCTGTCGAAACCGATCCCCGCGCTCCCGCCGGGTCTCGACAGGCTCGACCCAACGACGATCAGCGCTTGATCGCCGTCAGCGTGAAGGTGGCCGGCAGTCGCTCGGGTCGGTCGCGCAACCGGTACTCCCCGGTGGCCTCGTCCAGCACCATCAGGCCGGGCAGGGCGTCCCACGGGAGGCTGTCGTGCTCGACCAGTCCGGTGAGTTCCAGCCCGGACGCCAGCACCGCGGTCACGATCTCGCCGATCCCGCGGTTCCACTCCCACTGCAGGGGCGAGCCGACCGGCTCGTCGCTGGCGTAGGTGGCCTCTTCCGTCCACACGATCGGCACCGGCTGCTCGAAGTAGGGCAACTCCAGCGCCGGGGTCGCCTGTCCCGGCCCGGACACCCACGGCTGCTGGGCACGGTCGGGATGCTCCTCGCCCACCACCATGCCCAGCAGCGAGTTCAGGACGGGATGCCCGTCACGGATGAACAGCCGCCCACCCGGCCGGAGCAGGGTGGCGACGGTCCGCGCCCACCGCTCGATGCTCGGCAGCCAGCAGAGGGCACCGATCCCGGTGTAGACGAGGTCGAACCGGCGACCGCCCAGGGCGTCCGGTGCCGAGTAGACGTCCGCCTCCACGTATTCGATCGGGGTTCCGGCGCGTTCCGCCAGGGCACGAGCCTCCGCCAGGGACGCCGGCGACAGGTCGACGCCGACCGCCCGACCGCCCAGCCGCGCGAGACCGAGCGTGTCGGTCCCGATGTGGCACTGCAGGTGCACGACGTCCAGGCCGGACAGCTCACCCAGCCGGGGACGATCGAACTCCACCACACGGGACAGTGCAGACGGATCGGCCAGCAGCCGGTCGATGTCGTATCCCTTGGCGTGCAACGGGGCCCGGCTGTCCCAGTTGGCACGGTTCACGGCCAGGTAGTCGAGGGGCTCGGGGCTCACCCTGGACACCCTAATGGCGGGCACGAGTCGGCCCTGAGCGGCCCTGCCGGCACTCCTGGTGGTTTCCGGACGTGCGCCGCGGGACCATTGCGCCCGCGCCCGCGCGGCGAGAAGATGCGGACACGCCGTCCGTCGGTCGCCGGCGATGCCCAGCGGCCGCGCCGTAGGGGAAACATGTCCGAGTCCTCCGCCGCACCAGCCCGCTCGATCCGGATGCTGTTCCGGATCGGCTGGTGGACACTCCTGGTGCTGTTCGCCCTCTTCGCCGTGAACCATGGGGCCGGCGTCTGGCTCATCGCGGAATCCACCGACGAGTCGCAGATGTTCGAGCTGTTCGCCGCGCTGAACCTGTTCGCGCTCGTCGTGCTGCTGATCCCCTACCGCCGGCTCGAGGGCTGGGCCTGGTGGGCGATGTGGATCGCCATCCTGCCCGTGGGACTCGTGATGGCCTTCGGTGCCGACGTGATCGGCGTCATCTACCTGGTCACGGCCATCGTGCTCGCGCTCGCCCAGTTCGCGACCCTGCCCCGATTCCTCAGCGAGTAGCCGCGCTCCCTCGCTCGGACAAGGGAGCCGGCCCCGTTGCGGCCAGTACCATCGAGGGCCGACTCGTCGACAAGGATGACCTTCGCGAGTCCGAGCGCACCCTCGATCACCGTGGTGCGCCATCCCTTGGTCGCCTCGGTCATCAGCCCGAGCTGCTCCCGGGCCAGCGCGGCATCGCCGGTCGACACCGCTGCCTCCACGAGGTCGGGCAGGGACACGATCCGGAACATGAGCACGTAGGCGGGATCGCCGGGAACCCCGAGCGCGAAACGACGACCAGGTGCTCGTCCGGACTCTGGAACACCCCGCGTGGGTACGCTTGAGGTTAATAGTTGTCCGTACTAATATGAGGAATGCCCCATCCGAGGGCGCACATCTACATAGAAAGAAAGAACACAGACCCATGTCTGCCCAGCAGATCAACACCCGTCCGTCCGATGTCGCAACCACGTCGCGTAGCCACGGCCTCGCCGACCTCCGCGCCGCGGTGCTCGCCGACCACGGCACCGCCGTGGCCGTCCGCGCCGCCGTGGGCATCCTGGTTGCCGTGGCCGCGATGATCCTCGTCGCCGGCATCGCCACGCAGTCCGCGCTCGCGATGGTCGCGGGCAGCATCGGTGTGGCCGTCCTGGCCGGCGCGCTGGTCGCGCTCGTGCGGGTGTCCGCCAAGCCGATCGGCCGGTGACGGCCGCGGCGCCCCGGTAGCGATCCCGCTGCCACGGCGCCGCGAACTCCGCCGGACTCACTCCACCGACAAGGGGCGACACATCACCGTGTCGCCCCTTCTCCGTGCCTACCGCCCGAAACCCGACCATCGGAGACGAGTGCTAGGCTGCCGGCGTCCGTGCAGCAGAACGAGGAGGTGATACCCATGAACGAATCGACGTGGGTGCTCCCCTCCGGAGTCACGGTCGGGCGATAGGTCGTCCGGGAGCGCCGTCCGAAGCGCACTCCCGAAAGGCACGACCATGCACTTCACTTCTGAACCGCGCCGGGGCGACGGTGTCGTCGAACGCGACTTCGCCGTCGGTGAGATCCCGGGCATCCTGTGGACGCCCGCGTCCGCCTCGGAACCCGTCCCGCTGATCCTGCTCGGGCATCCCGGCGGGCTGCGACCGATGTACCCACGGCTGACCGCCCGAGCCCGGCGGGCCGCGGCGGACGGCTTCGCCGCCGCGACCATCGAATTCCCCGGCGGCGGTGACCGTCCCAGGCTCGCCGCCGCCGAAGAGGCCCGCGCCGACCTACACCGAGCGGTGCGGACCGGTGAACCGGTCGGTGCCGACATCGTCGACCGGCTCGTCCTGCCGCTGGTCGAAGCTGCGGTCCCGGAGTGGCGGGCCGCCCTCGACGCGCTGCTCTCACTGCCCGAGATCGGCGGCCCGGTCGGATACTCCGGAGGAATCATCTCCATCGGCGTCCGGCTGGCGACGGTGGAGCCGCGCATCGTGGCCGCCGGGCTGTACGCCGGCAGCTTCGTGCCCGGCGCCATTCTGGAGGAGGCCCGCCGCGTCACCATTCCGGTCCACGTCCTGCTGCAATGGGACGACGAGTGGAACGACCGGCAGGCGGCCCTGGACCTCTTCGACGCTCTCGGTTCGGCGGAGAAGAGTCTGCACGCCAACATGGGCGGGCACACCGGCGTCCCGGCTTACGCCGGGGAGGACGCGGCCGGGTTCTTCGCCCGGCATCTGCGCTAGTCTCCGGACGTTCAGCCCCGGCCGACAGACGGCGTAGGGTGCCTCTGCACGCATTCGGAAGGAGGCGTCCGTGACGCCATACGGTGGCTTCACCCGCACCGGGTGGATCCTGTTCGCCGTCATGGCTGTCGTCTGGGGGATGCCCTACCTGTTCATCAAGGAGGCCCTGGAGTCGTACTCTCCCGTCGCGGCGGTCGCCGGGCGCACCCTCATCGGCGGACTGGTGCTGCTGCCGTTCGCCCTTCGCGCCGGCGCGCTG
>JAANMX010002583.1_pt1 | contig 17610 bp, 9 predicted proteins | sample 7279681 | NCBI WGS metagenome assembly JAANMX01 (sample SAMN14094542, study PRJNA606508) | bioreactor metagenome | isolation source: A lab-scale SPAN reactor treating ammonium-rich wastewater day 351 | place: Ireland: Galway | collected 2018-01-01
CGCGGCTCCCTGGGATTTGACAAGCTCCAGGGATTCACCACCGAGATGATGCGGGATGGCATGCAGTCGGGCAACTATCAGGTCCTATTCAGCTCGTTCCGCGCCAACGTCCCTCAGATCTATGTCGATATCGACCGCGAGCAGGCCCAGAAACAGAACGTGCCGCTGACGGAGATCTTCACCGCGCTCCAGACCTACCTCGGGAGCTATTACGCGAACGACTTCAATTTCCTCGGCCGGACCTTCCAGGTGAACGTGCAGGCGGACGCCCCCTTCCGCCTCCGCAAGGAGGACATCGGGCGCCTCCAGGTGCGCAATGCCGCGGGCCAGATGGTGCCGCTTTCGGCGCTGATCAAGGTCAGTGAGGTGCCGCGTCCCGAGCGGGTGATCCGCTACAACATGTTCCCCAGCGCCGACGTGAACATCGTGCCGAAGCCCGGGACCAGCAGTGGCACCACGATCAAGGACATCGAGGCGCTCGCGGCGAAGACGTTGCCCCCCGGGCAGTCGGGCCTCTCGTGGACCGACATCGCCTTCCAGCAGATCCTGGCCGGAAACACGATGGTCTACATTTTCCCATTCTGCATCCTGCTCGTGTTCCTGTTCCTGGCCGCGCAGTACGAGAGCTGGTCGCTGCCCGCCGCCATCGTGATGATTTTGCCGATGTGCATCCTCTGCGCGATCCTCGGCGTGGCCGCGGCGAAGCTGGATATCAACATTTTCGTGCAGATCGGTTTCGTGGTGCTCGCGGGCCTCGCGGCCAAGAATGCGATATTGATCGTGGAGTTCGCCCGCGACCTCCAGAACCAGGGCAAGGATCGAATCACCGCGACCGTCGAGGCCGCCCGCCTGCGGCTGCGGCCCATCCTGATGACATCTTTCGCCTTCATCCTCGGCTGCCTGCCGCTGGTCATGGGACGCGGCGCCGGCTGGGAGATGCGGTTCTCCCTCGGCGTGGCGGTCGTGGCCGGCATGGTCGGGGTTACCGTGTTCGGGGTCTTCCTCACGCCGGTATTCTATTCCGTCATCCGGAAGTTGTTTCCGCCGAAGGCGCCCCAGGCGGGATCGGCGGCCGCGGGGCACTGAGGTCCTTGCCTGCCATGGCACCGAATCGATCGGGTGGATCGCAGGCGCCGGGGCCGGAGTCCCTCCCAGGATAGGCGATGCATCCTGGCCCTCGGAGCCTACACGTGAATGGCGCGGTGTCTTTTGGTGCGGGTGGCGGCGATGATCCGAGAATTCCGATTGCCCGCGCCGCTTTCAGCCGTACCGCGAGCGATGGATCGGGACAGCATATGCCTTGTTGCGATGGAACAGGGGCCAGCATAAGCTTCAATGGGCCGCAGGCGTGAGGAACACCGCCCGATGGATATGAAGACCGCCACCGCAGGCCGTTGGGCGGGTATGGTTCCCGCCATCCGCTGGCTGCGGGCCTACGCGCCCGCGTGGCTTCGCGCGGACCTGGTGGCGGGCCTGACGCTGGCCGCGTATCTGCTCCCGAGTGGGATCGGCGATGCCTCGCTGGCGCAGTTGCCGCCGGAGGCGGGCCTCTACGCTGTCTTGTTCTCGGGCCTGGTGTTCTGGCTTTTCTGTAGCTCGCGGCAGACCGCGATCACCGTCACCTCGGCCATCTCCCTGCTGGTGGGGTCGTCCTTGGGGGAGATCGCGGGCGGCGACATCGGGCGCTTCGGCGCTCTGGCGGCCTGCACGGCGTTGCTTGCGGCGGCCCTGGGCTTCATCGCGTGGCTCGTGCGCGCGGGCGCGATCGTGAACTTCATCTCCGAGACAGTGCTGATCGGATTCAAGGCCGGGGTGGCGCTGCATCTCGCGAGCACGCAGTTGCCCAAGCTCTGTGGCATCAAGGCCGGGCACGGTGATTTCTGGGAACGCATGGGCGATTTCTTGGCCCACGCCGGTCAGATCAATCTGCCTTCGCTCGCCCTCGGCGGCGCGGCGCTGCTGGCGCTGGTGGCGGGCAGGATCTGGATGCGGAACAAGCCCGTGTCGCTGTTTGTGGTGGTCGGGGGTATTGCCATCGCCTCGTTCGTGGATCTGGGCGGCTATGGGGTCAAGCTGCTGGGCGAGGTGCCGCGGGGGCTGCCGCCGATCGGCCTGCCGGCCGTCACCCTAGACGAGGTGAGGGAACTGATTCCGCTGGCGCTGGCCTGTTTTCTCTTGGGCGCGGTCGAGACCGCGGCGATCGGCCGGATGTTTGCCGAGAAGCATGGCTATCGCCTTGACAGCAATCAGGAATTTCTCGCGCTGGCCGGGGCCAATTTGGCCGCGGGTCTCGGGCAGGGCTTCCCGGTCAGCGGCGGCATGTCCCAATCCCTGGTCAACGAGGGCGGCGGCGCGCGCACGCCCATCTCCGGGCTTGTCGCGGCCGGCATCGTCCTGCTGGTGATCGTCTTCTTCTCGGAGACGCTCCGCAACCTGCCGCAGCCGGTGCTGGCCGCGGTGGTGCTCTTCGCCGTCGTCGGCCTCTTCAAGGTCAAGGAACTCCATCACCTCTGGCGCGCGCACCGCGGGGAATTCTTCGTCGCGATGGCGGCGCTGCTCGGCGTGCTGGGCGCGGGCTTGCTTCGCGGCGTGCTGATCGGCGCGGTGATATCGCTCGTGCTTTTGATCCGCCGCGCGGCGGTGCCCAGCGTCGCCTTTCTGGGACGGATCCCCGGCACGCGCCGATACAGCGACATGGCCAGGCACACGAGCAACGAGCCGATTCCCGGCGTGCTGGCGTTCCGTCCCGAGTCGGGCCTCGTATACTTCAACGCCGATCACATCCTGGACACGGTGCTCGCCCGCGTCGATGCGTCGCGCGAACGGCCCGGGCTTGTCGTGGGGGATCTCTCCAACGCCCCTTACGTTGACATGGCGGGCGCGCGGATGCTCCTTGGCCTGGGCGCGGAACTGGAGAGGCGCGGCGTCGCCATGCGGCTCGTCGATGCGCGCTCCTCCGTGCGGGAGATGCTGCGCGCCGAGGGGGTGGAGGAGAAGTTCGGCCGTCTCGATCGGTCCGTGGCATTGGCCGATGTGATCGATGCCTTTCAGGGAGGGACGCCGGCCCCGGCGACCGCGGATGACCAGGCGGGCGGCACCCCAACCGGAGGACCCCCATCATGACCCAGCCCACGATGGAATCTGATTCGCGCGTTCTCAGCCCGCCCGAGCGGTTTTCGGAAATCCTGTTCGGCCTCATCATGGTCTTGTCGTTCACGTGCGCGATAAGTGTCGCGACGGCGGGGAAAGAGGATGTCCGGGAGATGTTGATCGGCGCCATCGGCTGCAACCTCGCGTGGGGCATCGTCGATGCGGTGATGTATCTTCTCAACGTCCTCGCGGCGCGCGGGCGTTCGATCAAGCTGCTCCGGTCGGTGAGGCAGGCGGACGACCCCGCCTTCGCGCGCCGGGTCATCGCCGACGCGCTGCCGCCGCTCGTCGCGGGGACGCTCAGGGATTCGGATCTGGAATACATGCGGGAGCAATTGGGCCGGTTGCCCGAGCCTGCCTCGCGGCCGTGGCTTGAGGGCCGGGACTGGCGCGGGGCCATCGGCGTATTCCTTCTGGTCTTCTTGTCCACCTTTCCCGTCGTCATGCCCTTCCTGTTTATCGGCACGGCCGCCCTCGCGCTGCGCGTTTCCAACGGCATTGCGATCACCATGCTGTTTCTCGCGGCATATCGGCTGGCCCATTATTCCGGCACGCGCCCGGTCCGCACGGGCCTTGCGATGGTCGCCATCGGCGCCGCGCTGGTGGGGGTGACTATTGCGTTGGGCGGGTGAATTTCACAGAAGTGGCGTCGGGAGGGGCGCCGGCCTGGGCGTTCGTGTACCGCCGTCGGCACGTCATCTCAGACGGCGCTGGACCGCGGGCCCTCCGTCGATCGGCGGATTTCCTTGGCAAGCACGCGATGCCCCCGCTAGACAACACGGAGGGCGTTGATGCGGCATTTCGGGAGGAGCTAGGCATGGAAGTGACCACACTTGGCGAGGCGAAGTTTGAATCACCACTCCGGCGTGGCGTCAGCGACGCGGCGAGGATCCCGTACGAGATTGTGCGCGATGCCGCGGCCCCGCCTCAGGAGACCTTGGAATTCGATCTCGCCGGGCCGAGGGCGAAGCTCTTCTTCGATCCGAAGACGGTCCGGGCGGGGATCGTGACCTGCGGCGGGCTTTGCCCCGGCCTGAACAACGTCATCCGTTCCATATTCCTGGAATTGCACCATTCGTACGGGGTGAGGGAGGTGCTGGGATTTCGCGATGGGTACCGCGGGCTGGATCCCGCGCGTTGCAGGGAACCGCTGGTGCTGACGCCCGATCTCGTCGATGACATCCACCAGGAGGGTGGGACGCTGCTTGGCACGTCGCGCGGGCCGGTGGATACGGACATCGCCGTGGACAATTTGATCCGCCTCGGCGTGAACATGCTCTTCACCGTCGGCGGCGATGGGACGCAGCGCGGCGGCAACGACCTTTTCCAGGAGGCGCGCCGACGCGGGCACCCGATGGCGGTCGTCGGCGTTCCTAAGACCATCGACAATGACGTGGCCTTCGTGGCGCGCACCTTCGGGTTTCTCACCGCCATCGAAGAGGCGGCCAAGGTGCTGAAATGCGCGCACACCGAGGCGCACAGCACGCCCAATGGCATCGCCCTGGTGAAACTGATGGGGCGCCACGCCGGTTTCATCGCCGCCGGCGCCACCATCGCCAGCCAGGATGTCAATTTCTGCCTGGTGCCGGAGATCCCCTTCCGGCTCGACGGCGATGGCGGGTTCCTCGCCGCGCTCAAGCGCCGCCTGCTCGCGCGCTCACATGCGCTGATCGTCGTGGCGGAGGGAGCGGGCCAGGATCTGCTCGAGGGCGCCGGGGGCAAAGATGCCTCGGGTAACGTCAAGCTTGCCGACATCGGCCTATTCCTCCGCGAGCGGATCGCGGCCTATCTCAAGAAGGAGGGGGTCGATGCGCCGATCCGCTACTTCGATCCGAGCTACGTCATCCGCAGCGTCTGCGCGGATTCGGAGGACGCGATCCTGTGCGATCAGTACGCGCGCAACGCCGTGCACGCCGCCATGGCCGGGAAGACCGGCGTGGTGATCGGCTGCCTGCACGACCGCTTCATCCACATCCCGATCGAGATGCTGGCCCGCCAGAAGAAGCGCGTCGATCCCGACGGGCCGCTGTGGCACGCGGTCCTCGCGACCACGGGGCAGCCGGAACGGTTCGTGTGAGATGATCGCCTCCGTCTTCGCCAATGACCTGCTGGATCGGGGATGCCTCGGTGCGCTGGCCCGGGAGGGCGGGAGGCCGTTCGTCGATGGGTCGAAATTGACATGAGAGGAGCCATGCTGCCCGACCACAAGACCAAGATCGTCGCCACCATCGGCCCGGCATCGGAGTCGCCCGAGATGCTCGAGCGCCTCATCCGAGCGGGGTTGAACGTGGCGCGGCTCAATTTCTCGCACGGGGACTTCGAGGGTCACGCGAGGCACATCGCGCGCATCCGGGACGCCGAACGCGCCACCGGAAAACGCGTGGCCATCATGGCCGATCTCCCGGGTCCCAAAATGCGGCTGGGGAAGATAGAGCCGGAGCCCATCACCCTGGTGCCCGGGGAGCCGTTCACGCTGACCGCCGAGGATTGTGTCGGCGACGTGCGGAAGGCGTCGATGAGCTTCGCGCGCCTGCCGGAGGTCGTGAAGCCGGGCGACCGGCTGTCGCTGAACGACGGGCTGGTGCATCTGGTCGTCGAGCGGGTCGAGGGTCGAGAGGTTCACTGCAAGGTCGTCGTGGGGGGGGAACTGCGCTCCCGGAAGGGCCTGAACCTTCCCGGCATCGACCTCGGCATCAGCGCCTTCACCGAACACGACCGCGCCTGCCTTGAGTTCGCGCTCGCGAGCGGCGTCGATGCCGTGAGCCAGTCCTTCGTCGAAACGGCCGCCGACATCGAGGCCGTGCGCGAGGCGGCCCGGGCGATCGGCAAGCAGCCCTTCATCATCGCCAAGATCGAGCGGTCGGGTGCGATCGGGCACTTCGATGAGATCCTCGGCGCGGCCGACGGCATCATGGTCGCGCGGGGCGACCTCGGCGTCGAGGTGCCCATCGAAGAAATCGCCATAACGCAGAAGCGCCTGATTGCCAGGGCGCGGCTTGCGGGCAAGCCGGTCATCACCGCCACCCAGATGCTCGAATCGATGACAAGCAGCCGGTTGCCCACCCGAGCCGAGGCCACGGATGTCGCGAATGCCATCCTCGATGGCACCGACGCGATCATGCTTTCGGGCGAATCGGCCATGGGCAAGTTCCCCGAGGAGGCCGTGGGGATGCTGGCGAAGATCGCGGCCTTCACCGAATCCCACAGGCCGGCGGCGCGGCTCGAGGGCCTGCGGGCTGAACTGCGGCAGGTGGCGCCCGCCATGGCGGCCGAGGCCATCGCGTCCGTGGTCGAAAAGGCACTGGAGACGGTGCCATGCGCCGCCGTCGTTGTCCCGACGCGCGGCGGCACCACCGCGAGGATGATCTCCCGTTTCCGGCCCCCCGCTTGGATAATCGCACTGGGGCGCGACCATGCCATCTGTCAGGGGCTGGTGTTTTCGTACGGCGTGCACCCGGTGCTCGTGAAAGACGAACCCGGCGATTGGGCGAGGTTCGCCGCGGGATGGCTGCGGCAGGCCCGGGTGGTCGGCGATTTTGCGCTCCTCGTCGCCGGCCCATCCCCGCGCGATCCGACGGCAAGCCATCGCATCGAGTATATCCGCGTGGGCGCGGTGCCACCGTCGACGCGCTGACGATGCCGTTGCGCATCCTCGCTGCGCGGGCCCTCCCGGGGCCCAGCTTTGCGACATGGGGGCTCGATCCCATTCTTGTCACTTTTCCTTGGGGGGGGCGCCGTGCGGGGGTCCAAAACCGGCAGCAGGGTGCCACTGGATCGTGACGGGGCAACGGAATTCTTATTGCGTCAGGTCGTCACGCGGGGTGTACGATGGATGCGCTTGATCGCCTTGTATTCGTTCGCCGAGGTTTAACCGCATGGGAGGCAGTATGTCCGGTACCCGCAATCCATCCTTCTCCGAAACATCGGGGTTCCCTTCAGCGGCGAATGCCCGCACGGGCCTTGGCGTCGAGGAGTTGAAGCAATCGTTCCTGGATAGCCTGCTGTGCGGGCTGGGGCGGGTGCCGGCGGCGGCGACGCGGAACGACCTGTACACGGCGGTGGCGCTGGCGGTGCGCGACCGGGTGCTGATGCGTGGCGTCCGCACCCTGGAGACCTTTGCCAGGCAGGATGCCCGGGCCGTGGCGTATCTTTCCGCCGAGTTCCTGCCCGGCCCGCACCTGGCGAACAACCTGCTGAACCTCGGGATCGCCGAAGAGGCGCGTCGGGCACTGAAGGAGTTGGGCCACGACCTCGACGAGTTGATCGAGCAGGAGGAGGAGCCGGGGCTGGGCAACGGTGGCCTCGGGCGCCTCGCCTCGTGCTATCTGGATTCGATGGCGACGCTCGGGGTGCCGGCGATCGGCTACGGGATCCGTTACGAGTTCGGGATTTTCGATCAGGTGATCCGGGATGGGTGGCAGGTCGAGATCACCGACAAGTGGTTGCGCCTGGGCAACCCCTGGGAGATCGTCCATCCGGAGATCGCCCACGAGGTGGGTTTCGGCGGCCGGACCGAGGCGGGCACCGACGAAGAGGGCCGGTATCGCGTGCGCTGGATCCCGCACACCGTGGTCAAGGGGGTGGCCTGCGACACGCCGATCCTCGGCCACCGCGTCGGCACGTGCAACCCCCTCCGGCTCTGGAAGGCCGAGGCGGTCGAGTCCTTCGATTTCGCGGCATTCAACCACGGCGATTACTATCGCGCGGTGGAGGACAAGATGGCGTCCGAGAACCTCACCAAGGTCCTCTACCCCAACGACGAGCACATGGAGGGCAAGGTGCTCCGGCTCCAGCAGCAGTACTTCTTCGTCTCCTGCTCACTCCAGGACATGATCCGCGTGCACCGGCTCCTAGGCCGGCCCTTGGAGACTTTTCACGAGAAATGGGCCATCCAGCTCAATGACACCCACCCCGCCGTCGCCGTGGCCGAGTTGATGCGCCTGCTGATCGATGTGCACGGCATGGACTGGGATGCGGCATGGCGCGTCACCCAAAACACCTTTGCCTTCACGAACCACACGCTCCTGCCCGAGGCCCTGGAGAAATGGGCCGTGCGCCTATTCGACCGGCTGCTTCCCCGGCACATGGAGATCATCTACGAGGTCAACCGGCGGTTCCTGATGGAGGTGCAGGCCAGGTTTCCCGGGGACGATGCGCGGCTGGCGCGAATGTCCCTCATCGACGAGGCCGGCGAGCGATACGTGCGGATGGCGCACCTCGCCGCCGTCGGGAGCCGCCGGGTGAACGGCGTGGCCCGGCTGCATTCGGACCTGTTGCAGCGGACCGTCATGCGCGATTTCGCCGACCTGTGGCCGGAGAAATTCTGCAATGTGACGAACGGCGTGACGCCGCGCCGTTTCGTCGCCGTCAGCAACCCGCCGCTCGCGCGGCTCATCACCTCGCGCATCGGCGAGGGATGGCTGGGCGACCTCGGCCGGCTGCGCGGGCTGGAGGCATTCGCAGGCGATGTGGAATTCCAAAGAGAGTGGCGCGAGGTGAAGCTCCGGGCCAAGCGCGGGCTCGCGGCATTGGTCCGGAGCCGCGTCGGGGTGGAGCTGGACCCGTCTTCCCTTTTCGACATCCAGGCCAAGCGCCTGCACGAGTACAAGCGGCAGCACCTCAACGTGCTCCATATCCTCACGCTGTACCTCCGGCTCAAGCGGAATCGGGAAACTGACGAGCCCGCCCGGACCTTCCTGTTCGGCGCCAAGGCCGCGCCGGGCTATTTCATGGCCAAGCTCATCATCAAACTCATCAACTCCGTGGCGGATCTGCTGAACAACGATCCGGACACGCGGGACCGCCTGAAGGTGGTGTTCTTCCCGGATTACAACGTCAAGAACGCCCAGCACGTCTATCCCGCCGCCGACCTTTCCGAGCAGATCTCGACCGCCGGAAAGGAGGCCAGCGGCACCGGGAATATGAAGTTTTCCCTCAATGGGGCGCTGACCATCGGCACGCTTGATGGCGCCAACGTGGAGATCCGCGAGGAAGTCGGCACCGAGAATTTCTTCCTGTTTGGGCTCGATGCGGATGAGGTGCGCGAACGGAAGGCGCGCGGCTATCTTCCGGGGAGCATCTACGAGCAGGATGCGACGCTGCGCGAGGTGATCGATTTCATCGCGTCCGGCGCGCTTGCGGGTGGCGACGCGAAACTGTTCCGTCCCCTCGTGGACAACCTATTGTGGGAGGATCCGTTTCTGGTGCTGGCGGACTACCAGGCCTACGTCGATTGCCAGCGGGAGGTCAGCGCGCTCTGGGGCGATCCGGGCGCCTGGGCCCGTAAGTCCATCCTCAACGTGGCCCGGATGGGGAAGTTCTCTTCCGACCGGTCGATCCGGGAGTATTGCGAATTGGTGTGGGGCGTGTCGCCGGTGACGGTGGGGTGATGGATGGGATTCCGGCGCCCGGCATCGGGAGGGACGTCGGCCCCGGCGTCCGGGTGCCACCAGGTGCGCGTTGGCTGGGCCGGTGCGGCCCGCGGGGCCGCGGGCCCTCCCACATTCGTTCGCTTGTCGCACAGGATGGTTCGGCGGCTACTTTTCTGCCGCGGGGGCTGGCGCCACTGGCGGCGGCGGCTCGCGCTGGATGGTGGCGTCCACTTTCGTGGGCGCGCCGGGCATCTGGGGCGCGGGGAGGCGCACCATGAGCCAGGTCTGGGTCTGTTCCTTGCCGAAGTGCATGGCGACCGTCGTGACATCCTTGGTGAGGTTGAACAGGCCGGTCTCGAGGACCGTGTTGTTGTTGTCGCCGATGCGCCAGGCGGCGCGCTGCGTCTGCTTGTCGACGCTGCCGGCGATGGGCTTGTTCTCGCCGGTCACGACATTCTGGTAGCCGCCGGAGATGACGCCCTCTTTGTTCACGGAGATCTGGAAGAACATGGTGGCGTCGCCCTTCTCCTCCTGGGTGAGGGCCCAAACGCCTAGCGGCATCCATTCGCCCGCGGGCTGGATGGTCGGGGGCGCGCCCTCGGCTGGCGGTGGTGCGGGTGGCGGCGGTTGCTCGACATTCACCACCAGATTGATCGCCTGCTCGCGATACTGTTCCGCGGGCTGGGGGGGCACGCCATTCTGGTAGACCTGATCGCCTTCGTAAATGACCGTGACGCCGTGGTCGTAATAGACGGGTTCCGAGGCGTTGACGATGGTCGCCAGCGCGCCCCATGTCGCGGGAATCCACCACCACCAAGGGTTGGAGGGGCAGCTATACCCCGGGGGATAGTAGCCCGCTCCCCAATAGCAGCCTCCCCACCAGTGGTCGTCGAAAAGGTCGTCATGGTAGTCGCGGATGTCGTCCCAGAGTTCGTCGGCGCGATCATAGCGGTAGTCCCACATGTCCTTGCGGTAATCCTGCCAGTCCTCGCGGTTGTCCACCCGCCAATCTTGGCGGTCTTCCCGCGCCTGATCGAACCACTCCTGCCGATCATCCTGTCGGTTCTGGATGTTATCCCAGCGCTGGCCCTGATTCTGGCGGAAATCGTTGATATTGTCCTGCCGTTGGCCGGACCAGTTGTTCCAGAATTGCCCGCGATTATCCACGGCCTGATTCCAGCGGTTGTCGCGGCCCTTGCTCCAGTTGTCCCAGTTGGGGCGCTGCGACGGGAGCTGTGAGGGGCGGTTGGCGATGCCCTGGCCCGCGCCTGGGCGCTGGGCGATCCCGCTTCCAGGGCGGTTGCCGCCAGCGGGGAGTTGGCCGACGCTTGGCCGACCGCCGGCCCCGGGCCCCTGTCCGATGCCGGGGCGATTGCCAGCACCCGGGCGTGCCGGCAACTGCGAGATGCCCGCGGCCGCTCCTGCACCCGAGCTGATGCCAAGGAAGTTCCCAAGATCGGATTGGCCGGGTCGGGAGGGCGACTGCGAGGGCCGACCGGCGGTGCCGGCACCCGGTCGCGCGGCACCCGTTGCGGGCAACTGGGACGGCCTTGTCCCTGACCCGATCGAGGGCCGATTCGCGGACGGCAACTGCGTTGCGCCGCCCGATGGTCTTGTCCCGCCGCTGGGCCGCTGGACGTCGCGGGTGCCCCCCGATGGCACCATCCCGCTCGATGGCCGGGAAATGCTGGAGCGGTCGAAGCTCGACCGATCGGACGACGAGGGCCGCGAGACGCTGGATCGATCGAAACTCGATCCACCGCCAAAGCTCGATCCTCCAAAGCTGGAGCCGCGTGATCCACCGCCCGATGGGCGCTGGAAGCTGCCGCCGCCGGAGAAACCGCCTCGGCTTCCCCCCCCGCCACTAAAGCCGCCGCCGCCGCCGCGGCTTCCTCCGCCCCCGCCCCCGCGACCTCGCGCGAAGGCTTCCTCAAACGGCAAACAGATCGCGAGCGTTATCGCGATGGATGCCAAGACCCTAGATGGAATGCGCATGGTGATGCCTCCTCGTGCTCCGGATCACTGCTCCTTGACGCGGGTGGCCTCGATCTTTGGCAGGTTGGGTTGCGGGTCGCCGTCGAGGGTGCGGTTGGTCGATTCCCAGACGAACTTGTCGTCGCCAGAGCGGCGGAGGGTATTGTCGGCGGACGTGCGGCCGCCGTCGGGCAGCGTGCCCGCCTGCCGGATTAGCCAACCCTTGCCGTCGGAGGTCCAGATCCCCTCCGAAAAGGCCCCGCCACTATCGAACAACCAGGAACGGATCTGGCCCTGAGCGGCGTCCCAGGCGATGATCTGCCAGCCCTCGAGTGTCACCTGGCCTGCATTGGTCACCTTGAACGTCCTCGTCAGGAAGTTCCCACCCTTGGACCAATCGACCTTGGTCTCGACCTCGGTGTCGCCGTCCTTCTCCTTCCATGTGCCGACCATCCAGGCCAATTCCGAGAGCATCTCTCCGGGTGCGGGAGTGGGGGGGGGAGATTCTACCAGTTGGGTGATCAGCCATTTGTCGCTCTTGCGCACGCGCACCGCGGTGTACGCCGACGAGACCTGCATGCCGTCGGCCGCGGTCATCACCGTCGTGCCGCGCTCGACGGCGACTTCCGGCCCGAGCCCTCGTACCGAATCGACCTGGATCGCGAACTTGGCCCCCTTGTTGCGCGAGAACCCTTGGCGCAGCACCGACTCGATCGCCTCCCTGCCGGTGATTGTGACTCCATTCTCGTCGGTGTATTCCACGTCCTCGGCGAACATCGCCGCCAGGGCCTTGGCGTCGCCCTTGGCGTAGGCTGCCTCGTACTGTCGCGCCAGTTGTTCGATGGCGGCCCTCGCATCCCCCTCTTGGCCGGCGCAGGGCCATGTCGCGAACAGGACGCTCATCCCAAAAACAACCAACAATCTCTTTTGCATTATGCCTCCTTGAATCGACGCTTTCGGATCTTGACGGCCCCGCCTCCCGGCGCCGGGCGCAAGTAATTTACTATCTGGCGCGTCTCTTGTCCACCGGACGTCATCGCGCCTCCGGCACGGCACGACCGGGGCCTCGCATGAATCGCCCATCCGCCGGAGGTGGACGGGCCGGGGATTCCTCACGCGCGGGCGTGCCCGTCTGGCCATCCTTGACCGACAGCGCTTCTTGGCGCAATCTGGCATTTATCGGATTTCGAACCTAACCGGAGAATCACGATGAAGCGCTGTTTCGAGGCAGGTCCTGCATTTCTTGGGATGTTCGCGTCATGTCTTTTCTGGGGCGGGGGCGCGTGCGCCGCTGGAGTGACGCTGCCAACAAAACTCAAACTGACGCAGACCGTCCAGGCGGAATATGTCTTGGGCGGCGAACCGAAAGGCACGGTGAAGGTGCGCGAGGGCACCGAGTTCCATCCCGATGGCATCGAGGGGGACCGGGTGTTCGTCGTTCTAGGCGAGGGGGATCGCCTGTATGCGCCCCTTGCCGCGACGAATTACGAGGAGGCTACCGCGGCGGACAAGCGGCAGGCCGAGGCCGTGGCGGCCGACGCCGTCACCCTGAATCAGGACGCGGTCGAACTCGAGATCAAGATTGGCAAGCTTGCGCCCGCCGGCATCAGCAGCCAAGAGAAGAAGGACGCGGCCGGGGCGGCGATCCAGGCGAATACCTTCGTCGCCGGCGTGGCGACCAGCGGCCTCAAGGAGGGCGAGTGGTGGAAGGGCAAGGCATTCCCCATCGGCAAAGTGACCCACCCCAACACTGGGGAGGCCTTCGACTGCTACACGGCCGATCTCGGGCAGTATCACGCGTTCAAGATCGGCCAGCGGGACCTCTTGGCGAGCTACATGAAATTGGCCAAGCAGCAGGGTTCGAAGCCGAAGCTCGGGTATGACGATTTCGCCGCGCTGGCCACGAGCCTCAATCTGGATAGGGCGCTGCAGATGAGCGCGGGCCTGGCCGTTACGCAGCCCGACGAGAAGGTGCGTGGCGACGAATGGGGTTTCGAGGTGAGCAACGAGCAGATCCTGAGGCTCAAGGCCAAGGAGGCCCGGATCGCGTGGCTCAAGGAGATCCAGCCCGTGTGGATCAAGGCCTCCGAGGTCGCCGGCTTCTGGCTCAAGAACCGCGAGATGTCCGTCCCAGTCCAGCGATGGCTCAAGCTGCTGCAGGAGACGACGCTCAAATTCAACTCCAACGAGATCTCTGGATTTCGGCAGGCGGTCCAGAGACTCAGTGACGATTGGGTGACCATCCAGGCGACCAGCGGCGGATGACGGCGCGGGTCCCCGGGGGTCTGGTTCGAGAGTCATGATGTCCCGGGCTTTTCGTTGGTTGGTCAGGGTCTCTGTCGCGGTGGTGCTGATGGCCTTGATCGCCTCGGTCGCCGTGGCGCTTTGGCTGGACCGAAAACTGGCGGATCCGGAGCTCGCGGGCGATGTCGCCGCGCGGCTCTCGAAGGCCATCGGCGCCGAAGTGCGCATCTTGTCTTTGGATTTTCTTTGGCCGGGTTGGATCGAGGTGGAGGGGGCCTCCGTGCGCCTCGAGGACGATGTTGCGGATTTTCCGATGTTGGAGGTCGGCAAGATCCAACTTCTCATCTCGCCCAGGAGCCTCCTGGACCGGCGCATCCGTTGCCCGATCGTCCATATCGTGAGGCCAAAGTTCGCGTTTCGCCTCCGGCCGGACGGTTCCCTCGCGCTGCCGCGAAAACTCGCGCGGGTGGGGGCCGGCGATATGGGGGCGGGCGACGTGGTGGCGCCGCCGACAAAACCGCCCTGGCTCAGAAGCGGCGAGGGGTGGCTTGCCGCGATCGGCCGGCACTCCGTGATCGATGGGACCCTCACGCTGTTCGAGTCCGACGGCTCGCGCTCGTTCCTCGCCGAGGACGTCAACCTGCGGGGGCATTTGGTTCTGGGAGGCCCTGGCGCGGGTGGCGCCACGCGCCTTGGCGCCGGGCGGGTGATCTTGAAGAACGGCACGGCGCTCGCGGGCCTGGATGGCATGCTGGCCTTCGCCGGAGGCACCGCCCGACTGACGGATGCTCGGGCGACGATCGATGGGGCATCGGTCGAGGGAGAGATGTTCGTCGATCGGACGGAGGGAGCCCCGCGGTTCCATTTCTCCGCCAAAGTGGCCAACGTCGCCCGCCGCCACATCGGGCGGTTCTTCGATCTTCCCGATTGCCTGACGTTTGACGAGGCGGACGCGAGGCTGCGCGGCGAGGGTGATCTCGAAAATCCCGATAGGGTCGACGCCTCCGGGGTGCTGGTCTGCCGCGATACCCGTCTCGCCGCGAACGATGTCCTGAAACTCGTCGGCGCCGGGATCGATTTCGACGGGTGGGAGTCGATACGGTTCGGCGACACGACGGCGAACCTGACCTTCAGCAACGGTTGGTTCCGGATCGAGGACATCGCCACGGATTCCCCAGGCGCGGACACCTCGGGATCTGGCCACGTCGCATGGGGTCCCGCAGGGCAGGGCGAGGCGAATCTCGCGGGCGGCCTCCCCCTGTGCGGCGGGAGGGTCGATGTGGCATTCCGATACGGGGGCGACGCGGCGAGCATGCCGTTCGCCACTGGCATCGCCCTCCGGCATGTGAGGCTGCGGGAGTTTCTCGCGCCGTTCGACATCCGCATCGCCCCGAAGCGCCGCGGCCCCGGACTCGAATCCTACCTGCAGGGCCGATTCACCGGGGCCGCCGAGGTCGCCGGGGATCTCCGGGCCCCGGGTGCCGTGGCCAAGGGAAATGCGTCTGTCGATTCGTTGACCGTCGCCATGGAGCGCCTGCTGAGGGACCTCGGCGTGCCCGCCGATCTGCCCGACCTCCGGGCCGTCGCCTTCGGCGCCGTCGGGGGCGCGATCTCTTTGACCAACGGCGCATTCCGCATCGAGGGGCTCCGAGGCGCGGGCGGCAATCCTCCCTCGCGCATCGAGGCGAGCCTGGAATCGGGTCCCGGAGGCCTTGCCCATGCGCTCATCGCACTCGATCTCCCGATCTGGGAGGGCCGTGTCAGCGCGCGTCTCGAACAGAAGTCCCCCGCTGGCAACCGACGGCCTTTCGGCGTGAGCCTCCGCGGCGCGGGACTGGATGCCCCGGCCATTCTGCGATCATTCCGGCTCGATCCCGGCTCCCTCGAAGGCCGGGCCACCATCTACTTTTCGGGTGGCGGCGATCTCGCGGCAACCGATCGCCTCCAGGGCGCGGGTTCCTTCGCCATCCGCCCGGCCCGCATCCGCAAGGTGAAGACCCTCAACGTTCTCGCCTCGCTGATCGCGATGCCAAAGCTCGGCTCATTCGATCTGGACTCGATCGAGGCTGACTACCGCATCGCGAACCGCGTCGTCACTTTTGCGGAAGTCCGCACGGCGCCAAAATCCCGCGATCATTTTACGGCGCAGGGCACCATCGGTTTCGACGGGGCAACCGATCTCAGGGGCGCGCTGGTCGTCAACTCGGGGGCGCCCGGCTTCGTCGGCAACACCCTCTACGCCATCGGCCTCAAGGCCAATCGCGGCTTCATCCAGGTGCCCTTCACGGTCACCGGCAAGGCCGGGAACCCAAAGGTCTCGATCGCCGCGCCGGGACTCGCCGGCTCGGCCGCGACCACCGTGATCGACCACATCCCCCTCATCAACCGCATCCCTGGTCTATTCCGGAAACGCGAGCCAAGCCCGTCGCAACCCGCGCCCGAGACGCCCCCGCGCGGAAAACGGTGACCTCGCGGCTAGCCCGGAGTTCGCAAGCGCATGCACCATGGCGCCCGCGTCACATCTCCAATTCGACATTGGATCGGTCTGGCGCAAAGAGGAGGCGCCTGATGTTCTCGGTCCCGTGGCGCGGGGCGTGGAAGTAGCCGTTGAAGGCGTTGTAGGCCAGCAGGCCGAAGTTGCACCAGTCGGTCAGCCATTCGGCGGCCGCGCGAGGATCCTCCTGGCGCTGGCCCGCGCCGAGTTTCACCAACCACTCCTGGTTGCGCTCCTCGTGGGCCCCGAGGGGCGGCGACATCACGACCGGTATCCCGAGCGCCGCGTAGAAGCACAGTTCGCTGGGCTTGGTCCAGAGGATGTCGGTCTCGCGCAGCAGGGTGTTGAATTTCTCAAAGTACTCCACCTTCGTCAGCGCGCAGAGGATCTGGATGCCGCGGCCGAGTTCCGCCTCAAGCCCGAGTTCGCGGACGATCCTCTGGAAGTATTGGTTGACCTCGAGGCGGGTCCCGGCGATGAGGTTGAGCCGAATGCGGCCTTCCCTGAGTTGGGGAGTCAGGCTCGAGAGGATGTCGCGGGCGACCTCCGCCTGAGCCCCGGCGCCCCCGACCGCGTAGGTCACCGTCAGCGGGCGCGGCGACCGCTCCAGGATCGCGCCCAGCTCGGGCTTCAGCATCTCGGAGTACTTTTTTCGAAAGACGCCGTTGGTGTCCAGGGTCGCGATTCGCCCGACCAGGTCCGCGGCGGCCGTTTCGACATTCTCCTGCGGCAGCGGGAATCCGGTCACGAAGATGTTTTCCTCGGGCACGCCGTATTGGAGCAAGCGGGCGCGAGTCATCCGCATGGGGGCCAGATAGACGATCTTGCTGTCCCTGGGTCGTTCGGCGATCCAGACGCGATTGATGTCGGTGTCGGTGACCACGCAGAAGACGTTTTTTCGGCCGGCGTGGTCGGCGGCGAGCGCAACGGCAAAGAACGTGGTCAGCAGGGGGATGTCCTCCCGCTTCCGGGTGTACTCCGCAACGCTGCTCGCGAAGCCCCGGCGGATGAGCCGGTGGAGGCGCATGGAGCCGAGCGTCGGTTTCGAGAGGTCCTTGAAAGGGTAGTGGGGGCTGATGGCCTGGAGGCGATCGTAGGCGCGCCAGATCGGCGGGCCGATCACGGGAACGCGGCTAAAGCGCGACACGCCCTCGTAGAAACCCTGGAGTTTTTCCCAGAGTCGCTTCTCCTCCGGGGTGACGATTTTGTCGCTGTTGGCTGTGATGATCCGCTCGCAGGCGATATCCCGGAACGGATAGGCCGCTCGCAGGCGATATCCCGGAACGGATAGGCCGCCCGCTGGTGCCCGTAACCCATGTCCACCGCGATCACCCATGCCTGGTCCATCGGTCCTCCTCGCCTTGATCTCCGTGAAGC
>JAANMX010002584.1_pt1 | contig 17609 bp, 20 predicted proteins | sample 7279681 | NCBI WGS metagenome assembly JAANMX01 (sample SAMN14094542, study PRJNA606508) | bioreactor metagenome | isolation source: A lab-scale SPAN reactor treating ammonium-rich wastewater day 351 | place: Ireland: Galway | collected 2018-01-01
GGGTGTCAGGTCGCTAATGCGATAATCAGCCATTGTTTGAATCCGTATAGAAGTCCGACTTCTCGGAAGAAGTCGAACTTCTGTCTATATCCCCGACAGCCTGCTAGGGCAGGGACGACGGCCAGGTGTCATCGTCGGACGGCAGACCGGGCCCGTTCCCTTTGCCCTGGCGCGGCCCGCTGTCGTCGGTCTCTTCGGGGACAATCGCGTAGAGATCAAAACGGCGGCGGTTTTGGCGATAGAAACTCAGCCCGGCCACTGTGCCGGCCACAGCAAAAAAGAGCAGGGAGCCGCAGGTGAACCAAATCCACGCGGCCGATGTGAGAGCAGCACCCACCACCTGCCCGGCCAATCCATAGAGCGTCGGCGCCTCTGTCGGTGTGGGGACGACAACCGGGCGCGGGGTCGGTTCGGGGATCGGTGTCTCTGTCGCGGGTGGCAGAGGTGTCAGTGTAGGTTCGGGCGTCGGTGTGTCAGCGGGAACTTCTGTAGGGATGTCTGTCGGAATCTCTGGCGGGGTTTCCGTCGGCACTTCGGGTGTAGGTGGAATGGGCGTATCTGTGGGCGTCGGGGTTGGGATATCCGTGGGTAGTTGGGGCGGCGTCTCCGTCGCCGTCGGCTGGTCTTGGGGCGAAAAAGGCGAATTCTGGGCCAGACCTACAGCCTGGATATGACCCGTGGCCAACCAGGCGACAAGCACCAGCGCAATAGACGCGGCCAGCAGCAGGCCCAGGCGTCGGGGCAAAGAAGGCAGCACAGAGACTTACTCCCGCCGCCGGGCAACGAGCACAACGATAACGAGCACAACCAGCCCTGCCAGCAGCGCGCCCACCAGAATCAAACTGGGCTGGACCTGGGCCGGGTTGCCCAAAGGAATCAACGACTGCTGGGGAGTGCGCTCCCCACTGGAACTCTGGGCGGCAGACGACGAAGGGCCAGACTCGGCCTGGGGTGGTGGCAAGGGCGAAGGGGTATCGGTTGGCAGAACTTGCGGCTGGCTCTGGGGCAGTGGCGTGGCGACGGTCAGCGGCGAGAGGGGGGAAATTTGGGCCGCAACCGCCTGGGGGTGGGCAGCCGGTGCAAGCAGCACAACTGTACACAAAGCCAGAAGACCCGTCAGGATCAACAGACCGGCGCTACGTCGATAAGAGAAAAAACGTGCAAAACCCATAGGCCGATGCCTTCAGACAGAACGTGCGCGTCAAGAAATAATTTCCGGAGATTCAGTACAGCGCCCCCGGTTCATCTTATTTCTCGACACCCATCAGGTGTTCCCGACACGCCGAACACAGATGAAATTATACACAGCAAGAGCGTGAACAAACAAGTAGCGGCTTATCGCCGACGCGTCTTATTCTCGTAACCAGAGACGCTTGGGTGATAGGCCGGGGTGTAACCAGCAGTCAGCATAGCGGCGATAGACCCCGGCGTCAGGAGTCTGAACAGCCCTGGGTCCAGCGCTTCCGTCGGCTGGGCGTAGCCCTCAGGCGTCCACGGCCAGAGAAGATTGTCGAAAAAGAGCAGGGGCTGGTCGCTGGCTTCTCCGATCACAAAGACGCCCTCGGGCAGATTGGCTAACTTTGCTGGGTAACTGCTCACCCCCACCCAACCTCCCCCACAGTGGGGGAGGAGTCGATTCAGTTCCCTCTCTGGAATGGAGAGGGGTAGGGTGGGGTGGCTGAACAGATGCGGTGCTGGAGAGGTAGCTTTGTCGCCCCTTCCATCCAATCGTTCGGCGTGCAAGTGAGCATCCATTTCATTGGCGCTGGGCAACGGACCGCTGCTGGGCAGCCCCGCGGCCACCCACGCCCGGCGAAAGACGTTGTACTCCTCCCGCCGACATTCGGCACAGGGCCGGTGACCCGCGGCCAGGGCTGTCACTTCGTCCAGAAAGAAGAGTTCCGTATAGCGCCCCGGCGTCATCACCGCCCGTCTGCGCCCGCGGAAGTCCAGCAGACAGGCGATCCAGCGCTTGCCCACAAATGGGCGGACGATCTCGCCCCGCTCGTTGTGCAGGCAGCCTCGGTTGCCCATCAGCGTGCCTCTGGCTGGGGTAGCAATCAGTGTAGAAAAGGGGGTGACGCGGTTTTGGTGGGGCATGGGTTGCGAATTACGAATTGCGAGTTGCGAGTTGTGGTCTGCCGTCTATCTTCGGGCAAACCAGCGCTGGAAGATCGCCCGGTCCTCCTCATCCACAATCGCATCACCCGCCGTGCGGGCCTGTTGTAGGGAATGCTCCGCCTCCCCCACATCTCCTGTCAGGCCATAGGCCCGGGCCAGTGCGTCGTAGGCAAAGGCGAAATCCCAATCCTCGAAGGCGTAGGGGCTGTCTTCGAGCAGTTCCTGGCAGCGCCGGGCGTGGCGCAGGGCCGATTCGCCCAAACCCGCCACCGCGTAGACATTCGCCACCAGACACTCGGCCCGGGCGTGGTGGCTGATGTTGCCCACTTCCAGCCAGTGATAGCAGGAAGCATGGGCGGCGTGGATGTTCTGCTCGGCGTCGTCCGCCGACCAGCGGCCTGCTTCCAGCGCACGCCACAGATTGTTGTTCAATTCCACCGCAAACCAGCGATGGGCAGTGTGGGTATCAAAAGTTGGATTGGGCATTGGGTTTTGTCCTCGTCTGTCTGAATGGTCACTCCAATAATTTATAGTATATGACGGTTGCATCCGGCTGCCCTTTTTCGTCGATGACGTAGGCGGGAATCTCCCCAACCCGGATGTAGCCGCAGCCGGCATAGAGCGGCTCCCCTGCGTCGCCCAGCCGGGTGTCCAGCACAAGCGTCGTACGGTTCAGACGGCGGGCCTCCGCTTCCAGCGCATCCATCAGCGCCCGGCCAATTCCCTGGCGGCGAAAGCTGGAGTGGACCAGCACTTTGGCGACTTCGGCCCGCTTTCTGCCGTTGGGCTTGGGGCTGGGCTGCAATTGGGCTGTCCCCGCCAGTTGACCGTCGGCATAGGCGGCAAAGAGGAGAACCCGGCCCGCCATCAGATCGGCGCAGACATCCCGCCAATAGACCCCGGCTTCTTCCTGGGAAAGAGGCGGCAGAAAACCCACGGATGCGCCGTTGTCCACCGAGTCGATCAACACCTGCGAGAGTTTATCCACAAGCGCCAGAGCTTCGGCGTGGGACAGAAGCGCAATTTTCGTCATAGAGTTTCCTGTTCGTAGGTCGGACTGTTAGTCCGACTGGCTTTCGCTCGGACTAACAGTCCGACCTACAAAATTTTCTGCCCAAAGATCGAAGCGATCAACTCCACCGCCAGCTCTGCCGTGCGGTTGCCGTCGTCCAGAATCGGGTTGATCTCCACCACATCCAGCGACGCAATTTTGCGCGACTCGGCCAGAATCTCCATCAGCAGATGGGCCTCCCGGAAGGTCAGCCCGCCGGTGACAGGCGTGCCCACCCCCGGCGCGGCGGATGGCTCCATTGCGTCCATATCAAAACTGACGTGGATGCGGTTGAGATGGCTCAGCCGGGTCAGGGCGCGGCGGGCGACGGTTGCCATCCCCAGCTCGTCCACATCCCGCATTGTGAAGACGGTAATCCCGCTGATTGCCAACGCCTGGCGCTCTTTGGCGTCCAAATCCCGAATGCCGATCATCACCACATCCTGGGGTTGCAGTTTGGGGCCGGGGTGGCCCAAATTGACCAGCTCCCCGTGGCCCATCCCCAGCAGCACAGCCACAGGCATCCCGTGGATGTTGCCCGACGGGCTGATCTCCGGCGTATTGTAATCCCCGTGGGCGTCCACCCAAAGCAGCCCCAACGGCTCAGTGCTGGCGCTGCCGCCCACTGTGCCGATGGCGATAGAGTGATCCCCGCCCAGAAAGATGGGGATTTCCGGCGTGGCCGCGCACGCCTTCGCCATCGCGTAGATGGCGGTACAGGCTTCCACCACCGGGGTCAGATGGCGCAGCCCGCCCCCGCCGCTTTCGATCCAGTGTTGGGCGCGCACCCCCGCTTCGTCGCGCACGGGCACAGAGACATTGCCCACATCTTCCACTTCGTGGCCCAGGCGTTGCAACCGCTCAAAGAGACCCGCATAGCGTACCGCGCTGGGCCCCATATCCACGCCCCGGCGCTGCTGGCCCAGGTCCATCGGCACGCCGACAATTCGGATTTGGTGCATAAAGTTGCCTGTTTCCTCGGATAGGTCCTTCGGGCCGAAACGTAAAACGTGACGCGTGAGAAGGTCCGGTTGATCTCACGTTTCACGCTTCACTCCTCACGCCACCACCACCGCCATCCCTTCGCCGCCGCCGTCTGCGCCGCCGCTGAGCGCGCCGGTCACGGGATCGATGTAGAGGGCATGGACCAGCCCCGCGCCGCCATAGCTGTAGGGCAGTTCCAGCACTGGATGACGCCTGGCGACTTCCCGCATTACCGAGCCGGGAATGCGCCGCTCGTGGCGGATGGTCCCCACCTGGCAGTCAAAGCGGGGGGCGTAGACTGCCTCGGCCGCGCTCATTCCAAAATCGAGCACATTCAGAATCACCTGCAAGCAGCCGGTGATGATGCGGGTGGCGCCCGGCGCGCCCAGGGCCAGCAACGGATGGCGGGCCTCCGTGTCGCCCTTGCGGTAGACGGTCGTGGGGGCCATCCCCGTCGTGCGTCCCTTGCCCGGTGCGATTGAGTTGGGGTGGCCCGGCCAGGGGTGAAAATTGACCATCGAATTGTTGTACATAAAACCCAGCCCCGGTGTGATGACACCCGAGGACATCCCCAACGAATGGGTCAGATTGACCACATTGCCCGCGCCGTCCACAACGCTGACGTGGGTGGTGTGGGGCGTGCCCGTGGGGGTAAAGGCGGCGTCGATAGGCTCGCCCGCCGCGATGTGATCCCGCCAATAGGCTGCCCGCTCTTTTGTCATCATCCATTCGGTGGGCACGTCCTCAAAGTTGGGGTCGGCCATATGGGGGTTGCGGTCGGCAAAGGCGGCCTTCATCGCCATCGCCACTGTATAAATATAGTCCGGCGAATTGTGGCCCAACGCTGCCAGATCGTAGCCTTCCAGAATGTTGAGGATGGCGATGAGCGTCGGACCGCCGTGGGGGGGGGCGGCGCTGGTGACGACGTGCCCCCGGTAGGTGCCGCTGACGGACATATCGTCCCGCAGCCGGTAGCTCTCGAAATCCTGGCGGGTGACGAAGCTGCCGTTGGCCGCCAAATCGGAAGTCATCTGCTCCATCAGATCGCCATAATAGAAATCCTCCGGGCCGTTGTCAACGATGCGTTGCAGGCTGCGGGCGTAGTCCGGGTTGCGGATCACATCCCCGGCCTCGTAGGCGTGGCCGTCGTGGAGGTAGATGCGGCTGGCCTCGGCGTGGCGGGTGATCTGATCCAGAAAGGAGAGGGTCTCCGGGTAGCGGCGGGAGCGCTGCCACCAGCCGGCAATCATCCCGCCCACCATCCAGCCATCTTCGGCCAGACCCAGCGCGGGCGCGGCTACCTCTGCCCAAGAGAGGGTGCCCCAGCGTTCGAGCAGATGGGCCAACATTTTGACAGTGCCGGGGGTGCAGATGGATGTGTAGCCGCTTTCGTTGAGGTGGCCCTTCAGAAAGAAGCCCCAGCCGTCCGGGTTGGGGCGGATGATCTGATCTATCCACATATCTTCGGTCACCAGCGCCCCGGCCAGCGCGGGTGCGTCGATGCCGATGGCGCCGGACGTGCCGGCCAGGTGGAGATCGACGAGGGCATAGCCGCCCAGCCCACAGTCCTGGGGATCGACGATGGCCTGGGCCAGGGCACAGGCCACCGCGGCGTCGATGGCGTTGCCGCCGTTGCGTAGAATTGTGGCCCCCGCGTCAACCGCGTCGGGCTGGGGGGCGCAAATGGCTGCGGGCATTGGGGGTTCTCCGGTGATTGGTTGATTGGATCAGTGGGATGCCGTGTGAATGCTGGGCGCGTCGGTGCGCACGGTATAGCCGGTAGGCGTTGGGTTGATTTCGATGACAAAATCGTCGTAGACGGCCATTGCTGCGCAGGGAAGGTGCGGTTGGGAAGACGGGAAAAAGTATAGCATACTTTGGAGGGATAGGGGATAGATTCTTGCAAAGGAGAGGGAGTTTGAGCGACAAGCAGCGCAAGACAGAGGTGCGGGCAGCAGGAGATGGAGGGACACTGGCTGCGGCGGTGGGGCTGATTGCGCGGGGCCAGGTGATCGCCGCGCCTACGGATACGGTCTATGGGCTGGTCTGCCGCTACGACAGTCAACCGGCGATGGAAGAGTTATACCGGGTGAAGGATCGCCCGCCGGAGAAGGCGCTGCCGGTGCTGATCGGCGACGAAAGCCAGTTGGCCCAGGTGGTGGCGGGTTCATTGCCGAAGCTGGCCCGGGCACTCATCGCCCGTTTTTGGCCCGGCCCGTTGACGCTGATATTGCCCGCCCTGCCCCATCTGCCCCCGGTCTTGACTGCGGGCGGATCGACAGTGGGTGTGCGCATCCCGGATCAGCCTTTTCTGCGGGAGCTGGCCCGGAGCGCGGGTCCGTTGGCCTCCTCCAGCGCCAACCGCAGCAGCCGGCCGGAGTGCAGCACGGCGGAGCAGGTTTTGGCCCAGTTGGACGGGTGTATTCCCCTGCTGGTGGATGGGGGTGCGACGCCCCTGGGCCAGGCCAGCACAGTATTGGATCTGTCCGGCGAAAGACCGCGCATTCTGCGCGAGGGGCCTTTGGGCCAGACGATTCGGGGTCTGTTGGAATGATTATCGGCATCGACGCCTCCCGGGCCCTGCGCGCCCGGCGCACGGGGACCGAGCGCTATTCTCTGGAGATCATCCGCCATCTGCTGGCCCTGCCCGAAGCCCAGGAACACAACTTCCGCCTCTATCTGCCGGATAGAGGAAACGCAGATTACACCGATTTCGCAGATTTACGCAGAGGAAATCCGTGTTCTCTTTCATCCGTGTATACAACCGATTCACAGATTGGCCCAGAGGTCGAGCTACGCTATCTGCCGGGCCGCCGGGTGTGGAGCCACACGGCCCTGGCTTGGGAGGTGATTCGCCATCGCCCGGATGTGCTTTTTGTGCCCTCCCACGTCATCCCCTTTGCACCGCCACGCCTGCTACCGCCGTCGGTGGTGACCCTGCACGACATCGGCTATCGCCACTTTCCCGGCGCGCATACGGCCAGCCAGCGGCTCTATCTGGAACTCTCTACCCGCTGGAGCAGTTTTGCAGCGCAGAAAGTCATTGCGCCCAGTCAGGCCACGGCGGAGGATTTGGCGCATTTTTACGGGACAGCCGAAGCGAAGATACGGGTGATTTATGAGGCGGCGACGGCGCTCACCTTCCGGGAAGCGGCCACAGAATTGAGGAGTACAGGGAGTGATTCTGGCCGCTTCCCGGAAGGTAATTTGAAGTACGCGCTGTACGTGGGCACGCTCCAACCCCGCAAGAATCTGGCCCGGTTGCTTGACGCCTATGCGTTGCTGGTGAGACGGGAAGCTATCGACTGGGATTTGGTGATTGCGGGTGGGCTAGGCTGGCTGGGTGAGCCTTTTCCCCGGCAGGCAGAGCGGTTGGGGCTGGCGGATCGGGTCCATTTTCCCGGCTATGTGGCCGACGGCGCGCTGCCAGGGCTTTTTGAAAAGGCACGCTTTTTTGCTTTTCCGTCCCTCTACGAGGGCTTTGGCCTGCCGGTGTTGGAGGCCCAGCAGATGGGAGTGGCTGTGATGACGAGTAACAATTCTTCTCTGCCAGAGGTGGCGGGGGACGCCGCGCTGCTGGTGGACCCCAACGACACGGAAGCCATCGCCGATGCGATGCTGCGCCTGAGCCGGGACGAATCCCTGCGCCAGGAACTGATCGCCAAAGGTTACGAGAATGTCAAGCGCTTCTCCTGGGAAAAAGCGGCCCGGGAGACGCTGGCTGTGCTACTGGCCGCGGCGGGGCGAAGATGACAGGGTGGCAAGGTGACAAGATGATGGATCAGGCGTCTTTGGTGAGGTTTCCTTCGATAGAGATTCTGGGGGTGCGGGTTCACCGGGTCAATTTTGCCCAGACTCTGGAACAGATCGCCCGCTGGATCGCGGAAGATCGAAATACGCAATACGCAATACGCAATACGCAATTCGCTTCCCGAACCACACCTCACGCCTCTCGCATCACCCATCAAATCTGCACCGTCAACCCGGAATTCGTAATGGAAGCCCGCCGGGACCCGGCCTTTGCCGCGGTCTTGGGCCGGGCGGACCTGTGCGCGCCGGATGGGGTGGGGATTCTGTGGGCCGGGCAGCTGCTGGGCCAGCCCTTTACCGAGCGGGTGACAGGCTCCGACGGCATCTACCGTATCTGTGAGCGGGCCGCAGCGCAGGGGTGGCGGGTCTATCTGTTGGGGGCTGCCCCAGGTGTAGCAGAGCAGACCGCTGCCCGGCTCACTACGCTCTACCCGGGGCTGACAATTGTGGGGACATTCAGCGGATCGCCCGCAGACGAGGCGTGGCCGGAGATTCAGCGACGGTTGGTCGCGGCCCAGCCAGATGTGCTGTTTGTGGCTTTCGGCCACCCCCGTCAGGATGTTTGGATCGACAAACACCGGCACGAACTGCCCGTAGCCGTGGCGCTGGGCGTGGGCGCTGCCTTCGATTTTGTGGCGGGTGTCACCCAACGCGCACCGCTCTGGATGCAACGGCTGGGGCTGGAATGGCTACATCGGCTGGTCAGCCAGCCCTGGCGCTGGCGGCGGATGCGGGTGTTGCCGGTTTTTGCCGCGCTGGTGGTGGGGCAGTGGATACAGAGAGAAAGACAGAACAAATAATCCATTTCGCTTTACGAATAGCCATTTCTACGTTAGAATCCCAGTAGTGTCAGACAAGAAGGCTATAGATGCCAAGAAGGAATCGATTCGTATGCGCAACATTCCTGCGTTTATCTCAACTGTAAGTGCTACCAGAACGATTGCCCTGCCCGATAACATACCGATTGGCACAAAAGTAGCGGTAATGGTAATGTCGGATGAGCCTGCCGGGGATACCCCAGAGCGGCGGTTGCGCTTTGACAGGGTTATGGCGGTGATTCAGGCAGCCATCGCAGAAGGGTTTACCCCACCTGCCATCAGTGATGGGGAACTCGACTCGCGCATCAAAATGGCGCGCCGTTCCACTGGAACGTAAGCAATGCGCGTTACTATCGACACCAATCAACTCGTGTGCGCATTGATGCGCCCGCCAGAATTGGAGATGCTCGATCTTCCTCACATTCCCCCAGTCTGTCGCGATCCGGATGATGACAAAGTGGTTGCAACGGCGGTCTTTGGATCGGTGGACTATCTGGTCACAGCCGATAAAGATTTGCGTGCCCGACCTGTCGTGGAATTGTTGGGTCGAGAAGGAATTTGGCTCACAACAATCGACGATCTGATGATACTCTTATAAACTGCAACGGTTCTTCATAGACTTCCCTCAAACAATCCCAAGAAGACCAAAACCGAACGGTTGGGGCTGGAATGGCTGCACCGGCTGGTCAACGAACCCTGGCGCTGGCGGCGGATGCGAGTGTTGCCGCTTTTTGCGTGGCTGGTGGTGGGGCAGTGGGCGTTGCTGCGGCGGAGCAAAATCCGATGAGAATTTCGCAGGCCAAAGAGTACCGCTTCTCATGGCGGTGCGGCCACGCAGGCTTTCGGTCTTCCCAACGCTGAACAGGCAACTTTGACGATTCCACCACCACCTGCTGGGGTGAATGCACCGCCGCGCGATATGTACAGATCACCGCTGGGCGAGAAGGTCATCGCGGTCGGAAAATCAATCCCTTCGAGTACAACCGTAGGTGTACCGCCGTCGATGATGCGCAACAGACGCCCCCCGCCTGAAACGTAGTTGCGGTCGGCATGACCGCCATCTCCAAACTCAAGTATATAGAGTGCGCCTGCGCTGTCAAAGGTCAGGTCAATCGGCATCGTCAGTTCTTGCGCAACCAGGACCAGCGCGCCGAAGGAATCTGCCGCCCAGATTTGGCCGCTGCCCGGTGTGTGAGGCAGTTTGCTGAACATCGCGAAGTAGAGTTTACCGTCCGGTCCAAAGGCCAGACCGGTCAAGGGGGGCATATGGGGCAATTCGGCGAAGATGCGGATCGTGCCGTCCAGCGTCACCCGGAGGATTCGTCCGCTGGCTCCGTCGCTAACAAAGAGCGCGCGGCCATCGGGCGCGGCGACCATCGCATAGGGATTGGACGCGATGCCCACACCCATCGATAGCTCCTGGGCAGGCATAGAGCCGAGCACAAAGTTGAGGATATTGCCAACCACCTGGGGAGATCCGTCAGGCAGGATACGCAACACCCGGCGCGAAAGCTCGTCGTCGTAGCCTTCGCCAGTGAGCGCGTAGAGTGCGCCATCCAGCCAGACCACATCGGACACGCCCACATCGCCGGTGAGAGGATAGTGGGTGAAGGGCAGACTTTCCAAAATCGGAGTCGCCTGGCCCTGGGGGGTGATGCGCAGGATGCGCCCGCTGTGATTGGTGTCCGCGGACGGTGCATCTGGCCCATCTGCACTGCCCGCCTCGGCCACATACAGATTGCCGCTGGGGTCGAAGATCAGACCCCGGGGTTGGTTCAGACCGGATACAAACGGGTGCGGGCTGTCCCCGCACGTCCCCAGGATTGCCAGCAGGCCGGCCAGACAGAGGAGGATTCTGAGCGGGGACCGAGCTCCCCGGATGCACCGCGCCCGGAAATAAAACGCGCCCTGGCTTGTGCCGGGGCGCATAAACGGTTGCTGGCTTCGCATCTCAGGCTGCTCGTTGCGCCAACTGCGCCGAAAGGGTCTGCACGCCGGAACGCAGCGCCAATTCGTCCAATTCCTGAATGCCTACCGCGGGCAATGGGATTCCCAGCCGCGCACTCTCCGCCGCCCGTTCCTGCTCGATCTCTCCCGGCACAAAAATCCGATCCACGCCCGCCATTTTGGGCTGGCCGCGAATCTCGTCCACGAATTGGCCCATCCGTTCCCGGAATTGGGCCAGGGGCATAAATACCTCCACATCCAACGCCAGGAAGAAATGGCCCAGGTTTTGCGCCTGGTCGCCGGTGTCGTAGAGGTTGACGATGTGGCTGCCAAACGCGGCCCCGGTGAGTACACCGCTCAGGGCATCTACCATTGCCGCCAGTCCAGAGCCTTTGTAACCACCTACGGGTAGGACTGCGCCTTCCAGCGCGGCCTGGGCGTCCTGGGTCGGTTGCCCGGTCGCGTCGATGGCCCAGCCAGGGGGGATGGATTCGCCTTTCATGGCCGCCATTACAATTCTGCCTCGGGCCACTACACTGGTAGACATATCCAGCATCACCGGTCCGTCTGGGCCGCCGGGCAGTCCGATGGCAATGGGGTTCGTGCCGAAATAGGGCGTCCGTCCGCCCCAGGGAGGCATATTCGAGGGCGCGTTGGTCATCACCAGACTGATCATTCCCGCAGCCACGGCCTGATGCAGAAAGAAGGCCGCCGCGCCGAAGTGGGAACTGTTGCGCACGCCGACCACACCCACGCCGTGCTTCCGTGCGGTTGCGACAGCCAGGGCAATGGCCCGGCTGCCCACCACCTGCCCCAGCCCGGCTCCGCCATCCAACAAAATGACGCTGCCCCGCTGCTGCACGACCTCAATGTTCGGCTTCGGGCTTGTGGTCCCGGCCCGCAGCCGCAGCACATAGACGGGTAACAGCCGTACTGTGCCGTGGCTGGTCAGCCCCCAGCTATCCGCCTGGACCAGAGAATCGGCAACCGCGGCCGCATCTGGCGGGGGAACACCGCTGGCTTCTAATATATTTTGAGCAAAGCGACGCAGACCAGACAACGGAATCCGCTGCTCGTCCATAGGATGCTCCTGTTCGCTCAGATGGAAACGCCGCGCTGGTTCAGGATTTCACGAAACCCCAACAGGTCCAGCGTCAGCTCGCCATTGTGGAGACGGCGCATAATCTCCGTCTCTTTGTCCATGCGCGCCTGTGCGGCAGCCAGCACGGCTTCGGCTTTCTCCCGTTCAATCACGACCACCCCGTCGTCATCGCCCAGCACCAGATCGCCGGGACGCACGAAGACGCCACCACACAGGACCGGGTGGTTGATCAGGCCGACGGTGGCTTTGACGGTGGCTTTCATAGAAATGCTGGCGGAGAATATTGGGAACTGCCTGGTCCGAATGGCGGCGACATCGCGCACGCCGCCGTTGATGACCAGACCGGCGACCCCTCGCACCTGCGCGGCCACAGTAGTCACTTCGCCCCAGTGTCCGGCTTCCAGCGCCTCGCCTACATCGGCCACAATCACATCGCTGGGTTGGGCCAGGGCAATGGCCGCGTGTAATGTCAGATTGTCTGCTGCCTGGCAGCGCACCGTTAGCGCGCTGCCGTACATCTTTAAGCCTGGGACGATAGAACGCAGGCTGTGGGACATCGCCCCCATTTTGTCGCTGGCCTCATAGACTGTGGCCGTGTCCTGCCTGGCGAAGGCCGCCAGCAGATCGGCGGACATCCGCGTAATGCCGGTATTGAACTGTTCCATTGTTGCCTCTTATCCTGTGCGCCTAGGTTTGACTCTCCAGCACCTGCTCTGCGGCCCAGCGTTCCAGTTCGTGCAGCTTTTGTACCCGGCGGCGGAACTGGGGCGCGGTGCTAAACTCGGCGGTCAGAAAGGCTTCGATAATATCGAAGGCCACCCGGTCACCGACAATCTGAGCGCCCAGACAGAGCAGATTCACATTGTCGTGTTCCACGCACTGGTGGGCCGAGTAGTGGTCGTGGCAGACCGCAGCCCGGATGCCGGGATATTTGTTGCCGGCAATGGCCGCGCCCACACCTGTGCCACAGACCAGAATACCCCGCTCGGCCTCGCCGCTGCGCACCTGCTGGCAGACTTTGGCTGCGATGTCGGGGAAGTCCACAGGCTCTGTGCTGTGTGTGCCGTGATCTGTCACTGTGTGGCCCAGGGCCGTCAATTTGTCGATGACAGGGCCTTTGAGGGAAAAACCGGCGTGATCACCGCCGACAGCGAGTTTCATTGAGGAACCTCCGTCCGTAGTTTGGATTGCGCCTCATCGCCCTTGAATGCCAGTCATGACAACGCCGCGGATAAAATAGCGCTGTCCGAAGAAGAAGAGGATGAGAACGGGGATGACCAGAAACATGGACGCCGCCATACTGATCTGCCAGGAAGCGTCGTTGGGGCTGATAAAGGCGCGCAGCCCCAGGGCCAGGGTTTTGTTGCGTTCGCTGAAAAGGTAGATCAGCGGCAGCAAAAATTCATTCCAATTGCCCACAAAGGAAAAGATGCCGATGGCGATTAGCACTGGTTTGGAGAGCGGCGACAGAATCAGCCACCAAATCTGCCAATTGGACGCGCCGTCGATACGGGCAGCCTCGTCAAAATCTCGGGGGATGGTCAGATAGAACTGACGCACGAGAAAGATATTGAAGGGTCCACCGCCAAAGAAGGGAGGGATAATCAGCGGCAGAAAGGTGTCGAGCCAGCCGATCCATTTGAAGAGGATGAAACGGGGAATCAGCGTGACCACCTGGGGCAGCATCATCGTACTGAGCAGAAGAATAAAGAGGGGGCCGCGGCCAGGAAAGCGCAGACGGGCAAAGCCAAAGGCCACCATCGAGGCGGTGAGAACGTTGCCGACGATGGCAAAGGCGGTGATAAGGGAGGTATTCCAGAGCCAGCGCAGGAGGGGGGCGCGGTAGAGCGCTTCGGCATAGTTCGACCACATAATCGGGTCGGGAATCCACACGGGCGGATAGGCGAAGACCTGTCCCTGGGTTTTCAGGGAGCTGGATGTCATCCAGATCAGCGGAATCATAAAGAGGACGCTGAGCGCAGCCATAAAAAGATATTGCCCGACGCGCAGCAGGTAGAAACTCAGCGACTTACCCCGGCGCGCGGTCGCGCCCGACGACGATCTTTGCGCCAGCACTTCGGACCCGGCACCCGCCTGATTCATAGCCATCCCTATCCCTCCCCACCCTCGTAGTAGACCCACGCATCTGAGAGGCGCAATTGGATGAGCGTGAAGATCAGAATGACCACAAAGAGCAACCAGGCCAACGCCGAGGCGAAGCCCATCCGGAATTGCTCAAAGCCCAGCCGGTAGAGATAGAGCACTGTGAATAGGGTGGAATGTTGGGGGCCGCCGTTGGTCAGTAGATAGGCATTGGTGAAAATCTGGAACGAGCCGATGATACCCAGCACAGTGTTGAAGAGAATCACCGGTGAAAGCATCGGCAGCGTCACCGCCCGAAAGCTCTGCCACAGACCGGCACCGTCGATTTCGGCTGCGTCGTAGAGTGTGCGGGGAATGCCCTGCAGCCCGGCCAGAAAGATGACCATCGGGTTGCCCACCCCCCACAGGCTCATCAGGATAAACGAGGGCTTGGCGCTGCTGGCTGCCCAGATCCACTGAGATTTTGGCAGGCCCAGCAGATTGAGCAGCGCGTTGGCAAGACCCACCTCCGGGTTGAAGACCCAAAACCAGAGAACCGCGCTGGCGACAGCGGGCATAACCGAAGGTAAATAGAAAAATGTACGAAAAAATGCCTGGAAGCGAATCTGCATCGTCAAGAGCATAGCCGTGCCCAGGGCGACGAGCATTGTCAGGGGCACGCTGATGAAGGTGTAGTAGGCAGTATTCCAGAGCGAAATGCCAACCAGATTCGTTGTGAAAAGCTGTTTGAAATTGACAAAGCCGACCCACACCGGATCGCTGAAAAGATCCCATTTCATAAACGCCAGTACAATCGAGGCGATCATAGGAAAGGCGATCCACAGCACAAACCCGATGAGCCAGGGCATAATAAAGAGATAACCGTCGATCATCTCATTGCGTTGGATTCTGGACATCGATGCTCTGGCCAAGTTTCTCTCCTTCTACTGCTACACTACATCCTCGGCTGTGGTGCGTCGCACTGTCCATCTCTCTCTCTGCGGACCTGAGATGTCGTTTGGACAGCGCGGCGCACTGACTGCAACCTTTTTCTTGACAGGTCCGCTACCAGTCAAGCTCAGCCAGAACTTCGTCTACCTCTTCTTTGGTCTTCACCGCAGCCGTGTCGATATCCTCATCGGTGCAGGTCCAAATGGGGTCGAAATAAGAGGCGTAGATATCCCGAATGCGCGACTGATTCGGCGGGAACTTGAAGGAGATGACCTCAATACCGGGAATCTCCGTGTGGAAGGGATTGGTGTGGACCATTGCGAAGTGTTCAGGCGCGCCCGCGGGAATGATTGAATCCACCGCCGCTTTGAGCGAGACGCCCCAGCGTTTCTGTTCGCCAATGAACTGCTGGGTAGAGAGATTGGTCAAGTATTTGACCAGTTCCCAGCCTTCCTCGATGTGTGAGGCACCCGTTGGCACGGCCCAGCCGCTACAGCCCACCACCGAATACTGACCCCCAGCGCCCCCAGGGAAGAAGGTAACGTCGTATTTGAACTTGATATTCTCCTGGCGGGAGAAAAAGTCCATGACGTGGAAGCTGACAGCCATCGCAGTTAGCCCTGCTCGGAAGGGATCGCCCTGCCCCTGCACCTGGGCCGATGTGGGGATCGACTTCTGGTGGCAGCGCATATCGTGGAACATTCTGAAATGCTCCAGGGCCTCCGGGCTGGTGATCAGAGTCGTGTCGTAGCCGTCGTCGTACCAATCGCCACCGGCCGCCTTTACCCAACCCCGGGCTGTCTCCGAGGCTGTGGGGGTTGGCTCCATCCAGTTGAAGCCCCACTGCGCGATCTCGTCAGGGTTAAAACTGGCGCTGGTGGCTGGATTGCCGTTCTTGTCCAGGGTCAGGGCCAGGGCCATCTGGCGGAAATCCTCCAGGGTCCAGTTGGTGTCGGGATAGGCCAGACCCGCGGCGTCGAACTTGTCTTTGTTGTAGTACATACCCCAGGCAGCGCTGTCTTTGGGAATGCCATAGGTGCTGCCCCGGTTGCTAAAGGCATCGAAGAGAGCCGGGATATAGTCCTCCGCTTTCACGTTGTCCCGCTCCATATAGGGCACCAAATCGAGCAGCGCGCCCCGGTGGGCATAATCCTGTACAATGCTCATATGCTGGTGGATCATATCGGGCACAACGCCGCCGGCCAGCATCGTGGGCAATTTGGTCATATAATCGCCCCAGGCCTCAAACGAGACATTGATTTGGATGTTCGGGTTGGCCTGCATGAACTTGAGGGTGAAGTTCTCGTACATTGTGCGTTCCAGACCCAACGCACCGGGTGTAATGAACTCAATAGTCACCACTTCCTGGGCGGGCGCAGCGGCGGCCTGTCCACCTGCTGCTGGCGCGACGGCCGGCGCTGGCATCTGGCAGGCGGCGGCCAATGCGCCGACGCTGACCAACGCAGCACCCTTCAAAAACTGGCGGCGCGAGGTTTTGGGATACGTTGACTGCTTCTCCATTTTTCCCCCTTCATAAAATAGTCATCTGTTGAGATCGGAGCAAATGAACGAAAATGCACTGTCGTCTAATGTCGATTGCCTTCCCTCCTTTCCACTTCATTATTGCCTACGCCTGCCTCATGCAAACTATAGTTTTTCAGATAAAGATTTGCAAGGCATTCTCTCTGGTGATTCGTATAGTTGTCCAGGGAGAATCTGCAAATCTTTATCTGAATGTCTATAGCGGTGATACGCCTCCATCTTCTCGAAGTCAACGGTCTCATCCGCGGGCATGCCTGTCAGCCAGCAAAATGGTTTGGTTCATCTGGGTCTACAGCAAGTCTTTGAAGTACTCAGCGGCTGACTCCCAATCGACGGTTTCATCCCGCGCCTTGCCGAGCTTCTCATAGAGGCGCAGGCGGGCTTTTTTGTCATCGATGGCAATGCGTGCAGCGAAGTAAAGAACGTCTTCGGCGACCTCCTGGGGTACAACTATCGCACCATCCCAATCGCAACCTACGATATCGCCAGGACGCACAAAAACGCCGCCACAGGCCACAGGCGTCTGAACACTTTCCAATTCGGTTCGTCCAGGAATAATGGGACGGCCAATCCCGGCGCAGGCAACTGGGGTGCGTTGCATAATCACTTCGTCGGTATCACGACAATTGCCGTCGGTTACAATTCCCACAGCCCCCCGTGCATGAACATCCATCGAGTTCATGGATCCCCACCAACCGCACTCTCTGGCTCCGGCCGTCGATGTGACGACAACACAACCTTCTTTGATCTCCGCATTCAGATTGGCGCGAAATCCCTTCATCTCAGCCCATATGGCGTGCTGTCGCAAGGCATCTTCTCTTTTGATTGGCCCCGGCATAGAACGGTTCGCCGGGACGACTTGCATCGTGACCGCCGGTCCCCAAAACCGCATACCCATCCACAAGGGCCGAATTTTGCTGGACATGAGCGTCAGATCATTACGACCTACCGCGTCCAGGCCATCTGTGACATCGGTCACACGTAGGTAATGATTAAATCGCTGCGCAAGTTTGTAGATATCTGGGTTTCCCATGACAATTCTCTCCTTTGGGTAAATGAATAGAAGATGGTTGGTTGAGACAACAAACGTGGAACAAGTGTGCTTAAGGCTGTTCCGAAAAATTAATGACCTCGTTCTGGGCTGTAACAGGAAGGTTCCAGTCGAGTGCCAAGTGAAAACGTGGATACTTATTTCTTCGGA
>JAANMX010002585.1_pt1 | contig 17604 bp, 14 predicted proteins | sample 7279681 | NCBI WGS metagenome assembly JAANMX01 (sample SAMN14094542, study PRJNA606508) | bioreactor metagenome | isolation source: A lab-scale SPAN reactor treating ammonium-rich wastewater day 351 | place: Ireland: Galway | collected 2018-01-01
ACACCTCGAAGAAAGGCCAGGACCAGTGAACGACAACCGCCTAGCCCAGGAGCCGTCACGCAACGGGCACGCCGCCCACCCGCCGGCCCCTGATGTCACGCCTCCGGTCGTGCGCGCCGAACCGCCGAACGAGACGGCCGGGTCGGACGGGTCGCCGATCGCCCGCCCCCCCGAGCCGCACGCCTACGAGTTGAAGTTCCTCGTGGACGAGGCGACGGCCGGTGCGGCGGAGGCGTGGGCTCGGCAGCACCTCGCCCCCGACCCGCACGCCGACACAACGTCCGCCGGCTACCGGACCGCGAGCCTGTACCTGGACACAGTCGCGTTCGACGTCTACCGCCGCACCGGCCGTTTCGGGCGAAGCAAGTTCCGCGTCCGCCGGTACGGCGCCGAGCCGTTCGTCTTCCTGGAGCGCAAGACCCGCAACGGGGATCGCGTGGCCAAGGATCGTGCCCGCACCCCGGCCGACGAGGTGGAACTGCTGGGAGCAGCAGTTCCTGCCAGCTGGCCGGGGAGGTGGTTCGGGCTGCAGGTGGCCGAGGGCGGGCTGCGGCCGATGTGTCTGGTGCGCTACGACCGCTCAGCTTACGTCGCGGAGACGGCGGACGGCCCGCTGCGCCTGACCCTGGACCGGCAGGTACGGGGCGCACCGGCTAACGTCTGGTCGGTGGAGGGGCCGGAGGGAGTGCCGCTGCTCGAGGGGAAGGTGGTGCTCGAATTGAAGTTCCGCAGCGCGCCGCCGACCCCGTTCAAGCTCCTGGTGGAAGACCTGCGGTTGCAGCCGTCGGCGGTGTCCAAGTACCGGCTGTGCGTCGGGGCGTGGGGGCTGGACGCAAGCGCCAAGGATGCGGCCCATGCCTGAGTGGCTGAAGGGCGCGGGCGAGGCGATTGTCGGCGTGGACCTGACCCCCGACGAGTTGTTGCACCACGCCGGGGTATTGGTCCTGCGCCTGGCAGTCGCGTTCGGCCTCGGATGTGTGGTGGCCGTCGTGTACCGCCGCACCCACCGAGGCGACACGCCTCCGGCGGCGCTGATCCCGACGCTGGTGATGCTGGCGGTCCTGATCGCGCTGGTGACGCAGGTGATCGGGACCAACGTCGCCCGGGCGTTCAGCCTGGTCGGCGCGCTATCGATCGTCCGGTTCCGCACAACGGTGGAGGACACGCGCGACACGGCGTTCGTGATCTTCGCCGTGGTGGTTGGGATGGGAGCGGGCGCCGGCCTGCTCGTGGAGGCGTGCCTTGGGACTGCGGTCGGCAGCATAGCGGCCGTCCTCGTCCGTCCGGTCCCTCCGACGGTCGGGCCAGCGTCCGGCGGTGAGTGGTTGCTCACCGTCCGGCTGGGGATCGGGCAGGGGCAGGAGGCCGTCGCCACCATCCTGGACAGGGCGCTCGTGGAGTGCCGGGTCAGCGCCGTCTCGACGGCGCGGCAAGGGGTCGCGATCGAGGTGACGTACCGCGGGCGGCTCCGGCCCGGGGCCGACCCGGGGGCGCTGGTGGCGGAGCTGAATCGCGTGGACGGAGTGCAACAGGTGGACCTGCGGCGGGGATAAGCCCTGGGGTTCCCCAACCAAAGCCCACGGGTCGCGTCCCGTGGGGGAAGTACCCGGCACTTCCCCCACGGGACGCAACCCGTGGGCTTTACGTTCGTTCTACCGCCCTGCCGTTACCGCTTCGGGAACGGCGGGCGCGGCGGCACCGGCGTCGGGTTGCGGCGCAGCTCGTCCTGGATCTCCGCAATCGCCCGGTTCAGCTGCTGGTCCACCCCCGCGTACTCCTCCGCCGGGTCGTTGTCCACGATGATGTCCGGATCGACACCGTGGTTCTCGATCGGCCAGCTCTTGCCGTCAAGCGCGTAGCTGGCGAACTCCGGCTTGTTCAGATACCCGCCGTCGAGCAGCGGCAGCGACCCGCGGATGCCGATGACGCCGCCCCAGCTCCGCTTGCCGATCAGCTTGCCCACCTTGTAGTGCCGGAATCGGTACGGGAAGAGATCGCCGTCCGACGCCGAGAACTCGTTCAGCAGGCACACCTTCGGCCCCAGGTGCAGGTCGGCCGGATTCGGGTTCGACGTCACGTTGCGCGCCGTCCCGATGAGCGCCGGCCGCCGCAGCAGCCGCTCGATCAGCTGGGGCGAGACGTTACCGCCGCCGTTGCCGCGCATGTCGATGATCAGCGCCTTCTTGCGGATCTGCGGGTAGAAGTGCTTGACGAACTCGTTCAGGCCGTTTGCCAGCATGTCCGGGACGTGGATGTAGCCGACCTGCCCGTTCGTCGCATCGTTCACCTTCTTGATGTTGCCCTGCACCCAGTTGTAGTAGTACAGCGGCTGCTCGTCGCCGATCGGCGTGACGACGACGGCACGGCTGCCCTTCTCCTTCGGGGTCGCGTTGACCTTCAGCGTCACCTGCCGGTCGGCCTTGCCGATCAGGCTTTCGTAGATGTTCGCCATCTCGTTGGTAGGTTTGCCGTCCACCGCGAGGAGGTAGTCGCCCTCCTTGACGCCGACGCCGATCTCCGTCAGCGGCGAGCGCAGCTTCCTGTCCCAGTTGGCGCCCTTGAGGATCTTGGCGACGCGGTAGTAGCGCGTCTGCGGATCCTGCTCCAGCTGGGCGCCGAGGAGCCCCATCTTGATGCGCTCGACCTTCGGCAGATCGCCGCCGCCGACGTAGGTGTGGCCGGCGCCCAGCTCGCCGATCATCTCGCCGAGGATGTACGTCAGGTCCGCCCGGTGGGCGACGTGCTCGACCAGCGGTTCGTAGCGGGCGCGGACCGCCTTCCAGTCCACCCCGTGCAGGTTCGGGTCGTAGAAGAAGTCGCGCATCTGCCGCCAGGATTCGTGGAAGATCTGCCGCCACTCCGCCCGGCGGTCGAGCTGCACCTGCAGCCCCGAGAGGCTCAGCGGCTCGGACAGACTGAGCGCGCCCTTCGGCAGGTCGATGAGGTAATAACCGCCGTCCTTCGAGACGAGCATCTTCTTCGTGTCGGCCGAGATCTCGTACCCGTTGACCGGGCCGAGCGTCGTCTCCTTCTGCTGGGCAACGTCGTACAGGCGCAGCGATGCTCTCGGCTCCGTGGCCGACTGCCGGACGTAGTAGACCGCGCTGCCGACCGGCGTCAGGCTGTGGTAACTCGCCACGCCGACCGGCAGCTGAATCACCCGGTCCGTCAGCCCCTCGACGTCCACTCGGACCGCGACCGCCTCCTTCTTCTTTTCGGGCTCCTTCTTCTCGCCCTTGTCGGCCTTCTTCTCCTTCTTGCCCTTCGTGTCCTGTTTCGGCTCCTCGCCGGAAGTGGACACCTCGTCGCTCTTCGGCTTGAACGGCGAGGGCGTGTCGGCGGCGAGCGTGACGAGGTAGAGACGGGCCAGATCCTGGTAGGCGTGGTTCCACTCGGTCCGGCTGAAGATCGGGTTGAAGTCGCGGTTCGAGACGAAGAACAGGTACTTGCCGTCCGCGCTGAACACCGGCTCGAACGATGCGTACCACCCATTCGTCACCGGGTACGACTTGCCCTTCTCCAGCGAGTAGAGGTAAATCTTCTGCAGCCCCTCCTGCTCCGGCTGGGCATACGCGACCCACTGGCTGTCGGGCGACCAGGCGTACGAGCGGATCTCCCACGCCTTCGCCTGCGCGACCTGCGTCACCTTCTTCGTCGCAACCTCGACGTACTGCAGGCGCAGCTTCTTGTCGGCCCAGAGGATCTTCTTGCCGTCGGGGGACCAGGTCAGGGCGTACTTGTACGTGTCGGCGCCGGTGGTGAGCTGCCTGGTCGGTCCCTTGCCGTCCTGGGGCGCGAGGTGAATCTCGTCCTCACCGGTGGCGTCGGCGATGTACGCGATCCACTTCCCGTCCGGCGACCACTTCGGGTTGCGCTCGTGAACCCCGGAGGTGGCCGTCAGGTTGCGCGTCGCCCCGTGCCTGGCCGGGACCGTGAACAGGTCGCCACGGGCGCCGAACAGAGCCCGCTTACCGTCCGGCGCGATCTCGAAGCTGGCGACGTTCTTGCTCACGTCGCGCAGGGCGGTGCGCGCCATCGCCCGGTCCTCGAGGATGCGTACCGGCACGCGCTTGTGAGTCTGGGTGCTGATGTTGAACCGATACAGGTAGCCGCCGTTCTCGAACACGATGGCGCCGTCGCCCAGGGACGGGAACTTGATGTCGTAGTCGCGGAAGTGCGTCAGCTGCTTTGTCGCCTTCGTGTCGAGGTCGTGGACGTACAGGTTGAAGCGCTGGTAGCCATCCCGATCGGAGAGGAAGTAGATCTGATTACGGTGCCACATTGGGAAGACGTCGCACGCCGGGTTGTCGGTGATCGGAACGGTTTTCTTCGTCCCGAAGTCGTGGATCCAGATCTCGTCCGCCATGCCGCCGCGGTAGCGCTTCCAGGTGCGGAACTCACGGAAGATGCGGTTGTAGGCGAGTTGCTTGCCGTCCGGCGAGTACGAGCAGAAGCCGCCGCGCGGCAGCGGCAACTGCTTCGGCAGTCCGCCGGCCGCCGGGACGAGGTAGAGCTGGCCGATGAAGTCGTTGTGCTCGCGCATGCGCGAGCGGAAGACAATGTGCTTGCCGTCCGGCGTCCACCCCATGACGATGTTGTTCGGCCCCATGCGATCGGACACGTCGTCGCGGTTCAGGGTGGCGGTGAAGGTGAGGCGCTTCGGCTCGCCGCCCTCGGCCGGCATGACGTACACCTCGGTGTTGCCGTCGTACTGGCCGGTGAAGGCGAGCAGCTTGCCGTCGGGCGCGAACCGGGGGAACATCTCGAAGCCGTCGTGGCTGGTGAGCTTGCGGGCCGTGCCGCCGTCGGAGGGGACGGTGTAGAGGTTGCCGGCGTAGGTGAAGGCGAGTTGCCTGCCGTGGATCGCCGGGAAGCGCAGCAGCCGGGCTTCGCCCTCGTCGGCCCAGACGGCGCCGGGCAGGAGCAGCAGCACCGCGCAGAGGATGTATCGTCGCATGATGACCTCGCGATGGAACGGGGGCCGGGGCGCCCACGGTGGTTCCCCGGGCCTGGTGTCATAAAACAGGAAATGGTCGCGTCCGGGAAGGCCGCTTGCGGCTTGGCGGCCGGTTGTCGCGACCTCGAGCGAAGCCGCGGCCGGCACAAGGGAGACGTCTCATGAGCACCAGTCCGAGGAAGGTCGCCCTGGTGACGGGGTCCGCGACGGGCATCGGCCGGGCGGTCGCGGTGCGCTTCGCGCGCCAGGGGCTCGCGGTCGCCGTCAACTACTCGCGCTCCGAGAAGGAGGCAGCCGAGACGGCCGAGCAGGTCAAGGCTCACGGCGTGCCGGCGCTGCTGTGCCAGGCCAACGTTGCCGACGACGCGGCGGTGCGGGCGATGGTGGACCGCTGCCGCGCGGAGCTGGGCGGGCTGGACGTGCTGGTGAACAACGCCGGCACGACGCGCTTCATCGAGCATACCAACCTGGAGGCGCTGACGGCCGAGGTGTGGGACGAGATCCTGGGGGTGAACCTGAAGGGGGCGTTCTTCTGCTGCCGGGCCGCCATGCCGCTGCTGCGCGAGCGCAAGGGGAACCTCGTCAACGTGACGTCAGTGGCCGGCCTGCAGGGCCACGGGTCGTCGATCCCCTACGCGGCCAGCAAGGCGGCGCTGAACTGCCTGACGAAGTCCCTGGCCCGCGCCTTCGGTCCGGACGTGCGCGTCAACGCGGTCGCTCCCGGGCCGGTGCTGACCCGGTGGCTCGCCGACCACATGGACCACGTCGAGCGGTCGCTGCAGATCACGCCGATGCGCCGGGCCGCCACGCCGGAAGACATTGCCGACGCGGTCGCCTTCCTGGCCCTGGAGTCGAGCCTGGTGACCGGGCAGGTGCTGGTGGTCGATGGCGGGCGGACGATGTGAGGGCAAGCGGCTTACTGGCGGTGGCGCATCCGGCGCCCGGTTTGGCCGTGCCAGGTGTCCGCGCCGCGCACGCAGCACAGCGGCGTAGACGGCGCAGACACCATGACGTTGTCGGGCTCGGCCTCACTTCTTGAGGTCGAACGAGTGGCTCCGGTTGGCTCCGTCCACGACGACGGTCAGCTGACTCTTCGCGTTGTACCTGACCGGGATGTACATCTCGCCGACGGGCTCCTTGACCCCGTTGGCGGTGTCAAACTTCCCCGGGATGATGCGAGACGCCGTGATCTCCACGCGCAACTTCCCTTCCGGAAGTTCGACCGCGTAGTTGCCGTTGGCGATGCCGGCGCTGTAGGCGCGCTTGTCGCCTCCCAGGTTGCGGAACAGGATGCGCCCCTCCTTGACGGGCGTGCCGTTGAACTGCACGGTGCCCGAAACCTCGTGCAGCCCGGAGCCGCCACACCCCGACACGGCCAAACCGAGGACGGCAACGCCCAGACCCAGGAACAGTTGCTGTTTCATGGTGAAGTCTTTCCCCTTGCCCTTCACTCCCGTGAGGGGTGGGGGCTGGAATGTTGCCACAGCCCACGGGACGCCACCCGTGGGCTTGACCTGCGTTAGTACTCGCCGATCACCTGGCCGTCGGCACGATCGCCCAGGCGCTGCCAGGTAATCAGATCGACCGTGTCCTGAACGAACCGAACCGAGCCGTCGCCCAGGCCGACGTTCACGCCGCCGGTGTGGTAGCTGCGGGCGAAGTTGTAGCGTCCAGGCAGGCCGCCGGCGTTGCCGTTCTCGCACGGGGCGTTGGGGTAGGTGGTCGATTTGCAGCTGTAGACGCGATCCGGGACGGTCGTGTTGGGCGCCTCGAACGTCGCGAACGCATAGCCGCCGTGGACCGCTCCGCCCCAGTAACTGCCCAGCTCACCCCAGGCGCCGCCGCCGTTGCGCAGGATGCCCTCGCTGGTCAACAGTGTGTTGGAGGAACCGTCGGGGCAATCGATCCGGTACTTCGTGCTGGCCCCGAAATATCCGCCCGGAATGGAAGAGATCACGGTGCGGGTGGTGCCGCTCAGGGCGCCGTTGCCGGCGCAGACGGCGTAACTCCCCTGGAACGACGTGGTCCCGCCATTGCCGCCTTTTCCCGGCCCCTCGCCGTCAGACGGGCAGACGAGGGTCGAGACGGGCGTCCAGGAGATGGTGTTGTTGATCTGATGAATGTACTCGGTCCGGTCCGCCTCGTAGAGGTTGTACAGGGCCTGCTGTTCGAGGTAAGGCAGGATGCGCTGATACCAGCAGTCGCGGCGGTGGTAGTCGCCGGTGACCTCGATCTTGTACCCGTAGGGCAGCGATTTGCGCGTGTCGTGGTAGTTGTGGAGGGCCAGGCCGAGCTGCTTGAGGTTGTTCTGGCACTGGGCGCGGTTGGCCGCCTCACGCACCTTCTGGACGGCCGGCAGGAGCAGGCCAATCAGGATGGCAATGATCGCGATCACGACGAGCAGTTCGATCAGCGTGAACGCCGATCGACGACAACGGCAGTGGTGCATACGGTCTCCAGAGCGTTGAGGCAAAGAAAACACAAAAATCAGGCGGATTGACAACAGCGCAGGAGAGCTAGAAAGCACTGCGGCGCAGAAGCTTCAACGCCGATTCGCAACGAAGTCAGTCCTCGGCGACTCCGTCAATCGGTCGTTGCCTGGCACGTTTCAAGTCTGGGAGCAGGGCTGTTTCAGTCGCCGGCACTTCTCGGGCGGGGTACGAGGGCGGTTGGAGTCGGTGAGATAACGGGTGGGACCGACAAACAATCTCAATTTAAGTATAGCAGCGATGTCAAGAAGAAGGAAGGGAGTGTGGGTGGTTTAACCAATTTATCATGGCTCCTGCTCACCTGTTCGGACCCAGCGCTTCGAGAGAGGTGAAGAAACGGCTCGCATGCCGCTGATCTGTGGGAGCCTGGACGCAGGCCGGCGGTCCTCGTCGGGAAGGATGCCGAACTTTCCACGCATTCATTCTGGACCGACACCTTGATGCAGACTACCCAATCTTCGCAATATTTCCACATTGCTAAACCTTCTGTCCCCAAGAATAATGGAAGCATCTTCAGACGGAGGGAAGCGACTACTAGCTTTAGGAAGGGTGGAGAGGGGATTCGGGGTTGCCGGGGGGGGGAGCCACGGCTATACTTCCCCTTTTGATGGGGCAGCCGCGGAAAGTGGTTTGCTGGAAACGGTTAGCGTCGGGTTCTGGGTAAACGATGCGATTCAACCTGGTGGACCGGATCCTGGAGGTGGTGCCCGGCCGCCACATCCGCGTTGCGAAGAACCTGACGCTCGGCGAGGAATACCTCGCCGACCACTTCCCCACCTTCCCGGTCATGCCGGGGGTGCTGATGCTGCAAACCCTGGTGGAGGCCGGCGCCTGGTTGCTGCGTCTGACGGAAGACTTCCGCCACAGCGTCATCACCCTGCGCGAGGCGAAAAACGTCAAGTACGGCAACCTGGTCGAACCGGGCCGCAGCCTGGTCGTGACGGCCGAACTGGCGGAACCACTGGACGGCTTGCCGGAAGGGCTTGCGACCTTCAAGGGGAAGGGCGAGATCGAGGGCGTCTCGACCGTGTCGGCGCGCGTGACCGTGACTCGCTATAACCTGCGCGACCGCAACCCGGCCCTCCAGTCTGTCGATGATAGGATAGTCGCCCACCTGCGCTCCCTGAGCGTGGTGTTGCGGGGCGACCTGAGCGGTCACGCGGGGTGAACGGGCCGGGTCGTTGACGGGGCTCGAAAGGGATTCCTCATGCGATTGAAGGACCAGGTCGCGCTGGTGACCGGCGGAAGCCGCGGGATCGGCCGGGCCATCGTCAAGGCGCTGGCGGCGGAGGGGGCGAAGGTGGCGTTTGTCTACCGTGGCAGCCAGGAAGCTGCCGACACTCTCGCGGCCGAGATCGTCGGAGCCGGCGGAACTGCCCTGGCCCTCAAGGCGGATGTGGCCAACCCGCAGGAAGCGCAGCAGTGCGTCGAGCGCGTTGTCAAGGATTGGGGCCAGCTGGATATCCTGGTGAATAACGCCGGGGTGATCCGGGACGGGCTGTTTGTCCGGCAGACACAGGAGGACTGGGACACGGTCCTGGCGACGAACCTTGGCGGTGCGGTCAACTTCTGCCGGGCGGTTGCGGAGGTGATGGTGTTCAAGCAGCGGCGCGGGCGGATCATCAACATCTCGAGCGTCGCCGCCGAGCACCACAACCCGGGCCAGACGAACTACGCGGCCAGCAAGGGCGCCATCAACGCCTTCACGCGCGCCCTGGCGGTGGAGCTGGCCGGCCGCAACGTCACGGTGAATGCCATCGCTCCTGGGTTCATCGAGACCGACATGAGCGAGGCGGTCCGGAACGCGGCCGGGGACCGCATCAAGAAGGCGATCCCGATGAAACGGCTCGGCAGTCCGGACGATATCGCCCGGGTGGCGGTCTTCCTGGCGTCGGCCGACAGCGGCTACATGACCGGCCAGGTGCTGACGGTGGACGGCGGCCTGAGCCTGGGCGCGACGGCAGTTTGAGGCCGGTGGGACGCCGATCCCGCCGGACTTCGCAGGTTACAAGGTTTGTCATCAACCAGGGTTTTCTTTTTGGAGGGTCGATCATGCCGAGTCAGGAGGAGATCTACCAGAAGGTTTCGGCGACGCTCGTCGAGGCTCTGAACGTGGACGAGGAGGACGTCAAGCCAACGTCCACCCTGCAGGGCGACCTCGGGGCCGAGTCGATCGACTTCCTCGACATCGTGTTCCGGCTGGAACGCGAGTTCGGGATCAAGATCCCTCGTGGCGAGCTATTCCCGGAATCGATCTTCCAGGGCGACCCGGAGTTCGTGCAGGACGGCAAGGTGACGACACGCGGGCTGGACGAGCTGCGCGCCCGCATGCCGTTCGCCGACCTGAGCGCGTTCGAGCAAAACCCCGAGGTAGGCCACATCGGCGACCTGTTCACGGTCGAGATGATCACGCGCTACATCCAGGGGAAGCTACCGAGCAATAACTGAAGATGACCGGGCGACAGGGTAGCCGGGTGACAAGGTGACACACCCGCTCGCCCTGCCGCCCGGTCGCCTTGTCACCTTGTCACCCCGCCACACCACGATGCGTTGGATCTGGATCGACCGCTTCCTCGACTTCCAGAGCGGCAAGTTCGCTCGGGCGGTCAAGAACCTGAGCCTGGCCGAGGACCACTTCGCCGACCATTTTCCGGGGTTCCCGGTCATGCCGGCGCCGCTGATCCTCGAGGGGCTCGCCCAGACCGGCGGAATCCTGGTCGGGGAGGCGAACCAGTTCCGGGAGAAGGTGGTGCTGGCGAAAATTCCCCGGGCCGCCTTCCGCCGCGATGTGGTGGCGGGCGAGCGCCTCGTGTACGACGTCGAGCTGCTGCACCTGCGCCCGGAAGGAGCCTCGGTTTCCGGGCGTGTCTACGCTACCGAGCAAGACCGCGATCTGCCGGCGACCGCCCTCGTCGCCGAGGCGGAAATCTTCTTCGCCCACCTGGATAAGTCGCGCTCGCAGCAACTCTTCGGGGAGCGGAACTTCGTCTTTAGCGGCGAGATGCGGCACCTGCTGGGGCGGTTCGTCCCCTCCCTTGCCGCGACCGATGGTGACAGGGTGACCGGGTGACCGAAGTGGCGCCCACAGGTCCAGCAGCATCCCAGCAGGCTTTACTGTCATCCTGTCACCCTGTTACTGACTAAGGAGGGACGGCCATCCTCTCGCGGGAGGTTGCCGTCGCGCAGGTCATGGCGTCCTCACCCCGTCGCGCGGTCCTCACGGGCCTCGGCGTCATCAGCCCTCTGGGTCTGGACACCGCTTCCTTCTGGGAGGCGCTCCAGGCAGGCCGAAGCGGTATCCGGCCGATCCAGGCCTTCGATACCACCAACCTCAGCACTCACTTCGCGGGCGAGGTGGTCGGCTTCGACCCGAAGAAGTATATCCCCAGCAGCAACAAGGACGGGCGCAAGGCGATCAAGGTGATGGCCCGCGGGATTCAGTTCGCCGTGGCTGCCGCCCAGCTGGCCCTCGATGACGCAAAGGTCGAGAAGGCCAGGCTCGACCCGACGCGCTTCGGCGTCGAGTTCGGGTCCGGCCTGCTTGCGACCGACCTGGAGGAACTGGCGGCGGCAGCCCAGATCAGCGCCAACTGCCAGCCCGGCGCCGTCGATATGGCGAAGTGGGGCGCCGACGGGCTCCCGAACATCACCCCGTTGTGGATGCTCAAGTACCTCCCGAACATGCTGGCCTGTCACGTCTCGGTCCTGCACAACGCCCAGGGGCCGAACAACTCGATCACCGAGAGCGACGTCGCCGGCTTGCTGGCGCTCGGGGAGGCGTGGCGGATCCTCCGCCGCGACCAGGCCGACCTCTTCCTCGTCGGCGGGGCTGAGAGCAAGATCAACCCGCTGAGCATGGTGCGCCAGTGCCTGTTTGCGCCGCTGTCGCGCCGCAACGACGCGCCGGAGCGGGCGTCGCGCCCGTTCGACCGGGCGCGCGACGGGCTGGTGGTCAGCGAGGGGGCCGGGGTGGTCGTGCTGGAGGATCTGGAGCACGCCCAGCGGCGCGGTGCCCGCATCTACGCCGAGATGATCGGGTTCGGGGCCGCGTTCGACCGCCAGCGCTCCGGCGCGGGGTTGGCACGCGCCGTCCGGGCTGCGCTGAAGTGGGCGGGTATCGGGCCGGACGACCTCGACCACGTCAACGCCCACGGTCTGAGCACGCCCGAGGCGGACGCCTGGGAGGCGCGGGGCTTGCGGGAGATATTGGGCGCGTGTGCCCGCCCGGTCCCGGTGTTCGCCGGCAAGAGTTACTTCGGCAACCTGGGCGCGGGCAGCGACCTCACTGAACTGGGGGCGAGCCTGCTGGCGCAGCAGCACGGCGTGCTGCCGAAAACGCTCAACTACGAGGAGCCGGACGCCGCGTGCCCGGTGCCGGTCCTCACTGAGCCCGTGCCGGTGCGCAGCCCGTACTTCCTCAAGGTCGGGTTCACCGAGATGGGGCAGTGCGCCGCCGTCGTGTGCCGGAAGTGGGAGTAGAACGCCAAGGCCCGCGGGACGCAGCCCGCGGGCTTTTGATGAGCTGGGTGGGTTGATTATGCGAAGGCGAGTCGTCATCACCGGGATGGGTGCGGTCACCCCGCTGGGCCACAGCGTCGAGGAGCTGTTCCGGTCCCAGATCGAGGGCCGCAGCGGGGTCGGACCGATCAGCGCGTTCAACGCGACCCGGTTTCCGACGAAGTTCGCTGCCCAGGTCAAGGATTTCGATCTCGGCCAGTTCGTCCGCGACCCGAAGCGGTGGGACAACTCCGGCGTCAACAGCCGGTTCGCCGCCGCCGCCGCCCAGCAGGCGCTTACCGACGCCGGACTCCACGAGGGTGCGCCGGTGGACCGCACCCGGTTTGGTGTGTACCTCGGGTCAGGCGAGGGCGTCCAGGACTTCCCCAACCTCATCGCGCTGATCGCCCAGACCTACGATCCGGCGACGCGCCGGATCAATGCCCCTGCCTTTACCGCCGGTGGCTTGAGTTCCTTCCACCCGGAGCGCGAGTTCGAGCAGGAGTTGCATACGACCGCCGCCCACCTGGCGGACCACTTCGGGCTGGAGGGGCCGAATTACAACTGCCTGACCGCCTGCGCGGCCAGCAGCCAGGCGCTCGGCGAGGCGGTCGAGTTGATCCGCCACGGCGATGCCGAGGTCATGCTCTCCGGCGGCGCCCACAGCATGATCCACCCATTCGGCCTGACCGGGTTCAACCTGCTCACCGCCCTCTCGACGTACAACGAGGATCCGCCGCGTGCGTCGCGCCCGTTCGACCTGCGCCGCGACGGGTTCGTCCTCGGCGAGGGGTCGGGGATGCTCGTGCTGGAGGAACTGGAACACGCCCGGCGGCGCGGGGCGAAGATCTACGCCGAGCTGACCGGGTACGGCTCGACCGCCGATGCGTTCCGCATGACCGACAGCCACCCGGAAGGGCGCGGGGCCATCGCCTGCATGCAGCTGGCGCTGGCCGACGCCCGGCTGAACCCGCCGGACGTCGGCTACATCAACGCCCACGGCACCAGCACGCAGGTCAACGACCGGGTCGAGACACTGGCCATCAAGAAGGTGTTCGGCGACGGCGCCCGGGCGGTGCCGATCAGCAGCAGCAAGAGCATGCTCGGCCACCTGATCGCCGCGGCCGGGGCGGTCGAATTGATCATCAGCATCGAGGCGATGCGGCGCGGGGTGCTGCCGCCGACGATTAACTACGAGGTGCCGGACCCGGAGTGCGATCTCGACTACATCCCGCACCAGCCGCGCGAACAGCGAGTTCGGCACGTCCTCAGCAACAGCTTCGGGTTCGGCGGGCAGAATGTGTCGCTGATCGTCAGCCGCTTCGATTAAGGTCCGCGGGTCGCGACTCGTGGGCTTCGGTATGCACCTGGGGGAGGCACCTGTGGATTGGTTCTGGGTCGTGCTGTGGGTCGCCGTCGGCGGGGCAATACTCTTCGTCCTACCATTCGCACTGTTCCACCTGTACCTCCGTGTCCACTACATGGACAAGGTGTTCCGCATCTTTCAGGAGAAGCCGCTGTTCATCATTCCGCGTGGGCAGCCGATCGCCGACGCGGAGGCGGTGCGCTTCACGACGGCGGACGGCGTCGGGCTGTGCGGGTGCTACCTGAAGGCGCTGACTCCGCGGCGCAAGGGTGTCATCCTGTTCGGGCTGGAGTTCGGCTCGAACCGCTGGTCGGCCGGGCCGTACTGCGAGTTCCTGCGCCGCGGCGGGTTCGATATCTTCGCGTTCGAGCCGCGCTGCCAGGGAGACAGCGACTGCGTCAGCGGGTACGAACCGCTGCAGTGGGTGACGGACTTCGAGATCAGCGATTTCCGGGCGGCCCTGAAATATCTCCAGAGCCGGCCGGATGCCGATCCGAAGGGCGTCGGCCTGTTCGGCATCAGCAAGGGGGCCGGGGCCGGGCTGATCGTCGCCGCCGCCGACTCTTACATTCGCTGCTTCGTGACCGACGGGGCGTTCGGCGTCTACACGACGATGGTGCCGTACATGCGCAAGTGGATCGCCATCTACAGCGACAAGCGCCGGATCCAGAAGGCGCTGCCGAACTTCGTGTACGGCCTGATCGCCCGCGACGGCCTGGCCGCCATCCAGCGCAGCCGCCGGTGTCGGTTCGCGCATCTGGAGCGTCCCATCGGCCGGCTTGGCGATCGCCCGCTGCTGATGATCCACGGCGAGGGCGACACGTACATCAAGCCGGAGATGGGGCGCGACCTGTTCCGGCGGGTGCGCGGGCCGAAGGAGTTCTGGCTCGTCCCGGGGGCCAAGCACAACCAGGCGTTCCACCTGGCCACCGCCGAGTACCAGCGGCGTGTGCTGACTTTCTTCCGCGCCCACCTGGCCGGCGAATCGGTTGGGGGGGAGACGACACCCGAAACCACGGAGCAGCGAGCCAGCAAGGAGATGCCGGCGGGTACGAGGACCGACGTGGTTTCTGACCCGGTGACCGCACCCCTGCGGTGCGTCCCGCGGGCGTGACCGGATGGGGATTTCCATGTTCCACTGGCTGCTGCGCAAGGTTCTCGGCAAGATCGTCGCCCTCCCGGTGCGGCGACAACTCGCCGCGTTCGAGGCCGCGACCCACCGCCCGCGCGAGGTGCAGGAGGAACTCCTGCGCCGCCTCCTCGCCGCCCAGGCCGATACCGACTTCGCTCGCGTCCACCGTTTCCGCGACATCCGCACCCCGGCTGACTTCCGCCGCAACCTGCCGGTCGCCCCCTACGAGTACTTTGAACCGTACATCCAGCGCATGCAGCGCGGCGAGCTGAACGCCCTCGTCGCCGACCGGCACGTCCACATGTTTGCGCTGACCAGCGGAACGACGGCGGCGCGCAAGTTCATCCCGGTTACCCCGCAGTACCTGGCCGACTACCGGCGCGGGTGGAACCTGTGGGGGCTGAAGGTCTTTCGCGACCATCCGGAGGTAAAGCTCCGGCCGATCGTCCAGTTGTCCGGCGACTGGCAGGAGTTCGCGACGGCGGCCGGGACCGCTTGCGGCAGTGTCACCGGGCTGACGGCGACGATGCAGAAGCGCATCATCCGCTGGCTGTACTGCGTCCCGGCGTGCGTCGGCAAGGTCAAGGATGCGGCGGCCAAGTATTACGTCGCCCTGCGCCTCAGCCTGCCGCGCAAGGTCGGCATGATCATCGCCGCCAACCCGAGCACGCTGGTCAACCTGGCTCGGGCCGGGGACCAGGAGAAGGAGAGCCTGATCCGCGATCTGTACGACGGCACTCTCAGCCCGCGCTTCGACGTCCCCCCGGAGGTGCGCGCCGTCCTGCAGCGCAAGACCTCGCGCTGCCACAAGGAGCGGGCGAAGGAACTGGAGGCGATCGTTCGCCGGACCGGCAACCTGTACCCGCGCGACTACTGGCCGAAGGACTGCCTGATCGGCAACTGGATGGGCGGCAGCGTCGGCGCCTACCTCCGCCACTTCCCGCGCTACTACGGCAGCACCCCGGTGCGCGACATCGGCCTGCTCGCGAGCGAGGGACGGATGACGATCCCGCTGGCAGACGGCACCCCGAGCGGCGTCCTCGACGTCACCACCCACTACTTCGAGTTCATCCCCGAGGATGAGGGCGACAGCGCCAGCCCGACGACCGTGGCCGCCCACGAGGTGCAGGAGGGCAGGTCGTACTACATCCTGCCGACGACGGCGTTCGGGCTGTATCGCTACCACATTCACGACCTGGTGCGCGTGACCGGGTTCTACAACGGGACGCCGCTGGTCGAGTTCCTGAGCAAGGGCGCCCACTTCGCGAACATCACCGGCGAGAAGCTGTCGGAGTATCACGTCGCCGGGGCGATGCAGGACGTGCTGCACCAGCTGAACCTGACGCTGACGGCCTACAGTCTGGCGCCGTGCTGGAACGACGACATGCCGTACTACGGGCTGTTCGTCGAGCGCGGCGATCTGGCCGGTCGTGAGGAGGGGCTACGGCTGGCGGAGACGCTCGACCGGCGGCTGACGGAGGTGAACGTCGAGTACGCGGCCAAGCGCGAGAGCCGGCGCCTGGGGCCGGTGCGCTTGCAGCTGCTGCCGACGAGTACCTGGCAGCAGTGGGACCGGCAGCGACTGGCCCATACCGGCGGGACGCTGGAGCAATATAAACATCCCTGCCTGATCGCCGACCCGAAGTTCCGCGCGTCGATCGCGGTCGAGGAAGAGCTGGCGGCGGTGTGAAATCTAACCCCCCGGCCGCTGGAAGGAACCCCCATGAGCCTCGCACTCCTGATTGCCGGCCACGGTAGCCGCGACGCCGACGGCATCGCCGAGTTCCTCGACCTGGCCCGTCACTTCCGCGCGTTCCGCCCCGACCTGCCGCTGGAAATTGCGTTCCTGGAGTTCGCCCGCCCGACCATCCAGGAGGGCATCGACCGGCTGGTGGCGCAGGGGGCCGACCCGATCGTTGTCTTGCCCGGCGTCCTCATGGCGGCCGGCCACGCGAAGAACGACATGGCCAGCGAGGTGCGCCGCGCCCGCGAGCGGCACCCGGGCGTGACGTTCCACATGGGGCGTGCTCTCGACGTCGAACCACTGATCCTGCGGCTGTGCCACGCCCGCTACCGCGAGGCCCTCGACGGCCGCCCCGCCATCGACCCGGCTGAGACGCTCCTGCTCCTCGTCGGCCGCGGGAGCAGCGACCCGGACGCGAACAGCAACATCGCGAAGATGGCCCGCTTCCTGCAGGAGGGCTACCCGGCAGCATGGGCGGGCGTGGCGTTTAGCGGTATCGCCCGGCCGCTGCTCGACGAGGCGCTGCCGGTCTGCGAGCGCATGGGGTTCCGCCGCATCGTCGTGCAGCCGTATTTTCTGTTCACCGGCATCCTGCTCAAGCGCATTTACGCGACCGTGGCCGAGCGCCAGCGGCAGCGTCCGGACCTGGAGTTCGTCGCCGTCCCGCACCTGCAGGCCCACCCGCTGCTGCTGGAGGCGTTCGCCCACCGCCTGGACGAGGCGCTGAGCGGGGCGGGGTACATGAACTGCTCGCTGTGCCAGTACCGCGTGCCGATCCTCGGGCATGAGGGCGCCGTGGGTGAACCGCAGCAGCCGCACCACCATCACGTTCAGGGGTTGCACAGCCACGTCCACAGCCTGGACGGAACGGCCCACAGCCACGCTCACCACCACGGGCACCCTCACGACCACGACCCAGTCCCGCCGGACGCGGGCGATCCGCACGCCTGGGATCGCGACCTGCTGCAGCGTCTCCAGTTCTAAGCGGCCGCCGCGTTTCCCTGACAGCCCGCCCCACCCGGTGGCGTCGGACCATGCTACTCGGGGGGGGAGCAGGCACGCCAGGGGGAGACCGCTCCGACTTTTCGACCAAAATACATCCGTGGCGCGCAAGTTTGGGCTGTCAGGAGCGTTCTCCGCTCAGGAGTTGTTACGTCGGGACGGGAAGAGGCTCTGTCCAGTCGTTCACGTGATGTCTGCTGTGCAACCACATCGGAGGGGGCGGCAGTCCTATCGGACAGTGAAATCATCCGGCTGAGCGCTGGCGGGAACACCAACTCTCCTCGTTTTGCTCAGGGAGTCCGCACGTATGGCGAAGAAGCGTCGGCTCATGGTCGTGATGGCCGGTCTGGCCATAATGGCGGTCGTGTCCTCCCGGCTCTGGGGTGAGCCCACCGATCGGAAAGGACGCGCGCCCAT
>JAANMX010002586.1_pt1 | contig 17597 bp, 5 predicted proteins | sample 7279681 | NCBI WGS metagenome assembly JAANMX01 (sample SAMN14094542, study PRJNA606508) | bioreactor metagenome | isolation source: A lab-scale SPAN reactor treating ammonium-rich wastewater day 351 | place: Ireland: Galway | collected 2018-01-01
ACTGCTCACCCCCACCCAACCTCCCCCACTGTGGGGGAGGAGTCGATCCACTTCCCTCCCTGGAATGGGGAGGGGTAGGCTGGGGTGGCTGAACAGTTATCTGAAAAGTAAATAATGCGTCCTGTCTTCCCCTCGGGCCGCATCTGTGTCTGTATGCGTCGGTGTAGCGAACGGAAGCGGGAGGCGTTGTGATCAATCTCTTTAATCGGCTGGTGGCGGTGGTGGTCTGGCTTGGCCTGCTGGTTGGGATTATCTATTTGGCTGTGGCTCCGGCCCGGCTGCTGGGGGATGTGGCCGCCCGGATGGGGGTCTTTGCCGGGCAGTTGGGTGTCTGGCAGACCGAGAGCGCCACCAACTTTCTCATCGGCCAAATCGCCGTGGGGTTGGCCGGGCTGCTGCTCTTTGGCACACTGCTCTGGGTGGAGCTTTGGCCCCGACGACGGCGTGGGGTGCGGGTGCTCACCAGCGAAGGCGGTTCGGTGGAGTTGGATACCCAAAGTATTGCCCGCCGCCTGGTCTGGCATCTGGACCAACTAGCCGAGGTAATTACCGTCATCCCGGAAGTAAAGGCCCGGGGCAGCGCGGTGGATATTCAGTTGGAGATCGAGACCGCGCCGGAGATCGATGTGCCGATGAAGACCGATGAGGTGGTGGAAGTGACCCGGGATATTATCGAGCAGGATATGGGGCTGAAACTGGGCAAGCTGGATGTGCGGATGCGTCACGCGCCCTTTGACGAGGAGTGGGCAGCCTAGACCGTGGAAAATCGACAATCCGCCGTCCTATTGGAAACAGCCCGGCACCTGTGGGGGCTGTTTCGCTCTTTCCTGGCGTATCTCTGGTTTGGATCGGCCCAGCCAGCAGCCGCGACACCCCCTGCCGCAACGGCCAGCCGCTCTGCTCCCCCATCGAGGAATCTCATTGTGCCACCCAGCGAATCCCACCTGTCACCCTCCCCGCATTTGAACGGCCAGGGACCGCTGTCTGCCTCGGCAAACGCGGAAGCGCTGCCGGTTGAGGCGACTGCCGGGGAGAATCCGGCCAGGGGGGAAAGAGCAGTGACTGACGAAACAGAGACGGGGGCGGCAACTCTTTTTGAGACAGAGGAGGCAAAAACCCCTCTTCCGCTGCTCTCCACCCTGGAAAGTCTGCTCTTTGTGGCAGACGAACCCGTAGAACCCGCCCGGCTGGCCCAGGCGTTGCGCTCTTCCCTGGCAGAGGTAACCGTCGGGTTGCAGCAACTGCGGGCGGAATACGAGCGGCACAACCGGGGCGTGCGTTTGCAGGAGCGCAACGGCAAAGTCCAGTTGGTCACCAACCCCGCCGGGGCCCAGGCGGTGGAGGATTTTCTGAGCCTGGACCTGACCACTCGGCTGAGCGGCCCCGCCCTGGAGACGCTGGCGATTATCGCCTATCGCCAACCGGTCACCCGGGCGCAGATCGAAGCTGTGCGGGGGGTGGACTGTTCCGGGATGGTGCGCAAGCTGGAGCAGCAGGGGCTGGTAGAGGAGGTGGGCCGGTTGGAGACGCCGGGCCGCCCCATTCTGTACGGTGTCACGGATCAATTCCTGCAACACTTCGGGATGACCCGGCTGGACGAGCTGCCGGTACTGCCCACGCTGGATGCAGACTCTCTGGCCGCGGTGGTGGCGCTGGCAGAGGAATAGGGCGTAAGGCAAATCGTGGCTGCGCGACCTTATCTCTTACCTCTATAACCCCTCTTTCGTCTCCCCGATCAGATGCTGCACCACCGCCTTCAAATCCCCGTCGTTGGCGTCGAAGACCCGTAACTGGCGGTCGGCGCTGGTGCCCACTTCCAGCATTCGGAAGACCGGCTCGATCTCCTTCCCAATCCCCAATTCGTCGATCTCCTCACCCAGCAGTTCCAGCATCTCCCGGATGAGGGCACGGGCGGGCAACTCTGTCTTCTTGCCAAAGTCGATGAGCTTGCCGTCCAGCCCGTAGCGGGCGGCGCGCCATTTGTTTTCGGTGATCAGATCCCGGCGGTAGACCCGGAAGGTGATGTTGCGTTGGCGCAGCTTCCAGTGCCAGAGGACAATCGCCTGGCAGAGCGCGGCGATGGCGATGGCCTCGTCCACCCGGGTGCAGATATCGCAGGTGCGAAATTCCAGGGTGGGGTAGAGGTGATGGGGGCGCACATCCCACCAGATTTTGCTCGAATCGGGCATACAGCCGGTGTTGACCAGCGTGCGGATCAGCCCCTCGTATTCGGCCCGGTTGCGGTAGACATCGGGGATGCCGCTGCGGGGAAAGTCCTCGAAGATGACCGCCCGGTAGCTCTTCAGCCCGGTCTTGCGGCCCGCCCAGAAGGGGCTGCTGGTGCTGAGTGCCAGCAGATGGGGCAGCATATAGCGCACCACATTCATCGTGTCGATGGCAAAATCCGGGTCATCCAGGCCGATGTGGATGTGCATCCCAAAGATGAGCAGACGCTGGGCCAATACCTGCATCTCCTCCAGCACCCCCCGGTAGCGGGGAAAGGGCGTCACCTGCTGGTCGGCCCAGCGGCTGAAGGGATGGGTGGCCGCGGCTACAATCGCCAGCCCTTTGTCCTCGGCCAGTTGGCAGATAAACTGGCGCTGGCGCAGCAGTTCCTCTTTGGCCTGGGCGGGCGTCTCGCAGACGGGCGTGCCCATCTCCACCATCGACTGGTGTAGCTCCGGTTTGATCTCCCGCTCCACCATCATCATTTTGCCGTTTTCGATGAATTGGGTGATGAACGAGCGCAGTTCGCCGCTCTCCGGGTCAACCACCTGATACTCTTCTTCGATGCCAATCGTCAGGCTGGGGCGTTTCATACCAGGCTCTCCGTTTCTGCAATCAGATCATCCACCACCGCGTTCAGACTCTCGCCGCTCTGCCGCCAGACAGCCAACTGGCGGTCTGTGCTGCTGCCCCGCTCCAGCATTGTGTGGATGTGTTCGATCTCGGCCCGGCTGTTGAGCCGGTCCATTATCGGCTCCACCCGCTCTACCACTTCCCGCAGCAGGGATTTGACCGGCACTTCCTGCTCAATCCCAAAGTCGAGCAATTTGCCCTGCAAGCCGTAGCGCACGGCCCGCCATTTGTTCTCGGCGATCAGCGTGCGGTCGTAGAGGCGAAAGGACATATTGCGCATGCGCAGGTCCACCATCCACGCCACCACCGCCTGGATCAGCGCGGTGACGGCCAGGGTATCTTCCACGCTGGGCAACACATCGCAGATGCGGATTTCCAGGGTGGGGAAGCGGTGGTGGGGGCGGATGTCCCACCAGATTTGGCCCGGCCCCTGGATGCTGTTGGTGCGGATGAGGGTGTCTACGTAGCTGTCGTAGTCGGCGTAGCTGTCAAATTCGTTGGGAATGCCCGTGCGGGGCAGGGCGTCCAGCAGCACAGCCCGATAGCTCTTTAGACCCGTGTCTTTGCCCAGCCAGAAGGGGCTGCTGTTGGCCAGGCTGAGGATGTGAGGCAGCAGATAGCGCATCCCATTCATCACATCCACCGAAAGCTCCCGGTCTTCGATGCCGATATGGACGTGCATCCCAAAGGCGAGCAGGCGGCGGGCGATAATCTGTGTGTCCTCGATCAGCGCGCGGTAGCGGGAGAGACCGGGCTGGCGGCCTTCCCGGGCCCAGTGGCTGAAGGGGTGGGTGCCCGCGGCCACAATCCTAAAACCTTCCCGGCTGGCCTGTTCCAGCAGCGTCGAGCGGATACGCACCAACTCCGTGCGCGCCTCTTTGATGTCGGCGCAGACGGGCGTGCCCACTTCGATAGAGTCGCTGTCGATACGCTGGGCAAACTCCAACTCCGGCTGCTTCTCCCGGATGAGCATCTGCTCCGCACCCATCGACTGGGTGGCGTAGCCCAACAGCTCCCGGCTCTGGGGATCGATGAACTGGTACTCTTCTTCGATGCCGATGTTCAGGGAGGGGGGCGAATGGTAGGGCATAGACAGGTTCTCCTGGGATTGGGGATCGGGGAACAGGGACTGGGGACTGGGAATGCCGTCGCTCCCAGTCCCCAGTCCCCAATCCCCGTTCACTTTTTTTCAACTACATACACTGGCACAATCGACCCGCCGCCCGCAGTCACATTCAAAAGGGTGACACTGCTCAGGCGGGTGAGGCAGCCGGTCACGTCCTGGCCGTGGAAGAGGAAGGGGTCGCAGTCCACCAGCCGCTGGGAGATGACGAGGCTGCCGTCGCCGCCCATTGTGGGGAAGTCTTCGTAGGCGATGACCGCCCGCTCCTGGACAATCGACGGCTGTTGGATGGCGTCGTAGAGCGCGGTGTCCCAGGCCGTCTGATCCGTCTCCCAGCCGATGATGACGCCCTTGCCGCCGTATTCGTCGTTGGGTTTCAACACCAGATGCTCCCGGTTGTGGCTGGCCCAGGGCAGCAGGTCGATGGAGTGGCCGTGCTGGTCCAGGGTCGTGCGCTCCTCCACCAGCCGGGTCCAGGGGACGTGGGCCTGAATCACCGCCCGTTCCTCCGCTGTGAGCAGATGGGCGTTGCGCTCGTCCCCGGCAATGGCGAAGCTGGCCTTTTTGTGCAGCAGTTTGCAGGTGAAGGGGTTCATCACACAAATTTTACCCGCTTCTAAGGCGTGGACAATCGGGTGGTTCAGCCCGTATTTTTGCAGCAGTTCGGTGATCAGCACCCGCTTGTAGACGAAATCTACCGGCGTGCCGTCGGCGTAGAAGACCCCATCCCGGAACTCCACTTCGTCCGGACTGCAAATGACGGCTGCGATGCCGTGGCTGGCGAAGTACTCTACAAAAAGATGAAATTCGCTGGTGGTGGGGACGCCGGGCCAGTCCACAATGGCGATGTCGGGGAGCTTGTCCCGGTTGCCCCGCCATTCGTAATAGATTTTCAGAATAGCGTCCAGCGCGGCGGAACGGCTGTGGAGCAGACGCATATTGTAGCGCTCGCCCATGGCCTGCATCACCGGCAGTTCGTCGAAGAGATCGCCCAGCACATCCTGATAGGCCATAGAGGCCGGGCTTTCGCCGTTGAATTCGATGAAATTGAGGGTGCGGCTGCCGTCCGGGTTGCGGGCGTAGAAGCTGTCCAGCCGGGCCGTGGGGATGGGCGTGCCGTAGCCGTGCTCCACATTGACCAGATACTCCTCGTCCGGGGTGAGCCGGGCCTGCTTGCGTAGCTCCGGGTCCGCCTGCATCAGCCGCCCCAGCCGGTCGAAGGCGCGCAGCACAACCGTCGTGCGCTCCTTCAGGTATGCCCATTCGCTGGGCGTGTACATCAGCGGGCGCAGGACAGTACAGAGAGGGCGCTCACCGAAGAAGAGTTTGCGTTCCCGCAGACCGGGGACAAGCGCGTTCCAACTGTCCTGGGCCATGCCGGGCTGGTGGAGCAGGTCGTGGTAGTGGTGGATGATAGGAAGGGATGATTGCATGGCAGAAACTGTCCTCTATTTTCCTGGTATGCTGCGTTGTAACTGCTCACCCCCACCCAATCTTCCCCACTGTGGGGGAGGAGTCGAGCCACTTCTCTCCCTGGAATGGGGAGGGGTAGGGTGGGGTGGCTGAACAGGTACGCTGCGTTGTGGGTCGCACATCCATTGTAAAGCTATTTTGGTCCATTGCTAAATTACAGACAGACATACGCTGGTTTCACGAAAGGAAACATCAGGCTCTTTGCGTATTGTAGATACAATTTTATATTCGTAATATTAGATTAAGTCTTATTTTTGCTTGTCGTGATAAAAGATCGCAGAATCGCTATCGTTGACAATTTATCACAACTCCAATTTATCACAACTCCTTATGACACGCTGTTCAATACTTAATCCGTACCAGCGAGGAACTAACGCACAAGCGTTAGTCGGTCGGTCAACCAGTTGAAACGTGAAACGTGAGGTGCCGTCACGTGATCTCACGTCTCCGCACGCAAATCGTGGCTTCGCCACCTTATGGACTCGTCAAGAAATAAGTTCCATCCGGTGCGTCGCACTGTCCACGAAATGACTCTAGTCCGCAACCTCATCTGAACGGTGCGACGCACCAAAACGGGAAGTTATGCTTTGACAAGCCCTATGCATATACACAAGCATAAATTGACTCCCCTCTGTAGGCCGTGAAAATGATCTTTCCAAGAAAGTGAAATAATGAAGATTGATACATTTTTGTCAAGCGTCCCATTGCTCCGAACCATACGCAAGACTCTGTTGCGCCCCATCCTACGCTTCTCGCTGATTATTTTTGCTTTGCATATGTCCGGCTTCCTGGCAGGCCCGCCGCTGAATGCCAATTACATAGCCATTTCTGCTCCGGCGATCGTCTCTGGCATAACGCAGTTGACCGGGGAACGGGACAGCGCGACTGTGGCCTGGACAGGCGTGGCCGAAGACGGACTGTGGAGCAATCCTGCCAACTGGGAAAATCGGGTTGTCCCTGGGGCGAAGGATGTCGTCCTTTTTACCAACAACAGCAGAATGACTATTGTTGATCACGCGTTTTCTGGGCATATTGCAGGGATCAGACTGGCAGACGATTATACAGGCCAGCTAATACTTGGGCGTGATCTAACGGTCATGGGTGGTCTGATTATTAATAGCGGCGAGTTGAGGCAGGGAACGCATCCGTTGACAGTAGAACGGCTGACACAGACGGGCGGGAAGATTGTCGGCGGCAGTGCGCCGTTGACAATCGACGGTGAGGCCAACGTAAACGGGGGACTCTTAACCACACCGGGGGCGCTGATGCGTGTGGGGCACATGCAGATCGGCAGCAACGCGATTGTACGTATGGGGGTCAATGGCAAACTGGCCTTGACAGGCGATGGAACACCGCTTATTGTCGCCGGCACACTGGACACGCAAACGAATCGACCTAATAGCATTGAATTTACAGGCAAACAGACAAGCGACATTTTAGCGGTAAGTGCATTCTCAGACATTCTTGCGAAGATTACAAATAATTCCTCCCCAAGGATTCAGTCATCTGGGTTCAGCCAATCCGCCAGCCTCCCGTTTACAGCTGGCGAAAACACTGTAAACAATATCCTCCTGGACACAGCCGATGGTTATGGCTATCTCAGTGTTGCTACTTCTCCCGGCATCATCGTAAAAATACGGTTGTCCGATCTGACACGGGTGGGCGCGCTTACATTGGCTTCAGACGAGAATAACCCAGAGACCGGGGTAATTGACGTTGCGAATGGCTTTGCGTACTATGCGACCCGGAGCAGTCCAGGCAAAGTGGTGAAGATACGGTTGTCGGATTTTACGCGTGTCGATGCGCTCACCCTGAATTCGGGTGAAAACACGCCTAGTACCAGCCTGCTTGATCCCACAAATGGCTATGTGTACTTTGGCACAAGCACTTATCCTGGCAGGGTGGTGAAAATACGTCTGTCGGATTTTACACGGGAAGATGCCATTATTCTGGCGTCGGGTGAGAATGATCTGCAATCTGGGGTGATTGATATAGCCAATGGCTATGTATACTTCGGCACGCAGACATCGCCGGGCAGGGTGGTAAAGATTCAACTCTCCGATTTCACCCGAGTTGGAGCGCTCACGGCGGGTACGGGCGAAAACAACCTGCTATCTGGGGTGATTGACATCACAAATGGCTATGCGTATTTTGGCACGCAGACCGCTCCGGGCAAAGTGATAAGGATACAGCTATCCGACTTTACTCAGATCGGCACCCTCACTTTCAACTCAGGTGAGAGCGCCCCGCCCTCCGCCGTGATTGACACTACAAACGGTTTTGCCTACTTTGGTACCTGGTCTTCACCAGGCAGAGTAGTAAAGGTGCAATTGTCGGACTTTACCCGTGTCAGCGCGATCACTTTCAATTCAGGCGAAGACTCTCTCTTCTCTGCCGCGATGGACGTTACGAACGATTCTATATACTTTGGAACAATGACCGCGCCAGGTCAAGTCGTGAAAGTCCGTCTCTCCGACTTTAGCCGCGTCAACACACTTGCGCTGACGACAGGAGAGAACAGTCTCAATACGGCTGTTATTGACGACGCCAATGGCTTCGCCTACTTCGGTACGTACAATAGTCCTGGAATTGTCGTAAAGGTGCGTCTTTCCGATTTCGTTCGGGTGGGAATACTCACGCTGGAATCAGACGAAAATAATCTGATGTCAAGCGTGATTGATACAGAAAATGGCTACGCTTATTTTGGCACAGCGACCTGGCCTGGCAAGATAGTAAAGATAGGTCTCTCTGATTTCACCCGCGTTGATGCTCTCACCCTACATTCGGGAGAGAATGCTCTCTACTCCGCTATTATTGATTCCGCCAATGGCTATGCCTACTTTGGTACAGTTACATACCCTGGCAAAGTGGTGAAGGTACAGTTATCCGATTTTACTCGCGCCGGCGTACTCACCCTGAATTCGGGCGAAAATCAATTGTGGACGGCTACGGGTGATCTGGTCAATGGCTTCGGATACTTTGGCACAGGGAGTAGCCCCGGCCAAGTGGTAAAGGTTCAGCTATCCGACCTTACACGAAGCAGTGTTCTTGCCCTAAATTCAGGTGAAAATGATCTGCGCTCCTCCGTCATTGATGCAACCAACGGATTTGCCTACTTCGGCACAAGAACCAATCCAGGCAAAGTGGTAAAGGTACAGCTATCGGATTTCACCCGGGCTGGTGTTCTCACTCTGAATACAGGCGAAAGCAATCTGGTTTCTGCATTGCTGGATACTGCCAGTGATCGTGTTTTCTTTGGCACAGATACATACCCTGGCAAGATCGCAGAAGTTCGATTATCCGATTTCACCCGTGTCGGAGCGCTAACACTGAACAGTGGTGAAAATGGTCTACGCTCTGCCGTGATCGACCTTGCCAATCGCAGTGCCTATTTCGGTACAATTAGCAGTCCTGGCATCGTTGTCAGATTCAATTTGGGTTCCGTTGCTACGCCAACACCCACGCCTACTGAGGGGCCTACATCAACCCCAACCAGCACACCTACCGCCACCTCAACCCCCACGCCGACATCGACGAACACGCCGACCAATACGCCCACAGATACACCAACTCTGACGGCTACAGCGACTGATACCCCGACAGACACACCGACGCCAACGTTCACGCCGACAAACACACCCACGGATACGCCAACCCCGACAAACACACCGACGCTCACGCTCACGCCGACCAATACGCCCACGGATACGCCAACCCCGACAAACACACCGACGCCAACGTTCACGCTAACCTCCACACCGACGGCAAGTGATACGCCAACCCAGACAGCTACACCTACCATTACGCCTACGGCAACCAACACACCGCTGCCTACTCTCTGCCAACTTTATCCTCCCAGTTCGTTTGTTGGGAAGTCATCCTTCGAAGGACTCCATAGCAACTTCCTGTCCAGTGTTTATATGGAGGGGAACACCATCTATGCGGCATCTGCATCGCCTTATCTCAGCGGACTGGCCATTTCATTGGATGGCGCTGCCTCCTGGATGGTCAAGACCACTGCCGACGGGCTGGGCAGTGACGGTTTTGGTCAGGTCTATGCCGAGGGCAATCTGGTATATGCGGCCACAACTGGCGGTCTATCGATTTCGACAGATGGAGGCAATTCCTTCTCCAATAGGACAATTGCTAATGGTCTAGGCAGTAATCGAGTAAATGGTGTTTTCGCGCTGGGCAGCACAGTCTATGCCGCGACAAATGGGGGATTGTCTATCTCCAATGACGGCGGCAACTCTTTCGTCAACCGCACAACGGCTGATGGATTGGGCAACAATCAGGCCAATGGCGTCTACGCAACGGGCAGTACAATCTATGCAGCAACAGAAGGGGGCTTGTCCATCTCCAACGATGGCGGTACCAGCTTCGTCAATCGCACCGCAGCCGATGGTTTCGGCTGTGGTGTCTGTAGTTCCACTCCAAATCGGGTCAATAGCGTTTATGCCAACGAAAATGCAGTCTACGTCGGGGGAGCACTTGGCCTTGCCATTTCCACTGATGGAGGCGCTACCTTCACAAATAAGAGGACTGGCAATGTTTACGATATCCAGATTATCGAAAACACCCTCTATGTGGCGGTGATGGGGACGGGGTTGCTCGTTTCTACCGATGGCGGAAATACCTTTAGCGTTCGCAATCGCACACACGGGCTGGGCAACGAGTGGGTGACCAGCGTCTTTGTTGGTGAAACGAGCGTATTCGTGACGACAGAAGGGGCGGGCCTGAGAATTGGCGTGTGCCTCGTACCCACACCCACGCCCACACCCACGTATACATCCACACCTACCCACACACCGACGCCAACACCAACCGTGACGCCAACACCAACCGTGACGCCAACACCAACCGTGACGCCGACACCGACCATTACGCCGACAGCGACAGCGACACCCACGTCTACGCTCACACCGACAGCGACCCAAACACCCCTACCAACCACTTGTCAGCTCTATCCGCCTTCATCGTTTGCCACTTGGACCACAGCGGACGGGCTGGGCGCAAATGTCGTAAATGCCGTCTACGCCAGCGGCAACGCTATCTATGCGGCGACCGACTGGGGCGGGCTTTCCATCTCAACCGATGGCGGCAATCACTGGACAACGAGAACCAATGCCAACAGCGGGCTGGGTCGCGATAATCCCGGCGATGTCTTTGTCAACAGCGGCGTGATCTATGTGGCAAACCCGAACGGTCTTTCCATTTCGACTGACAATGGCAATTCGTTTGTCACCAGAAATCGCGCCGAGGGTCTGGGCGGTATAGGCGCAACAAGCGTCCACGTCGATGGCGGTGTGATCTATGTGGGGACGTACGGCGGGCTGTCTATCTCCACCGACGGCGGCGCATCCTTTGTCAACCGGACCATCGCCGACGGGCTGGGCAGCAATGAGGTAGTGGGCGTCTTTGTCGATAGCGGGACCCTCTATGCAGCCACTTCTGGCGGTGGTCTCTCTATTTCCACCGACGGCGGCAGTTCGTGGACCACCAGATCCACAGCCGACGGGTTGGGCGACAGATATGTCAATGCCATCTATGCCAGCGGCGCGGCCATCTATGCTGCCACATACGGCGGTCTCTCCATCTCCACCGACAGCGGTGCTACGTGGAGCAATCGAACCACAGCCGACGGACTGGGCAGCGACGCGGTGAAGGGCGTTTACGCCAGAGGCAATACAGTCTATGCGGCAACCTACGGCGGTCTCTCCGTTTCGATTGATGGCGGCGTCACGTGGTCTAACAGAAGTCAGACGGATGGGCTGAAGAATCCGACTCTGGTCGATGTCGCTGTCAGCGATGGGGTGTTGTATGTAGCAACGTGGGGTGGTCTGTCGCATAGCATCTGCAGCGCCCCAACGCCAACTCCGACGGTGACACCCACAAGTACGTCAACTCCGCTGGCAACGCATACACCGACGAAGACAGCAACGCATACACGTACACCGACACCGACGCGCACAGCCACGCTCACCTACACACCGACGCGCACGCCGACACCTACCCGCACAACAACACCTACCCGCACAGCAACACCGACGTATACGGCTACACCGACACGCACGGCTACGACGACGCACACATCAACCCACACGCCGACCCACACGCCGACCCACACGCCCACAATCACGCCCACCAGCACCCACACGAACACACCGACCCCCACACCCGATTCCATTGACGCCCTGCTGGCCTATTGGAAGTTTGACGAAGGGACGGGAAGCCGCGGCGCAGATTCGTCGGGCAACGGTCACGACCTGACCCTCTATGGCTACAAACTTTGGGACATCAGCGGCGCGCCCCTGGCCTATGCCAACCCTGCAGGGTTTACCTTCCACGGCTACAATCAGACAGACTACGCCATCGCCGCCGGGAACATCGATCTGGCGAACCGCTCCTTTAGCGTATCCCTGTGGGCGAAACGTTCTCGCACCTGGGCCCAGGAGATATTCCTTAGCCAGGGGGCCAGCGGCAGCGTCAACCAGACCCTGCAACTGGGCTTCCGATCCAACAATGCCTTTACCTGCGCCTTTTGGGACAACGACCTCAACAGCACAACGCCCACTTCGGATATGGAGTGGCATCACTACGCCTGTACCTATGACGCGGAAAGCGGCGCTCGCAAAGTCTATCGGGACGGAACGCTAATTGGCAGCGACAAGGCCAATGGGAACTTTGCAGGCAGCGGTCCGCTGAATATCGGGCGGCTGGCCCCCACCACTGACAACTATTTTGCCGGCCACATCGACGAAGCGCGCATCTACGGCGCGGCCCTGAGCGCAAGCGATGTGGCGCTTCTGGCCCAGGGCAAAGTTGTCGTCACCCCCACGGCCACGCCGACAGTGACTGGCACGCCGCCCACAGCCACGCCCACCAGAACGCCGACGGTGACCCACACGCCCACCCCGACGGCTACGAGCACACCCTACTTTACGGTTGTCACCAACGCCAACGACAGCGGTCTGGGTTCCCTGCGCTTTGTGATTGGGCAGGCCATTCCAGGCGAGACGATCACCTTTGACAGCCAGCTCTCCGGCGCAGCCATTCCTCTCTGGTCAACCATCCCGCTCAACAAAAATCTGACGATTGACGGCTCTGCCCTGGCCCAGCCGGTCACCATCAGCGGCGACAAAAATGGCGACGGCACAGGCGATGGGCGCATCTTCACAGTCTGGTCCTCGGCCAATGTGACGCTCAAATCGTTGGCAGTGAGCAGAGGACGGGTGACGGGTGGCAACAGCGGCGGTGCTGTCGAAAATTTCGGCACGCTGACCATCGAAAACAGCACTTTCGTGGATAACAGCTCCGCGGGGTACTACGGCGGCGCCATCTACAGCACCGGTACGCTGGTGGTGAAGGGCAGCGCTTTTTCCAACAATTCGGCCCACTCTGGCTATACCGGCGGCGCAATTCATAATCGGGGATCGGCGACAATCGAAGACAGCCTCTTCTCCAAAAACTCGGCGGGCAGCGGCGGTGCCCTCCACAACCAGGGCACAATGACAGTCAATCGAAGTGCCTTCGTCGAAAACACGTCCTCAGGCCGTGGCGGAGCGATTGGCAACAACGAGAACAGGACTCTCACCGTAGCCAACAGCACCTTTGACCGCAACGTGGCCGAGACTGGTGGGGCCATCGCCGGTTACCGGTACGGCGTGGTGACAATATCGAACAGCACCCTGTACAACAATTCAGCCACCCCTTATTATGGAGGCGGGATATACAACGACTACGGCAGCTCGCTGACAGTTGTCAACAGCACCCTGGCCTATAACCGCTCCAGCTACGGCGCGGGCATTTACAACGACGCGAGAATTTCCGACAAAATCAACGGGGTCTTGGAGTTTTCCAACACGCTCCTCTACAATCCCGATTCCGGCACTGACTGTTACAGCCGGGGCAAAATCGTTACGAATATCAACAATCTGGTACGGGATGGTAGCTGCTCGCCCGCCCTTTCCGGCGACCCCAAACTGGGACCGCTGGCCGACAACGGCGGCCCCACCCAGACAATGGCCCTGTTGGCCGGTTCCCCCGCCATCGACGCCGGCGACAACGCTGCCTGTGCCGCGGCCCCGGTCAGCGGTCTGGATCAGCGCGGGATCTCCCGACCCTTTGGCCCCCGCTGCGACATCGGCGCGTTCGAGTATCTGGTCTTGCCCACAGCCACACCCACGGCTACACCCACATCGACAGCGACGCCGACCTATACGCCTACGCATACGCCGACGCACACGCCGACGGCTACATCGACCCACACGCCGACGCACACGCCGACGGCTACATCGACCCACACACCGACTGTCACGCCAACCTACACAGCCACCCGAACGCCCACGGCCACGACAACACCTACGCCGACGCCAACCCCCTTGCCCGGCAGCATCGCCGTCGTCGTCTTCCAGGACAGCAACCGCAACGGCAGCCAGGAGCAGGGCGAGACGGGGGTCTCTGGCACGGGGCTGACGCTGCTCTCCAATGGCAGCGTTGCGGCCACCGCCACCAGCGATTCCAACGGACGCTACACCTTCGCCAATCTGCGCGCGGGCAGCTATGCGGTGCGCCTGACACTACCCAGCGGCTTTGCCGCCAGCACAGCCACAGAGCAGACGGTCAACGTTCTGGCTGGCGGCCTGGCCCAGGCTACCTTCTCTCTCCAGGCCCAGGGCAGCATCGCAGGCACAGTCTTTGATGATCGCAACGGCAACAGCAGCCAGGACGAGGGCGAGCCGGGCATTGCCAGCGCGGCTATTGCCCTGCTGCTCAACGGCGTGCAGATGCAGAACTCGGCCACGGATAACAGCGGCCAATACCGCTTCAGCGGCGTGAATCCGGGCAGCTACCGCCTGCGCCTGACAGCCCCGTCCGGCTATGTGGCTGCCGGGCCGGGCGAACAGAGCGTCACCCTCTCCAGTGGGGGCGCGGCCGGGTTCAGCTTCCCTGTCCAGGCCAGGGGCAGCATCGGCGGTCTGATCTTCCAGGATTTGAACGGCAACAACACCCAGGATCGCTTCGAGCCGGGGATTGCCGGAGTCACTGTCTCCCTGACAGGCCAGCCCTGCCAGACAGAGCCGGCCTGCCGTACAGCCCAGACAACGGATAGCGCAGGGCGTTATCGCTTCGCCGGGCTGACGCCAGGACTCTATCAGGTTTTGGCTGGGGCCCCGGCCCAGTGGGTCAGCCAGGGCGCAACCAACCGGGCGGTAAATCTGGGCAGCGGCGGCGCGGCCCAGGCCAACTTTGGCTATCTGACACGCGGCATTAGCGGTCTCCTCTATTCGGACATTAACCACAATGGCCGCCAGGACAGCCGCGAGCAGCGAATAGGCGTCATCGTTCAACTGCTGCAGAACGGCGCTGTACTCTTCGAAACAACCAGCGACAATCAGGGTCGGTACGCATTTGATCTGCCCGAAGGACCCTATCTGGTGCGGGCGATGCTCCCTTCACCCTATAACGGACTGCCCTATATGGAAAAGTCGGTCTTTCTGGGTAACAACAGCGCGGTCGCGGTGGAGTTTGTCGATCCGGTGCTCAATTCCGGGTCTGTTTCCCCTGGCGGGCCAGTCAACGGGGGCGCGATCACAGGCGCGATCTTCCAGGACTTGAATAGCGACGGTCTGCACCAGACCCACGAGCCTGGGCTGGAAGGTATGCAGATCTCCCTCTATCGCAGGGGGCCGACTGCCCAGGAACTGGCCGAGACAGCCGTCAGCGCTGGCGACGGGAGCTATCGTTTTTCCGATCTGGCCTTTGGGACCTACAACGTTGTGATGGAAGGGGCGTCGGGGGTGGGGTCCACATCCCCAGAGCAGGTGACGGTATACTTAAGCTCTTTCTCGCCACTGGTGGCTGTGACCTTTGGGGTGCAGTCCGCCAGCACTGTCGTAGCCACTGCCTTCGAGGATCGCAATGGCAACGGCGTGCAAGACCCCGGCGAACAGCCCCTCTCTGGCTTGCCTGTCTTTGCCTACCCCTTTGGAAACGCCAGGGCAGCCCAGACGACCGTCTATACGGCCACGACCAGCAGTACGGGGCTGGTGATCTTCAACGATCTGCCCGACGGAGAGTATGAGGTGGTTACGGCTTCGCCGGACAGCAGCTTTGTGACCCAACGCACCCTGGCCCGGATCAGTGTAGCGCCGGATCGGGCGGCCAGCGCCCACTTCGGCTTCCAACAGATCGGCACAGTGGCCGGGGATATCTTCCAGGATATAGACGGCAACGGCACACGGGGAACGGGGGAGGAAGGACTGGGCGGTGTCACAGTGACGCTGACCGGTGAGAACGGGGTGACAACGACGACGACCAGCGCCGACGGCAGCTACAGCTTCCAGCAGTTGGCCGCGGGGCGCTATCAACTGCTGGCGGCCCAGCCAACCGGATTGGTGGCAACGGCAGCCAGCCCAGCCGAGATTGCTCTGGCAGCAGAGGGTCCCGAGGCCGCCGCGGGTGTGAGCATCGGCTTTGCCCCCGCCGGGGATGTGAGCGGACGGGTTTACAGCGATCTGAATGACAACGGCGTGCAGGATGCCAACGAGCGGGGGATGGGCGGGATACAGGTCACACTGAGCGGCCCAATCTCGCGCACAGTGCAAAGCGAAGCGGACGGCGCATTCCGAATGACGTTTGTGGCTGATGGCGACTACGAAGCGGCTATCGTCCTGCCATCCGGCTTCAGCGCCACCACAGCCCAGCGCGTCGCCCTGACAGTCAACAGCACAACTGCCACTACAGTCCGTTTCGGTCTGCGCCCGAATCTGCCCGCGGCACCGCCTACAGCCACGCCCACAGCTACACCGACGGAGACGCCCACAGCCACACCGACGGAGACACCCACAGCTACACCGACGGAGACACCCACCGCTACGCCGACGGAGACACCCACAGCTACACCGACGGAGACGCCCACAGCTACACCGACGGAGACGCCCACAGCTACACCGACGGAGACGCCCACAGCTACACCGACGGAGACGCCCACAGCCACACCGACGGAGACGCCCGCAGCTACGCCGACGGAATCGCCCACAGCTACGCCGACGGAGACGCCTACGCCGACCGCCACCGCGACGCCGATCTTTACAGCCACATCGACCGCCACCGCGACTCCTTCGCCCACCGTCACACCCACACCCACGGCCACGCCGCTGGATATGGACACGGACGAAGTGGAGAACAGCCTGGAAGATGGCGTGCCCAGCCCCAATGGAGGCACGGGTGACGGCAACGGCGACGGCATCCCGGACAGCCAGCAGCCGGATGTGGCCTCCCTGCCCAATGCCGTGGATGGGGGCTACCTGACGCTGGTCTCCAGCCACGGAATGCCCTTGCGGGCTGTCAAAGCCAGCCTGCCCGCAGCCCGTATCCCCCTGGATGTAGCCCTGCCCCAGGGCCTGCTCACCTTCCAGGTAAGCGGTCTGACACCGGGCAGCGCCTGGTCGGCCACCCTCATTGTGCATCAGGGAAGCTGGCCCGACAGCTACTGGAAATATGGCCCTACCCCGGATGACCCGACGGATCACTGGTACGAGTTCACCTACGACGGCGAGACCGGGGCGCGGACAGAAGGCAACCGGGTGACCCTCTCCTTTGTGGATGGCAAGCGGGGCGACAGCGACCTGGCCGCCAACGGCAGCATTGCCGACCCCGGCGCGCCCACCCGGCGCACAGTCCATCGCCGCTGGCTGCCGCTGGTCACCCATCAGCGGCAGACCGCCCCGGACCTGGTGGTGGAGCAGGTGGCGGTCAGCCCGAATTCCATGCAGGTGCTGGTGAAGAATGTGGGCGGGCAAACCGTGGCCGCGGGCTTCTGGGTCGATGTCTACATCAACCCCGCCACACCGCCCGTCGCGGTCAATCAAGTGTGGAGCGATCTGGCCCGGCAGGGCGCGGTCTGGGGTGTCTCCCAGCCCCTGGCCCCCGGGCAATCCTTGCTCCTCTCCACGGGTGACAGCTACTTTGCGGCTGACTACTCTCTCCTGGCCGCGACGCTGTCCTTGGGCGTACCGGTCTGGGTGCAGGTGGATTCGTGGAGCGGCGAGACGAACTACGGGGCTGTGTGGGAGCAGCACGAGTTGGCCGGGCAGCCCTACAACAACATCAGCCAGACGACTGTCCAGGCTGACGCCCG
>JAANMX010002591.1_pt1 | contig 17580 bp, 11 predicted proteins | sample 7279681 | NCBI WGS metagenome assembly JAANMX01 (sample SAMN14094542, study PRJNA606508) | bioreactor metagenome | isolation source: A lab-scale SPAN reactor treating ammonium-rich wastewater day 351 | place: Ireland: Galway | collected 2018-01-01
AATTCCCTGCCGGGAGCAGACGGACGAACTTCGGAGTCTTCCAACATACGAACTCCTCGTATCGGACGGAAATAATCGGATAGATAAGCAAGTGTAGAGTCAGGAGCGCCGATTGACCGCCTGTGGGCGGCGTGCTAGAATGACGCGGGGTAGTTCAAAGTATAGAGAAGGCAGCGCGTGGACACAAGGACAGGGAACGGACACAAAGCGGACATAGCCGGTTACGAAGCATTTGTCGAGGCGTTACAGAGCGCTCTCAACCACCTCAACGATCCGGCTTTCCAGGCCGCGCCCGCCCTCTGCCAACGACTGGGCATCACCCCGGATCTGCCCGACTGGGGCGAACCCCTGCGTCAGGCCATCCACCGCCTGCAACCGCCCCCGTCGGCCCCGGCCCGGAGTCGGGGACATCGGCTCTATCAGGTACTTCTCCAGCGCTACATCCACGACGAAACCCAGGAAACCACCGCCGAACAGCTACACATCACCGCCCGCCACCTGCGCCGGGAACAGAGCGACGCGGTGCAGGCGTTAGCCCGCCTGCTCTGGGAGCGCCCCGCCCTGTCAGAGACAACCAACGACGAATGGTCAGCGCAGCTTCGCCAGGAACTGACTACCCTGCAACGGGGCGCACCTTCCATCACCACCGATGCCGGGGAGACAATCCAACGGGTGGTGGAATTGCTGGCGCCTGTCCTGGCTAAGACGGGTGCATCTCTGACGGTGGGCGAACTGTCGCCGGGGCTGGCTGTGGCTCTCCAGGCTACGGGGCTGCGCCAACTGCTGGTACGGGCCATCACCGAATGGGGTCGTCACCTCTCCGCTGGCAGCATCACCCTCCACGCCCGGCGTGCCGGCGAACAGGTTCACATCCACCTCACCGGCAGCCCCGCGCCTATCGAGCACCTGCCCGCCGACCCCCTTCTGCAGGAGATGCTCACCCAATTTGGCGGTAGGCTGGCAGTGGAACAGACAGACAGCGCCACTCATCTCTCCCTGGGTCTGGACGCGGCCTCGCCCATTCGGGTGCTGGTGGTGGACGATAACGAGGACCTGCACCACTTCTACCGGCGCTTTGTCGCCAACACCCCCTATCAGATTCTCTCCCTCACCGACGGCGGGGCCCTGCTGGAAAGTCTGGAAGAACTGCGCCCGGATGTGGTGGTGCTGGATGTAATGCTGCCCACCGCTGACGGCTGGGAACTGCTTACCCAACTGCGCCAACACCCCCTGGGCCGCCGTCTGCCTGTGCTGGTCTGTTCGGTGATTCAGGAGGAAGAGCTGGCTCGTGCCCTGGGCGCAAGTGGATACATCCGCAAGCCGGTGGGGCGCAGCAGTCTGCTGCAAGCCCTCAACGACGCGATCAACTCGTAAGAAATTAACCACGGAATCCACAGAATATACGGAAAGTTTCTCTTTGACTTTCCTTCTGTGTATTCCGTGGTTATCGTAAATTCGCAGACAAGATTCCGGGAATCGGCCACAACATCTTTCGGCTTTCCCAGCATCACCTGGCCGATTCCCGGAATCAAACCCGCGACTTATTCCTTAACAGTCACTTAGGCGTTCGGCTGGCCCAGAATCAGGGGAATGACCTCGGCGCAGCGCAGGAGTTTGTAGAAGGGTGTGCGTTCACCCGCGGCCGCAATCAGGATTTGGCTGGAAAGGGGTTCGTCGCTGGGGTCCTGGGCCGAGAGGAGAAAGACGGGGATGGGGCGCAGGTCGTCGTCCAAAGCTTTGGCGGCCAGCACCTGCCAGCCGTCCATTTCCGGCAGCTTTACATCCAGCAGCACCAGATCCGGCTTCTCCGCCCGCATCAGCGCCAACCCCTCCTGCCCGTCCGCGGCGCTGATCACCCGCAGCTTTTCATCAATCGCCAGCAGCATCCGGGAAAAGAGACGGCGGGTATCCCTGTCGTCATCCACCACCAGCACCGTGCCTGGGTCGATCTGCGCCACCACTTCGGCCAGTTCGGCCCGGGCGATCGGTTTGAGCAAATGGCCCGACGCGCCGGCAGCCAGGGCGTGGCCCAGGCGGGGAGGCAGGCTGCACCCAATCGCGGGCAGATCGGGCCAGCGCTGGCGGGCTTCGGCCAGCATCTTCAGCAGCAGACGGGGCGAGGCGTCGTTGACAATCAGCAGTTGGGGCGGAAAGTCGGCCACCAGCCCTGCTGCCTCGGCCAACGAATCCACCCGCACATAGTCGGTCTGGTCGTTGAAGCGCCCAAAGGCTTCGTGGAGGTCCGGGTTGGGGTCGCAGATGACCACCTGGGGGCGCAGGCGTTGAGCGGGCAGATTGGTCGGTTGCAGCCGTTCGTGCCAGGGCCAGCGCTCTACCAGCCAGCGCTCCGCACCCTCCGTCGCCAGGGGTAGCGTCGCCGTAATGGGCAGGGTGAAATAGAAGGCGCTGCCCTCCCCCAGACGGCTTTCCAGCCACATCCGGCCATTGTGCATCTCAATAAACTGCTTGCTGATGCTCAACCCCAACCCGCTGCTGGTCTCGTTTTGCCGGGCCCCAAACGTGCCCCGGTAGAAGGGTTCGAAGATGTGGGCCGCATCTTCCGGCGGGATGCCCGGCCCCGTATCGCGCACGCAGAGGGTGGCCGCGTGCTCATCCGCGTCTACCTCAATCGCCACGTAGCCCGTTTCTGTGTGCCGGGCCCCGTTGCTGAGCAGATTGACCAGCACCTGGCGCACCCGGTTGCTATCGCAGTAGACATCGGGCAAGTGTCTGGGCAGGTGGAGCCGTAACTCTACTCCCTTTTTTGCCAGCAGAGGGCGCACCACCGCCGCGGCCCGCTCCACCACAGCGGCCAGCCCTACCCGTTCCCGGTGCAGGGCCAGCCGGTTGGCCTCGATCTGGCTCAGGTCCAGCACATCGTTGACCATTGCCAGCAGGTGTTGGGTGTTGCGCCGTACAATCTCCAAATCTTCCAGCAGTTCGGCGGGCAGTTGGGAGCCGTAGACGTGGGGGGCCTCGATGAGCAGGTCCGAGAGGCCAATAATCATATTCAGGGGGGTGCGGAATTCGTGGCTGACGTTGGCGACGAAGGCTGCCTTTGTCTTGTGGGCCTCCTCTGCGGCCATCTGCGCGGCGGCCAGCCGTCTGTTCATCAGCCCCAACTGACCGTTGGCGTGGGCCAGGTCGTCCAGTGTCTGGTGTAGCTGTCCCCGGTTGGCCCGCACTTCGTCCAGGGCTTCCTGGGCGGCCCGGTAGTGGCTCCACGACCAGCCGACCCTCTCGGCCACCGCGCGAAAGGTGCCCCAATAGACCAGGGCCACCAGCCAGATCACAACCAGAGTCAGGCTACCCTCTTGAAAAGGGAGCAGCCCTGCGGTCCACAGCCAGCCAAGCAGCAGTGTACACAGGGCGGTAATCAGCAGGCCAGACCTGTGGCCCAGGAGAAGCAGGCCGAGAGTGGCGGGGATTGTCAGCAATACCAGACTCCCTTCCAGCCCCAGCCAATAACGCAGAAGCAGAGTTGTCAGAGACAGCCCGACAAGCACGGCCCACGCCCCCGCGGTCTGTCGCCAGCCCATCAACAGCCCGGCCAACCCGGCCATCGCAAGGACGAGCAGGGCAACAGGCAGGGTGGCAGAGATGTGCTGGGGCGTGCCGCCCACAATCCCGATCACCCCACCGCAGATAGCCAAGCCCAGGATAACCGCCAACACAGGTGGCTGAAACTGGGAGAGGAGGAGGTTGTCAGCGCTGGGAGAAGCAGTTTGTCTGTTCATTGTTGGAGTCTGAACTTCTATTGCATAAGGTGGCGCAGCCACGATTTGCGTGGGGAAAGGTGAAGATGTGAAGACGTGAAGACGTGAAACGTGAGATCAGGTGACGACACTTCACGTTTCCCGTTTCAGTTGGTTGGCCGACCGACGAACGCTTGTGCGTTAGTTCCTCGCTGGTACGGAGTAGATTGCAATCCGATTCCCGCGCAGGCGTTGGCGGGGGGATATCTCCCCAGCGAGAAAGCGCTTTGTTCAACGCTCTCTGCTATTTTATAATAGAGAGGGGCGTTTGGGAATCGGTTGGCCGGTTTGGGAAAAGTACTACCGTTTTGCTTTGCCTATCTCCTGGCACTCCCCTTCACTTCTCTGTAGCAGAAAGGACCTCCAATGAACTATCGACGAATGGGCCGCACGGGGCTGAAAGTATCCGAAATCTGCCTGGGCACAATGACCTTCGGCCACGGCACAGACGAGGCTGAGTCCGTGCGAATGGTCGATCTGGCCTACGACGCCGGCATCAACTTTTTCGACACGGCCGACGCCTACGGCAGCGGCGAATCCGAGATTCTGCTGGGCAAGGCGCTGAAGGGACGGCGGCGGGATGCGGTGGTCGCCACTAAATTCTTCAACCCCACCGGCCCCGGCCCCAACGATTCCGGGATGAGCCGAGCGCGCATCTTCAACGCCATCGACGACAGCCTGCGCCGTCTGCAAATGGATCACGTGGACATCTACTACATCCACCACGTGGACACCCAGACACCCCTGGAAGAGATGCTGCGCGCCCTGGACGATCTGGTGCGGGCGGGCAAAGTGCGCTATCTGGCCTGTAGCAACTACGAGGCCTGGCGGCTGATGGAGGCGCTGTGGATCAGCGACAGCCACGACTGGGCGCGCTTCGAGTGCTATCAGCCCCAGTACAGTCTGGTGGTGCGGGACATCGAGGAGGAGATTATTCCCGTCTGCGAACTGAAAGGGCTGGGCGTCTGCATCTGGTCGCCTCTGGCCGGCGGCTTTCTCACCGGCAAGTATCAGCCCGGCCAGCGCAGCGTGGCGGGCAGCCGTTCCGACGAGGGCTGGGCCTATCCCCAGCGCTACTTTGCGGCCAACGCCGACGACTCCCTGGCTGTGCTGCTGGATGTGGCGAAAGAGGTGGGTCGCAGCCCGGCGCAGGTGGCCTTGCGCTGGTCGCTGGAACAGCCCGCCATCACCAGCGCTATCATCGGCGCGCGCACAGTGGAACAGGCGAGGGACAACTTTCTGGCCGGTGGCTGGCAGCTCCCTGCCGAGGCCCTGGCCCGGCTCAATGCCGTCTCTGAGCTGCCCGCCCGCTATCCGAAGGCGATGGAGGCCAATATGCACGAACGGCGCAACAGCGCGGTGAAGATGCCGAAACTATAGCGGTGGCAAGGATGATGAACTGATCACGAGTTGGGGCGGTATCAAGGCGGCAGCCAGCATATTGCCGATGGAAGCTATGTAAGGTCTTTGTGTTGAGTAACCCGGAGGGAATTTATGTTGGACTCACTTGAACTAAAGAATTTTACTGTCTTCCCAGATGCCAAGTTCACCTTTGGCAGGCATTTGAACGTGATTGTTGGCGAAAACGGGTTAGGCAAAACACACATTCTCAAGGCTGCCTACTGTGTGCTGGCTGTCAGCGCACGGGGTACCAAAGACTCTGGGAACACTATTCCGACCAAAAGCTACCTGCAAACTGCGATTGCAAACAAGCTGCGGGGTGTCTATAAACCCGATGAGATCGGCCGCTTGGTACGACGGCAAGCAGGGAGAAACCGCAGCGAAGTGATGTGTCATTTTGCCAATGCTGGGTGCAATCTAGAATTCTCATTCCATACTGCAAGCAGAAGTGAGGTCATTATTGATTTAGCTCCAGAATCCTGGATCGAGTATGTACCGGTATATTTGCCCACACGTGAACTATTGACAATCTACCCTGGCTTTGTTTCATTGTATGAGACGACACATCTTGAGTTTGAAGAGACTTGGCGGGACACAACAATCTTGCTTGGGGCACCGTTGGCGAAAGGAGCGCGTGAGAAGAATATCCGCGAGCTTTTGCCGCCGTTGGAGGAAGCAATGGGTGGTACAGTAGAACTCGACCCAGCAGGACGTTTCTATGTCAAGATGAAGAGTGGTCGGATTGAGATGCATTTGGTGGCCGAGGGGTTGAGAAAACTGGCTATGATAGCGCGGTTGATTGCAAACGGTTCGCTTTTGGATAAAGGCTACCTCTTTTGGGACGAACCGGACGCCAACCTCAATCCAAAACTGGTAAAAGTGATCGCCCGCACGATTCTCAAAATCAGCCAGACTGGCATCCAGATCTTCATCGCCACCCACAGTCTGTTCTTGTTGCGTGAGATTTATATTCTCCAACAAGTAGAATTTCCCCAGTTGGATACGCGCCATTTTGGTTTATATGAGAGCGAATCAGGTGTCAGGGTTCGCCAAGGTACAACCGTGGACGATATTGGTGAGATCGCTGTTCTCGATGAAGAATTGATGCAATCAGATCGTTATATGAGTTTCGAGTGAGCAAACCGCTATGAGTACCATACCAATAGAGAACCTCACATTCCAATTCCCAGATGAGTGGCGGGTTATGCAATATGATGAATGGTCATTTTATAGAAATCGCTTCAAAGATGCCTGTGGTGGCAATAAAGCTATCGATCTGTTAGTGATGAATCCCGATGATCAAACTCTTTGGCTGATCGAGGTCAAAGATTACCGGCTTCATCGTCGCGAAAAAGTGATCGAACTCTGGAACGAAATCGCCTTGAAGTCTCGCGACACGCTCGCCGGTCTGGTTGCGGTCCGCTTTAATGGCGAGGAACCAGAGCGTACAGATGCCCTCAGGTCATTAGGATCGCGTAATCTGCGTGTCGTGTTTCATCTGGAACAGCCAACAAAACATTCAAAGCTATTCCCGCGTTCTTTCGACCCTGCCAAAATACAGCAAAAACTGCGTCAGATTGTCAAACCTATTGATCCTCATGCGTTGGTCGTGGAGAGGAATCAAATGGAGCGAGTACCCTGGGCTGTAACCTAACCAGAAGGATAATTAAACGATGAAGCTTTGGCGTTACGCAAGTCGACGCTCCAAACTCCACACTTATCATCCCTTTCTTTCAGTCGCAAATCACCGACACCTGTGCTATACTTTTGCAAGCGACCCATTTCCCCAACTTAGTAGGAGACTCCAATGGCTGTTCAGACCAAAACCCCAAATTATAAAGTAATCGGAACCCGCCCCATCCGCCACGACGGGACGGACAAAGTGACCGGCGCGGCCCGCTATGGCGCGGATACCCAACTGACCGGCCTGCTCTATGGCAAAATTCTGCGTAGCCCCCACGCCCACGCCCGCATTTTGAGCATCGACACCAGCAAAGCCGAAGCCCTGCCCGGTGTCACTGCCGTTGTCACCAGCAAAGACCTGGCCCCGGCGGAAGACAAAGTGCAGGAGTTGGGCGAAGATGTGACCAATCTGATGTACCTGAGCGCCAACATTCTGGCCCAGGACAAAGTGCTTTACCACGGCCACGCCATCGCCGCGGTGGCGGCCAACAGCGTCCACGTGGCCGAAGAAGCGCTCAAACTGATCGAAGTCAAGTACGAACTGCTGCCGCCAGTGCTGGACGCCTATGAAGCGGCCCAGCCCGGCGCACCCATTCTGCTGCCCGGCCTGCGCACCACTTCTATGGGTGAAAAGGGCGACAAACCCACCAATCTGGCCTCCCTCCTGCGCCACGAGCGGGGCGATCTGGCCGCTGGTTTTGCCGCCGCCGATGTGATTGTGGAACGGGAATTCAGGACAGCGATGGTGCATCAGGGCTACATCGAACCCCAGGCCTCCACCGCCATCTGGAAAGCCGACGACCAGATCGAGATTTGGACCACCACCCAGGGCGCCTTCCAGATTCGGGATTCGGTATCCGAACTCCTGCGTCTGCCCGTCTCCCAAATCCGGGTGACACCCACGGAGATCGGCGGCGGCTTCGGTGGCAAATTCACCCCCTACACCGACATCCCCGCCGCGCTGCTCTCCCGCAAGAGCCGCCATCGCCCGGTCAAAATTGTGATGACCCGCACGGAAGTGTTGCAGGCCACCGGCCCCACCTCCGGCTCTTTGATCCGGGTCAAAATGGGCGCAAAGAAGGACGGCACAATCACCGCGGCCCAGGCCGAACTCTACTACGAGGCGGGCGCTTTTCCCGGTTCACCAGTGGGTGCGGGCGCGGGCGTGATTCTGGCCCCGTATAAGCTGGACAATGTGCGTATCGACGGCTACGACGTAGTGGTGAACCGTCCCCAGACCGGCGCCTATCGCGCCCCCGGCGGCACGAACGCAGCCTTTGCCTCCGAGTCGGTCATCGACGAACTGGCCGAGAAGTTGGGCATGGATCCGCTTGAGTTCCGCCACAAGAACGCGGCAAAAGAGGGCGACCGGCGACCCGACGGCCCCATCTACCAGCGCATTGGCTATGCCGAGACAGTGGAAGCTGCCATCGACCACCCCCACTATTCGGCTGTCAAAGGCAAGAAGCAGGGACGGGGCGTGGCCTCCGGTTTCTGGTTCAACGGGGCCGGCCCCAGCAGCGTCTCTGCTAACGTCAACCCGGATGGGACTGTCAATCTGATCGAAGGCTCCACGGACATCGGTGGCAGCCGCGTCAGTGCTGCGATGATGCTGGCCGAAACTCTGGGCATTCCCGCTGAGGATGTACACCCGCAAGTGGTAGACACGGATTCCATCGGCTACACCGGCGGCACCGGCGGCAGCAGTGTGACCCACAAAATCGGCATCACCACCCACCAGTTGGGGCTGGACCTGCGGGCCAAAATGGCCGAGCAATTGGCTGGTCTGTGGGAGGTGGACAAAGAGTCAATCGCCTTTGACGCTGGCGTCTTCAGTTCCAACGGTCATAGCCTGGGCTTTCAGGCCGCGGCCAAGAAGTTGGCCGAATCTAACCCACCCCCTTCGGCCTTTGTCTCCATGCGCACGGGCGGCGCAGGTCCGGGTTTTGCTACCCACATTGTGGATGTGGAGGTGGACGAAGAGACGGGCAAAGTCCAGATTCTGCGCTACACTGCCATCCAGGATGTGGGCAACGCCATCCACCCCAGCTATGTAGAGGGGCAGATTCAGGGCGGCGCGGCCCAGGGCATCGGCTGGGCGCTGAACGAGGAGTACATCTACGACAAAGAGGGCCATCTGGTCAATTCCAGCCTGCTGGACTACCGTATGCCCACCGCGCTGGACCTGCCGATGATCGACTGTGTGCTGGTCAAGGTTGCCAATCCCAACCACCCCTTCGGCGTGCGCGGCGTGGGCGAAGTGCCGATTGTGCCCCCGGCCGCGGCCATCGCCAACGCCATCTACGACGCCACGGGCGTGCGTATGAGTGAACTGCCCATGTCCCCGCCGCGGCTGTTGGAAGCGTTGTGGGCCAAGAAGGCGTAATGCGTGCGAGGAGAAAGAAGTTCGACTTTTCAGAAAAAGTCGAACTTCTAAAAAAGGGCCGGGTGCTGATTCCAGCACCCGGCCCTTTTCGTAGGTCGGACTGTCAGTCCGACCTACAGCAGACGCACCCGCCCCGCGCTGCCATCCACCTCGATCATCTGCCCCGTCCTGATCCGCACCGTCGCATCTGCCACCCCCACCACCGCGGGAATGCCGTACTCCCGGGCCACCACCGCAGCGTGAGAGAGCATCCCGCCCGTCTCTGTGACCAGACCGGCGGCCACGCCGAAAAGGGGTGTCCAGGGCGGCATTGTGGTGCGGGCAACGAGAATTTCCCCCTGCTGCAACTGATGGGCGTCGGCCAAATCGAGAATCACCCTGGCTCTGCCCTGCACAGTGCCCGTCGAACCCGCGTTGCCCAGGAGTTCATTGGCCGCGGACTTTTCCCCACTGCGGTCGATTCCATCCATTTTGGCAAGCGTCGCCAGCATTGGGTTGTCTTTGGGCGGGGCCAACAGGGGGATTGTGCCGATGGCCTGAGGCGGCTCGACGGTGCGGAAATGCTCCAGCGTCTCTTTGCGCTGGTCAATCCGGGCTTGCAGCCCTTTGGCTGGCTGACCGGCGAGCGCGGCCTGCATCTCCTCCAGCGTCATATGCCAGATGTCATCCGGCGAACCAATCGCGCCATCCTTCGCCAAAGAGCGACCGCAGGCCAGCACCAGACGACGCAGCTCGTACATTGTGCGCTGATCGATCCAGAAGTTGTGTTCTTCGTGTAGAAACATCCCCGCGTAGGCGGAGAGCAGATAGGCCTCGAACTGTGCCCGGGTCGCCTGATCCCTTCCGGCCAGATGCAGCCGGGCCCCGGCCAGCGCCTCCTCCTGCTGGCGGCGTAGATTTTCCTGCTGGGTGACTGGATTTTTGTCCGGGTGGCGCAGATAGGCACGCAGAAGCAGCAGGGCTGGCGTGGGATTTTCCACCCAACTATCTTCCCGGAAGCCGTCGGTCTTCTGCCCCCGCCGTCCGTATTGGGTCAGATAGGCTTCGATCTCCGTCCAGAAAGCCCGACCGGTCTCGGTGGCGGCCAGGCGCTGGGGAATCCGGGCCAAATCGCTGGCGAGCAGCGCGGCTTGCACCTCCGGTTGTTCGGCGGCCCGACGGCTCAGCGCCCAGAGCGCCCGGTCCCCGGCCAGAAAGCTGTTGTCGATGCCCAGCAGCAGCCGTTGTCCATCCAGGCTGCCGCTGTTGGGGAAAAGCTGCTGGTAGAGATCGTCGAAACGGACTATAGCCAGCCCCACAGGAAAGACGATCTCGAAGTGGATGGCCCAGATCGCCGCGGCTCTGGGCAGGGACGCGTTCAGATAGACGAGCAGGGCCGCGCTGTCGGCTTTTTGCAAATCTATCCCTTCCCAAAAGGCGATCTCCCGCTGGATAGCCGGCAGCCAGTAAGAATCCCAGCGCTCCTGAAGACCGTCGGCGGCTTTTTGCAGACGGGCCTGGGTTTCTGCGTTGCCCTTTGCCATCCCTTTCGACATCATCCGGTCTACAAAGTCCGGCGCGATCTGCTGCAAGCCGCTCATCAGCCGTTGGACAAGCAGGGGGGGCATACTCACCGGGACGACGGTGCCGAAAGAATAGCCGTTGATGTGGCGCGTTTCCATGCGGATGGGGATGGCGTATTGCGCGGCAGCCTGGCTAAAGCTCGTCGTCAGAACCGCCCGCGAAAGCGAGACCGTCAGCGCTGACACAACTTCTCCGCCGTGAACCCGGTCGAGGGTCCACATGTGTTTGGCGTCTGCTGGGTTTTCCCATACAACCGGAAAATTGGCTGGCAGGGGGATGCGACTGCCGGGTTTGGGGCGGGCAGAAGAATCTTGGCTGCTCATTTGGGTTCTCCTCTCTCTTTCGCTACTTTTGCACTGGTCAAAAACATCGTGGAATCTGTAGGTGCGGTTTGCAAGCGCACTTTCACCCGAAGAAGTGCGCTTGCAAACCGCACCTACGTTTTACCATCTCGTTGACCAGTACACTCTTTCGCTACTTTTCTGCAAATTCGGGTCGAGGGGCAAGGCCAAAGGCCAGGACGGTGGATAGAAGGATGGCTACGGCCACCAGCAAAAATAGGGAATCGAAACGGTAGCCGCTGGCGGCATTGCCCAGAAGCACGGGCAGCAGGCTGGCTCCGGTGATACTGCCCAGATAGCGGCTGGTGGAAAAGACGCCAGCCGCCACCCCTGTCTGTTCCGGCGGCACAGATTCAATGGCGGCTGTCTGCATCCCCGCGCCGGAAAGCCCCATTCCGATACCTGTTATCCCCAGGCTGGCGAGGAGGAGAAGCAGAGAGGGATCGCCACCACTAAAGGTCAGGGGCAGCAGTCCAATTGCGGCCACTGCCAGGCCTAACACCACCGGACGCCGCCGTCCCCAACGGTCGGCCAGACGCCCGCCCAGGGGGGCCATCAGCAGCATTGCGCCGGACATGGCCGCCAGCATATAGCCCGTGTGCGCGCTGTCCCAGCCGCCCTGTTGGGTGAGAAAGAGGGGGACACTGAGCAGCGTGACATACATCGCCAGATTGCTGGTTGCCACCGCGCCATTGGCCGCAGCAAAGGAGCGGGAACGAAAGAGGCGGGGTGGCAGTACCGCGTCGCTACGGCGAGATTCGTAGAGGGCAAAGAGGGCCAGGAGCAGACCGAATGCAGCCAGAATCAGAATCGTCGGGCTGTTCAATTCCAGCCCATTTTTGCGCTGGGACGAAAACCACCAGGCCAGAGCGATGAGCAGCCCGGTCAACCAGAGGGAACCGGGCCAGTCAAAGGTGCGGGATGACTGACCGCGGCTTTTGTCCGCGGGTAGCACCCGCCAGCCAATCAATAGTGCGGGCACAACCAGAATGACATTGGCGGTGAAGATCATCTGCCAGCCACCCAGCCCCACCAGCAGACCGCCCAGGGGCGGACCCGCGGCCGCGGCCAGCCCAGCCGCCGCGCCGATCATCCCAAACTGGCGTCCCCGTTCCTCCGCGGGGATCACATCCCGCAGCAGAGCGGTGCCGTTGGGCAGGGCCACGGCCGCGGCAATCGCCTGCTGCACCCGGAAGAAGATGAGCAGCCCCAGAGAAGGTGACAGGGCCGCGCCGATAGAGGCCAGGGCGAAGTAGAGCAGCCCGCCCAACACCAGCCGCCGCCGCCCCAATTGATCCCCCAACTTTCCGGCTGTGGGCTGGAGCGAGGCCATTGCCAGCAGATAGGCCGTGACCAGCCAGCCGGCAGATGCCACATCCGTCTGAAACGCAACCATAATTTCGGGCAAGGCCACGGCGATCATTGTGGAGTTGAGCGGGGCCAGCATTGTGGTCAGCGCGATGGCGGCGATGAGAAGGGTTTGGGAGGGGGCGAGCACTGGTTGGGAGAAGGGCAGTGATTGTTTCACTGGGTATCTCTTTGGAAGGGCAGCGGGGTTTAGGCTTCTGGAATTTCGTAGCCGTAGCGCTGCATAGCCTTTTCCAGGAAGTCAAAGTAATGTTCGCCGTCGTCCTGCCGCCAGCGCCCCACGGCGTCGCCTTTGGTGGCGATGCGCGCCAGGGGGAAGTCCAGAAATTCCTCCAGACGGGTGATGGTTGCCTCCTGTTCCAATACGAAATCCTCCATACGCACTTCCAGCCAATGGGCCGGTTTGGGCGTGGCCTGCACCAGTTTGTCCTGGTAAATCCACGAAATCGCCCGGCGTTCCCGCTCATTTTCTGTGCTGGGATACTCGATACCAAACTCGGCCAGATCGTCGGTCTTATGGCGGGCCAGGATGCTGTCGCTGGGGTTACGTACCCAGAAAATATAGCGAATCTCCGGGAACATCCGCACAATCCAGGGGAAAACGAGGGTTGTTTCGGGGATTTTCCAGCCTTTGCGCTGTGCAGGCGCGGCCAGCACAGAGCGCAGATAGCCGTGAATCAGTTCCGTAAACTCATCGGGGATGGGCATTGTGTGCAGTTGGGAAAAATCCCATTCCAGCCCGCCCAGCCAGCGTACGTGGCGAGCGATCACCCGGCAGGCGTCGTACATCTGCCCCGGCGGAATCAGATCGCTGGAACGATTGAGCGGCGTGCCCATATAGACGCCGCTGGCAAGTAGTGTTTGGGCCATCGCCCGTGTGGCGCCGTGGCCGCGACCGATGATTGTGACGTGGGGCATGGGGGGGATGATCCTTTACAAATGGAAAAGATTGTAGCCGAAGCGTGAAACGTGAGACGTGAAATCGTCCGTATGATCTCACGTCTCACGTTTCACGTCTCTATGGCGAGATGCGACTCGTGTTAGCTGGGAACACTCTCTACCGTCCCGCCCTCATACGAGCGAATCGCCGCCTCGATAATCTCCTGTACGGCCAGCCCCTCTTTGCCCGATGCTTCGATTTCGTCTGGGGCCACACCTGCGTCCACCTGTTCGATCCAGCGGTTGATGCGGTTGGTGAAGGTGGCCTGGAAGCCGCTTAGCCCACCCATAATGCTGTTGCGGATGACGGTCAGCTCTTCGCTGCGCCGCGGGTAGAGGGTCAATTCCTCGTAGAGATTGTCCAGCACAAAGCGGCCTTCGCTGCCCATCACTTCGCAGCGTTCCAGATTGTGGCGGGGATTGGCGTCGTAGCTGCCGGTCAGGTGGCCGACGACGCCGTTGGCAAACTCCAGATTGACCTGCACATTCGAGTAGACGACCCGACCCGGCGCACGGTTGAAGAAGGCGTGGACCCGCTTCACATCCCCGCAGAAGTAGCGCATAATGTCCAGGCTGTGGGGGTGCAGGGCGCGGATGTGAAACCAGGGCGAGGATTCGTTGGGGTTGCCGATCCACATCGTCATATTAATCAATAGGGGATCGCCCAGCTTGCCCTCGTCCATCCACTGTTTGGCTTTGGCCGCAGGGGGGACGAAGCGGTGGTTCAGGTTGATGCCAAAAGAGAGACCCTTTTCCGTCGCCTTCGCTACCATCTGGCGGGCTTTCACAATGTCATTGGAGATGGGCTTTTCGCACAGGACGTGCAGCCCAGCCTCGAAGGCTTCCATCACCGGCTCGAAGTGGTGGCCTCCATTCTCCGGCCCCGCAGTGGTGACGCTTACCGCGTCCAGGGCCACATTTTTCACCAGATCGGCCACGCTGTAGAAGGCGGGTACGCCGTATTGGGCCGCGGCTTTGTCCGCCCTGGCCTTGTCCATATCGCAGACTGCGGCCAGATTGGCCTTGCTGTTGGCTTTGTAGACACCCGCGTGGGTGTTGCCGATGCCGCCCAGACCGATAATCGCAACGTTTAGCATTTTGTGTTCCTCGTGAGTGAGTAGGGGATCGTACACTGTCCATTGATTGTACAACCCCACCTGCCAATTGCACAACCTCCTTTTTTGTCGGGATAAGCGTCAAGTTTTGGAAGTAGGCTGAATAGGCTGATAGAAAAAGGATGATGAGATGCTGGGATGATGACGCACGTCATCATCCCAGCATCTCATCATCTTCCCTCAGTCTTTATACGGATCGCTCTCATCCTCCCCCGCCATAGCCACGCCCAGGGGCGTCAGCGTGTGCAGAATGCGGATGGTGGGGGCGTGGTAGGCGAGGACTTCGGGCAGCCGTTTGTAGACTTGGGGGGCTTCATCCATGCCTGCCCCCCGCAGTTCCACGCCCATACCCCGTACCCAATTCATCATCATTTTGCGGCTGATCTCCCCTTCGGATATCTGCACTTTACGCCCCCCCCGGAAACGGAACTTGCCCGCGGCCCGTGTGCGGGACATCACCCGTCCCGCGCCGTGGACGGTGGAGTAGAGGGCCACTTTGCTATCTTCGCTCTCTACCCCTTCCAGAATCACCGAAATGTCCCCCATCGACCCGCCCACAAAGCCCTTCTGGCCGGGGAAGGCGGGTGTCGCGCCCTTGCGCACCACCCAGAGCTTCTGGCCGTTGTGTTCTTCCTCCCAGGCAAAGTTGTGGTGGTTGTGGACCTCCTCCAGAATGTGCGCGCCCAGCAGCTTTGCAACCCGGCTTGCCACCCAATCCCGGCCCGCATAGGCGTAGCGCCCGGCCAACTTCATACAGGCGATATACTCCTGGCCCAGTTGACTCTCCACATCCAGCAGCACCGGGTCCACGTACATTCCATCTTTGCCGCCGCCTTCTTTGATAAAATGGCTGGCCAGCCGGTGTCCCAGCCCCCTCGAGCCAAAGTGGACGCCGATCCAGATGCGCTCCTGCTCGTCCTCGAAGATGTCTACGTAGTGGTTGCCGCTGCCGATTGTGCCCAACTGCTCTGCGGCCATCCGCTTCTGCTTGCGGGCAATGGGGATATCCCAGGCCGGGTCGTCGTCGAAAAGGGGGTGATCGTTCTCCTCCCGGTTCTTCAGGCCGATGCCAAAGGAGAGGGTAACCCAGATGTCGTCCATTATGTGGCTGATATTTTTGCGGACTTCCGCCGCGGGCGCGTCGATGCGCACGGCTTTGTTGCCGCAATTGTGGACGACAACACCGCCCGCAATGAAGTTGTGGGCTTCGTGGCCCAATGGCAGGTCATAGACGACTGTCGGCTCTTCGACTCTTTCAATTGCGCGAATAGGCGACCAAACGAATTCGCCGGCGGTTTGGGGATTTAACTTTGCATAGGCGTTCACACGCGTTGGCCCGCGCTTCTCGTAGACGGCTTTCAACGCCATCGAATGGGTGAATTCCTGCCCGGTGAGTTGCGTTACCGCCGCTGCCAGGTCATAGACCCCAAGCCCCTGTGTACGCAAGGAACGGCACAACTCTTTGGCTTCAGCCCTCTCGAATACGATCTGTGAACGCTGCCAAACTACGGACATCGCCTCGGCTGCTTTGCGCTGCTTGTAGCGCGCATAGGGGAAACCAATCGTGCGCCACAGACGAATCGTCTCGGATTGACCGCCCAGTATCATCAAAAGGTATGTCTGGCGTCCGTGATAAGGTTCTCCGCTGGGGTAAATCTCCGATGCGAAACCCAATGACTGTAGCAGGTTTTGTACTGTGCGCAGGAGTGGCAACGGCTGGTACCCCCCCTGCTTTATTGTGGCGTTTCCCAAAAGTTGGGAGCGGCGAATCAGCGGCGCAGTCATCTCTGCGCTGAAAAGTCCGGCAAGAAACGCTGCTTGCAAATGGGCGGGAAGGTCGATCAACCAGGCCAACGCTGCTTCGTCCCATATCTTTTTGCCTATGGACAACCCCCAATCGGCAAAGAGGGCGTGCAGATCGGCGGACGAACAGTAAATGTTGTTTTCCACAGACCCGTTGGGCCGAACCCGGCGGTGGATAGCCGCATTCGGCCAGCCAAGTTGATGCAAGTCTTCGCAGATGCGGGCGGCGTCTTCATCCTGGGAGGTGTAGAAGGAGACCCGGTTCTTTTTGGCTGCCAAGTGCCCATCTCCGGCTGCATAGCCGAAAAGACGCAGCAACCGGTAATCCATCCCCCCGCTTTGCTCCAATTGATCGCTTGACACCCCTGTATAGGATGACAACGCCACTGCATCGCCTGAATGCAATGTGCCCGCTTCCCGCCACCCGTCCGGCGTACGCAGCAAATGGTCAGTGGTCAAATGCAGCACGTCGCCGCTGGCAAAGGTGAGACGGAGAGTCGTATGGCTTGTCTTCCGTTGCAGGGCCAACGCCGGGCCGACGTTGCTGACTTCTTCCTGCCAGGAGCCGAGCAGATTCCCCTGGGTAAGTACCGATTCGATTGGAATCGAGCGCCCATCTGCCAGCGTTACACGGCTTCCCGCCGCAATACACGCAATATCAAATCCGACTCCGGACGGGCTGATCTGATCCCAATAGCCAATCACACCGCCGATGGGCATCGCGTAGCCCAGGTGATGATCCGCCATCAGCGCCGCGGCCGCACCCGTGCGCGCACAGTTCACAATCTGGTCAATCGCGCCCTGATCCGGTTCGCCCCAGACGGGGATGTTTTGGATGAGTTGGTAGGTCATTGGGGAGACTCCTTTCGATTACGAATTGCGAATTGCGAATTGTGTAGGTCGTGGGCGTCTGTTCTGCTTCACTTCACTGGGCGGTAGTGACAAATGAAATGAACGTCTGCGAACGAAATACGAAATACTCCGTACCAGCGAGGAACTAACGGACAAGCGTTAGCCGGTCGTCCAACCAACTGAAACGTGAAACGTGAGGTGTCGTCACCTGATCTCACGTTTCACGTCTTCACGTTTCCTCACGTAAATCGTGGCTTTGCCACCTTATGGAATACGTGTCGTGCCTCAATAGATCGTAGCGAAATTAGCGATGAAAGCGTCAATAGATCGTTGCATACGATAACTATCAAAACTTCAATAGATCGTAGCGATGT
>JAANMX010002594.1_pt1 | contig 17541 bp, 14 predicted proteins | sample 7279681 | NCBI WGS metagenome assembly JAANMX01 (sample SAMN14094542, study PRJNA606508) | bioreactor metagenome | isolation source: A lab-scale SPAN reactor treating ammonium-rich wastewater day 351 | place: Ireland: Galway | collected 2018-01-01
ACCACAGCAATAGCTTGGCTATTGCGAGGATTTGCAACGACGCAGACCGCCCGAAGCCGCGCCCGCACACCCATGAGGAGATCGTGAACACGTTCTAAGGCGACTGCTCATCCTGCTGCAGCGCCATGGCGGGCATGGCGCGGCCATACACCTTGGCAATGCGCGCCTGCAGGGGCGGGTGGGCATCGAGCCAATGGGCCAAACGGCCACTGTCAGGCACCTCGGCCAGCAGCATGTGCTGCACCAGGGGATGGTTCAGCCCCGTGTAGCTGCGCCGGTCACTGTGCCAACTGCCACGCTGGCGCTGGGCCTGCTGGCGTTGGTACAGCACTTTGCGCAGCACGCCGCCCAAGCCTGCCGGGTTGCGCGTCCATTGCAAGGCGCGGGCATCGGCCAGCCATTCGCGCTGGCGCGAGACGGCCGCTTTGAGCAGCTTGCCGCTGAACCACCCAATCCAGCCCGCCGCCATGATGGCGCTGCCAAACCAGCGGCCCAAAACGCCGGCCTCATCGCGCAAGGCAGCGCCAAAGTTGTAAATCAACTCCAGCCCATAGACCATGCCCACCAAGTGCATATTGAGGTAGGTATCGCCCTCTTTCAGGTGGGACAACTCATGCGCCACCAGTCCTTGGAGCTCATCGCGGGTCAGGTAATCCAGCGCCCCTTGGGTGACGGCAATGATGGAATCCTCGGGCGACCAGCCGGCGGCAAAGGCATTGATGGCATCGGCGCGGGCCAGCACCACCACTTGCGGCGGCTGCATGTGGGCGGCAACACACATTTCTTGCACGGTATTGACCAGCTGGCGCTCGGCCAGATTGCGCTCGGCCTGCGCCGGCCGCGCCCCCACCAGCAGGGCCAGCTTGCGGCCCCCGCCACGCATCGCGTCGTGCTCCACCCACCAGCCGCCCAGGATGAAAAACAGCGTCACCCCCATATTCGTCAGCACAAAACCCCGTGGGTAAGGCCAGCCGTGAAACAGCAACCACCACGCCAAAGTCAGCCCCAAATGCACGGTGGCCAGGCACAGCAGCACACACACAAAAAAGCCCAGCAGCAGGCCACGCGTGCGCTGGCGGGCCGTGTGCTGGGTATCCCAAAAGCGGGGGGCGCGCGCCATGGGTAAAAATTAAAAGCGCACTTGCGGCGCAGCGCGTTCTTGGGCCGATTCGGTGGCTTGCAGCATGTCCAGATGCGCAAAGCCAATCAGCCGGGCGATGAGCAAATCCGGGAACTGGCTGGCCTGGTCGTTGTACGCCAGGATTTCATCGTTATAGGCTTGGCGGGCAAAGCCCAAGCGGTTTTCGGTGCTGGTGATTTCCTCGCTCAGGCTTTGCATTTGCGCATCGGCTTTGAGGTCGGGGTAGCTCTCGGTCAGCACCATCAGCTGGCCCAGGCTGCTGCCCAAAGCCGCCTCTGCCCCGGCCAGGCTGGCCATGGCCGCCGCCTGCCCGGGATGGCGACGGGCATGGGCCGCCGCTTGCGCCGCCTGCCCCCGGGCCCGGGCCACGGCCTCAAGGGTGCTCGATTCGTGCGCCATATAGCCCCGCGCCACTTCGACCAAATTGGGAATCAAGTCGTGGCGGCGTTTGAGCTGCACATCAATTTGCGCAAAAGCGTTGTCCACCCGGTTGCGCAGCTGGCGCAAGCGGTTATGCACGGCAGCAGCCCAAAAAACCACGACGACTGCAACGCCGATCGCCATCCACACGGTGGTGCTCATGGTGCTTTCTTTCTTGTGAAGCTCAAGCCGCTGTCAAGCCGCTTGTTCGACCTTCGTTTGGCAGCCAATGCAGCGCAGCGCCGCCGGAAAGGCTTGCAGGCGCGGCAGGCCGATGTCGGCCCCACAGTCCTGGCATGCGCCATAGCTGCCGTCTTCGATGCGCGCCAGGGCAGCGCGCACGGCCACCAGCTCGTCGTGGTCACGGCGGGCTTCGGCATCGCGCACGGCGTTCTGGGCCACTTGGTTGGCCTGGGTGGCGTAGGCATCTTGCGGTGCGCTGTCGGCCGATTTCATGCGTTCGCGGTGGGCCACTTGCACAGCATCGAGCTCTTGCAACAGTTGTTCTTTACGCGCCAGCAATTGGTCGCGCAGGGCGTGCGTTTGGGGGGTGGTCAAGGTAGTCATAAGGTGGAAGGATGCCATAGCTGTGCGCAAAAAAGCAAAAACTGTGCGGCTACTGCGCAGCGCATAAGCTTGCCGCCTTTCACGCCTGTTTTGCAACGCTGACCAAGATGACGGATTCACTGATGGATTCACAAACTGCTCCCCCCTCTGCCTTCCTCCCTGCCGACTGGAGCGCCGCACCCGGCCCGCAATGGCGCTGGCTGGCACAAGATGCCGATGGCCAATGGTTTTGGTACCGCACCGAGCCGCAGTTGGGCTGGGCCGGTGGGGTCTGGCGCAGCAATTCGCGCAACCAGCAGTTGGCCGGGCGCGGGGCCCCCAACCCGAACTGGGCCCAGTCCCTGCAAACCCGCCCAGAATAATCAGCATTTAAATAGCTGTTTGCGCTTTAAAACAAAAGGGTTCAGGCAGAAAACTACCTGAACCCTTTTAAATACCAGCGGTACCAGCTCTTAAAACTGCTGTTTACTTTTTGCGGTGAATCGAAATGGTGGGCGCTTTGGCCGCTTGCTCGGTGCTGGCCAGGGCCACTTGCACGGCCACATCGCGGGCCAGTTTTTTGTAGATGGCGGCCACTTCGCTGTCGGGGGCGGCCACCACGGTGGGCTTGCCGCTATCGGCTTGCTCGCGAATTTGCAGCGACAGGGGCAGCGCGCCCAAAAAGTGCAGCCCTTTGTCTTGCGCCAGGGCCTTGCCGCCATCGTGGCCAAAAATGTGCTCCACGTGGCCGCACTGGCTGCACACGTGCATGGCCATGTTCTCCACCAGGCCCAAAATTGGCACGCTGACTTTTTCAAACATCTGAATGCCTTTGCGGGCATCGGCCAGGGCAATGTCCTGCGGCGTGGTGACGATGACGGCACCGGTCACCGGGATGCGCTGGCTCATGGTCAGCTGGATGTCGCCCGTGCCGGGGGGCAGGTCAATGATGAGGTAATCCAGCCCGTGCCAATTGGTTTGGCGCAGCATTTGCTCCAGCGCCTGCACGGCCATGGGGCCGCGCCAGATCATGGCCTGGTCGGGGTTCTCTAACAAAAAACCAATCGACATCAGCTGCACGCCATAGCCTTCGAGCGGCTGCATGGTTTTGCCGTCGATGCTTTGCGGTTTTTGGCCGCTGACACCAAACATCAGCGGCTGGCTGGGGCCGTAAATATCGGCATCGAGCACGCCCACGCGGGCCCCTTCTGCCGCCAGCGCCAGGGCCAGGTTGGCGCTGGTGGTGCTTTTGCCCACCCCACCCTTGCCCGAGGCCACGGCGATGATGTTCTTCACCCCCGGCAGCAATTGCACGCCCGGCTGCACGGCATGCGAGCGCACTTCCCAACGCACGTTGGCGCTGACGTTTTGCACCCCGGCCACCGTGCGGGCGGCGGCAATCAATTGCTGGCGCAGCGGGGTCAGCAGGCTTTGCGCCGGGTAGCCCAGCACCACATCAAAGGCCACATCCCCGCCCTCGATGGTGAGGTTGGTCAGGGCCTGGCTGGTGACAAAATCCTGGCCGGTATGCGGATCGCGCACACTGGCCAAGGCGGTGCGCAGGTCGTTTTCAAGAATAGGCATGGTTACTTTTCGTCGAACGTAAAAATGTCGAAAGTCTAAGCGCCATAGAGATCCCGTATGACATGTTCGCGATCTGCACGCCCACGCTGCTGGCCGCCATCACCAGAAGGCGGGGCGGGCTGGACTGTTACCATTGGCAGCTTTGCCTTTCCTCCCCCCCTCGCGCCCTTTTTTGCTTGACATGGCACTTCGTCTTATCCCTTTGGCCTTGGCCCTGTGCTACTGCGCCAAAGCACTGGCCGCAGCACCTTCACTGGAAGATGTGCAGCAATTGCTCGATTTGTCGCTGGAAGAGCTGATTGCCACCCCCGTGGTGACCGCGTCACGCCAAAGCGAAACACGCGACCAGACACCGGCGCACGTCATGGTGTTCACGCGCGAGCAAATTCGCCAGCGGCGCTACCAAAATTTGGCCGATTTGCTCGAAGACCTGCCCGGCGTGAATTTCCAGCGCGGCACCAAGTCCTCGCAATTCAACCAATTCACGGTGCAAGGCTATCTGGGGCCGAACAAGCTGGTGCTGATGCTGGACGGCATCCGCATTGGCCAGCCCAGTGGCGGCAACATCCCGGTGGCAGAAAATTTAGCCCTCTACCATGCCAAACAGGTCGAGGTGGTCTTTGGCCCCGCTGCCGCTTTGTACGGGGCCGATGCCGTGGCCGGGGTGGTCAATATCATTACCGACAACGCCACCAGCGCCACCGCCAACGGGGCCAGCGGCAGCTTCTCGGTGGGGCTGGGGCGCTTTGGCAGCCGCGACACTTCGTTTTTCACCAGCGCCAAAATCAGCGAGCGCTTAGGCATTAGCGTCGGTGGGCACAGCCAGCGCTCTGACCGTGCGCCGCTGGATGCGTTTTACCCCGATGATTTTCAAAAGGTCGATGGCCAATTCAACGGCCGCACCGTGCTGCCCGCAGCCACGCGCGAGGCCTATACCGGCGGCATCCGCAGCAGCAGCGTGTTTGCCCGGCTGGACCTGGGCGAATCATTGACCGCCGGCTTTTACCGCCACCGCTTCAACAGCCTGACCAGCACGGGCGACCCCTATGCCATGGCCCGCTACGACAGCGCAGCCCAATGGCAAACCACCAACGATACGGTCTATGCCCGCAACAGCCACCGCCTGGGCGAGAACCTGCAAGGGACGCTGACACTGGACCACGCCCAGATGCAAGTCGATCCCCGCGCCTACTACAGCAACGCCTACAACGACTTTGGCCGGGGCTACTCCTACGTGCAGGGCAAACGCACGGGCATCGAAGAAAGCCTGCACTGGCAGGTCAGCGAGCGCCACCAGGTGCAAGGCGGCCTGGGCTGGCAGGAATACACGGCAATTGAAGCGGCCTCCATGCCCCAGCCCTACAACACCGACCTGTCCCCCTCTGACCAAGGCATGGTGTACCCCAACACACCAGGGTTTCGTTTGGACACCCCGCACACGCGGTTTCACAACCTCTCGGCCTACGTGCAATGGCAAGCACAGTGGAGTGAGCAACTTTCCAGCGTGGCCGGGGTGCGGCTGGACCGCCATTCGGTCTATGGCAGCAGCGTCAATCCCCGGCTGGGGGTGGTCTTTGCCCCCAGCAAAACCCATGTTTTCAAAGCCTTGTATGGCCAAGCCTTTCGTGCGCCATCGCCTGAAGAGAGCCTGAGCACCATCGGCCACTTTGATGGCCGCCAAGATGCCGATGGCCGCTACATTGGCACCCACTTTCGCGTCGGCAATGAGCATTTGGAGCCAGAAACTGTCCGCTCCCTGAGCCTGACCTGGGATTGGCGGCCTGCGCAGCACCTGAACTTCAGCACCAACCTGTACCACAGCCGCATCAGCCATCTGGTGGTAAACATGCCCACCGCCGATGTCATCACCCCCCAGATGTGGCTGCAAAACCCCGAAACCAAAGGCAACGCCGGCTACCAATTTCAAAGGGGCCTGGATATCAGCGCCCAGTGGCGCTTTCGCTTGGGGCACAACTGGACGGGCGACCTCTGGGGCAGCGCCAGTTGGATTCACGGGCGCATCAACACCGGCAATGGCATCGAATGGCAAATTCCCTATGTGGCCAGCCGCCAGCTCAAACTGGGCACCACGCTGCGCTGGCGTGACCAATGGAGCATCACCCCCAAGCTGCGCTGGAGCAGCAGCACCACCAATGGCCGCACCAAAGCCCCCGCCAACCCCTTGCTGCCCGGCGCCCACTGCAGCAGCAACCCCAGCGCACCCACCCGCTGCAGCACGCCAGGGGCCGCCGTACTGGATCTGCACCTGGGCTGGCACCAACTGCTGGACGGCAAAGCCACGCTGTGGCTGGATGTGACCAACGTGCTGGACAAGCGCTACTACGCCGCCGGTGGCGGGGGCAGCATGACCTTTTGGGACATGCCCCAACAGCCCCGGCGCTGGATGCTCACCCTCGATTACCGCTTTTAGGCATGCGCACGATTTGCCTGCGGGGCCAGGCCCTCCTTCTGCTACTGATCGGCTGCATCAGCCTGCTCTGGACTGCCCCCACGGTGGCCCAGCCATCGCTGCTGGCCGTCAAAGCCGCTTTGCTCTTTAAGCTGCCACGCTTTACCTACCTTACCCACTTGGAGGGCAGCAGCGTGCTCAACCTGTGCATTGTGGGCACCAACCCGTTTGGTGATGCCTTGCACGCCTTGGCCCAAACGCCCATTGATGCGCGCACCGTGGTCTTGCACACCCCCGCAACGGCTGAAACAGCGCAGGTGTGCGATATTATTTTTATAGCTGATACCGCAGAAAACAAAAGAAATTTGAATGAAAACATTCAAACATTCAGCACCTACCATGCGCTAACTGTTTCAGATATTGCAGGCTTTGCCCAAGCCGGTGGCATAGTTGAGCTGGCCGCCCACGCACAAGACAACAGCAAAGTGCACATCCTCATCAACCCCACGGCCGCTGCCCGCCAAGGCATTAAATTCAATGCCCAGCTGCTGCGCCTGGCCACCTTGCTGCCGTAATGTTTCAGTTTCTGCCCCGTGCGCTGCGCCCCCAAACCATTCGACGCAAACTGCAATGGGGCTTTACTGCCGCCATTGTGCTGGTGCTGCTGCTGACCTTTGCCCTGATGCTGTTGCAACAACAGCGCCTGATTCGCAGCGAATGGAGCACCGCCTTGCAAGCCCAGGCCCAGTTGATCGCCACCAACAGCCAGGCGGCGCTGGACTTTGGCGACACCCAAGAGGCCGAGCGCCTGCTCTGGTCCAGCGAGGGCAACGCCGCCATCTTGCGTGCCCGGGTGCTGATTGCGCCTTACACGAGCGGAAAACCGCCCTATGCCGAATTTGCCCGCACCCCGGACATCAGCGAGCATGCCTCGCCCCTACCACCGCCGCAGGGCAGCGGCATCGAGTTTCATGACGAGGAAGACCACGATCACCTGCTGGTGTGGGCCGCCATTCCCCACGCCGATCCCCCGGCCACGGTAGAGCTGCTGGCCTCGCTGCAGCCCATGCGCCAATCGATCCAGCGCACCACACGCGAGACGGGGCTGACACTGCTGACCGTGCTGCTCTTGTTTTTATGGGTCTCCCACCGTGCCGCCCGGCGCATTGCACGGCCGCTGCTGCGCCTCAATCAACTCATGGGGAAGGTGGCCGACAACCCGGCCCTGACCGAACGCGCCAATGCCCACGGGCACGATGAGCTGGCCCAGCTGGGGCGCAGCCTGAACGACATGATCGACCGCCTGCAAAAGCGCGACCAGGAACTGCAGCAATACCGCGAAAACCTGGAAACCCTGGTCGAACACCGCACCCAAGCCCTGCAACACGCCACCGCAGAGGCCCAAGCGGCCAGCCGCGCTAAATCTGACTTTCTGGCCCGCATGAGCCACGAGATTCGCACCCCAATGAACGCCATTGTGGGCCTGAGCAAGCTGCTCCTGAAAACAGAGCTCACCGCCCACCAGCGCGATTACCAAGAGAAGGTAATCGCCGCCTCGGACATGCTGCTGGGCCTGATCAACGACATCCTGGACTACTCGCGCATCGAGGCGGGCAAGCTGGAAGTGGAGGACATTGATTTTGAAATCGACCAGCTCATGGGCAGCCTGGTGGGCCAAATGGCGCTGCGGGCCCAGCAAAAGGGGCTGGAGCTGCTGCTGCAATGCGACCCGCACATCCCCAAAACCTTGCGCGGCGACCCGCTGCGCCTGACCCAGGTGCTGGTCAATTTGACCAGCAACGCCATCAAGTTCACCGAATTTGGCGAAGTCATCATCCGCATCCAGCTGCAAGCGCACACCCCGGCCGGCGTGCGGCTGGAGTTTTCTGTCACCGACTCGGGCATGGGCATTCCCGCCAACCGCCTGGGCCAGCTGTTCACCCCCTTCACCCAGGTGGATGACAGCATTACCCGCCGCTTTGGCGGCACCGGCCTGGGGCTGGCCATTTGCCGCCAACTGGTCGAGCTGATGGGCGGGCAGATTCACGCCACCAGCCAAGAGGGCCAGGGCAGCCGCTTTTTCTTTACCCTGGAGCTGCCCGTGGCCCACCGCGCCCAGCCGCTATTGCCCCCCTCCGGTGCCGCCACCTCGCCGCTGGACGGCAAGCGCGTTCTGGTGGTGGATGACAACGCCAGTGCCCGCGAAATTTTGCACGCCACACTGGCGCAATTTGGCATCCAGGCCGATGTGGTGGACAGCGGCCCTGCCTGCCTGCAGCGCCTGCAACAAGCCAATGCAGCCGGCACCCCCTACCACCTGGTGCTGCTCGATTGGCTGATGCCCGGCATGGATGGCATTGAAGTGGCCCGCCATATCCAGGCGACCCACGGCAGCGCTGACCTGCCCGGCATCTTGATGGTCACCGCCGGCAGCTACGAAAAACTCAGCCCCCAAGCGGAGCAAGTGGGCCTGCAGCATATTTTGACCAAACCGGTCAGCCCCACCGCCCTGCATGCGGCAATGTGCCAAGCCTTGCTCAGCCCCGCTGCCAGCCCTACCAGCCCTACCAGCCCTGCCAGCCCCACCCCAGCGGCCCCGGCCAGCCGCTTCGATTTCAGCGCCATCGCCGGTGCCCGGGTGCTGCTGGTCGATGACGTAGAGCTCAACCGCACCGTGGCCCTGGCCTTTCTGGAAGAAACCGGCGTACAGGTCGAGACCGCCATCGACGGCCATGATGCCGTGACAAAAATACAAACGGCCCCGCCCCACCACTACGACCTGGTGCTGATGGACATCCAAATGCCCGAAATGGATGGCCTGACCGCCACCCGAACCATCCGCCAAGAAGCCCGGTTCAACCACCTGCCCATCATCGCCATGACCGCCCACGCCATGGAAGGCGACCGCCAGCGCAGCCTGGATGCGGGCATGCAAGACCACCTGACCAAGCCCATCCACCTGGAAGCCCTCTACGCCGCCTTGCTGCGCTGGATTGCCCCGCGCACCGGCGCAAGCACGGGCACCCCGGCACACAGCAGCGTTCCAAGCGCTGCCACCACCATCCCGGTGCTGCCAGGCATCGACACCGCCGTCGGCCTGGCCCACTGCCTGGGCCGGCCCGATTTGTACCTGCGCATCCTCGACAACTTTGTGCGCGAATTTGCCGATAGCGCCCCGCGCATCCAGGCCGCCCTCACTTCAGGCCCCCCGCATGATTGGCCCACCGCACGGCGCATTGCCCACTCCCTGAAATCGGCCGCTGCCACCCTGGGCGCAGCCACCTTGGCCGATGCCGCCAGGGTGCTGGAAAACACCTACGCCGCCCAGCAAGCGGCAACGCCCAAAGAGTGGGATGCCATGCACGCCGAACTCACCCGCGTGCTGGCACTGCTCAGCGCCTTGCGGCCACCCAGCCCGCCCGCAAGTGCCACGCAGACACCTGTGGCAGCCGCTGCCGATGCCGGTATCGCTGCCGATGCGCTGATCGCCTTGTTAGACCACTTGGCCGAATACTTGCGCAACGACGATGCCAGCGCCCTGCGCCTGGTGGGCCAGCTGCCGCCCCTGCTGCCCCACAACCACCATGCCGCACTTGAAGAACTAGAGCTGATACGGGAGAAAATTGAAGATGTTGAGTACGAAGAAGCACTTAATTTGTTATTAAGCCTGCGCAAACAACTATTAAATAAATAGCAATGAACCTGATTAACACCGAATTTACCCTGCTCATCGTCGATGACGAAAAGCAAAACCGCCTGCTGCTGACCGAGCTGTTTGGCACCACCTACAAAATCATCCAGGCCAAAAACGGGGTGCAAGCCCTGGAAAAAGCGCGCCAGCACCGCCCCGACCTGATCCTGCTGGATGTGCTCATGCCCGAGATGGACGGCATGGGCGTACTGCGCGAGCTCAAACGCGACGATGCCACCCGCCTCATTCCGGTGATTTTCATCACCGCCCTGAGCTCGGCCACAGATGAAGAAAACGGCCTGAACCTGGGGGCCGTGGACTACATCTCCAAGCCCTTTCACCCCCCCATCGTGCGCGTGCGCGTGCACAACCAGCTGCAGCTGGTACACCAGCGGCGCTTGCTGGAGCAGTTGGCCTCGCTGGACGGGCTGACTGGCATCCCCAACCGCCGCCAGTTCGATGCCACGCTGCTCAAAGAATGGCACCGCTGCCAGCGCAACCAGCAACCGCTGTCGCTGATCGTGGCCGATGTTGATTTTTTCAAAAAATACAACGATGCCCTGGGCCACGCGGCCGGCGACCGCGTGCTGCAGGAAGTGGCGGCCACCTTGCGCCAAGCGGCCCGCCGCCCCGGCGACCTGGTGGCCCGCTACGGCGGGGAAGAATTTGTTCTGCTGCTGCCCGAAACCGATGCCACCAGCGCCCAGGCCCTGGCCGAGGGCTTGCAACAATTGCTGCACAGCAAGGCCTTTGCCCACCCCAACTCCAGCCTTGGCCCGTGGCTGACCATGAGCATGGGCGGCAACACCATCGTCCCCAGCACCACCGCACTCGACCCCGAATTTTTCGCCCTGGCCGATGCGGCCCTGTACCGCGCCAAACACCAAGGCCGCAACCAAGTGCGCTGGGCCAATTAAGCAGGCGCTGCCCACCCGCCTAGAATTGGCCGCTTTGTTTCCTCTTTTCATTACCGCTTTTAGCGCTCCTTACCATGTCGCAACGCAAGCTCTTCGTCACCACCGCCCTGCCCTACGCCAACGGCCACTTTCACATCGGCCACATCATGGAATACATCCAGGCCGACACCTGGGTGCGGGCGCAGCGCATGCAGGGCAACGCGGTGAACTTTGTCGGTGCCGACGATGCCCATGGGGCCCCCATCATGATTGCCGCAGAAAAAGCGGGCAAAACCCCGCAGCAGTTCGTGGCCGACATTGCCGCCGGGCGCAAACAGTACCTGGAAGGCTTTCACATTGCCTTTGACAACTGGAGCAACACCGATAGCCCAGAAAACCACGAGCTGTCCAAGCAGATTTATCTGGATTTGAAGCAGGCCGGCTTTATCGAAACGCGCACCATCGAGCAGTTCTTTGACCCGCAAAAGAACATGTTCCTGCCCGACCGCTTCATCAAAGGCGAATGCCCGCGCTGCCACGCCAAAGACCAGTACGGCGACAACTGCGAGGTGTGCAGCTCGGTGTACGCGCCCACCGATCTGATCAACCCGTATTCCGCCCTGTCCGGGGCCAAGCCCGAACTGCGCACTTCAGAGCACTTTTTCTTCAAACTCTCGGACCCGCGCGCGGTCGAATTTTTGACCGAATGGACGCAAAACGGCCAGCACGTGCAGCCCGAAGTGGCCGCCAAAATCAAAGAATGGTTTGGCACCCGCACCAACCCCGACGGCAGCACCAGCACCGGCCTGGACGACTGGGACATCTCGCGCGATGCACCCTACTTTGGCATCGAGATCCCCGATGCGCCGGGCAAATACTTTTATGTGTGGCTGGATGCGCCCGTGGGCTACCTGGCCTCGCTGAAAAACCTCTTGAACCAGCGCGGTGAAGATTACGACGCTTACATGGCCGACCCGGCCCTGGAGCAGTACCACTTCATCGGCAAAGACATCATCACCTTCCACACCCTGTTTTGGCCCGCCATGCTGAAATTCAGCGGCCGCAAAACGCCCACCAAAATCTGCGTGCATGGCTTCATGACCGTAAACAACGGCGAAAAAATGAGCAAAAGCCGGGGCACGGGCCTGGACCCGCTCAAATACCTGGGCCTGAACATGAACCCCGAGTGGCTGCGCTACTACCTGGGCGCCAAACTCAACGGCAAAAACGAAGACATCGACTTCAACGCCGAAGACTTCATGCTGCGCGTCAATGCCGATTTGATTGGCAAATACGTAAACATCGCTTCGCGCGCTGCCGGCTTCATTGCCAAGCGCTTTGATGGCCAACTTGGCAGCATCGGCCAAGACAGCCAAGCCCTGCTCACAGCCCTGCAAACGCCCCAAGCGGCCATCATCGCCGCCTACGAAGCACGCGACACCGCCCGCGCCGCGCGCGAAATCATGCTGCTGTGCGACAAGGTGAACAGCTACGTCGATGCCAACAAACCCTGGGAGCTGGCCAAGCAAGAAGGCCAAGATGCCCGCCTGCACGATGTCTGCACCACCTGCATCCAAGCCTTTCGCCTGCTGACGATTTACTTAAAGCCCATGCTGCCCGCCGTGGCCGCACAGGTCGAAGCCTTCCTGAAGGTGCAGCCCCTGCAATTTGCCGACGCTGAGCAGCTGCTGGGCGCTGGCCATGAAATCGGCCAATACCAACACCTGATGCAGCGCGTCACCATGGAGCAGCTTGAAGCCCTGTTCGAGCCGCCCGCCGCGCCTGTGGTCGAGGCTGTGAAGCCCGGCGGCGAAGCCATTGCCCCCACCATCACCATTGACGACTTCGCCAAGGTGGACCTGCGCATCGCCAAAATCATCGAATGCAAGGCGGTGGAAGGCTCCACCAAGCTGCTGCAACTGACCCTGGATGCGGGCGAGGGCCAGACGCGCAATGTGTTGAGCGGCATCGCCAGCATGTACAGCCCCGAGCAACTGGTGGGCAAGCTCACCGTGCTGGTGGCCAACCTGGCCCCGCGCAAGATGAAGTTTGGCGTGAGCGAAGGCATGGTGCTGGCCGCCAGCCACGCCGACGAAAAAGCCGTGCCCGGCATCTATGTGCTTGAGCCCTTCCCAGGGGCGCAGCCGGGAATGCGCATCCATTGATAAGCGCATAGATAAATTCATTGATTGAATAGCTCTTTGCGCTTTTAAATAAAGGGTTTTGTATGGTTTTTATACTGAAATCCTTTATTTATCAGCGCAAACAGCTTCTTTTTTAATATTTTTCAGCCTTTCAGGCACAGCCCTTCCCGCCCCATGCCCATCTACCGTTGCAACAAATGCGGTTTTGTCAGCGAAGACACGCAAACCCCCGTCAATACACCCACCGCTTGCGGGCGCTGCGGCACGCCCAGCACGGTGTACGGCACGGTGTTTTTTGTCGAAGAGCTGATCAAGCGCCTGGCCAGCGTCACGCGCGAACTCAAAACCCTGCAGGCCCAGCCCGTGGCCGCGCCGACCGCACCAGCAGCACCGGCAGTACCTGCTGCAGCCCCCACAGCCAGCAGCTTCCCCACGCTGGATGCGGCCCCCAAAGAGGCCCGGCACACTGCCCTGGTGCAGTGGTTTGCCCAAAAAAACATCCAAGCCACCATTGACCCCAGCGCGGCCGATACCAGCGGCTTTTTTGACGAGGCAGCCACCGCCCTGGGCGACGACTACCTGCTGTTTGCCGACCTGCTCGACCGCGTGTGCTACTCGTACCGCAAGAGCTACACCAACGTCAATCTCGAGCTGGCCAAGCTGTCGCAAAAAGACGGGCAGGCCATTACCCAGTTTTGTCGCACGCTGTACGAGCACACCTTTTTTGCCCGCTACCACTACCAAAAAGCCGAAAAAATCGCCCGCCTGACGCTGCAAATGGCCCCGGCCATCCGCCAATTTTTTGAAGGCGGCTGGCTGGAGTGGTACGCCTTGGTGCAAGCCCTCTCGGCCAGCGAGCAGCGCTCGGTGCCCCTGTCCTACGCCCGGGGCGTAAAAGTCACCTTCCCCAACGAAGACCTGCATGAGCTGGATGTGCTACTGCAACCCCAGGGGCAAGAGCCCATTTGCATTGAATGCAAAACCGGCGAATTTCGCCGCGATATCGACAAATACGTGCGCCTGAACAAGCGCCTGGGGCTGCCCAAAAGCCGCTTCATCCTGTGTTGCACCGATCTGAACGCCGAACAAGCCCAGGGCCTGAGCGCCATGTACGACCTGAGTTTCGTGCCCCTGCCGATGCTCAAACGCCATCTGCACAGCATGATTTAGCACCACCTCAAAACCGCATATACCAGGCCGGCAGAAGCTTCTAACTTATTGTCGTAAAACACTTCTTAGAATCGCAGACTTCGCGCCATCGGTCCCTGCGAGCAGCAGGCAGCGGCGGTTTTTTGGATGCCCACAGGCGGCTGCGCAAGGCCGCCTGAAGACGGCTTTTGCTCACCCAGGAGGCTCCATGCCCTTTCCCTCTTTCCTGCGCCCGGCTTTGCTGGCCCTGGCGCTGGCTGCGCCTTGGGCTGCGGCCAGTGCCCAGCCTGCCACGCCCGCCGTGGCCCCGGTGTTGCCCGCCGGTTTCAGCGTGCAAAACGTGGCCGTGCTGGCTGGCACCTGCGCCAACTGCCACGGGCCGCAGGGCCATTCCACCGGCGGCATTCCCACCCTGCGCGGGCAAGATGCCAGCCATTTGCTGCAGCGCATGCAGGCCTTCAAGGCCAACCGCGCAGCGGACGCGACCATCATGAACCGCCTGATGCAGGGCTATGACGAATCACAAATCCAGGCGCTGGCCGCCTGGTTCAGCCAAGAGGTGCAGCCATGAGCTTGCAACGCCGTACCCTTTTGAGCAGCGCCTTGGCCGGGGCTGCCACCCTGGCGCTGCCCGCCATCGTTCGTGCCCAGGCCGGTTCCGCCCATGTGGTGGTGATTGGTGGCGGCTTTGGCGGTGCCACCGCTGCGCGCTACCTGAAAGCACAAGCGCCCCAAGTGCGCGTGACGCTGGTCGAGCCGGCCGAGCGCTTTTACACCTGCCCCTTCTCTAACCTGTACCTGGCGGGCCTGCGCTCGTTCGAGAGCATCGGCCACGGCTACGATGGTCTGCGCACAGCGGGCATCGACGTGGTGCATGCCCGCGCCGAGGATGTTGATACCGCTGCCCGCAGCGTGCGCCTGTCCAGCGGGCAAACGCTGCGCTACGACAAGCTGGTGCTCTCCCCCGGTGTGGACATGCGCTGGAATGCGCTGCAAGGCTACGACGAGGCCGCCGCCCACCTGGCCCCGCACGCCTGGAAGGCCGGCCCCCAAACCCAATTGCTGCGCCAGCAAATGGAAGCGATGGAAGACGGCGGCACCTTTGTGATGGTGATTCCGGCCAACCCTTTTCGCTGCCCGCCCGGCCCCTACGAACGGGCGGCGATGGTGGCGCACTACTTCAAGCAGCACAAGCCCAAATCCAAAATTCTGCTGCTGGACAGCAAAGACGCTTTCTCCAAGCAGGGCCTGTTCCTGCAAGGCTACAAAGCGCTGTACGGCGACATGATCGAATGGGTCAAGCAGTCTGACGATGGCCAGGTGGTGCGCGTCGATGCCCGCCAGCGCGTGGTGGAAACCGCCTTTGGCACCCAACACCGGGCCAGCGTGCTGAACGTGATTCCGCCGCAAAAGGCCGGCTTCATTGCCGAGCGCGCCGGGGTGACCGATGCCAGCGGCTGGGTGCCCATCAAGCCCGAGAGCTTTGAATCCGCCCAGGTGCCCCACGTGTATGTGCTGGGCGATGCGACGATTGCCGCGCCCATGCCCAAGTCTGGCTTTGCCGCCAATACCCAGGGCAAGCTGGCCGCCGCCGCCATTGCAGCCGAGCTAACAGGCCAGCCGCTGCCCACCGCCTCGCTGGCCAACACCTGCTACAGCCTGGTGGGCGCGCATTACGGCATCTCGGTCGCGGGTGTGTACCGGGCGCAAGACGGGAAACTGCAAGAAGTGGCAGGCGGCGTCAGCCCCATGCAGGCCGATGCTGGGTTCCGCAAGGCCGAGGCCATCTATGGCGCGGCCTGGTACCAGGCGATCAGCACCGACATCTGGGGTGGCTAAGGATGGCGCAACCATGACGCTGCTGTGGGCCAGTTTTCTTTGGGGTGCCGCCTTTGGCTGCGCCGCCCGCTGGGGGCGCTTTTGCCTGCTGCGCGGCGTGCGCCAAGGCATGGGGCACGACCACAGCGAGCCACGCGGCCACGCCCCGGCGCTGCAAGCCTTTGCGCTGGCGCTGGCCGTGGCACTGCTGGCCTCGCAAGGCTTGCAGTGGCTGGGTGTGATCGATTTGGGGCAGGCCCAGATCGTGCGGCCCAGCTTCTCCCCGCTGGGGGTGTTTCTGGGCGGGGTGATTTTTGCCCTGGGCATGGTGCTGGCCAATGCCTGCGGGGCCCGCTCGCTGGTGCTGCTGGCCGGGGGCAATCTGCGGGCGCTGGTCACCGTGGTGTTTCTGGCCTTGGGGGCACAGGCCAGTGCCACCGGGGTGCTGGCACCGCTGCGCCAGTGGCTGCAAGGCGTGGCCCCGGTGACGCTGGAGCATGCCACGGCATCACAATATTTAATAGAAAAAAGCCTATCAGCGCTTACTGTGTATGCGCTGATAGCTATCATTCCTGCACTTCTGCTGGCGGCTTACGCTGTGCGCCACCCGGCTTTGCGCCGCCATCCTGCACAGGCGCTGTCGGCCCTGGCGATTGGTGCTTTGGTAACGCTGGGCTGGTGGATCAGCGCCACCGTGCAGGTCGATCCGTTTGAGCCCGCCAAGCTGACCTCGCTGAGCTTCATCGCCCCCATGGCCGAAAGCCTGCTGTACCTGCAAGTGGCCGTGGGCCGGGCCTGGAGCCCGGCTTCGGCCATGGTGCTGGGCGTGCTGGCGGGGGCAGCGGTAACCGCTATCGTCACCGGCACGGCCCGCTGGGAAGGCTTTGACAGCCCGGCCCAGCTGGCCAAAAGCGCCACGGGGGGCCTGCTGATGGGCTTTGGCGGCCTGCTGGCGGCGGGCTGCTCCATCGGCCAGGCGCTGACCGGTGTCACCACCCTGGCCTGGGCCACGCTGCCTGCCGTGGCGGGCATTGTGCTGGGTGCGTGGGCCGGCTTGGCGCTGATGGCCCGCCGCCGCTGAAGGCGCAGCACCGAAGAAGGCGCACCCTGGCCACGCCGAACCGCGCACCAGCACGCTTAGAATGCCCGGCTGACAGCTCTGCTTGTGCCGCGTTGCGGCCAAGAGGGGAATGCACTGCACGCAAGGACGATGCGCCACATCGCCCGACCCGACACCCCTTTGCACACCTTGTTGGCGCCAGCTTGGCGCCCATGCCCGCACGCACCGGCTTGTCGCCTGGAACAACCCATACCCCACTAAGGAAAAAGTATGACCATGCAACGCCGTCACTTTCTGATGACCCCTCCGGCCCTGGCACTGGGCGCCGCCACTGCCACGGCCCCCATCGCCACCCTGGCCGCCCCCACCATCATGACCCCGCAGTCGCGCATCCTGCCCCGCACGGGCAAGGGCCCGCGCATCGTGATCTGCGGCGGTGGCTGGGGCGGTATGACCGCCGCCCGGTATCTGCGTGAGCTGATTCCCGATTCCGACGTGGTGCTGCTGGAGCGCAACCCCACGTTCTGGTCCGGCCCCATGAGCAACAAGTGGCTGATCGACATCGTGAACACCGATTTTGTGAACCGCGACATGCTGCACCCGGCCAACAAGTACGGCTACCAGTTGCTGCAAACCGAAGTGACCGGCTTCGAACGCGACAAAAAGCTGGTGCGCACAGCCC
>JAANMX010002596.1_pt1 | contig 17526 bp, 8 predicted proteins | sample 7279681 | NCBI WGS metagenome assembly JAANMX01 (sample SAMN14094542, study PRJNA606508) | bioreactor metagenome | isolation source: A lab-scale SPAN reactor treating ammonium-rich wastewater day 351 | place: Ireland: Galway | collected 2018-01-01
GGGTGGAGCAGGTGCTGCCCGGCCAGGTGCGAGTGGGCGGCGAGTGGATCCAGGCCGACTCGGTGGTGCTGGCCACCCCAGCCCCGGAATCGGCCCGCCTGCTGGGTCCGGGGGCTCTGAGCGAGCAACTCACCGGCATCGCTTACCAGAAGGTGGCCACAGTGGCGCTGGGCTTCCACCGCCGCCAGGTGATCCACCCTCTCGACAGCCACGGCTTCGTGGTGCCCACCCGGCAAGCGGGGCTGATCAGCGCCTGCACCTGGTCGAGCTCGAAGTTCCCCGGACGGGTGCCCGCGAGCTGCGTCTTGCTGCGAGCTTACGTGCGCAACCCGCAAGAGTCCGATGAGGAGCTGGCGGGGGCCGTGGTGCAGGAGCTACGCCCCCTGCTCAAGCTGATCGGCGAGCCCCTCTTGACGCGCGTTTTTCGCTGGGAGAACCCGGTCTACCGTGTGGGCCACGGCGAGCTGGTCAGCGAGCTGGACCGCCAGGCTCCACCCGGGCTGTTCCTGACCGGCAGCGCTTACCGGGGCGTGGGGGTGCCGGACGTGATCGAGCAGGCCCGAAGCACGGCCGAGCGGGTGCGGGGTTTTCCCGCCAGTCTCGACAAACTCCCCGGATGAGCTCCTCGGACGACCCCGCCCAGATCTTCGACCAGCTCTTCCCCTCCGGTCTCTTCCGGCCGGAGATTCTGGAGGCGATCGCGCCCGAAGGGTGGGAGGCGAGTCCGCTGGCGCGAGGATTCGAGAGCTCGCCACCAGGGAAGAGCTCGATTCTCTCAGCGCTCCTGCCCTGGAGGAAACCAAACCAGCCGAGCTCTCGGGCCGACCCTCAGAGGGAATGCGCCGAGCTGGTCGCGGCCGGTCTCTGGCACGTCTTCGCTGAGCACGAGGTCGTGGGGCCCGATGGGGAAAAGATCGATCTGGGCTCGTGGCGGGGAGTTGCCGAGGAGATCGCCGACTGGCTGAATCGGTCACTTGGGGACGACCGTTACCAGTACACGCGATTTTATATGGGCCAGGCCAATCTAACTCGTCACAGGGTCGACCTCGCGCCTGTCTTTCGCCTGATCTTCGCGCGCTTTCGCCAGCTGGAGATGGACTGGCAATACGATATGCCGCGTCTGGACGTGGTCACGCTGGGGGAGCCTGATGAGCACACCGTGCGCATGAAAGCTGACCTGGACGCGGCCGATCGGCGGGCCCGCCAGAATGCTCGCGACGTGCCCGCCCCGAGCATCGTCAAGGCCTTCCAAGAGGTTTTCGGCCGGCTTCCGGCGGGATGGCCTCCCGAGGTTTGAGTCAGGCCGGCCGCTGATAGCCCAGCGCCAGCATCTCGCGGAACTGAGGATACATGGGCGGACGACGCAGCGAAAGCACATCCTCCACTCCGCCTTCGGCGAAGAGCTGGCGAGCCAGGGGGCTGAACTCGACCGCGTCCGAATGGCTGCGGAAGTAGAATCCGTCCCGCGCAAAGCGCACCTCGGACTGCATCACCACGACCCGCTCCTCGGAGGCACATTGCAGGCACAGGTAGAGGCGCTGGAGGATCTTGAAGCCGCACTCGCAGCAATGGCTGATGTAGCGCAGCAGCGATTCGGGGTGCACCTCGCCGGGTCGAAACTCGGGCTTGGGACGAAGCGGCAGTCCGTCTTCCAGCGGATCGAGCTCGTCCATCCGCTCGCTGAAGGAGAGACCTGACAGGGTCTTGCGCGGAGTCTCCTTGGGACGCGAAGCGGCTGCCGCCCAGGTGGCCGCGAACTGGCTGCTCTTGCCCCCCTTGATGCCGTCGATGGCCTCGACGGGGGCAGCCTTGATGAACATGCGGCCGGTGGCCGTCTGAGCTTGCCCGCTCTGGGCTGCCTGCTCGCTCTGGGCCTTCAGGTTGAGTCGCGGCTTGGAGCGCATGGAGGAGGTGCGCGCCGGCTGGTTCGCCCGAGCTCCGGGAGCCTCGGACTGAGGCGTCGCTGCCGGAGGAGTGGTGGTCGTCTTGCTCTCCACCGGCCGAGGGCGAGCCGGCTGCGCGGTGGCCTGGGGCGGGGTCTCTTTCTGGATCGGTGGAGCCGCCGGGCCAGGCGTCACAGCCGAGGCCAGGTGGGGAGTGCTGGCCGTGGAGCGCGGCGTGGGCGCCGGACGCGGGAACGCGGGAGAGGGGGGAGCCTGTGCCTCGGGTCTCAAGGCACGGGGGCGTGAGGTGGTGGGACGCTCCACCTCGGGCAGATCGCGCTCGAGGAGGCTCTCCATGAAGTTCGCCTCGGGGGCCGGCTCGTGCCAATCGAACATGGGCTCCGGCGCGGGCGTTTTGAACAGGCCCTGGAAGCCACCCTCGGTGGGACGCGGACGCATGACCATCTCGGGACGAGGGGTCGTTTCCTTGGAGACGCGAGGATAGCGCGAGATGGGCACTTTGGACTGGGCCTGGCCAGGTCGCTGGGGCTCTTTCCTGGGGGAAAGCAGGCCTGGAGTGGTGGGAGGGGCCTCGCCGTGAGCGCCTTTGGCCGTGCCGCGGGCTTTGGGGATGGCCTGAGTGCCGTCTTGGGCTTTGGAGGCGGGGGTTGCCGGGGTGTCGCCCTGGGCTTTGGAGGTGCCCTGAGCGGCGGGGACTGCCGGGGTCTGGGCGCCGCCCTGGGCTTTAGAGGTGCCCTGAGAGGCGGTTGCCGGGGTGCCCTGGGCGGCGGGGATGCCGTCCTGGGCTTTCGGGATGCCCTGAGGGGCGGGGGTTGCCTGGGTGGGCATATTGCGGCCAGCCGGAGTCAAGAGGATGCCCGATCCGGGGAAGGAGCTTCGTGCTGGGCCGGCGGGGGGGCCCTGAGCCTTCGCGGTGCCGCGACCTGAGGGGGCAGTCCCCTGAGCTTTCGAAGAGCCCTGGCCAGTGGGAGCGACTTGACCCACCCGGCCGCCCCGGCCTGCGGAGGCGCCCTGAGTGCTCGATGATCCACCAGCTACGAGGGGCTGACCCAGAGGGGCGCCGGCGCCGACGGTGGGGGTGCCCTGAGGGGTAGGAGTGCGGTTAACCTGAGCTGCTGGGGTTCCCTGAGTCGTTGTGCCTTTACCGATAGCGCCCTGAGCGCCAGGCGTGCCCTGAGCTGCTGCGGTGCCCTGACCTTTACCGACAGCGCCCTGAGCGCCGGGCGTGCCCTGGGCTGCAGGATTGCCCTCAGTTGCAGGATTACCCTGAACTGCTGGGTTAACCTGAGCTGCTGGGGTTCCGGTGGTGCTTTTACCGGCAGGCGTGCCCTGAGCTGCAGGTGTGCCCTGAGCGCCAGGTGTGCCCTGAGCGCCAGGCGTTCCCTGAGCGCCAGGCGTTCCCTGAGCTGCAGGCGTGCCCTGAGCTGCAGGCGTGCCCTGAGTTGCAGGTGTGCCCTGAGCGCCAGGCGTGCCCTGAGTTGCAGGTGTGCCCTGAGCTGCAGGTGTACCCTGAGTTGCAGGCGTGCCCTGAGGACCAGGCGTTCCCTGAATCGCAGTGCCCTGAGCTGCAGGTGTGCCCTGAGCGCCAGGGGTGCCCTGAGCTGCAAGGGTGCCCTGAGTTGCAGGCGTTCCCTGAGCCGCAGGTGTGCCCTGAGCTCCAGGCGTGCCCTGAGCTGCAAGGGTGCCCTGAGCTACAGGCGTTCCCTGAGCCGCAGGTGTGCCCTGAGCTCCAGGCGTGCCCTGAGCTCCAGGGGTGCCCTGAGCTGCAGGCGTTCCCTGAGCCGCAGGGGTGCCCTGAGCTACAGGCATGCCCTGAGCTGCAGGTGTGCCCTGAGCTGCAGGTGTGCCCTGAGCTCCAGGTGTGCCCTGAGCTGCAGGCGTGCCCTGAGCGCCAGGCGTGCCCTGAGCTCCAGGGGTGCCCTGAGCTCCAGGCGTGCCCTGAGCTCCAGGCGTGCCCTGAGCTGCAGGGGTGCCCTGAGCTCCAGGCGTGCCCTGAGCTGCAGGGGTGCCCTGAGCTCCAGGCGTGCCCTGAGCTGCAGGGGTGCCCTGAGCTGCAGGCATGCCCCGAGCGCCAGGCGTGCCCGCTGCAGGGGTGCCCTGAGCGCCAAGCGGTCCCTCAGCGCCCAGCGTGCCCGCCGGGGTGTTGGAGGTTGCCGATGCGCCCGACCCGGCGGCCATAGGCAGAGCATTTGTCTGTGAAGCCGGGCCCTGACCGGGGGTCACGGAACCAGGGGAAGGCAACAAGCTTGAGCCTGACGGCACACTCGATCCCGAAGCCGGTGCCAGAGGACCCGCACCAGGCATCGGCGGCGCCTCACTGACTGGAATGGTCGAAGAATTGAGGGGAGTCACCCGTGGAACGGCGGGCGCCGGCCCCGCGATAGAACTGGCCTGGTCCAGCCCGATCATAGCTCCCAACTCCCCACCAAGGGCCCCTCCGCTCTGGCCAGTCCCCTGCGGAGTTCCGGTGCCCAACTGACCACCCGGAGGACCGCCAGGCTGACTTAAAGGCGTTCCGCCACCAAGCTGACTACCCTGAGGAAGGCCACCGCCAGGCTCAATCGGAGGGGGTACTCCCGGCCCGCCGCCTGCGATGTTGATACTCGGGTTGCCCACGCTGCCCGACGTCTGCCCGCCGGGCAATTGTCCGCCAGGCTCTCCACCACCCATCTGTCCACCAGGCTGTCCCCCACCAGACAACTGACCTGGCTGCGCACCAGGCTCGCCACCTGTCTGACCGCCTGGCACCTGACCAACTGGCAACTGCCCGCCACCCACCTGTCCAGCGGGGATCTGACCGCCAGGCTGTCCATCATTCGTCTGACCGACCGGCGGCGGCGGTCCACCGGGCTGCCCGCCCGGCAACTGCGCACCAGGCTCGCCACCTATCTGACCGCCTGGCACCTGACCAACTGGCAACTGCCCGCCACCCACCTGTCCAGCGGGGAGCTGACCGCCAGGCTGTCCACCATTCGTCTGACCGACCGGCGGCGGCGGTCCACCGGGCTGCCCGCCCGGCAACTGCGCACCAGGCTCGCCACCTGTCTGACCGCCTGGCACCTGACCAACTGGCAACTGCCCGCCACCCACCTGTCCACCAAGCTGTCCGCCAGGCTGTCCACCATTCGTCTGACCGACCGGCGGCGGCGGCCCACCGGGCTGCCCGGCCGGCAACTGGACACCAGGCTCGCCGCCACCAGTCTGCGGCGGTCCACCAGGCTGCCCGCCCGGCAACTGCGCACCAGGCTGCCCGCCACCAGTCTGCGGAGGTCCACCAAGCTGCCCGCCCGGCAACTGCGCACCGGGCTGCCCGCCACCCACCTGTCCACCAGGCTGTCCGCCACCAGTCTGCGGAGGTCCACCAGGCTGCCCGCCCGGCAACTGCGCACCAGGCTGCCCGCCACCCACCTGTCCACCAGGCTGTCCGCCACCAGTCTGCCCGCCAGGCGGCGGTGGTCCACCAGGCTGCACGCCACCAACCGGTCCACCGCCAATCTGTCCACCGGGCTGTCCGCCACCCATCTGCCCGCCCGGAATCTGCCAGCCGGGCATCTGGCCTCCACCCGCCCAACCGCCCTGCCCACCCCATCCGGCAGCAGGTCCCCAGGCGATCCCTCTGAGTAGGCTCCGCCCGTGACCACCACCCACCTGGCGCTCGTAGCCCACCCAGTCGCTGTTGAGTTCACGATGGGCGGCCGGGTCGTCCCACTTCGCCCGCATGGCCTGAAATTGAACCGGGTCCTGAATCCGTTGATCCACCGCCGCCAGGCGCTGATGACCCTGCTCGATCAGTCCGCGAGCCGCCTCCACGTTGTTGCCGAAGACCCGGGCCGCCCGCTCGGGGTCGGCAAAGAGTCGCTCGGCATAGGCCGGATCGGAGGCAGCGCTCAGCATTTCAAACTGATTGATGGCTGTCCCGAGCCCTAAGAACCCGCCGCTCTGGACCAGGCCGCGACTGTTCAGCTCCTTGACCGTAACAAGAGTTTCGCGCTGCCGCTCCAGACTGCGGATATAGTCCGAGTCTTGAAGCAGTCCGCCCGGGCGCACCGCTCCGGTGGCGTCGCTCTGAGCGGTAGCTCCCTCCGTGCGCAGCAGGCGGTCAGTAGCCGGGAAGTGTTCGCTGCGCTCGTTCGGGTCCATGAAACGCAGGTCGTTGTAAAGCTCAGGCAGATTGTCGAAGGAGTGGCTGGTGCGCTCCCCGACCAGTGTCGCCATCTGACTGCCGGGGTTGGCTCCGGGGCGCCCTTCGAGGTAGCGCCCGAGCCGCGCCGGGTCGGCGTGCTCGCGCAGATACTGGTCCAGGGCGGCCGGGTCCTGGCTGAGACTCTGCAGGTCGGCTCCGGTGGGCACAGGCTGCACTCCTACCTGTCCAAGCACCTGGCTGAGGTGGTGACGCCGGACCGCATCGTGCTGTTGCAGCGAGCGAGCATCCTGGCGCGCCTGACGGCGGCTTTGCTCGAGAATGCGACTGGCCTCGGGAGCTCCCTCGGGCAGAGCCCGTTGCAGGGCCTGAGGATCCGTGCGGTATTGCTCGATCTGCTCGGGAGTCAGGTTGGTGAGGCCCAACTCGGTCAGTCGATTGCTGAGAGCCCGCCGCTCCAGCCCCTCGGGCCCTTCGGCCAGAGCCGCGCGCAACTGACCGAAGTCAGGACGTGGGCTGCTGGTCAGACGGTCGGTCCCGTCGGTCCTCGAGGTCTCGCTCAATTCGCGGCGGAAGTTGACGCCGTAGCGCTCCTGGCTGGCCATATACAGGGCGTGGCCCTCTTCGTTCTGGAAGGCTTCCACGCGCGCTTCCGGGGCCAGGCTAAGGAAGCGCGGCCCGAACTGTATCCGGCCCTCACTCACCTCGGCCAGGACGTTGCTGTTGTTGCTGATCACGATAGGCATGCCCTGCATGGTCAGGATCTGACCATCGGGAGCCGGCTGGCCCGCCCGGGCGGCCGCCTGCCAGACGCTGTGAGCCAGGTCGTAATTGGGAGGATCCTGGAAGGTGGTGCGCGAGGCTGCGTTGAGCAGACGCGACTGCTGCTCGGGAGTCTCCAGTCTGTTGACACTGGCCAACAAGCGCTCCTGCTCTGCTTGCGGCAGGCTCTGGAAGGTTCGGGAGAGTGCTTCCTGATCCGCGGGTCGAACGGTTTCCCAGAGCGGCGCGGGGAAGCCCTGAGGGGCAGCCATCGGAGCCGGAGCTGGTGCTGAGGCCGTGCTCTGAGTCGTCTGGGTGGCTCCGCCAGCAAAAGCCCAGGCCAGTGAGCCGGCCGCGCTGCCCACGGACCGTCCCACTCCCCCCAGAAGGGACGAGAGCTGGGCCCTCTCCACCGTACCCGCTTTCTGCAACTGCTCAGTCGGAACCTGAGCCACGGCCTTACCCTGGGCATCCGTGACCATCGTATAGCCGGCCGCCACAGCGGCGGCCCCGGCTGCCACTCCTCCCATTCCAGGCACTAGGACTGCCGAGGCAGCGGGCGCGATGGCGCTCGCCGCCCAGACACTGGCCTGAGCCTCCCCCTGCCGAACCTCCGACGAAGAGCTTCCAGTCAGCCAGTTCCAACCGTTCTGCAGCAGACCGGCTACTCCCGACTGACCGGCCCTCTCCTCGGCCTGACGGTCCTCGTCACGACGACCGACCGAGCCGGACAGGGCCCGATCCTGCTTGCGAATGCTCTCCGCCTCGCGCTGCCCGGCACCTCCGTGCGGAGCGCGCACCGAGCTATCCGGAGCACCCAGGATTCCCCCTTCGGAATCCTCTCCTTCAAGACCACGATTCTGGTCGCTGGTCTTGCGCTCGGACGGTCCCGACATCGCGGGAGCCGCCTGCGCCACCTGAGCCGCCTGAATTCCAGGAGCCTGCTGCGTCAGCCGGGCCGGATCACCCGCTGGCGCCGACTCCCGAGCGGCCACCTGCTGGCGCTGCATCTCCACGGCCGCCGCCTGGGTGCCAGGCTGCAGAACCGGCGCCGTTCGTTGCTGCGGTGGGGGCGGAGCTGGCTCGCCGGGGGCCTCAACCCGCTCGGTCTCGGGTGGAGCGACCTGGACCTGCGGAATGACCGGTGCGGGCTTTGCTTCAGCCGGACGTGACGCCTGCTGTCCTGCCGGGACAGGCTGAGCCGTCTCGAAGTGGGGGCCGAGCTCTGTCTCAGACCGCGGAAAAACCCTGACCGTCTCGACGGGCGGGGCAGGTGCCGGCTCCAGACGGCCCGGTGCCTCGATTCGAGGAGCAGCGGGTGTCGGGGTGGCCGGCGTCTCGGCACGCGGCGCGGGAGCAGGCTGAGTGGCCGGCGTCTCGGCACGCGGAGCGGGAGCAGGCTGAGTGGCCGGCGTCTCGGCACGCGGCGCGGGAGCAGGCTGAGTGGGGGGAGGTTCCAGGCGGAAAACGTGGGGCGCTGGCTGTGCCGACTCGACTCGGGGGACGACCGCAGGCGGCGTTTCCGCCGGAGCAGACTCCAGTCGTGGAGGAACCGTCTCTGGGCGAAGGATAGAGGGCTCCAGATATGTCGGAGGAGCGGCTTGAACGCGCGGAGGCAAGACCTCAGGGCGCGGGGGGGGCTGAGGCCGACCCTCTTGGCGTGGGGTATCCTGGCGCGCGACCGACTCTTTTCGGGGCTCACCCTCATCCAGACGCCCCGCCGCGCCAGTCAGAGACTTCTGAATGGAGCGAATCGGGTCAGAACTGCCCTCACCTCCGCCAGCCGAGACACCAACAGCCCTGGTGCCTCGCCCCCCCGACTGAGGGGCTTCCGATTCTCGGGAGGATTCCTTCTTCTCGGTGCGAGAGGACCGATCGGTTGTGGGCGCGCTCTCCACCGGCCGGAGCTGAGCACCGGCCAGCTCTGCCTTTACGGGGGCCGCGGCCGGAGTCGAATCCACAGGACGCATTCCCTGGTCGACTCTTAGCTCGGAGGGCCGACCAGGCTGAGCCTGAGTCGGTTCTGTCCGGCCCGGTGCGCCCTGGGGTCCCGGGGTCTGCCTGGGCACCTCATCAGTCATCGGCACTGCCGGCAGACTCGCCTCCGAGTGAACCGGAACAGCTGGAGCAGGGGTCGAGGGCTGCGCCGGTGCGGGCTTGCCGGTCGCCTGGACTGGAGACCCGGTGGGTAGAGTCGCCGCCTCGCCTGGCTTGCCGGGCTTGCCGGCATCGGTGCGGGGGGCCGGCTCGGGCGTGGGCTTGCCGGCATCGATGCGCGGGGCGGGCTCGGGCGTGGGGGCGGGCTTGCCGGCATCGGTGCGCGGGGCCGGCTCGGGCGTGGGCTTGCCGGCATCGGTGCGCGGGGCGGGCTCGGGCATGGGCTTGCCGGCATCGGTGCGCGGGGCCGGCTCGGGCGTGGGGGCGGGCTTGCCGGCATCGGTGCGCGGGGCCGGCTCGGGCGTGGGGGCAGGCTTGCCGGCATCGGTGCGCGGGGCCGGCCCGGGCGTGGGGGCAGGCTTGCCAGCATCGGTGCGCGGGGCCGGCTCGGGCGTGGGGGCGGGCTTGCCAGCATCGGTACGCGGGGAGGACTTGCCGGCTTCAGAGCGCGGAGATTGCGTCGGCTTGCCAGAATCACCAGCTAGCTGACTTCCGTCGCGCGACTCCGCCCGGGGAGCGAGCTTTTCAGCCCGAGGAGCGGGAGACTCGTCGGCCGGGCGGTCGAAGCTCTGATTCTGGCTTGAATCACGGCCCTGACCCTTGGACCCCTCAACCCTTTGAGGAACACCCGCCCGGGCGCGTTTGGCCCCCTCGGACTCCTCGTGCTCGGCGGGTGGCTCGCTGCTGACCAGCTCGCGGTTGTCCTTTGGCCTGGCGGACTCAGGCAGAGTGCTGGGGTGGGCGGTGAATCCGCGCTCCAGGAACTTCTCGGGGGGAGTCTGGGGCTGCGGGAGGTGAACACGCTGACCGTCCTTGGTGCGCTGACCTCCGGGTAACTCCAACTGAGCGCCCTCGCTAGCTGGAGGCCTGGGCTCCGTTTTTTTCTGATCGGTTGGCTCGGGCAAGACCCGTTTGGCGACCGTGTCCAGGCTCTGGTCGCGCTGGACGGCGGGTTGCTGGGCCTGTTCCTTGGGAGGCGGTTGCTCGAACTCCTTGGACAGGTTCTGTCCAGCCTGGCTCAGCTTCCGGAGAAACTGGAGATTCTCCGCACTGAAAGAGTCTTGCTCGAATCCCCCCAGCTCGGCCATGAGCTCGCTGGCCTCCCGGTGAAGGGCCTCAGCATCTGCACGGGAGCCCGATGAGACCACCGCATTCCAACGATCAGCCAGCTGCTGGCTTCGTTCGATCATCTCGTTGCGGCGGGAGATGGTCTCCGTCTGCTTACGGGTCTGAGCTTCTCGCTCCTGATGAAGCTCGGCATTCTTTTGCGCCTCGCGCATTGTATCCGAAAGGCTGGTCTCGTTCCTGGGCTCCGGGAAGAGAGGCTTGGGAGTCAGGACCGTCTCACGCGGGATATCGCGCAGGATACTCTCATAACCGGTCTTCAACTTGTCGGAGGTCACCAGTTTCGAGATATCCGGACCCTTCGAGCCATCCAACAGGGATCCGGTCCCTGGCTTGCCCGGCAGGTTCGTCAGATTGAGGTTGCTTGTAGAGTTGGCGATTATCTGGCCAAGAGAGGACATGCCGAGCATTAAGAAAGCCAACCTTGCAGACCTCCAATGGCGATAGCTGGGTAGATTATCCCTCCCTTCCGCCTCTCAGTCTAGCAGAGCCTGACAGGCGGAGACGGGCGAGAATCGCCAGCGCCTGGCCGAGACCGAGGAATCCACAGGCCGAGCAGCCGTTCCAGCACCCGGGTCAGTCGACCCGACGTTCATCAACTGTTCATCTGGTAGGCGCGAATTCAACGCTCCCGCGACGCCCCGGATCCCCGTAGAGAGACGCCGGCGCCGTCTCATGAGGCAGACAGATTCGGAGGTTACCGTGAACGCGAACTTCTTCAACGAACCACCACAGAGTCCGGAGGATGAGACGAAGGCTCTGCAGCTCTACTTTCGCCAGTTGCTCGAATGCGAGGAGATGGAACAGGCCGCTGAGGTACTCCTTCAGCTGGCAGAGATCTCCGATACCCAGGTCCGGGCCGGAATGCACGAGGTGACGAGGCTCGGGCAGCTGGAGCAGATCATGGAGAAATTGGGACAGGGAGACAGCTGGATGCGGCTGGCTCGGGTCTCCGTGCTCCAAGGGCTGCGCAACCTGGCCCGTCCCAGCACAGCAAGCCCCGCAGCCGTCTGGGCCGAGCAGCCTCGGGCTGAGCTGTTCGGTGCCCTGCGCCTGAGCTACCAGTGCCGAACCTTAACCCCGGAACGCTGGCCCAGCGCCAAAGCGATGCGGCTCTTCGCTTACCTGGTCGGACGCCAGGGAGCACCCGTCAGCTGCGCGGCCGCCATCGAGATGCTCTGGCCCGAGTTGACGCCCGGTCGAGGCAGATCGTCACTACGCAACTGTATCTATCAGATCCGCTACGCGCTCCGTGATCTGCTGGGCCTACCGGGAGAAGGTCTGCTACGCTGTCGCGTGCAGGATGCCCTCAGCCTGGATTCGCGTTTTGAAACCGACGTGGACTCCTTCGAGCGGGCCGCCGAGCAAGCCCGCAAGCTCCAATACCATCAGCCACTGGAAGCTTTGCATCTGGCCAGTTCGGCAGACAGCCTCTATCGGGCCCCGTTCCTCGAGGGATTGGAGGATGCCTGGATCCAGCCGCTTCGAGCACGCCTGGCGGCTGCCCGGGGCAATCTACTGCACGTGCTGACCAACTGTCAGCTGACCCTGGGCCATCCCCAGTTGGCTGAGCAGACTGCGCGACGCGCTCTGCAGCATGACGACCTTTGCGAGCAGGCCTGGGCCGATCTGCTGGCCGCTCAGATCGGCCAGGGTCGAGAGTCGGAGGCCCGACGCCTTTATCGCGATGCGGTGGCCCATTTCCAGAGCGAGCTGGGATTCCGGCCCACCGTCCTGGGCGAGGCATACGACCGGCTCCTGGCCCCACCCGCCTTCCGCAAAGTTAGTTAAATCAATCAAAAGGAGCCCTACAAATGAATATCGCAACCTGCACGAACAGCAATCGCATCCACATCCCCCTGCCGTCCGCGAGCCAGATTCCCCAGGATGCCTCCACCGAAACGGTCGACCGCGTCGAGCGAGGAATCGTTTTCGAGGCCGCCAGTCGCACGATCGGAGTGGTCAGCGGCCTTGCCCTGACCTTCAACCGGATGATCGTGGGCGGATGCGCCGGGGCCGGCCAGGGTATCGTCAAGGCTACCGGTCTCAAGGACGACCAGGCGGACCTCGCTTTCAAGGTCGCCATGACAGCGAACCTGGCGGCTACCGGAGCCCTGGCTGGGGGCTGCGGCTATGGGGCTCTGGCCCTCAGCCCTGTCCAAGGTGCCGCTGCGGGCGCGGTCACCAATGCCCTGATCGGGGCCCAGGACTGGAAATCGGCTGCTCCGACTTTCCAGCAGCAGATCCGCGCAAGCGCCGACGAGTGGGTGGGGGCCAGCCTGGCCAAACTGCCCGAGCCGATCTCCCAGGGCCAGGGCATTGCTGCGAATGTGGCTCGGGGACTGGTGGGTGAGGTCGTGGGGCTGTCGGCCGGCGTGTTCGCAAGCAGTGCGGCTGCCCCCCAGAGCTTTCAGGCCGGATATGATTGGGGTACTCGCAATGTCGAGCGCCTGGCTAACTGGATGGCTCCGGCTTGCGACCAGCACACGGCATAACGCACCCAAGTGGAGGCACGAGGAGAGCCAGCAGGCTCTCCTTCTTCCTTTCTGGGGCAGCAATCGAGCTCGAGTCGCGCCAATCAAAACAGTGGGATCACGTGACCGAGTCACAACCTGTTGAAGAAGAACTGCCAATCCGCTCCATCCGCCCTTACCGGTCTGGCAGCGTTACCGGGCCGAGCAGGCGGTATACCGCCCGGTGGGAACGGTAACGCCGGGAGACCGGTATCAGTCCACCCCCTCCGCCCTTACCGGTCTGGCAGCGTTACCGGGCTGAGCAGGCGGTATACCGCCCGGTGGGAACGGTAACGCCGGGAGACCGGTATCAATCCGCTCCATCCGCCCTGGCTGACCGCTCGCCCGAACGCGCCCGAAGGCCGAGCGGTCCGTCCCGGTTTACAGCTCGGGGTCCTCCAAGACGTCTCGATGACAACCACAAGTCTCTGGCAAGGCATGATCGCCCAACCCGAGCAACCAAGGAGGATTTCTTATCATGACCATCACCAGCCCCGCCCTTCCCAGGATGGCATCCCGGGCTCTAGCTCCAAGCGAGCCTCCCCCGGCTCCCGAGCCCACTCCCCCGCCCGCGCCCCCACCGCCCGAGCCGAAGAGCCACTTTCGCGACAGCGCCCGCAGTGGCCGTCGTGACCTTCTCTTCGCAGTCGCACTGGCGGCCGGGACGCCCGGAGTGCTTCCGCCCACGGCCGGCAAGCTGGTGGGAGGAATCGTGGGCGGACTGGGTCTCATCTCGGGCTATGGCGAGTTGCGCGAAGGAATGCGCCGTTCCGACGTGCACCAGGTGCTCGACGGCGCGCTCCACATGGGGATCTCGATCTCCCTGCTTGCGGTGGCGGCCGTCTCCAGCCCTCTGGTAGGGGCCTTCCTCAGCACCGGGGGTTACACGCTGCTGGGCACTAAGATTCTCTACGACCATCCCAAGGACGCTCTGGACGTGGTCGCCCTGCAGCCGCTGGGGCTGGTCCGGGATGCAGGCCGCAGCGTGTGGCTCGATCTCCGGCCGGAGCCCAAGCTCGAGACACCCGAGAAGCCCGAGACACCCGAGAAGCCCGAGAAGCCCCAGAAGCCCGAGAAGCCCCAGAAGCTCGAGAAACCCGAGCACACCGAGCAGCCCGGGACATCCGAGAAGCCCGCGCCGCCCACAACGTCGGCCAGGCAGGAGAAACAGCCATGAACATGACCATCACCAGCCACCCCTCCCCGGCCTTTGGCGGGGCAAGCACCATATCCCGGTCTGCCCGGCTGGCCGAGGGAGCCGCGGGGGCCATCGTCGGCGGCCTGGTGGATGGCGTCGGGATCGGCGGAGCCACGCTGATTCGCACCCCCCAGCTGGTGGCCAAGGCTTACAGCGACCTGTGGACCTCGGAAAAGACCCTGGCCTATAAAACGACGACCTCCCTCATCATCCCGGCCGTGGCCCTGCTGGCCACGCCCCTGGCGACGGCCGTGGGATTGGCCGTGGGTGCCTACCAGGGAGCCCGGGAGGGCTATGCCAACGGCCTGCCGGTGGCCGCCCAGCGCTCGGTGGACATGGTTGTCTCCTATGACCAGTTCCTTCAGGACACTTTGAAAGGCTGATTGAGCATGTGGGAGCCGATCGACCAGGAAGCGGTCGAGCTGGCCCGCCAGGAAATCAAAGTGCGCATCTCTCAGGGCGCCATCCGCGACCTGCCCCCCCAGAGCTCGGCTGATCTCACGAAAACCGACGACGGCATCTACTCTGGCTATCTGATCGGGACCTCGGAAGGGCACCAGAAACTGGTGCGCATCCCGGGCGCCTGACCCAATCCGTAGAAACGAATTTAAGGAGGAAACCAATGAACGTTACCCAAACCCATCGGGAGCTGGGCGCGCATCGTCCCGGCGAGCTTCTGGTGCGACTCAACGAGGGAGCCAGCCTGGCAACAGATGTGGCCGGCGACCTCGAGGCTCAGATCGTCGATCGATTCGAGCTCCCCAACCCCGGCTCCAGCCTGGACGGGAGAGCCACGGTGCTGCACCTGAAGCTGCCCGAGTCCACCAGCACCGAGCAGGCCATGGACAAGCTGGCGAACGATCCTCGGGTCCGCTACGCGGTCCCCAACCACATCTTCGAGCTCGACGTCCAGGAGCGCAGGCCCGACGACCTCTCCCACGAGTTGTGGGGCATGCAGGCCATCCACGCTCCCGAGGCCTGGGCCGTCACCACCGGATCGAACAGCGGGCCGGTCATCGCGGTGCTGGACACCGGCGTGGATGTCACCCACCCCGATCTGATGTCCAACCTGTGGACCAATACGGGCGAGATTCCCGGCAATGGGATCGACGATGACGGCAACGGCGTCGTCGATGACATCCACGGCTACAATCCCAACGACAACTCCGGCAATGTCCAGGACGGGCACCGCCACGGCACGCACACCGCCGGCACCATCGGGGCCGTGGGCAACAACGGACAGGGCGTGGTGGGAGTCAACTGGCAGGCCCGCATCATGGCCATCAAGATCTTCGACGATAACGGCCGGACCAGCGCCGCCAGCATTATCAAGGGACTCGAGTATGCCAACAAGATGGGGGCCCGCATCACCTCCAACTCATGGGGCGGGACCCAGTACAACGAGGCGATCAAGGACGCCTTTGCGGGCTCTACGGCTCTGCACATCGCGGCTGCCGGGAACAGTCGCACCAACACCGACCTGAAGGGTCACTACCCCAGCACCTACGACCTTCCCAACATGGTGAGCGTGGCGGCCACCACACGCAACGACTCGCGGGCCAGTTTCTCCAACTACGGGGCCGTCACGGTGGACCTGGCCGCTCCCGGGCAGGACATCGTGTCCACCGTCCCGGGGGGCGGAACCGAGTCTCTCAACGGCACCTCCATGGCCTGCCCCCACGTCAGCGGCGTGGCCGGGTTGATCGCCACCCTCTACCCCCAGGCCAGCAACGAGGAGATCAAGAAGCGCCTGCTTTCGGGCGTGGACCAGGTCGAGTCCTTGCAGGGCGTGGTGGCCACCGGCGGACGTTTGAACGCGGCCCGCAGCCTGGAGGACGATAAGACCCCCCCGGGTACTCCCGGCCAGTTCCAGGTCCAGTCCAGCGACTCGCGCAGCCTGACCCTGACCTGGATCGCCCCGGGGGACGACCAGAGCCAGGGCACGGCCTCCCGTTACGACCTGCGCGTCAGCGACCGGCCCATGACCGATGAGGAGAGCTTCCAGAAAGCCCGGGCCGTGCCCGTGTCCGGTCCGCGCTCGGGAGGCAGCCGCGAGAATCTCGTCCTGCCCGTGCGTCCCTCGGAGTTGGCCCAGGAGGTCTATGTGGCCCTCAAGGCCAGCGACAACGTGGGGAATATCTCGCCGATGGTCAGCGCCCGGGGCCAGGTGATAGCCTCGCAGAAAGCCTTCCAGGACGAGGGACCTTCCTCGTGGACCATTCAGGGCGACTGGGCCCAGGTCGAGGGGGACGTCTGGACCGATAGCCCGGGCGGGGACCTGGTACCCGGCAAGAACAGCGTTCTCTCCAGCCAGCCCTTCTCGCTCAAAGGCCTGAAGAACGCCACGCTGGTCTTTGACGCCAAACACGACCTGGACGACAGCGGTGGCGACGTGGTCTGGGTCCAGGTCAGCAAGGACGGCGGCCGCAACTGGTCTCCGGTCGGCTCGCTCACCGGCCGGTCGGACTGGCAACCGCACGGGATGGACCTGTCTGCCTACGACGGCAAGAACATCCAGTTCCAATTCACGCTGATTTCCGGCGGCTTTGGCCGGCGCGATGGGATCTACCTGAAGGGCCTCAAAGTTCTGGGCGAGCCGCGCTAAATTATTGCGCTCGCACTTTGGTCTTGCACATTGGCACAATCTAACGAACGCGCCGGAACTGCGTTCCAGCGCGTTGTAAAGTGCAAGACCAAAGGCCTTGCACTTTACAAGTCCGGCCGCAACCCCCCCATGTGGTGTCGGAGGGGCTACGCCCTCGGGGGCCCCTACCCCCGCCTCCGCCACCACAAGATATTCTAGGCGGCAGGGCTTCCAGCACAACTGTTGGGCGTCGCGCAGCCGGAAAACCGTGTCAACGGGGTTTCCGGCTGCGCTCCCAGGCTCTCTTGCCTGAAAAAGGTGCATATCAGAATGAAAGGGACGCGCCTGGGCGCCCGGCTTGCGAGGTGCTGCGGCTGCCCCACAAGAAGCGGCGCATGACCTCGCGACAGGAGCGCGCACCTCGCCCTGAGCGGCGTAGACTCTCCTCCAGGGCGCGCAGCGTTGGAAAAACTGCTGATCGCTTGCGACTTCCCTCTCAAGGGAACCTCTCTCAAGAGTCAGAATTTAACATCTGTTACCAAACGGATACCCCGGTTGTATCCATCTTGTCACCGGCACCCCTTAGAGTGATAACAGGCACAACAAGGGTCGGAGGATTTCCAGCTTGTCGTCGATTCGTGAAGTCCAGGCATCGCAGAGCAACGCCGTACGAAGCCCCTTTGCCCTCTCTCAGGTCACCACCGGGAACCCTGTGCAGTCGTCGCCCCCCGCAATCCGAGGGGATGTCGGGGCGGCGGTACATCCACTGGACGTGGCCGTGCAGCCGACGCCGGTTCATCAGCTTTGGGCTGCGGTTCCTCCGGGCGGCGTGGGCTCAGCGGGCGGATGGGGTATCGAGGCCCCTGAGCCACGCCCGTTCTTCGAGGGCTTTCTCGAAGGCCAGGTCCCGGGCGACGGCGGTCTTCAGACGATGGCCTATCCGTCCGACAGTGACGCCGACGGCGGCCGGCCTGGCATCGAGGCTCCCGAGCCCATCATTGTGACCATGGCCTACCCCTCCGACAGTGACGCAGACGGTGGCAGGCCCATCGGCATCGAGGCCCCCGAGCCCGGCCCCCGTCCTGGCATCGAAGCTCCCGAGCCCCGTCCGCGGCCCTGGCCCATCGGCATCGAGGCCCCCG
>JAANMX010002599.1_pt1 | contig 17498 bp, 14 predicted proteins | sample 7279681 | NCBI WGS metagenome assembly JAANMX01 (sample SAMN14094542, study PRJNA606508) | bioreactor metagenome | isolation source: A lab-scale SPAN reactor treating ammonium-rich wastewater day 351 | place: Ireland: Galway | collected 2018-01-01
AGAGGCAGCATCTTACAATTATGACAAAAGCAAGTATGTCATAATTGACGCTGGCGTCAGACGTGATGCAAAATCTGGCCGCCTAATCGAAGAAAAGTCGGACAGAAAGTAATATATGCGAAATATTGCGATTGTCTGGGATTTTGACAAAACGCTAACTCCCGAAGACTCCACCTCAAAAGTAATTGACATTATTCTTGGTGAGGGCGAGCATTCTGACTTCTGGAATTTTATTAAAAAAATTACGGGCAAGAAAGACAATCCAGAATGGGAGCAGCTGCTTGGCTCCGATGCAGCCGCTTGGATGTATTCTTTATCTAGAATGGCCGCAACAAGACGCATACCCCTGAATGCGGAGTTTTTTCGTAAATTTGTTCTCGATGAAATCAAGTTATTTCCGAATGTTGTAAAATTTCTAAGCGAATTAAAAAGTCTATCTAAACGTAAAGACTTTAAGGACCTTAATCTGGAAGTTCACCATTTTATCATAACTGCAGGCCTAAAAGATCTTGTAGAACAAGTTTTTCCTAAAGGTCTTATTTCTCATACCTTTGGCTGCAGATATACGGTCATTGCTTGGAAAGGATATGAAAATGAACCCGAGAGTATTCCCGTCTTCTGCATGGATGAAACTATGAAAACTCGTGCACTTTTTGAAATTTCAAAAGGATCATTTTTAGACCCCAAAAAACCGGTAAATAAGCGGGTCGAAGAACATGAACGCTTTGCTATTTTTAAAGACATTATTTACATAGGAGACGGTCCTACAGACATCCCCTCCTTATCTTTGACAAGATACAATGGCGGTATGGGTGTTGTAGTTTATGATGAAAAATCAAGCGAAAAGACAATTCAGGAAAAATTAAAAGGGATGAGGCTAGACAAGAGAGCAGACCTAATTACGCCTGCAGATTATTCTCTAAAGGGCGAACTCTTCCAGTTTCTAAAGACAAGGTGCATTCAAATTAAGCAAAGATACGAGGCTGAGGAGTCAGTTAACTAGAGCCTAAGCCACGTCATCATATCCGGGCGGCGACGGACCGATCCCGCCGGGGTGGAACACGATCTCTCCGCGCCCCGCCGAAAAAACGGCTCCGGTGCCCTGAACGTCCTGAACCTGCAGCGGATGACCCTCCTTACGCGCATATTTCGCCAGAAGCCCGGTCAGCTCGTCGGCCTTGTCGGCCTTGTCGGCCTCCCCGAACATCACGGCATCGTTGATCTGCGCCAGAAGGTCGTTGAGCGCGTCGGCTTTCCCGCGAAGGGGAAGATGGGGAAACAGCGTCTCGAACGCCTCGGTCTTTTTGCTCCCGCTATCCATGCCGATCAGGCAGTAAACAAGATCGTGGGCCATCGGCTTGGCTTCCGGCGCCTCGCTGGCCAGCCTGCGCACGGCATCCAGAGTCGCCTGATCCGTGGCCGCCCGCGCACCGTCAGGCATACGCTCGGAAGATAGCACATCGTTCACCTCTCCAAGAACCTCGACAAGCTCTTTCAAGCTCATCGCCTGCGTGTCGATCGGCTCGCCCTCAAGAAGCTGCTGCGCGGCCAGAAGATTTTTTCCGTAGAGACTCATAGTCTTGTAAAACCTTGCTTTTCCCGCAGGAAAATACAGGAATCAGGCTTACTGCGCAATAAAATTAGGATTATGGAATAAACCATAGCCCACACAGGGCGAGCAGAAAAAACCATTTAATAACAATAAGGTAGAAGAGAATCAAAGAATTTGACCGGACGGACGGATCAGGTTAAAATTATGGGAATTAAAGGCGGGAACAAGCAAAAAATGAGTTCTAATTCCGTAAAAGGCTGGGTTGCGGGCGTGGGTCTATCGGCCCTCGCGGGTCTGTACGGCTACACGCAACTCTTCGAGTCTCCCGAAGAGCCCAAGGAGCGCGAACACGCCGCGCACACGATCCACCTCAAGGGCGGCGCGGGCGCTAACCCGTTTGCCGTAACGGATGAGCCACCCCCCGAAGCCGAAGAACCCCCAAGCCCTGTCGCCAGCGCATGGTCGGGCGCGGCCTCCGAGCCGCAAAAGAAAACCGATCTCAGCGAGGACCAACAACGCGCCGCGATCAGCTTCTTCGAGAAATTCAAATCCGAGCAGACAGATTACGCGCGTAAATTCGATTATCTCGACTACGCCTTCGGCGAACTGGGCCGCAACCTCGATAACGCGCATATTCTGGGCCTCGACAAGCGCGAACTCGCCAGCCTCATCCGCAATACATCTTTAAGGACCGTTCAGGAGCTCCAATACCAGCCCCCCGCCGACACCGCCTTTGGCCGCCTGATGCAGGCGAACAACATGCGCATCGCCCACCAGCTTTCGGGCATCGCTGACGACGGAAATCTGGACGGTCTCTACGCCGAGCAGGTCACGGGCATGACCTACGACAGCATCAACCAGAACAAAATCGCCCTCGCCCTCCCGGCGGCCAAGGAGGTCTATGCATCGCTGCACGCCCTGACCCCGGATCAGGTCACGAACCTGAGCGACGACCAAGTCCAGCATTACCGCACCATGACCAATCTGGTGGACTATGTCCTCAACTCGCACGAACTGACTTATAGCGTGTTCCAGCGCAAGGAAGATCGTTACGCCGTTCTCGGCGTGGACAGGGAAGGCTGGTATCAAAGACACCTCGATCTGCACGATATGCTGGCTGCGGAGATGAAGGCCCGGATCGACCGAAACCAGCCCGCCCCGGAAACGCCCAGCCCGTGGGGCGCTCCCGGCCGTTAGGATCTAGGCCGCAAACGAACTCATAAACGATTTCCAGCCGCCCGCCAGCGACTTTTGCGCGGCATTAGCCACCAGAGTCCGCTCGATCTTGAGCATATCCTCGGAAATAAGGTTTGAGGGGTTGGCAGGGTCGGTCAGACTCGCATTTTTGAAATCCGTCGCCAGATAAACGAGAATCGACTTGATATGGCTCTCGATATCCTGCGTTTCACTGATATTCTTATGGCTCTTGAGGGCTTCGATAACGGCAAGCTCCAGAACGAACGAAGGGAAAAAAAGACTCTTGGCGTTTCGCCACAATTTCATAATCCTGATTTCGCTGAGCCGGCCCGACAAAGCCACGATCTGCGTGTGCGTATTGAGATTGGTGACCACCCATTCGCCGGTCTTGCGGTTGAAAACCCGGTGATCTTCGCTTTTCGAATTCGCCCTGCGGGCGGGGATAAGGTCGATCAGAATATTCCCGGTGGGCACTTGAATGGCGATATGGTTGGCCCGCACGTTCGGATATCCGTGCTTGCGCAAATGCTCGAAAAGCCCCTTATAGATGGTTACGGGCGCATGGTTATAGTCGTGGGCCAGCGAGATCAAGAGATCGGCGTCCGTTCCGCCGGGAACATTGGTTCCCTTCGCGAACGAACCCGTCACCCGCGAATGTTCGATCGCGTCCCCGCCCCAGGCTTTGACCACGGGCAAAACCTCCACCAAGGCCTGCTTGACAGAGCGGAAGCCGTCTTCCTCTGTACGTCTTTGCGTAAAAACTTTCATGGACCTACCGACGGGAAACCGCCGGAATCAAGAATACTCACGAATCGAGTATACAACGCTAATAGGGAATCGGAAAGTCCCGCCTGACTTCGTCAATATCCCTAAGCACTTCCGGGCTTAGCGTAAGATCGACGGAGTCGATATTGGCCTTGAGCTGCTGCATCGTCGTCGCGCCGATGATGTTGGCGGTCACGAAGGGCCGCGAATTAACGAAAGCCAGCGCCATCTGGCACACATCAAGCTTATGTTTTTTGGCCACGGCCATATAGGCCCGCACCGCGTCGTTGGCCTGAAGCGTATCCCGCGCCGACCTGTTCGAAAGCAACGTCCAGCGCGATCCCTTCGGCCGCTTGCCGTTCAGATACTTGCCACTCAGCATCCCCGTAGCCAGCGGCGACCACGCCAGAAGCCCGACATTCTCGGCCATCGCGATTTCGTGCATGTCCGGCTCAAACAGACGGTAAAGCAGGCTGTATTCGTTCTGGATGGAGGCCATACGCGGCAAACCCCGCTCCTCGGACAGTCGCAGCCAGTTCATAGTGCCCCAGGCCGTCTCGTTGGATAGCCCGGCATGCCGGATCTTGCCCTCTTTGACGAGTTCGCCGAGAGTTTCCAGAACCTCAAGAAAATTCTCCCTGACTTCTTCCGGCTTGAACTTCGGATTATAGCTCCAGAGCTGGTTGAAGGCGTATGAACCCCGGTTCGTCCAATGAAGCTGGTAAAGGTCGATATAATCGGTCTGAAGGCGCTTAAGGCTGCCCTCCAGGGCTTCCTTGATATTCTTGCGGTCGATAACCGCTTGGCCGCCCCGCACCCACGGCAGCCCCGGCCCGGCGACCTTGGTGGCAAGGATGACCTTGCTGCGGTTCCCGGTCTTTTTAAACCACGTGCCGATAATCGCCTCGGTCTTGCCATAGGTCTCGGCATTGGGTGGCACGGCGTACATTTCGGCGGTATCGAAGAAATTCACCCCACGCGACAGCGCATAATCCATCTGCGCATGGCCCTCGGCCTCGGTATTCTGCCGTCCCCATGTCATAGTCCCAAGACAGATCAGGCTGACGTTCAGGCCTGTTCGGCCGAGAGGTCTGAAAAGCATAAGCTGTTCCTTAGAAAATCTTCTTCCTGAAGCGGTTGAGATCGAATTCAATACTCTGCAGGCTATCGGGAATCGGCACGGGAAGGGTCAGATCGGGCGGGTTGGCCACCAGATAGGGAATCGAAACGTTAAACCGCTCGACCTCGATCGGGTCAATGTTCAGCTTGCCGATCTTGACCTCTGCAAGGTAGCTTGCCTTGGTCTGCTCGTCGACGGCAAAGGTGCATTGGAAAGAGTCGAGCCTGTAGGACCCGAAAGCGTCAATATGGGTAAACCAAATCCGGACGCTACCGCCTCGTGTAATCACAACTTCGCTCAGGAGCAACGTCTGCGGGTAAGGAATATTAAGCTCAAGGTAGGTTTTGCATATACCGTAGCTAAGCCCGCCTTGAAAAGGTGCAAAAAGATAATAAAGAAGCCATCCGAAAAGTCCGAGAAAGCCAAGAATAAAGCCTTGTTTCAGGCGCCGCTTCTTTTCTTTTGCCCTCTTCTCTTTAAGTTTATCAGCAAGCGTATAGGAAGTCGGCGGGGCAGGGGCTTGATCCTCTTGGATAACCGTCTGCTGCGCGATCTGCTGCTCCTGCCGGATATCTTTTGTCTTTTCGCTCATCGTTCCTTCAGGCTGATCCGCTTGCCTTCTTCTTTCTCAGCGATCTTCTTGCTTTCTTCCATAAGCTCGTTGACGATTTCCTCAATAACGGCGCTGATCATAGCCTGACGGGAATCGCCGCTTTCGCTGTTAGCCAGAACACGGCGGCGAATTTCGTTACGCGCGCTGCCGCCCGGATACGCAAAGGCAAGCATCTGCCGGGCGCGCCCGGCCCCTAAAAACGCATACAGACGGTTTCGGATCGCGACATCCTCTGCGGAGGTGTTCAATGACCAAAGCTCAATCGGCCCAAGAGTGTTGTAAAGATGCTGTTCGTAACGGCCTGAAGTGGATCCTAGAACCAGAAGACAAGGCGCACCAATGGATTTGGGGCCGGTCAGGCGATAGCGTATAACGTGCCGTGCCGTATTGGAGAGACCAAAGCGATTCACGACGTCGTCTACGGCTTTATCTGAAATAGCGGTACCGAGAACCCAGACGCCGGTGGCAAGATCCACCATATCCTTGTCGAAGTCGTCAATGAGCTGAGAGGTCAGAACGATCTGGACGCCGCGCTTCCGGCCCTCACGAACGTCACGGATAACCTGTGCGCGCACGGAATTGGATTTACTGGTTCTATGAAACTCGTCGAAATTGAGACGTTTGGGGGTTTCAGCGACTTCCTGTAAGCGAAGCGCGTGATATTCCTGATATTTCTCGGGAATATGCAGCAGGGTCTCTGGACTCATCCACCAGGAACGAACCAGCGCATGCCGCGCCAGCATGTACATGATGGAAGTCTGGCGGTCTGCTGCCTCATCCCCTTGCGGCGCCACGTCCATAAGGTCAAGAGAGCAAAGCCTTGTGTCTGCGATATCGAACTGCGTAACCGATGAAAGAATGGGGTATTCCCGGATCGCCGATGTAACCATCCGCTCGAAAGCGCTCAAAACAGTTTCGGCGCTGAACCCGACCGAAGTTTCCTCCAGCAGGTTTCGGATCTGCGGACGCCGGGAGGCAGTGATCGAGTCGTTCAGGGTGGGAACGGCATGCCGCTGGGCAAGATTAGCAAGGTGATACTGCTCCAGATCGAACAATTTATCGACGATATCCCACCAGAAGGGATCGGTCGGAAGGTGAATGTTGTAACGGTTGATGGCGGCGTCAATCTCGGACTCAAGGCGCGGCAAATAGGGGCGCGCTTCGGCGTTGGCGGCCGTGTCGTTCCGCCACCTGAACATCTCGTCGACGACCAGACCGCAAAGCTGTTGCATGCCGTCATAAGGCTTGTCATACCCGGGCGGGGTGGTCAGCAGCGTAAGAAGCTCAACGAGATACGAGCGCTCTTCGGGAAGCGGAGCCCGGCAGCCAAGCTGCGTGTCAAACGGGTTAATCGCGTATTGGTGCGCCATCTGCAGGCGGAAATAGTTTGCCTCATGCTGACGCGCGAGCGGCAGGGCTTCTTTGATAAGAGACACCAGCCCCGAAGACGAAGGCCCGATATCGATAACTGCGACATAAGGAAGCTTCGAAAGACCGGGAGAAAGACAGGTCCCGAGATTCAGCGTGTTAAGCAAAACGGACTTACCGGCGCCTGGCTGCGCAAAGATCAGATCGAACCACGTCGTTGTCAGATTCGTTCCGGTCTGATAGGGCCAGAGCTTGCCGTCAGGCGTCCTGAAAAGCATGGCGCCTTCTTGGAACGGACTGGACGGTCTTTGCCAAGGCAAAAGCTTGAAAATCTCAATCATCGGCGCAATGCCGGTGGGCGCCGTCCCGCCGCAATGAATGCCCATCGCAGAGGACATAATGCAATCCAGCGGGTCTCCCGAAAATTCCGTAACCTGGCAGTATCCCCAACTTTCAATGGACTGCAAAAGGACGGAGAGCCGATCGAGAATCTTATCCTTTTCCTCGATCGTGCACCACGTCGCGAAAGACAGCCGTATTTTAACCACGGGCTCTTTACGCGCCATGGCGATCAAGCTCTCAAGAGAATATTTGATCTGCTTGTTAGAACCGTTTGTCGGGCCAAGAATCGTAGCGGCGAAAGCGCGGAACGCAATCGCCGAAGCGCCGCCGCCCTCGATCAAAAACGATATGCGGAAGGGAATGTCCGCTTCCACAAGCCTGTTCATCAAAACGGGAAAGGGCGTCGCGTCCATAGGTCCGAGCGTCATATCCCCGCCCGCCCAGAGCATGTTCCCGATCCGCGCGACCGATTTTCCCAGAACCCGGGCGTCTGCCGCGGTAATCTGGTTGGCGAGGTTGGGCCAGAGAATGTCCGACATATCGACGGAGCTTTGCGGCGCGCGCGGCGGGATGGGATCCCCCGGAAGGCAGGCCCGCCAGGACTCGTTGGCCCGGTCGGGGAAAAGGTTGCTGCGAACGGCCGTCAGCGCTTCATGCACCTCCATAAGTTTGCACTCGACACCCAACTCGTCCAGGGCCGACATAATCGCGGAAATAAAACTCTTGTGACGGGTGCGCAGGGGCTCCATGACGCCCATGGGATATTGCGCATAACCCGCGGGAAGCCAGTTTTTAGCCTCGTCCTTGACATCCTGCGCCGCGCGCTTGACCTCGCTCTTGCTAAGGATAAGCGGGCGCGTCCACAAAACGAAATAACATTCTTCATGGGTACAAAAGCGCTCAAGGTTCTTAATCCGCTCAAGAAACAGATCATCGACATCAAGGCCCATATTTTGCGCAGAAATACGGCTCGGCCGGACATATTCTTCAAGAACCTGACGGATACGGCCCGGGTCGCGCACGAAATAGACCTGCATGGCGTGGCCCTGACGGTCGAAACGCGATCCGATCTTGATGGTGGCGGAATTGACGATGGCGTTGAACTCATCATCCCCGATGATCTGGCGGCTGCCCTCAACTTTTACATAAGAAAGCAACGAGCCATCGGTCGAAACCATGGTGGTCTCGTTTTCCATGGTCTCAAGCCTGATGAAAGACGAAACGGAGTACTTCAAGCCCTTCTGGAAAGGCGCAAGGATCTTGTCAAGAAGCTTCATGGTCCCGGAGTCTTAAGGTTTCCCGTGATATTTTACCCGCACATATTACACGAAGATAATAAGAAAGATAGATAAAGATAACCCAAGATCGGGCCCAAGAAAACACTTCTTTGGAAAGCCGCACTCCGTGCTCGAAACGGCTGGGCTGGCGTGGCGTTTTGTCGGGCGGTGAGAAAATTATCGGGAAGGACGGATTTTTTTCTTGCTCGCTGCGCGTGAATCCGGTTAGCCTTTTTACGCGTATTAAGTGTGTGTGGAGCCCTCCGTCATGCGGAATAAGGCCACGTCCCTTCGCCTCGAAAGCGGCGAAGCCCTCTTCGTGCGCCTGTATGATTTTATATGAAAATTGTGGCCGCCGCCCAACCCGCAGAACGGAGAATTTGAGATGAACGATGAACTTTTCAAAGCCATACTATCGCTGGATTCATACAATCGCGGTTATGATGCGGGTATAGATCTTATAGGCATATATATTGGTAATGCCCAGCTAATTGACGAATCTGTCAGTTTGGACACACAAACCGAAACAGCAAGAGATCAGGCAATCGGGTTTTTCGCTCAAGCCTACGCGATTGATTTGGGAGGCGGGAATACTGAAATTAGCATTTCATTTAGAGGGACAAACACTTGGATAGAGCCTATGACAGGCTATACGCTTCCTAGTTTGTTAGATATGTGGCATGGTTGGCGTCTCGGAAATGAGCCCGCCAATCCCAATTCTTTCATAGAATTTTATGGAGAATCTTTAGCGGCGTTTCTTGCTAGTGATACGGACGCTGAGCAGGGAATGATGGCCGTAGAATTCTATAAATATATCGTCGATACTTACACACCAACAGAACTATATATTGACAATTCAAGCATCAGTTTAACGGGACATTCTTTAGGGGGAGGGCTGGCGGCTTTTATAAGTTCTGTATACCGATTATACGATACTAAAGTATACGACACCATGACATACGACCAAGCTGCAGAACTAACATCATCCTATATTGTTACATGGCGAACCAGCTCCAATACATACGAGAGCCTACTTACCCCCGACGAGCTTGCAACATTTGAACAAATATACGAAATAGAAATACTTGATGTGCAACCATACGACGATGATTTGCATACTCTCGTTTATGGCTCTCCAAATATTGGCTGGCAGAACGACGCAAGCGGGGTTGAAGGATATATCCTAGAAGGAGAGGTGCTTGATAATCCTCTGATAGGCAGAACTGGAGACGATGAAAAATATAAGTACGATTTAGGCTTTGTGGAGGAAAACTTCGGTCTAACGTCAACACAACTACACAGTATGACAACCCTTGCGATCCGCATGTTTGCAGAGGAAGCAGAGGTTAGCACAGACGATTGGAAAGACGCAGCGCAGTATTTCTGGCCGTTGATGTACGATCAAGGTTTCGCGCAAAGTATCGGAATGGATCACTCGTCCTTAATGGGAAAAAATCAGGCAGATGGTGATTATGCCTCCATTCTTCGGGCAATAACTGCTTACTCCGCTATCGACGAAGGCACACGGGTTTTCGGCGACACGGGCATCCGCGCTCTATACGACGACGCCAATAACCTAGGCCTTGCTATATCAACAATCGCAAATACGGCATCATACGTGACGTATTATGCAACCGACATCAGTAAGGTATTCGTGCAATATGCAGGCTTGCTCGCTGCGTCAAAAATTCTCGAATCTAGCAACGCAGCAGTTGTCTCGGGAGTTCTGGATTATATTGGTTCTTCGAACCCCGACATCCTGACCGTTAATTTTAAAGCTGCAGATTGGCTGCCGATGCATATCGATTTCAGGCAGACTATGGCAGTAACCCGCGACGGTTTGGTTGAACATATTTTTGCGGATTTCAAACTGGATAACGACATCGACCTCGACGCCTTCATAAAAGATAACGGTTGGTTTACAAACACGTTCCTAGAAGGGGAGTCTTCGGGAGAGGTCTTCAACCGCGTAATCTTCGCCGCCACAGACGCCGGAAGCGAAGAACTCGATCTTGAGGAAGTCGGCGAATATTTCAAAGGCACGCTTTATGTCGGGAGCGCCGGGAACGATACTGTCACTCTGGAGGTCGACTCAAACGACCGCACGGTGTTTATCGGAAACGGCGGAACGGACTCGTTTATAGGCGGTGACAACACCGATATTGCAATCGGCGGCAGCGGCGAAGACGTGCTTGATGGAGGCGGTGCAGCTGACTTTCTTTATGGCGCCGGGGGTTACGATCTTCTTGTCGGCGGAACGGGGACTGACCTTGTAATCGGCGGAACGGGCAATGACGTGTTTATCGCCGACGCCGACGGTGACGACATCTATCACGGCGGCTATACCGCTGCCGAACTCGCCCCCTTCTGGAACACCGACCCGTTCGATATGGAAGACCTCAGCCGCCAGAATGACGGGCTCGATAAAGTCGATTACACCCATATGACCGGCGTCGTCTTCGACGTCACGGTGTTGGACGAAACCTTGGGCAACTACTGGGTCGATAAATACTACAACGGCACATATTTTTACGGCCCGTGGGACCGCGACGTCCTCTTCTCCATTGAGGAACTTGAAATCGACGCATACGCCCGGCGCGATGTGGGGGGCGCTATCGCGGCTGGCAACGAAAGCAACAACAGCCTGCACTACAGCAATTTCGGCGGCTATAACGTCGCGCGCAGCTATTACGGCTACGGCGGAAATGACACCATCACCGGCGGCCATAAAAACGACTTCCTAAGCGGCGGCACTGGCGACGACACTCTTTCCGGCGGCGCTGGCGACGACAACTACTATTACAATCTCGGCGATGGCGACGATTATATCAACGATGCGGGCGGCGGCTCGATAGACGTGCTTATTTTCGGTGATGGAATCCTGTCCTCCCAGGTCACGCTGGCCCGCTACAGCGGCTTCAACATGATCGTGACGTTCAACGATAGCGCGGAAATCACGATCTTCGCTCAGACTTATTCAACCGGAAACGCTATCGACTACTTCAAATTCTACGACGGTACGATCTGGGACATGCAGGCAACAATCGTCCCCGTTTACGGAACGTCGGGCAACGACAGCAATCTTCAGGGAACCGGGTCGTCCACAACGCAAAGAGAGGGCGCCCACATAAACGACATCATGTACGGCTACGGCGGAAACGACCTGATCCGCAGCTACGACGGTGATGACATCCTCTACGGTGGCGATGGAAACGACGATCTCCGGGGCGATGTGGGCAACGACATCCTCTATGGTGAAAACGGTAATGACGTTTTGACGGGCGGCGGTGACAACGATACGCTCTACGGCGGCGCGGGCCTTGATACCATGTCGGGCGGTTTGGGCGCCGACACCTTCGTGTTCGAATCTGCCTCGGCCTTCTCGAACATCGATACCATTACTGACTTCAAGCAAAGCGATAACGACAAGCTCGATATCTCCGACATTCTGGAGGGGTATTACAACTACGGCGTCGATGTTATCACCGACTTCGTGCAGATCACACAAAGCGGCACGACCGCGTATCTAAGTATCAACCAAAGCGGCTCCGGCGGCGGAAGCTACACCCAGATCGCGACCCTCACGGGCCTGGGCACCCAGAATCTGACCGACGAGGCTGCGCTGGAAGCCTCCGGCCGCCTGATCACGCACGTCGTCTAGGGCGCGATGGTAAATTGTAATAAGCGCGGCGCCCTCTTGCGGGGCGCTGCAAATGTGGCAACATGAATATGTTCTTGAACATCGTCCATCTTTTTTCTGACGCCGCCTGACCGAGGTCACGGGCAGCACCGTGAATTACAGCTACCCCTTGGCCAACTCAAAGCTCTCAAGCGTCGGGGCCGACTCCTACAGCTACGATGCGATGGGCAACATCACCGATGATGACGCTCTCGCCTATACGTGGAGCGCCGCTGCCCTGCTCAAGGAGGTCAAGACCAGCGGCACAAGCACGGTTCTGGGCACCTACACCTATGATGCCAGCAACCTGCGCACCAAGAAGGTCGCGGGCGGAAACACCGTGCATTATGTCTATGGGCTGGGCGGGCTTCTTTACGGTGAATATGACAATAGCGGCGCGTTCGGCAAGGAAGCGGCCACAGGCAGCGCGACCGTCGATCTGCGTTTCCCCGGCCAGTATCGTGATGCCGAGACGGGCCTGCACTACAACTGGAACCGCTACTACAACCCCGCGACCGGGCGATATGTTTCCAGCGATCCCATTGGCCTTGCGGGCGGCTTGAATACCTACGGCTATGTCAGCGCGAGTCCGGTGATGTTTAGCGATCCCGAGGGCCTTTTACAGAAATGTCAAACAGGCATTAGCACGACAGGGGGGTATAACATTGGCCCTTTCCACCACGACTATCATTGTTGGACAAACTCTGACGGCGATAGGGTTTGTGCTGGCTATAGCTTTGATCCTGATGCGGAGCCTTCGCTTTGGGACAAAATAAGGGGAGGGATAGATGGTACCGTCGTGATGAATGACGACAATAGAAAAAATGGGATCGAAGAAACTTGCACGCCCGACGATGGCAATAAATGTATGGATCTTTGTGCGGCAGACGTTTGGTCACAGTTAAAGGCAAATCCACCGAAGTACGGTCTAGCAACTGGCAATTATTGCCAGACAATAGATAAGGGTGTTTATGATGTTTGTAGCTTTATTTGCGCTTCTCAATCGTTATGAACACAGCATCAAAAATGACAGACGAAAAATTATTTGCAGAAGTTTTTCCTAGGGGTGTACGCCTCGCATCTGCCTTGATTGCTTTCGGTTTTTTATACTGCATTCTAACGGTTGCCATTTTTGGGCAAGACAGTAAATTTTTGCCGTACATTTACTTCTTAATGCCAATTCTATGGATGGTGTGGCTTATAGCGGTTTTTAGAGTGCGTGGAAGTATCTGGCCACTGGTAACAACTTGGGTACTGATAGATTTACTCATACTTCTTACTTTAGGTGTGCACGCATTAGGAGTGAAAGACTTTTGTCAGTCAATCGGAGCCGATTTCTTGATGTTGTTTATATATTTCCCTGTAATAGTACCTTCTTCTTTCGTATTAAACGTAATCCAATTTAATGTCTCATCATTAATTGGGTGTTCTGGTATAGTTGGTGCGCTCTCGATATGGATAGAAATGTCATTAATGGCTTTGCCTCAGTCTGCCATAGTGATTTTATTGGCAAGAAAGCTCTAGGATATTTTAATACTTTTGTCTCGGGGTCGGCGATTTCAGGACGGGGCAAGCCGACGAGTGTTGCACTTGGACCCATTGCTTTCCGTCGATCCTATGTGACGCGCCATTGCTCAGTTCAACACCCGGACTTGTAGCGGAAGGAGTTATGGAGCCCGCATGCGCCACGATAGCACGCCAGCAGCCTTGTATCTTTAACCACAGTTTCTAGCCGCTCATCTGACCGTGTAGAGCGGCTTTCGCATCATCTGATCGTACAGCCCCAGAAATTCCAGATAGGCGCGTTCACAGCGAAACGGTGCGCGGGCTTTGAGCGCCTGATACGCGCCGATTGAGTCGGCCAGCCTGTAGGGATCGCGTTCAAGCACAATCGCCAGCCGGATCAGCGGCGACGGCAGTTTCAGCACGTTCGAGACGTGCCAGCCCACCCAGTACATGGCCGCAATGTCCGCATCGTAATCGTTGAAATGACGCGCGGCGACACGGCGAGCCGCGCTGTACAGCGTGAGAATCTGCGCCCGGAGCCTTAAGCCCGCAAAAGAGAATGAAGAAAGAAAGAAAAACCGGGAAAACGGATTAAGCCGCGTGGATGCTGTTATAGATGCCAAACCACTGCTGCGGGGGCTTGCCACCGAACGGCCCGTCCTTGGAGCGCCAGTAGGCCAGAATCTGCGGGAACTGATTAAACTCCAGATCCGCTTCCTTGATAATCCGCCGGTCCAGTGGGAACAGCCGGATCCCGTCCAGCTTTTGTGCGCGGATATTGTAATGATGGTCGCTCAGATAATCCTTAAGAACGGTTGCGAGCGTATACGCATCGTCCGTGCCGATCCGCTTGCGAACAGGGTCACGGCGCTTCATAAGCGCGTCCAGCGCCTTGCGCGCGGCTTCTGCGATGGGGCCTTGCGAAATGCGCGCGACATAAATCGCCCGCGCCATGTGATGCAGATCCGCCTGATCGATTTCAGGCAGCCAGAGCAAAACGCCCGACTTCATATGACCGACCTGATCGAGATTGAAACACTGATGACAGAAGATGCACACGGTCGCCAGATTGCTCTCGGCATGATCATGCGGATCGCCGTTAATATGCAGAACTTCCTGATATTTCTTGGAAACGAAGCCGCAACATTTACAGGTATACTGGTCGCGCTCGAAAATCTTTTGTTTGGCGTCTTTAGACAGGCCATCACGAGAGGAAGAGGAGCCGGAACTTCCGGCTCCCCCTTTTGATTTTTTCGACTTTCCGGTCGTCTTGGAAAGTCCCAATGTGATCGTTAAACGATCCACACGTCCGTCCAAGCTTACGTAACGTTGAAGCTGACAGAGAACATCTGAGAAGCAGACGAGGACGTACCGCCGGCGCCGAGGTCAAGCGTCTCGGACATTGCTTCGAAGATGATCGGCAGTGCGAACAGAGCACCACCAGCTGCGAGACGGATTGCGCCATCTTTCAGGGGGGTCTGGGTCGGGTTTTCTACGTGATCCTTGATTTTCAGGATACCGAGAACGCCGAGCAGGATACCAAAGAGGTATGCCAAAGCGGTCAGAAGACCGGGGATGCTGGCGATAGACGTCGTGATGTTCTGAGCAATGTTGCTGAAGTTGTTAGCAGCATGTGCGCTCGTTGCCGAGCTCACGATTGCACCAGCGGTCATCGCTGCGCCGAGTTTGTAGTAGGAAAGTTTGGTTTTATTGAACATAATGTTCCTCCTCTTACCAAATAGTTTTGCTTACTTAATAACAAACACTAACACGAATAACACAATTTTGCCACAATTATTTTTGTGGAAAAAACACATTTTTTATCAGGGATTTATAGCCAAGAGAGCCTTCGGCGATTAGACGCCGAAGACCACGCCGAAAGCGGTAACGCCCAAAGTTTCCTGAACGGCGTTGAGCAGGGGGCCAAGGTTGACGGCAAGCGCCCCGCCCAAAATGTGGGTCATGCCCGACATCAGGGAAGCCTGCTGATTGCCCTCGGCCACATCGCGCATGATGAACAGGCCGCGAACGAAGCTGATCATGCCGATCAGGATCATGAACTTGAGAACGGCGCCGATCACATGGTAAACCGCATCGGTTTCAGCAACGGTCATACCGGCCGTGTAGGCAAGGTTGGCGAAGGTGAAGGTGATGTTGTTACCGAAGAACGTCGCCGAAAAGGCCCGCAGGATCGTCGTAGCGGAGAGAAGAATGCCCCCGATCATAAAGGTGGCGACCGTGCCGCGCCCTCCAGGACCTCTGGCGCCTTCCTGAGCTGTTTTCACAAGCCTCGAGATACCGATCATGATGAAGACCATACCGGCAACGAAGGAGAAGAAGTTCAACGTAACGTGTCCCGGGCCGAGAATGTCGTCCATAAAACAGGCGAGCGCATCATCAAGACCGCCAGCGCCGCCGCAAACAAGCGTACCGTCTGCGCGGAACGTGGTGTTTGAAATAAACCGTGTGGCTTGCAGAGGCACAGCGGTAACCGGGGCAAAGGTCAACTGCAGAGCAGAGACGATTGTGGGCAAAGCAAAGAAGGAGCCGCCGGCCAAAAGTCTTGAAACGCCGTCCCAAAGCGAGGTTTGCTGAGGATTGATCACGTGGTTCTTGATTTTGACAAGAGCCCACACACCGAACACAAGACCGAGCATGTAGGAAAGCGCGGACAGGAACGCGGGAACCGCAGAAGAGGTCAGCCAGGCGTTACAGATAACATCGCCGACAGTCGCCGCCGGACCGAACAAGGCACCGAGACACTCGGGGCTGATTGTTTCCCCGGAGAAGATGAAAGACGTGCCGCTGAGACCGCCCGCGATAAATTCCCAAACCCCGATGCCGCCGCCGCCAATTGTTTCGTACATAGCTTGAAAAACGGCGGGCAAGGCGAACATACCGCCGCCGACAAGGAGGTTAATAACGCCCTCCTTCATTGTGGTACGCGAGGGGTCTTCGACATGATCCTTAACTTTCATGATACCGATACCGCCCATGACAAGCCCGAGCAGGTAAGCCACAGCAGTAACAAGACCGGGCAGCAACTCGGTTTGGGCCGCGATGTTTGACAACAGACCATTGATATTGTTACCCATAACGCCGGTAACAGCGCCGAAAAGAGCCGACATATTGTTAAACAAGTCACCCGGATTAACGCCGGTGAAAAGACCGCCGTCAATCGTTTCGTACATGGATTCAAAAACAATCGGCGCAGAGAACAGGGCGCCGCCAGCCAAGAACCGCATGACTGGAACGCGCAGAGGCGTCTGGTTCGGGTTACTCACATGATCGATCGTCCGCATAATGGCCTGATAGCCAAGCCACAGACCGAGAAGATAGAAGAAGGCGGTGATCAGACCGGGAAGACCGGAAGCGGAATTAGTAATATTTTCGGCTATATCATCGACCCCGGCCTGTGCAAAGGCGGCCTCAACAAAGAGGAAGCTCGCAAAAACGGTCAGAAAACCATAAACAAGACGGGAAAAAAGCTCTTTTTTCATGCTTTCACTCTATCACAGCCTGAGAGTTGCCCTTTGCGTCATTAAAACACACCCGACGCTACAAACGCAAACTTTTCGCCTTATGGCGAAGTTAAATTTACCCTAACATATCTTAACGAAAAGTGGTAAATTTTTAATAAATTTTTACATAAAAGGCGCCCGAAATGGCCCCGGGCGCCTTGGATTTTATTGCCGGACCCTGCCGGCGGTGCCCTGTACGACCCATTTCCCATCGACCTTAGACACCGACTTAATCGTGCCCAGACCGGAGACGCGGTCACCGACTTCAACATTTTTCACATCGCCCGTGCGCTTGTCATACAGCACGGCACTGCCAGGCTTGGCAGATTTAAGCACCCAGTTCGGCACGATTACAGGCTTTGCAGGCTTGGCGACCTCAGCAGGCTTGACCGAATCAGGAGCCTTTTCAATAACAGGCTCGACGGCAACTGCCGGCTTCGACTCTGTTGTCGTTGCGGAAACCGCTGGAGCAGGGCTGTCGGCTGGAGCGGGAGCCTTATCCGCTTCGGATTTCGCGGGAGCGGTAGATGTGGCCTCTGTTTTAGTTTCTGGCATTGG
>JAANMX010002600.1_pt1 | contig 17496 bp, 13 predicted proteins | sample 7279681 | NCBI WGS metagenome assembly JAANMX01 (sample SAMN14094542, study PRJNA606508) | bioreactor metagenome | isolation source: A lab-scale SPAN reactor treating ammonium-rich wastewater day 351 | place: Ireland: Galway | collected 2018-01-01
GGGCGAGCAGCCGGCTGCCGGCCGGCGGCACCTCGTCGAAGAGGATCTGCTGCGCCCGCGCGCCGGGCTTGACGTGCAGCAGGGCGTACAGCCGCTTGAGCGCCTTGCGGGCGGCCAGGACGGTGCTGTCGAACCAGTCGGCGTCCGCCTCGCGCTCACGCAGGTAACGCTCCACCTCGGTGCGCAGCGATCGCGGCGCGTTGCGGAACAGGCCGAACTCCTCGACCACCTGGGCGGGCGCCGCCTGGGCGCCGTCGGTCCCCACCGCCTCCGCGCGGACGGTCTTCGTGGTCTTGCGGCCGTGGATGAAGTCGAGGACGCGCACCACCTGGTACGGCGGCAGCCCGCGCAGCAGCGCCAGCCCAACGTCCCGGTGGCCGTCGAACTCGCTCAGGGCGAGGGCGACGACGAACATTTCCTTGTGGTCGCGCACGTCGCCGTGGTCGCTGTACCACGCGGCCAGGCGCACGTAGAAGCGCGGGTCGTTCCGGATCATTTCCTTGTGAACGGGCCAGATGCGGGCCAGGTCGCGGTGCGGCGTGGTCAGCAGCGTGTTCAGGATGTTCAGCCGCAGATCCTGTTCGCGAGTAACCATGTCGATCCTCCTTCCGGTCGCACCGTAGGGGTGACGTCAAAAGACGAAAAGTATCGGAAAAGAGACGAAAGGGGCAGAGGACCGGCCGGGTTGGGAAAAAGCCCGCACAAGTCGCGGAAGCGATGGAACAATTAACAGTTGTTTGTACGCTTCTGCCGTCGGTTACGGGCCGGTTTCTCACACCCTCGACATTGCCGGATAGTTTAAAGCCCGCACAAGTCGCACCAGCGGTAAAAACAAGTGTGCTGCCGTTACACTACGGGGCCGATCAGGGAACGGCCCCGGGGGGAGTCGAACCCCCACCTCTCCTTTGGTAGTGGAGTGTTTGTAGGCTTGTGCTGTTGGGCGCGGGCCTGGTCTCCTGGGGTTCCAACGACCGCCTCGGATGGATGGATCGTTGGCGGTTCGTTGTAAATAAGGACTGCGCCCTGCCCGAGAGGTTCGAGGAAAAATGCGGGTTTCCGCCCCACGCCCTTACAGCAGAGGTCCGCACACCGTCTCGACCGCGGCGAGCAGGCTCCCCGACCGGATCAAACGCTCGACCGCCTCCAGGTCGCGGTGCAGCGTGCGGTCGCGGCCCAGCGGACGGACGTGGTCGCGCAAATGACGGTACGCGGCCTCGGCCCCCTTGCCCGGCCGCAGCGGTTTGACGAACTCCAGCCCCTGGGCGGCGCAGAGCAGCTCGCACGCCAGCACGCGCGTGGTGTTCACCACCACCGCCCGGCACTTGCGCGCCGCCGCCGTGCTCATCGGTACGTGGTCCTCGCGGTTCGCCGACGTCGGGATCGAATCGACACTCGCCGGAAACGACAGAGTCTTGTTCTCCGACACCAGCGCTGCCGCCAGCACCTGTACCAGCATCATGCCGGAGTTCAGGCCGGGGTGCGGCGTCAGGAACCCGGGGAGACCGCTCAGGTCCGGGTTGACGAGGTTTTCCGTGCGCCGCTCGCTGACACTCCCCAGGTCCGTCACCGCCACGGCGAGCAGGTCCGCCGCCAGGCCGACCGGCTGGCCGTGGAAGTTGCCGCCGGAGATCACCTCGTTCGTGTCGGGAAAGACGAGCGGATTGTCGGTGGCGGCGTTCAACTCGCGCTCGACGACGCCCGCGATGTGTTCGAGGGCGCCGCGACAGCTGCCGTGGACCTGCGGCATGCAGCGGATGCTATAGGCGTCCTGCACCTTGGCGCAGCCGGCGTGGGACGGGATAACCTCGCTGTCTTCCAGCAGTCGGCGCAGGTTGGCGGCGCAGGCGATTTGCCCCGGGTGCGGTCGGAGTTGGTGGATGCGCGGGTCGAAGGGACGGAGGGAGCTGCGAGTCGCCTCGATCGTCATGGCGCCGGCGATGTCGGCAACCTTCGCCAGGTGGCGGGCGCGGACGGCGGCCTCGGCCAGCAGGGCCGTGCTGACCTGGGTGCCGTTGATGAGCGACAGCCCTTCCTTCGCCTGGAGCCGGTACGGTTTCAGATGGACGCGCTTCAGGGCAGCCCGCCCGCTCAGCGGACGCAATCGCCCCCGGGATCGCGCGGGCGCTCCGTCCTCGTCGGGCGGGGCGGCGCGGGTGACGAAGGCATGGCCCTCGCCCACGACGACCAGCGAGAGGTGGGCGAGCGGGGCGAGATCGCCGCTGGCGCCGACGCTGCCCTGCTCCGGAATGGCGGGCACGACGCCGCGGTTGTACATCGCGATGAGCGTGTCGAGCAGCGCGGGGGTGACGCCGGAGTGGCCCTTCGCAAGAGCCTGGATGCGCAGGGCGAGGGTGAGGCGCGCCTCGCCGACGCTCAGCAACGGGCCGACGCCGACCGCGTGGCTGCGCAGGAGATTTTCCTGCAGCGCGAGCACCTCGTCGGGCGCGATGCGTTGATTGGCGAGTTTGCCGAAGCCGGTGTTGACGCCGTACAGGGTGGCGCCGGACGCCAGCAGGTCGTGCAGGCAGCGGCGCGCCCTCTCGACGCGCTTGCGGGCGACCGGGGCCAGGGCCAGGCGCTCGACGCGGCCGCGCAGGATGCGTTCGGCGTCGTCGAGGGTCAGGCCGTCGCCACTGAGTTCGAGAGGGACCACGGAGCGAATGTCGGGGCTCATGGAGGTATCATAGTCACTCCGGCGGGGCCGGTCGCACTGGCGGAATCTGTGCTGATGGGGGAGCTGCCCGAGACAACCTCCGGTGCGCGGCCGCGCTGGGTCGATTGTTAGCGGGTGTGCCGCCGCGCAACAGAGTCAGGGGTTTGGCGGACAAGGGAGCAACTCCCCAAACAGTACGAGCGGGCGGACAGGACGCGACCAAACGCGCTGAGCCGGAAGCGTCCGCGACGGAAACTTTGACCGATCCGTCGCGGACGCTTCCGGCTCGGCGGCGGGCTCGGACGGGAACAAGGGGACGGGGGTTCCTCACGGGGTATCGCTGTATACCTCGCCGCCCTGGGTGGTGCTCATGGCGCGCCAGATGCCGATGGCGATGGTGTCCTGGACGAACCGGATACTGCCGTCGCACATGACCGCCTGCACGCCGCCGGTGTGGCGGCCGCGGGCCGCGAACATGGATGGGTTCGTGGTCGTCGGCGTGCCCGTGCAGGGGAGGCCCATTTGCGGCTGGTTGTTGCAGTAGCCGGGAGTGTAGATCACGTCAGGGGAGGGGCTGTTCGGCCCGAGGTAGGTGGAGAAACCGCTGGCGTCCCCCCACCAGATGAACCCGCGCAGATCCCTGCCCTGCCCCTGGAGCACCTCGGCGATCATGAGCGTCTGGCTCGTCCCGTCCATGATCCCCTGCAGCGTCTGACCCTTCCGCGGGGTGGCGGCCGCGGGGTTGCGGAAGGGGGCGCCGAGGAACCGAACGCCGTTCAGGTTGGTCTGCTGGCCGTAGCCGGTGTTGCCGACGTTGACCGCGTAGTTGTGGTTGGTCATGCTGCCGATCGGCGAGTTCGGGTTGTCGCTCGGGCACGTCAGGACGCTAAAGCGATTGTTGGTCACATTGACGGTGTTCGGGGAAGCGGCGTACCGAATGCCGGTCGAATCGTTCCCGCCCCAGTTGAGATACCTCCTGGCCACGTTCCCCTGCTCGACGTAAGGCAGGACGAGAACCACCCACGTTCCCCAGCAGCAGCCGCTCGGACCCATCCGGGGCGGCAAGGTCTTGTAGCTGTCGTGGTAGGCGTGCATGGCCAGACCCAGCTGCTTGAGGTTGTTGGCACACTGGGTACGGTTGGCGGACTCCCGTACTTTCTGAACGGCGGGGAGGAGCAGGCCGATGAGGATCGCAATGATCGCAATCACCACCAGCAGCTCGATCAGCGTGAAGGCACGACGAGTGGAACGCATGAATCGAGTCCCTCGGGCGGAACGTGAAGATGGAGAAAGGACGCTCTCAGGGTCAGTCCGCACCACCCGGGTGAAGGTGTGGGCTGCCGAAAGCGCATCACGAGTCTGTGCGCGGCGTGGCTGCCGCGCGATGAAAAGACGCTAATGCGAATCTAATTGCTTTCTAATGTATCGCCGCCGGCATGACGTGTCAATGAAAAAGCCGAAATGCGGACAAAACAGATGAGAGCTATCGGACCAGGCGGCGGGGGAGGTGGCCGCGCGCAAACGGGCGGGACGGGGGGGTTCTTGCCCCCACGTCCCGCCCGTTTGCGTCGGCGATCCGAGCTGCTGCGCTGCGTGCGCGGCGCGGACCGGATGAACCGGACCGTGTCTCAGCGGGGCCGTGGCGGCCGCGCTCACTGGTTGTCGCTGTACACCTCGCCGCCCTGCGCGGTGCTCATGGCGCGCCAGATGGCAATGGCGATGGTGTCCTGGACGAACCGGACGCTGCCGTCACCCATGCAGACCTGCACGCCGCCGGTGTGGCGGCCGCGGGCTGCGAACATGGACGGGTTCGTGGTCGTCGGCGTGCCCGTACACGGCAATCCGTTCAGCGGCTGGTTGTTGCAGTAGCCGGTCGTGTAGAGCACGTCGGGGGAGGGACTGTTCGGCCCGAGGTAGGTGGAGAAGCCGGCGGCGTCGCCCCACCAGAGGAACCCGCGCAGGTCGCTCCCCTGCCCCTGGAGTACCTCGGCCAGCATCATCGTCTGACTCGTTCCGTCCGTGATGCCTTGCAGCGTCTGGCCCTTCCGCGGGTAGGCAGCCGTACCGGGCTTGAACAGGACGGCGTTGGAGCCGCCGGGATTGACAACGCCGTTCAGGGTGGCCTCACGGGCGTGGCCGGTGGTGCCGACATTGACCGCGTAGTTGTGGTTGGTCATGCTGCCGATCGGCGTGTTCGGATTGTCGCTCGGGCAGGTCATGATGGCGAACCGAGTGTTGGTCACGTTGACCGTGTTCGGGGAGGCGGCATATCGGGGGCCGGTCGAATCGTTCCCGCCCCAGTTGAGGTACTTCTTGGCCGAGTTCCCCTGCTCCAGGTACGGCAGGATGAGGACCGGCCAGGTGCCCCAGCAGCACCCCGACGGACCCATCGACGGCGGCAGGCACTTGAAGGCGTCGTGATGGGTGTGCATGGCCAGGCCGATTTGCTTGAGGTTGTTGGCGCACTGGGCGCGATTGGCGGCCTCGCGGACCTTCTGGACCGCCGGCAGCAACAGGCCGATGAGGATGGCGATGATGGCGATCACCACCAACAGCTCGATCAGCGTAAAGCCTGGACGTTTCGAGCGCATGAATAGAGTCCCCCGGGCGAAACAAAAGATGAACGAAAACTGGACACGCAGAGAATGGGGTGGGGTGTCCAGCGAGCCTCTGGATGCAGGGGCGAATCAATGGGCGAGGTCAGGGAATAGTGAAGTCGAACTTGTTCGGGCCGGCGGTGGTGACTTCCTTGTAAATGGCGGAGTTGACGTTGTATTTGGCCGGGATCATTTCCTTGGCCGGCGGCCCGGACTCGCCGGGAGCGGGCTCTGCCTTGGGGGCCTTCGGATCGCCAGCGGAGATGAGGATCTTGTACTCACCTGGCTCCAGGCCTTTTTCGGCGAGGATATTGTAAGCCCCCTTCTCGATCAGCGCGGTGACCTGGGTCTTGGTTTTCTTTGGATCTTTGGGGAGGAACTGGATCGTACCCTGGTCGAGGGGCTTGTTCTTGAACGTAACCGTGCCGGAAACGGCCTGGTTCGCCCCTGAGCTACAGCCAGCCACAACCACAAGGAATGCCGCGGTTCCCCACAAGGCAGCGAGTTGCTTGGTGAGCTGCATGGGCAGTCTTTCGGGGCGATGCCTGAGAATATTGAGGAGTTGCGAGCCTCCTCGTGATTATTCCTTCATTTTAGCCGATAACTCTCATGCATCAACACGAAATTCACAACTTCGGTAAAAATAAGCACCTGTGCCGATTCGGCGGCCCGAAAGGCGAGAAGCCGGGTGGACGCGGTCTTCAGAATACAGCCGCCATTGGCCCCTCTTCTCTCCCCTCTTCTACCCTAACTTGACGTCCGCGCAGCGGGTACGATATAACCAGAAGATGGAGTTGTGGTTGACACGCCAGCTCGCAACTTCCCTCACCTGTATCGCCCGTCACCGCGAACCGCACCGCAGCAGAGGCCCCGTCGCCGCATGAGCCATCAGCCCAAAGGAACGTTTGCCTTCGTCAGCCTCGGCTGTCCCAAGAACCTCGTCGATTCCGAGCGCATGCTTGGCAAACTCGCCCAGGATGGGTTCGCCCCGACCGCCGACGCCGACGGCGCTGATGTGGTTGTCATCAACACCTGCGGTTTCATCGAGGCCGCCCGCCAGGAATCGCTGTCCGTCATTCGCGAGATGCTCGACCTCAAGCGCCAGGGGCGCGTCGGAGCGGTCGTCGTCGCCGGCTGTCTCGCCGAGCGGAAGAAGGACGAGCTGTTCCAGGAGGTGCCCGAGGTCGATCAGATCGTCGGCGTCTTCGGGCGCGAGGAGATCAGCGGCGTCGTCGAGCGGGCCCTCACTCCTTTACCCCTCACCCCCCTGCCCCCCTCTCCCCTCGTGGGAGAGGGGGGTCGGAGAGGTGAGGGGGAGCAGCGCAGCCTGTTCCGCCCCGCCCCGGTCCGCGCCCTGGACGACACCGCCCGCCTGCGCGTCACCCCGCGCCACTACGCCTACCTGAAGATCTCCGAGGGCTGCGATCGCCTTTGCACCTTCTGCGCCATCCCGGCGATGCGCGGCAAGCACGTCACCAAGCCGATCGAGGAGGTGGTGCGCGAGGCCCGCGAACTCGTCGCCGACGGCGTTCGCGAGCTGATCCTCGTCGCCCAGGACACCACCTATTACGGGCTGGATCTGTACGGCCGCGTCCGCCTCGCCGAGCTGCTGCGCGAGCTGGACCGGGTCGAGGGGGTGGACTGGCTCCGCATCCTCTACGCCTACCCGATCCACTTCACCGACGAGCTGATCGAGACGCTCGCGTCCGCCGCGAAGGTCATCCCGTACCTCGACATACCGCTGCAGCACATCAACGACCGGCTGCTGCGACGCATGCAGCGGCGCGTCAACCGGGCGCAGACGGAGACGCTGCTCGGTCGGCTGCGGGCGGCGGTCCCGAACCTGACGCTGCGGACGACGTTCATCGTCGGCTTCCCCGGCGAGACCGACGCGGAGTTCGAGGAGCTGGTCGAGTTCGTGCAGGGCACGCGCTTCGAGCGGGCCGGCGTCTTCACGTACTCCTTCGAGCCGGGCACGCCGGCCACGCGCCTGGACGGACACCTGCCGGAAGAGGTCAAGCAGGAGCGGCGCGACCGCCTGATGCGGGTGCAGCAGGAGGTGGCGCTCGACTGGACCGCCCGCCAGGTCGGCAGGCAGATCGAGGCGATCGTGGACGGCCCCGACCCCGAGGTGCCGGGGCACGTCGTCGCCCGCGGCCACGCCGACGCGCCGGACATCGACTGCGTGGTGCGCGTCAAGGGCAAGGGACTGTGGGCCGGCGACCTGGCGACGGTCAAGGTGACGGGGGCGGACGGCTACGATCTGGTCGGCCGGGCGATCGGCCCGGGGAGGTGAGGCATGGCCACGGCGACCCCAACACGTCCGCACGTCTTCAACCTGCCCAACCAGCTGACCGCCGCGCGGTTCGTGCTCGGCATCGTGCTGTTCGCCCTGATCGAGGTGCGCGGGCTGTGGCTGTGGTGCCTGGTCGTGTTTGCGCTGGCGGCGGTGACGGACTGGCTGGACGGCTACCTGGCGCGCAAGCTGCAGCTCGGCAGCACGCTGGGCCGCAACCTCGATCCGCTGGTGGACAAGGTGGTCGTGTGCGGGGCGTACATCTTTCTGCTGCCGGTGGCCGGCGCGGGACTGGTGCCGTGGATGGTCACGGTGGTGGTGGCGCGCGAGCTGATCATCACCGGGCTGCGCAGCTTCCTGGAGAACCAGGGGGCGACGTTCGGCGCCGACTGGCTCGGCAAGGTCAAGATGGTCCTGCAGTGCGCCGCCCTGATCGCCATCTTCATCGCCCTGGAAGCGCCCGCGTGGGCGCCGGCCGCGGTGCCGGCGCTTGGCTGGATCCGCGACGCACTGATCTGGGCCATGCTCGCCGCCACCGCGTGGAGCGGGCTCGCGTACCTCTGGAAAGCCGCGTCGCTGCTCAGGGCGAATAACCAGTACAGCTGAGAACCCGTAAAGCCCACGGGGCGCAACCCGTGGGCTTTTCAGGAGGCCGTGTCATGCCCGGAGTTGCCATCGTCGGTTGCGGGATGATCGCCCGCTTTCACGTCAAAGCGCTTGCCGAGATCCCCGGCGCGAAGATCGTCGCGCTGGTCGATAGCGAGCTGCCGCGGGCGCGCAAGCTGGCCGACGAACTCGGCCTGGGCGACAACATCTACCCCGACCTGCCGCCGATGCTGGCCCGCAAGGACGTGGACATCGTCATCGTCGCCACCCCGAGCGGCGTCCACATGGAACCTTCCGTGGCCGCCGCCAACGCCGGCAAGCACGTCGTCGTCGAGAAGCCGCTGGAGATCACCCTCGAACGGTGCGACCGCATCATCGAGGCGTGCGACCGCAACAAGGTGAAGCTCTGCACCATCTTCCCGTCCCGCTTCGCCGACGCCAACAGGACGCTCAAGGCAGCGGTGGACGCGGGCCGATTCGGCCGGCTGACGCTGGGCGAAACGACGTGCAAGTGGTGGCGGTCGCAGGCGTATTACGACCAGGGCGGGTGGCGCGGTACGTGGGCGCTGGACGGCGGCGGAGCGCTGATGAACCAGGCGATCCACAACGTCGATCTGCTGCTGTGGATGATGGGGCCGGTGACGCACCTCAGCGGGTTCACCGCCACCCTCGCCCACGAGCGCATCGAGGTCGAGGACACGGCCGTGGCGTGTCTGCGGTTCGCCAACGGCGCGCTGGGCGTGATCCAGGCGACGACGAGCGTCCACCCGGGACTGCCGAAGACGATCGCGATCCACGGCGACCGCGGTACGGCGGTGATCGAGCAGGAGGACGTGCTGCGCTGGGACTTCGAGCCGCAAACGCCGCAGGACGCCGAGGTGAAGGCGCGCTTCGCCCAGAAGGTGGGCGCGTCGGGCGGGGCGAGCGACCCGTCGGCGATCTCGCACGTCTACCACACGCGCCAGCTGACGGACTTCGTGCAGGCGATCGACAGCGGCCGCGCGCCGGCGGTGGACGGCCGCGAAGGGCGCCGGGCGGTCCAGGTCATCCTGAGCGTCTACGAAGCCTCCAGAACGGGGCGCGTCGTGGAGCTGAAGCAGGATTGAACCACAGCGAAGAGAGGCAGCCACAGATGAACGCAGATGAACCCCGATCGGCATCCGCATCTGCGTTCATCTGTGGCCTTCCTGCCTTCTCGGCGTCTCCGTGGTTCGTTTCCCTCTCGTCAAAGGAATGACGCGATGGCCAAGCAGCGTTCCCGTCTCGCCGACTACACCATCTACCTTGTCGTGCGGCTGCTCGTCTGTCTCATCCAGGCGCTGTCCCTGAACGCCGCGCGCAGGACGGCCGGGTTCCTCGCCTGGCTGGCGTACCGGCTCGACCGCCGCCACCGCGAGGTCGCCCTCGACAACCTCCGCCGGGCGTACCCGGGTCGCTACACCGAGGCCGACCTGCACCAACTCGTCCGCGCCGTCTACCGCCACTTCTTCGCCGTCCTGGTCGAGATCGTCCACATCCCACGGCGACTGCACACCGAGAACTGGCGCGATCACATCGAACTGGTCGGCGGGCGCCAGATCGTCGAGTGCCTGCTGTCCGGGCGGCCGCTGCTCATCGTCACCGGCCACTTTGGCAACTGGGAGATGGCCGGGTACGCGCTGGGGCTGCTCGGGTTCCGCACCTACGCCATCGCGCGCACCCTCGACAACCCGTACCTGAACGCCTTCCTGCTCCGCTTCCGCGAGAAGACCGGCCAGACGATCCTCGACAAGGAACGCGACTTTGCCCGCATCGAGGAGGTGCTGCGCGCGGGCGGGGCCATCGCCACGCTGGCCGACCAGGACGCCGGCCAGCGCGGGCAGTTCGTCGAGTTCTTCGGCCGGCCGGCCTCGACCCACAAGGCGGTCGCCCTGCTCGCTCTGGAGCACGGCGCGACGATGGCCGTCACCGGCACCCCGCGCGTCGCCGAGCCGATGGAGTACCAGATCATCACCGCGGACGTCATCCACCCGGAAGAGTACGAGGGCAACGCGGACGCCGTGCGCGGCATCACGCAGCGCTTCACCGCCGCGCTGGAGCGGCTGGTTCGGCTGTTTCCGGAGCAGTATTTCTGGCTGCATCGGCGCTGGAAGCACCAGCCGAAGGTGCGCGGGAAGAAGCTGGCGGCGTGACCGGCTGTTTGGCAAGCCCACAGGTGGCGCCCCGTGGGCGCAGTGCTGGCGACCTGGCCCAGGGGCCGCGATCCCTCCACCGATGCTTGATTTTTGTTGACCTGTCCGTACCCCGTCCTTCATAATAAAATCTATGAACACGACCACGAGTGAGGTCGTCCGCGGGGATCGCGGGCGGGGCGGTTAACGGCCCCGGCCGTAGAGAGTCAGGGAAGATCCGCGCGGTTTGCTGAACCGAGTAATTCTTTCACCGAGGTCCGCCGCTTTCGGGCACACGTGCCAGTTGCCGAAAGCGCTGCCGCGACCAACTCCAACCGCCGGAACAGGGCACCACACCCAACACGCCACGGGTTGCCTATGACGCTTTTCTGGTTGATGTGGGTAGGTCTGGTGCTGGGGGGTCTGATTGCCAGCCTCTGGTATCAGGAGTCGTGGCGCGACTGCTGGTTCCGCCGCGCCGCCCGGCTGCCTGTCCCCGGACAGGACTGCCGGCGTTTCGCGGAATCGGTCGCGCCGCAGCGGGGGAGGGCCGATTTCTGGCCCCCGCCCCGGGTGGTCACCCGTGCGGGGCCACCGCCAGGACGGTCCGCTGGTTAACAGACGCTGCCCCTGAGCCGGGGCCAGCCCGCGCACAACCCACGCGGGCCGGACATGGCGGCCAGGGCGGCGCGCTATTCTCCAAAACGGTTGCGGGTGTTGTTGCAGCGCGAGGATTCCGGAACAACCGTTCCGGATATTACAGAGGGGGACGGGTAGTGGCCGCCCTGCGGCCGCGCCGGACGTGGTCCGTGTGGCCGCGCCGGGTGAGGATTGCGGATTGAGAGAGGAGGGTTGAGGAGCAGCGATGTCCTCGATCCTCTGCCCTCGCTTCGCCGTCCGCCAGCTTGCGTCCCCGGTTGGGAGATCTGAGCCGTCCCGAACCGCGTGGCGGGCCACGGAAGGAGTGGCCTCCATGCCTGAATGCGTGGTTTGGATTTGCCTGGCCGCTCTGGTGGGACTGGGGATCGGGGCGTGGGCGAGTTACAAAATCGTCCGTCACCAGGATCGCCTCAACCTCAACAGTGCCCAGTACAGGGCTGCCGAAGTCGTCGAGCAGGCGAAGAAGGACGCCGAGAATATCCGCAAGGAGGCCGAACTTCGCGCCAAGGACGAACTCTTCCAGAAGCGCGAGGAGTTTAACCGCGAGGCCGAACAAACCCGCGCCGAGCTGCGCGAGCAGGAGCGCCGCCTCGACAAACGCGAGGACAGTCTCGAACAAAAACACCAGACCCAGGTCAAGAAGGAGCGCGTCCTCCAGAACACCGAGCGCAAGCTCCAGGAACGCCGCGAGAACCTCGACCAGCGGCTGAAAGACGCCGAAACTCTCCTCCAGCAGCAGAGCGATAAGCTCCACGAGATCAGTGGCCTGAACCGCCAGGAAGCGGAGCAGATGCTCCTCGAACGGCTCGACCGCGAACTCGCGAACGAGGTCGCCACGCGCATCCAGCGCCACGAGGAGGCGCTGCGCCAGGCCGGCGAGCAGAAGGGCCGCGAAATCCTCGCCACCGCCATCCAGCGCTACGCCGCCGAACACACCGCCGACACGACCGTCAGCACGGTGGACATCCCCAGCGACGACATGAAAGGACGCATCATCGGCCGCGAGGGCCGCAACATCCGCACCTTCGAGAAGGTCACCGGCGTCGATGTGATCGTGGACGACACGCCCGGCGTCGTCATCGTCAGCGCCTTCGACAACGTCCGCCGCGAGACGGCCAAGCTCGCCCTGACCAGGCTGATTCAGGACGGCCGCATCCACCCGTCGCGCATCGAGGAGGTCGTCAAGGAAACCCAGGAGGAAATGGAGCGGCACATCCTCGAAGTTGGCAAGCAGGCCGTGCAGGAGGCGAACGTCGGCCCGCTCCACGAGAAGATGATGCAACTGCTCGGCCGGCTGAAGTTCCGCACCAGCTACAGCCAGAACGTGCTGCAACACAGCCTGGAGGTGGCCCACCTGTGCGGGCTGATGGCCGACGAGCTGGGGCTGAGCGGCCAGCTGGCCCGGCGGTGCGGGCTGCTGCACGACGTCGGCAAGGCGGCCGACCACGAGATGGAGGGCGGTCACCCGAAGATCGGCGCCGAGCTGGCCAAGCGCTACGGCGAGACGAGCAGGGAAGTGCTCCACGCCATCGCCGGCCACCACGACGACGTGACCATCGACCACGTCTACACCGTTCTCGTCGCCGCCGCCGACGCGATCAGCGCGGCGCGGCCCGGCGCTCGCCGCGAGACGCTGGAGAAGTACGTCAAGCGGCTGGAGGAGCTGGAGGCGGTCGCGTCCGGGTTTCCCGGCGTCGAGCACGCCTACGCGATCCAGGCCGGACGCGAGCTGCGCGTGATCGCCAACGCCAACCAGCTGTCCGACGCCGAGTCGCTCAAGGTGTGCCGCGAGATCGCCCGCGCCATCGAGCAGCAGCTCAACTACCCCGGCGAGATCAAGGTGACCGTGGTCCGCGAGACGCGGTCGGTCGAGTACGCGCGCTGAAAGGGGGCAGGAGTCAGCAACGGCAGAAAGCCCACGGGCCGCGCCTCGTGGGGCAAGTTTCCAGTGCTCGACCCACGGGGCGCGTCGCGCTTCGAGGGGATCCTGGGCCGCCACTGCATGCCTGGTTCTCCCTGGACCGTCCCGCGCGGGCGGCGAAGCCGGACTCCCAGCCATTGTACCAGGGCACATCAAGCGCGGCAGAAAGATCCCGGGGCTGTCGGGTCGGCGAAGAAATAGATAACGTAGCCGCATCCCCCGGTCTGGCGCGGGCTGCAGGTTCGCGGGCCGGGGCCGCATACTTCGTGACGCTCAGGGAGACCGGACATGGAACAGCCAACCCACAACGACGCCCGAAGCCTCGACCGGCGGGCGCTGCTGCGCGGTGCCGCCGCTCTGCCACTGGCCTACGCCCTGCACGACGCGCCCGGCCTGGCGGCCCAGCCGCCCCGGGACAGCGCCACTTTCCCCGGCATGATTTCCCGCACGCGCAACCCGGACAACCTCGAATTCCCGTTTTCCACCCTCGACTCGTTCGTCATCCCCACGGATCGCTTCTACATCCGCAGCCACTTCCCGACGCCGACCATCGACATGAAAACCTGGCGTCTGCGCGTCGAGGGCGAGGTCGAGCGGCCGCTGGAGCTGACCCTTGCGGACCTCCGCAAGCTGCCCGAGCGAACGATGACGGCGGTGCTGGAGTGCTCGGGCAACAGCCGCATTTTCGCGATCCCGCGGCTGGCCGGCGTGCTGTGGGAACTCGGGGGCGTGGGCAACGCCGAGTGGACCGGCGTGCCGCTGGCGGCGGTGCTGGAGCGGGCCGGCGTCCGCAAGGGGGCGGTCGAGGTGATTCTCGAAGGGGCGGACACCGGAGAGACGCAGGACTCCCCGAGTCCGTACCGCACGCCCGGACGCATCCACTACGCCCGGAGCCTGCCGCTGGCGAAGGCGCGCCGGCCGGAGGTGATGCTGGCGTACCGGATGAACGGCGCCGACCTGACCCCGTCGCACGGCCACCCGCTGCGGGTCGTGGTTGGGGGGTGGTACGGGATGGCGTCCGTGAAGTGGCTCACCCGGCTGGTCGTCACCGACCGGCCGTTCCAGGGATACTGGCAGACGATGGAGTACGCCTTCTTCGAGCGCCGCCACGGCATACCGGTCCTGGTGCCGGTGACGGAACTGCAGGTGAAGGCGCAGATCGCGCGGCCGGCGCTGCAGGAGGTGGTTCCGGCGAGGCGGCCGTACCGGGTGTTCGGGGCGGCGTGGACGGGCGAGTCGGAGGTGGCCCGGGTCGAGGTGAGCACCGACGGCGGCAAGACGTGGGCCGCGGCCCGGCTGCAAGACCAGGGCGGCCCCTACACCTGGCGCTTCTGGGAGTACACCTGGAAAGCTCCCGCCCCCGGGCGCCACATCCTGATGGCGCGGGCGACCGACAAACGCGGCCGGACGCAGTCGATGCAGCGCGACCACGACCGGCGTAACACGATGATCAGCCACGTCCTCCCGATGGTGGTCGAGGTGCGGTGACAGCGTGTCCTGAAAGCTCACGGGGAACGACTCGTGGGCGGTTTTCTTGCAGGCTCGGCCCACGGGGAACGCCCCGTGGGCTTTTCTCTGTCCCCCTGTCACTTTGTCCTTCCCCGCGCCGGGGGGAGCAGGGTAGAGTGATGTTCAGCTGCTTCGAGCTGTTGGGAAGCGGACCACCCGCGGAGGGCCGTCATGTCTGTCGCTCAGATGCCGCTGGTCGTGCTGTCGCTCTGCCTGACCGGCCTGCCCGCTCCGTCCGCAGAGGAAGCCGCCGTCGCCGCGGACGAGGCCTTCCTGAAGGGGCTGGGACTCGGCACCGACGGCCCCGCCCTGCTGGACTACTTCCGGAAAAACACGCTTGACGCACAGCAGCGGGGCCGGCTGGAAGACCTGGTCAGGCAACTGGGCGAACCGTCGTTCCGGGTCCGCGAGAAGGCGTCCGCCGAGCTGACACGCCTGGGCCGCGTCGCCCTGCCGGCGCTCCGCCGCGCCGCGATCGACGCCGACAGGGAGCGGGCACGCCGCGCCGAGCGCTGCCTTCGGGCGGTCGAAACGACCTGGGGGACGAACGTCCCGCTGGCGGCTGCCCGCCTCCTGGCTCACCGCGCGCCGGCCGGGGCGCTGGGCGTCCTGATCGCGTACCTCCCCGCCACCGATGACCTGCTCCTGGACGACAGCCTTCTGGGGGCCGTGCAGCAACTCGGGCTACGCGACGGGCAGGCCGACTCGCTGCTGGTGAAGGCCCTCACCGACAGGAACGTCGCGGTACGGCAGGCCGCCGTCTGGGTCGTCGGCCGCACCACCAGCGCCGGGCAGCGGATGGCGGCGCGGCCTCTTCTGAAGGACGCCGACCCGGGGGTGCGTCTCCGCGCGGCCCAGGCGCTGCTGGCCGGCAAGGATAAGGAGGCGGCGCCGGCCCTGGTGAGGCTGCTCGGCGACGCCCCCCTGGAGGTGGCACGCCACGCCGAGGATCTGCTCTACCGCCTGGCCGGTGAACGTGCCCCAGCGGTGTCGTTCGGACTGGACGACGCCAGCCGCCGCAGGTGCCAGGAGAGTTGGGAGCGGTGGTGGCGCGACCACGGGGCGACCCTCGACCTGGCGAAGTTTGAAGCCGACCCAGCCGCCCTGGGATACACGATGATCTGCGTGGCCGGCGCCGGCGGCAACAACGCCGGCAAGGTGTGGGAAACCGGGCGCGACGGCAAGGTGCGCTGGGAGGTCGGCGGCCTGCAATTCCCGGTGGAGGCGGAGATCCTCCCGGGCAACCGCGTGCTGATCGGCGAGCAGGGGGCGCGGCGCGTCACCGAGCGCGATTTCGCCGGCAAGATCCTCTGGGAACACCAGGTCATCGACGGCCTCGTCGGCTGCCAGCGCCTGCCCAACGGCAACACCTTCATCGTGACCCATCGGCGGATCTTCGAGGTTGATGCCAAGGGGAAGGAGAGCAAGACGCACCTCACCCCGAACGAAACCCTCTGGTCCGGCCAGAAACTCCCCAACGGGAACATCCTCTACCTCGGATCGCGCCAGATCCTCACGGAACTGGATGGACGCGGCCAGGTCGTTCGCAGCTGGAAGGTCGATATCAGCGGTATCGGCCTGGTCCGGGCGACGGTGGTGCCGGGGGGCGTCCTGATCGGCGAGCGCAACCGCGTCGTTCAGTACAACCACAAGGGCGAGGTGGTCTGGCAGTCGTCCGCCGGCAGCGCGGCCACCTCGGCGGTACGCCTGCCGAACGGCAATGTCCTGGTCTGCTGTTACATTGGCAGCCGGGTGGTGGAGGTGGACCGGAACGGCAACCTCGTCTCGCAGCAGTCGGTCGTCGGCTCGCCGCTGCGCATTCGCCGGCGCTGAGCGCAAGCCAAGGACTGGCTGGCCAAACGCCCTGACGCTTGCGGCTCGTCGGCGTCAGGGCGTTTGGTCCGCTAGCTCTTACCAATTCAGTACCGCCAGGAGCAGGCCGCGGCCCCCAAGTGCCAGGGCCAGCGCCAGCCACGACGCCACCAGCATGAGACGGATACCCAGACGCACCCGGACCGCACTCAGCGGTTCGAGTGCCTCGCCCAGGTAAGGCTTGCGCGACGCCACACCACCGTAGGCGCTCGCCCCTCCCAGCCGTACCCCGAGCGCGCCCGCCAGCGCCGCCTCGCCCCACGCGGAGTTCGGACTCGGGTGCTGCCGCCCGTCGCGCCAGCCGGTGCGCAGCGCCTGTCCGCTTCGCCCGCCCGCCAGCAGCGCCGCCAGCGCCAGCAGCAGCCACGTCAGCCGCGCCGGGACGAGGTTCGCGATATCGTCCGCCCGCGCCGACGCCCACCCGAAGCGCCGGTAACGCTCGTTTCGGTAGCCGACCATGCTGTCGAGCGTGTTCACTGCCTTGTACGCCCACAGACCGATCGGTCCGGCCAAGGCCGCGTAGAAAAGCGGCGCGACCACAGCATCGTTCGTGTTCTCGCCGACCGTTTCGACGCACGCCCGGTAGATCGCTTCCAGCGGCAGGCCAGCCGTGTCGCGTCCGACGATCTCGCCCAGCCGGCGCCGGGCCTCGTTCCAGTCGCCCGCCTCGCAGGCACCGAGGACGCGCTGCGTGTGCCGCGCCAGCCCACGCGCCGCCAGTCCGTAGTAGACCAGGACCGTCGCGGCAGCGAAGCGCGCCCACGGCCCTCCGTACCCCGCCAGGCCAAGGCCCAGCCACACGGCCCCGCCGGCCGCCACGGTGATGAGCACGAGCAACACCACTCCGCCGAGTCGTTCGGGTAGCAGTCGCCGCAGCGCAATCTCCAGGCCGTGAGTGAGCGCGCCGAGCCAGCGCACCGGGTGGACCCGCGACGGCGGATCGCCGAGCAACTGGTCGAGTACGAATCCGGCCGCCAGGGGGCCGAGGTGTTGCATCCACCATTCAGTCACCATCACCATCCCTGGGGCGCCCGCGCCCCCGCACCGACGTCCGTTGCCAACCACCGTCGCGCCCTGCATCCTGGTCCATCATGAATCCTCCCACGCCTTACGTTACCCGTGGGCTTTGGGTTCTCCACTCCCCAATCCGCAGCCGCTGGCGTCTCGTCTAAACATCAGGTAAGATAGGCTTCTCCTCCCTGAGCGGTCTTATCAAGAAAGGATCACGCGAT
>JAANMX010002602.1_pt1 | contig 17477 bp, 17 predicted proteins | sample 7279681 | NCBI WGS metagenome assembly JAANMX01 (sample SAMN14094542, study PRJNA606508) | bioreactor metagenome | isolation source: A lab-scale SPAN reactor treating ammonium-rich wastewater day 351 | place: Ireland: Galway | collected 2018-01-01
GCGCGTCCGGCCTGACGACGCCTGATCGGATCAGATCGCGAGGTCGCGCAGCATCGCGTCGACGCGCTCGGTAACCGCCGCGTCCATCGCGATCGGGCGCCCAAAGGCGCGCGTGGTCTCGCCGGGCCACTTCGACGTCGCGTCGATGCCCATCTTGCTGCCGAGCCCCGACACCGGCGAGGCGAAGTCGAGGTAGTCGATCGGCGTCGACTCGACGATCAGCGTGTCGCGCGCCGGGTCGACGCGCGTGGTGAGCGCCCAGACGACCTCCTTCCAGTCGCGCACGTCGACGTCGTCGTCGGTCACGACGATCATCTTCGTGTACATGAACTGGCGCAGGAAGCTCCAGACGCCGAACATCACCCGCTTCGCGTGACCCGGGTACTGCTTCCGCATCGACACCACCGCGATCCGGTAGCTGCACCCTTCCGGCGGCAGGTGGAAGTCGACGATCTCGGGAAACTGCTTCCGCAGGAGCGGCACGAACACTTCGTTCAGCGCGAGGCCGAGCACCGCGGGCTCGTCGGGCGGCTTGCCGGTGTAGGTCGAGTGGTAGATCGGGTCGCGCCGCAGCGTCATGCGCTCGATCGTGAGGACCGGGAAGCGCTCGACCTCGTTGTAGTAGCCGGTGTGGTCGCCGAACGGGCCCTCGTCCGCGTGCTCGTACCCGGTCGGGTCGGATGGATCGGGACGCAGGAAGCCTTCGAGCACGATCTCGGCGGAGGCGGGGACCTGCAGCGCATGCGTGACGCAGCGGACGATCTCGGTGCGTCCGCCGCGCAGGAGTCCCGCGAACTGGTACTCGGACAGCGCATCGGGCACCGGCGTGACGGCGCCGAGCAAGGTCGCCGGATCCGCGCCGAGCGCGACCGCGACCGGGAACGGCGTGCCCGGATGCGCGCGCGCATGGTCGCGGAAGTCGAGCGCGCCGCCGCGATGGGCGAGCCAGCGCATGATCACCCGGTTGCGCCCGATCACCTGCTGCCGATAGATGCCGAGGTTCTGCCGCGCCTTCTGCGGCCCGCGCGTCACCGTGAGTCCCCAGGTGATGAGCGGCCCCGCGTCGCCCGGCCAGCAGGTCTGGATCGGCAATCGCGCGAGATCGACGTCGTCGCCTTCCCACACGACCTCCTGGCAAGGCCCGGTCGAGCGCTCCTTCGGCGCCATGTCGAGCACCTTCATGACGAGCGGCCGGGTGTTCTGCCACGCGTCCTTCAGGCCCTTCGGCGGCTCCGGCTCCTTCAGCAACGCGAGGAGCGCGCCGATCTCGCGCAGTCCCTCGCGCCAGTGCGCCGGATTCGCGCCCATCGCGCGGGCGACGCGGCCGGGCGTGCCGAACAGGTTGGCGAGCACCGGGATCGTCGCGCCCGACGGGCCGCGTCGTTCGCCCGCGGGTGACTCGAACAGGATCGCCGGCCCGCCGCGCCGGAGCACGCGGTCGCAGAACGCGGTCATCTCGAGACGCGGATCGACGCTCGCGCGCACGCGCACGAGTTCGCCGTCGCGCTCGAGCTGGTCCACGAAATCACGGAGATCACGGTAGGACATGGCGTGGCCGGTCGTCAGCCAACCCGATTCTAGTCGAGTCGGATTTCACGGCGATCAGCGCGCGGAGGAAGTCGGCCGTCGGGCGTGGCGCGCGTCCATCCTGTCGCCCGTCGGAGGGAGCGCTTCGGGGAGCGCTTCGGAGCTTACGTAGAATGGGCGACCGATGCCTCCCCACGCATTCCTCCGTACGCGCAGGCTGGTCTTCACGGTCGTCCTCGCGGGCTACGTGCTGTCGTTCTTCCACCGCACGGCGCCGGCGGCGATCGCGGACGAACTGCAGCGGGCGTTCGCGATCCCGGCGGCGCTGCTCGGCACGCTCGCTGCCACCTACTTCTACGTCTACACGCTGCTGCAGATCCCGGTCGGCGTGCTGGCCGACACCGCGGGGCCGCGGAAGCTCCTCGCCGGCGGGTCGATCGTCGCCGGCGTCGGGTCGCTCGCGTTCGCGCTCGCCCCGACCTGGGACGTCGCCGCCGTCGGCCGGACGCTCGTCGGCGTGGGCGTGTCGGTCGCGTTCATCTCGATCCTCAAGATCAGCGCGACCTGGTTCGAGGCGCGACGGTTCGCGACGTTGAACGGCGTCACGATGTTCGCCGGCAACCTGGGCGCGGTGGTGGCCGGAGCCCCGCTCGCGTGGGTCGTCACGCTGGCGTCGTGGCGCACCGTGTTCGTGGCGCTCGCGATCCTGTCGTTCACCATCGCCGCCGCGACCTGGTGGCGCGTGCGCGACCGCCCGGACCAGATGGGCTTCCCCGCCGTCGCGCCGGCCGCCCCGCCGGGCGCGCGTCTCGACTGGCGCGCCGCGCTCGCGACCGTCCTCGCGAACCGCGCCACCTGGCCCGCGTTCGTCGTCAACGTCGGCATCGGCGGCTGCTACCTCGCGTTCGCGGGATTGTGGGCGGTGCCCTGGCTCGAGCACGCCTACGGCTACCCGCGCGTCGTCGCCGCCGAGCACGCGAGCCTGCTGCTGCTCGGCGTGGCGGTGGGCGCCGTCGCGATCGGCGTCGTGTCGGACCGGATCGGCAACCGCCGCGTCGTGATGCGCGTGTGCACGTTCGCGTTCGCGCTCTCCTGGCTGCCCTGGCTCGCGCACGCGGCGTGGCCGCTCCCGGCGACGCTCGCGTGGTTCTTCGTGATGGGCCTCATCCTTCCGGGGTTCACGCTGTCGTGGACCGTCGCGAAGGAAGCGAACCGCCCGGAGCACTCCGGCATCGCGACGTCGGTCGTCAACACGGGCATCTTCCTCGGCACCGGGATCCTGCAGCCGCTCGTCGGCTGGGCGATCGACCGCGCCCGCGCGACGGGCGACGTCGCGGCTGCGTGGAACAGCGGCGTCGCGATCCTCGCCGGCTCGGCGGCGCTCGGCGCGCTCGCGTCGCTCCTCGTGCGCGAGCGGGCTGCTAGATCACCGGGTTCGCCGCACCGTCCATCGGGACGACCGCCCCGGTGACGTAGCTCGCCGCGTCCGACGCGAGGAACACCGCGACGTTCGCGACCTCCTCGGGAGTCGCGATCCTGCCGAGCGGTATGCGCTGCTGCATGCGCGCGAGGAGGTCGTCGGGCGACGCTCCGGTCATGCGCGCCTCGGCCGCGAGACCCTCCTCGACGCGGGTGGTGAGCGTCGCGCCCGGGTTGATGGCGTTGACGCGCACGCCCTTCGGGCCGTAGGCGGCGGCGAGACCCACGGTCGCGAGCATCAGCGCCGCGTTCGCCGCCCCGCCGGGCAGGTGCACCGGATTCGCGACCTTGCCGCCCTGTCCGACGACGTTGACGATCGCGCCGCGCCCGCGCGCGGCCATCGCGCGCACGACGAGGTCGACGACATGGACATAGCTGAAGAACTTCGCGTCCATCGCGTCGTGCCACGCCTGCGCGGAGAGTTCGTCGGGCGGGTAGCGCTTCGCCGCTCCGGCGCTGTTCACCAGCACGTCGATCGCGCCCAGCGCACGCGTCGCCTCGTCGACCGCGCGGCGCGCGTCCTCGGCGCGCGCGAGGTCGGCGGCGATCGTCACCGGCCGGTGCGCGAACGCGGACAACTCGCGCAGCGCCGAGTCGAGGTTCGCCTGCGAACGCGACACCATCGCGACACGAGCGCCTTCCGCCGCGAACGCTCGCACGCATGCGAGCCCGATACCCTTGCTGGCACCGGTCACGAGCACGCCACGGTCCTGCAATCCCGGTTCCATGTCATCCTTCCAGCGCGGCGCTGCGATCGCTTGCGGGCCCACCCGCCGCGAGCCAGCGCTCCAGCGTCCGCCACGCCGCGAGCTTCTCGTCGAACGGACGAGTGTACGCCGGGCTGGTCGACGGCAGCGCGATCGTCCGGTAGCCCGCGTCGCGCCAGCGAGGCGCTGCGCGCGCCGCCGTGCCGCCGTTGAACGCGACGAGCACGATGTCCGGCGACGAGCGCCGGACGCGCACGACTTCCGCGCGGGTCTCCCGGCGGATCGACGCGTCGCTCGATCCCAGGCGTTCGCAGGCCACGATCGTGTCCCACAGGGCGATGCCGTGCCGCGCGATGCGCTCGAGCCGGTCGGCGTAGGGCAGCGCCGCGAGCGGCTCGCCGACGAGCGCCCCCACGATCGGCCAGAAGTGGTTGCGCGGGTGCGCGTAGTACTGGCGCGCGGCGAGCGATGCCGCGCCGGGGAAGCTCCCGAGCACCAGGATGCGCGCACCGCGCGGCAGCACCGGCGGGAGTCCCCGCGCGAACGCCCGCGCCGGCGCGCGCCGCATCGCGCCCGCCTTCCGCGCGACGCTCGCTCGGCTCACTGCGCGCGCGGCCACGCGCCCGCGCGCAGCGCGTAGTCGGCGACGGTGCCGGCGAACACCGCGAACCCGAACCAGTGGTTGTGGCGGAACGCGCGGAAGCACCTGTCGCGGTCGCGCCCGCGAATCAGCCAGAGGTGCCAGGCCGCGCAGCCGAGCGCGGCGAGGAGGCCGAGGAAGTAGACCGGTCCGAGGTTCATCAGGCGGCCGACCCAGGTCATGCCCGCGATGTTCCCCGCGTAGCACAGCCCGACCGCGGCGACGTCGAAGCGCCCGAAGGTGATCGCCGAGGTGCGCATGCCGATCCGCAGGTCGTCGTCACGGTCGACCATCGCGTACTCGGTGTCGTAGGCGACCACCCACAGCAGGTTGATCGCGAGCATCGCGAAGGCCGGCGGTTCGGGACTCCCCCGCACGGCGGCGAACGCCATCGGAATGCCGAACGAGAACGCGATGCCGAGGAAGGCCTGCGGCAATGCGAAGAAGCGCTTGAAGAACGGATAGGCGAGCGTGATCGCGAGTCCGGCGAACGACAGGAGGATCGTCGCCGGATTGGTGAACAGCACGAGCACGAACGCGGCGGCCGCGAGCACGGCCCCGACGGCGAGCGCCTCGCGTCCGGACACCTCGCCGGTCACGAGCGGGCGGCCGCTGGTGCGCTTGACGTGCGCGTCGTAACGCCGGTCCGCCCAGTCGTTGAACGCGCAGCCGGCCGAGCGCATCAGCACCGTGCCCAGCGTGAAGATCAGCACCAGCGAGGCGTCCGGCTTTCCGCGCGCGGCGATCCACAGCGCCGTCAGCGTCGGCCACAGCAGGAGCAGGACGCCGATCGGCTTGTCGAGACGGACCAAGCGCTCCCAGGCGTCCAGACGCTCGACGAGCGTCCGGCGCGGCGCGGGGGCCGGTTCGTCGCTCATCGCTGCGCCTTCAGAAGGCGAGCGGCATCTGCCGCCTCGGTTCGCGCGCCGCGGAGGCGTCGAACATCGCCTGCGGCGTCGCGTAGACGAGCCGCACGCGCAGTTCGCGCTTCAGACGTTCGTTCGTGAGGCGCCGCGACTCGTTCATGAACGACAGCAGGACCGGCGCGATGCGCGCTTCGGCTTCCTCCCAGTCGACCCGCGGAGGCCGAGGCAGCCGATGCGCGTCGGCGAGCGCGTCGAACCACTGACCCATCCGAAGTTCCGAGTCGTCGGAGGCGTGGTAGGCGCGGTTGGGCCGGCCCCGGAAGAGCGCCGCCACGACCGCGCGAGCGAGATCGTCGGCATGGATGTGGTTCGTGTACACGTCATGCTCGGGCACGAGTACCGGCGTGCCCTGGCGGATGCGCTCGAGCGGCAGGCGCGTCTGCGCGTAGATGCCGGGCGCGCGCAGGATCGCGAGCGACACGCCGTTGCGCACCGCCCAGGAACGGAGCCGGTCCTCGGCGTCGACCCGCCTCCGTGCCCGCGGCGATTGCGCGCGCCTCGGCCGCGTCTCGGCGACCCGCGCGCCCGCGCAATCGCCGTAGACGCCCGTCGTCGAAACGTAGACGAGTCGTCGTGGTATCCTGCGCGCCGCCGAGAGCGCGGCCACGAGGCGCCCGGTACGCGGGTCGCCGCGGCCGCCGGGAGGGGGTGGCGCGAAGTGCAGCACGGCGTCGGGCGCGGCGCGCAGGCGCGCGAGCGTGCGCAGGTCGTCGAGATCCCCGACCAGCGGAACGACACCGTGTTCGCGCAGCTTCGCGACTTCGTCGGCGCGGCGCGTGAGCCCCACGAGGCGCGCGCGGCCGTCGAGGAGCTTCGCCGCGCGCATCGCGACGTCGCCGCAGCCCACGACGAGCACCCGGATCATGCGCCCGGCGGCGGGGAAAGTAGGGTCAGACTCGACTTTTCGATCTGCACGCCGCCCCGAAATCGTCGCCGCGGATAAAAGTCGAGTCTGACCCTACTTTTCCACATGACATTCGAGGTTACCATAAAGCCCGGCGAGCACGCGTTCCGGTGCGCCGCCGACGAGACCGTGCTCGAGGCCGCGATGAAGGCGGACCTCCTCCTGCCCTACGGCTGCCGGAACGGCGCCTGCGGCACCTGCAAGGGCAGGATCCTCTCGGGCCGCGTCGACTACGGAGCGCACCAGCCCTCGACGCTCCCCGACGCCGAGAAAGCGCGCGGCTACGCGCTCTTCTGCTGCGCGAAGCCGCTCTCCGACCTCACGATCGAGGCGCGCGAGGTCCGGCGCGCGGGTGACATCCCGATCAAGCGGCTGCCCTGCCGCATCGAGTCGATCGACCGGCCTTCGCACGACGTCGCCATCGTGAAGCTCAAGCTGCCGGCCACCGAGCGGATGCAGTACCTCGCCGGGCAGTACGTGGATTTCCTGCTGAAGGACGGCAGGCGCCGCAGCTTCTCGATCGCCAACCCGCCGCACGACGACGCGCTCATCGAACTGCACCTGCGTCACGTGCCCGGCGGCTTCTTCACCGACCAGGTCTTCAAGACGTTCAAGGGTCGCGAGATCCTGCGGATCGAAGGACCGCTCGGGTCGTTCTTCCTGCGCGAGGAAACCGACAAGCCGATGATCTTCGTCGCGGGCGGCACCGGCTTCGCGCCGATCAAGGCGATGATCGAGCACGCGCTGCACCACGAGATCGACCGGCCGATGGTCCTCTACTGGGGCGCCCGCGCGAAGCGGGACCTCTACCTGCCGTCGATTCCCGGCGCCTGGCAGGAGCGGCACCCGCTGTTCACCTTCATTCCGGTGCTCTCCGATCCGCATCCCGACGACGCCTGGCCGGGGCGCACCGGCCTCGTGCACCGCGCCGTCATCGAGGACTTCCCCGACCTCTCCGGCTACCAGGTCTACGCGTGCGGCGCGCCGGCGATGATCGACGCCGCGCGGCGCGACTTCACGACGCAGTGCGGCCTCCCGGAGGACGAATTCTTCGCCGACAGCTTCACCTACGCCGCGGAGGCGGAGGCGCGCGAATAGCCCGGCATGGCGCGGTCCGTCAGGCGCCGCGCAGCCGCTCGAGCAGTTCGTCGGGCGAACGCCAGTCCGCGCCGCAGACGAACCGCGGCAAAAGGAAGCGCGAGTCGCCCGGCGCGACGAGCCGGGGCTCGGTCGTGAACGCCGCGGCGCAGACACCCTCGCCGACCGCGGGCAGGTAATCGCGCGCGAGGAACGCGTTGTGGTGCCCGAACGGGTAGGCGAAGTACGGCGAGGCGCGCCCGCGCGTCGCGCTCCACAGGAATGCGGCCGCGTCGCGGATCTGCGCGTCGGCATCGCCGATCGTGTCCACCTGCGCGAAGTCGCCGCGCGCGTCGCGGGAGTGCCGCACCGCCGCGAGCGCGGGATGCAGGTGGTCCCAGCTGTGGTTGGCGATCGCGATCATGCCGCTGTCGATCGCGGTGGACCACCACGCATCGGCGAGCGAGCCCGGCGTGAGCCAGGTGTACGCGGGGTCGGCGTTCGACTCCATCGCGAGCCGGCCCTCCGGTGACGCGATGACGAAGCTGGTCGCGTGGAGATCCGGCTGCGCGCCCGGGCGCCGTGCCGCGAAGGCGCGCATCGCCCCGGCGAAGCCCTGCTGGATCCCGTATACCGGGTGCACGACGTCGTCCACGTCGAAGCGCGGCCCGTCGTCGAAGGTGAGCGCGACGAGCTTCGCGTCGTTGCCCCGCGCGTGCGCTCGGACGAGTTCGCCCAGCGGCACGATGCGCCACCCGGCGTCGGTCAGGACGTCGAGATCGAGCGCGAGCGCGACGTGGTCGTTCGCGTCGTAGTCGGGGCCGACCACGTGGTGCGAGTGGTAGGCGAGGATCGCGAGCGGCATCAGGCGCCCCGCTCGCGCAGTTCCGCGATCGCGAGCTTCAGCGCCGCCGCGAGGTGGGCGTTGGCCTCGTCGACGCGCCCGAGCCGGGCCAGCATCTCGCCCAGGAACACGCGCGTGTTCCAGTGGTCGTCGAGCGCGAGACTCGCCTCGCAGTAGGTCTGCGCCTTCCCCCAGAGCTGCGCACGCTCGCAGAGCCGGCCCAGCGCGAAGAGCAGCGTCGCGTCGTCGCTGTGCTGCGCGAGCCAGCGCTCGGCGACCTCGAGCTGGCGCGCGCCCTCGGGGGGATGGGCGTCCGCGAAGAGCGCGACCAGCGCGCTCTCCCATTGGCGGTCCAGCGATCTCGCGAGCAGGTCGGCGGCCTCGCGGTCGTCCCCCGATCGCAGGAGCCCCGACGCCGCCGCGCGGGCGACGCGCGGGTGGAGCCGATCGGCCTCGGGAAGCCGGTTCCAGTACGCGCGCAGCCCCGACGCGTCGTGGCCGAGTCCTGCCAGCGCGTCGGCGTGCGCACTCGCGCGGACCATCGCGCCCTGCTCCGCGTCGTAGACCTTCCGGCGCACGAGCTGATCGACGACCGGAGGCATCTCCGCGGGGCGGCCGGCGGCCGAGAGCGCGCGCAGCGAAAGGCGGAGCGCCGCCGTGTGCGAGCCCGCCTCGCGCCTGAGGTCGTCGAGACGCACGAGCGCCTCGCCGGCTCGCCCCTGCTCGAGCGCCATCTCGGCTTCCAGCATCAATCTGGGCACGCAGAGCGAATCCGCACGGGCGTCCGGCCGCGCGAGCAACGCCGCGGCGGCGCCGAAGTCGCGCATGTCGAGCGCCGCGCGCGCTCCGATCAGGGCCGGAAGTCCGCCGGACCGAGGCAGCGCCAGCGCCTCGTCGGCGAGCTCCCGGGCGCGCCCGTAGCGTCCTTCCAGCAAGGCGACGATCGCGGCGTCCTGTTTCGCGCGCGCGCGCTCGAGCTGGGCTCGCGCGCGGTGCGTACGCACCTCGCGCGGCATCGCGGCAATGCGCGCGGCGAAGCGCAGCAGCAGATGAACCACCAGGAACGCGACGAACGTGCCCAGCACGAAGACGAAGAACGACGTCTCGATACGCAGCGGCGGCAGCACGAACTGGACGTAGCCCGCGTCGGACTTCGCGAGGAGCGCGAATCCGACCGCGAGCGCGGCGATCGACAGGAACGCGGCGAGGAAGCGCATCGAGCGCCGGTCAGCGAAACGGAAGGCCGCGCGCGCTCACGGCCGCCCGCGGGGCGCGTCGGCGCGCGCCTCCTGCGCGACGCGCAAGGCCCGCGCGGCGTCGAGACTGCGCGTGAGTTCGGGCACGTCCGAGGCCATCGTCACCGAGGACATCGTCGCGAGCGAGGCGAGCGTGACCGCGACCGGCCTCGCGCGCACGTCGAAGTACTGGCGGATCCACGTGTCCGCCGCCTTCACGTCGGCGCGGAACGCTGCTTCGTTGCGCGCGATGAGCGAGAGGCGCGCCGACAGGAGGCGCAGGCGCAGGTTCTCGCGCAGGTAGTACTGCTGCGTCGGCGAGACGAGCGGCGGCGCCGGCCGCCCGCTCACCTCGACGCGCACGAGCGATTTGAGGTCGGACCACAGCTCGCGCAGGTGGCGCGACCACGACGGAGCGTCGGCGAGCGGGGGCGCGGGCGTCGGCGGCGGCAGGTGCTCGTCGCGCGCGAGCGGCATGGCGTCGATCGCGAGGACCGCGGCGTCGAGGCGTCCGGCGAGGCCGGCCGTGTCGACGTACGGCACCGCCTTCAGCTTCTCCATGTCCGCTGCGATCGCTCGGCGCAGCGGAGCGAACTTCGGCCGGTCGAGACGGGCGAGCTTGCCGTCCGCGAGCTGCAGCGCGGCGATCGCCGCGGGCACGTTGCCCGCGATCGCGAGTTGCTGGCTCGCGAGCGAGAGCACCTGCTCGACCTCGACCACCGCCAGTTCGTCGCGCGACGGCGCGAGGTCGCGGTAGAGCGTTTCGAGCGCCGCCTGCTGCGATTGCGATTCCGCGAGCCGCGTTTCGAGCAACGCGAGCTTCGCGAGGGCCTCGCGCAACTCGCCCGCCATCGCCGCGTCGCGCGCCTTCGCCTGCGCCTCCGCCGCGTCCGCGGTCGTGAGCCGGGCGGCCACCTCGGTCCGAAGCGTCGACAGGTCCCGCTTCGCGTCGATCCAGGCGACCACGGCGGCGGCGACGGCCACGGCAGCCGCGGCCATGCCGATCGTCCGCAGGCGCCGGGCGGGTCCCGACGCGGACAGGGGCGGTCGAGCGGGCCGATCGGTTTCGGCGCGATCGACGCGGTCAGCCGGCGTGTTCACCGCGCAATTCTAGCAGCGGGGGGCGCCCGCCGAGCCCCGGCAGCAGGGTGTTCGGGATTACAATGCTCCCTGCGCGAGCGTCCCGCGCGCCGCATCGCTCCCCGTGAACGGACTCACGTTGATCGCGCTGATCGCGCTCGCGATCGGCATCGTGTTCGCGTACCGCGCGGGCCGCATCGCCGGCCGCCGCGAGGCGAACGCGCCGCCGCCGCCGTTCTCGAGCGCGGCGCTGCAGGATGCGTCTCCACGTTCACCCCCCGCGTCGGCGCCGCCGGCGTCCGTGCCCGAGTCCGCGCCGTCGGCACCGGGCGGGCCGCCGGATCCCATCGACACGGAACGATCGCGGCTCGTCGTCGCCTGGGAGGCGGAATGCGCGCGGACGACGTCCGCGCTCGCCGACGAGCGCGCCTCGCGCGTCCAGTTCGAGGCATTCGCGCGCGATCGCCGCGCGCTCTTCTCCGACCTCGCGGACGCCCGCGGCGAGACCGCGCGCTACCGGCGGCTCGTCGTCGACTTCGAGACCAACGCGCCGCCGTCGATCCTCGGCGGCCCCGGCGCGCCGGACGACCTCAAGCTCATCGTCGGCGTGGGTCCGATGCTCGAGCGCATGCTGCAGCAACTGGGCGTCACGACCTTCCGCCAGATCGCGCGCTGGTCGGAGCGCGACATCGACGAGTTCGACGCGAAGCTCGCGGAGTTCCCCGGACGCATCCGCCGCGACGGCTGGGTGGTGCAGGCGCGCGCGCTGCACCAGAGCAAGTACGGCGAGCGCGCGTGACCCGGCCGGTCGACACCCCGCACGCGGTCGGGCATGCGCTGTCGCACGCCTTCGTGCCGATGGCGGTCCTCGCGCTCATCTGGGGCTGCAACTGGCCGGTGCTGAAGCTCGGCGTCACCGAGATCCCCCCGCTCACCTTCCGCGCCGTCACGCTCCCGTTCGCCGCGCTCGGGATGCTCGCGGTCGCGCGCGCGTCGGGCGAGTCGATCGCGATCCCGCGCGACTGGTGGGGCCGCGTCGCGGTGCTCGCGTTCTTCAACATCGCCGGATGGAACGGGCTCGTGCTCTTCGGCGTGCAACTGCTCCCGGCGGGCCGCAGCGCGATCATCGCCTACACGATGCCGGTGTGGGCGACGCTCGTCGCGCTGATGGTGCTGCACGAGCCGCTCGGCAGGCGCAAGGCGATCGGCCTCGTGCTGGGCATGATCGGCATGGCGCTGCTGCTGGGCGAGGACTTCGCGCTGCTCCGGCGCAGCCCGTTCGGCGCGGGCATGATCCTCGGGGCCGCGATCCTGTGGTCGATCGGCACCGTGCTGCTGCGCAAGTGGAAGCCGCCGATCGCGCAGAACGCGCTTTCGGGCTGGATGATGCTCGGGGGCTGGTTGCCGCTCGCCGTCGCGGCGCCCTTCCTCGACGACGCCGGCGTCGTCGCGCGCGTCGCGAACGCGTCGCACCTGGCCTGGCTCGCCATCGCCTACAACATCGTGCTTGCCGGAACGCTCGCGCACTGGGCGTGGTTCACCCTCGCACGCACGCTCCCGGTCGCCGTGTCGGGACTGGCGTCGCTGCCGGTGCCGGTCGTCGGCGTGTTCGCCGGGATGATCGTCCTGGGTGAACGCCCGGGCACGGCCGAGTGGCTCGCGCTCGGCTTCGTGGTCGCCTCGCTCGTCGCGGTGCTCTGGCCGGCGCGGACCGTGCCGAAACCGGCGCCGTTGACGCCGGCGGATTGAGCGTCGCCGCGGGGAGCCGCCCCGATCGGCAGCCCGAATCGCCCTACGCCACCGCCTCGTCGATCGCGTCGTGGTCGTGCGCGAGGTCGACCGGTGCTCCGCGTTCCGACGACGTCGAGATCGCGAGCGTCGCCGCGAGCGTGCGCGCGCCGTCCGCACCGGAGGCGAGCGGCACCTCGCGTCCTTCGATCGCCGCGCGCAGGTGTCGTACCTGCTCGAAGTAGGGATCGCGATCGAAGCTCTTGATCGGCGTCGAGGCGATCGGCTGGTTCCAGTCGCCGGTCGCCGGATCGCGGTAGCGCCAGACGCGAAGCGCCGGGAATTCGAGCGCTCCGCCGGTGCCGACGATCCGGGTGCTGTTCTCGCCCGACCACGGGAAGCTCGGGCTCTCGCCCAGGCCCTGCTCGATCGTCCACGGGCTCGCCGCCACGTCGCTCGCGAGGATCGTACCGAGCGCGCCGTTCGCGAAGGTCAGCACCGCGGCCGCCGTGTCCTCGACCTCGAACGCGCGGATCGCGCGGCTCGTGCGTCCCTGGACGCTCGTGACCTCGCCGACGAGGAAGCGCAGCATGTCGACCTCGTGGATCAGGTTGATGAGCACCGGGCCACCGCCCGCCGTGCGCCGCCAGGCCGCGTCGAAATAGGCATCGGGCTTGCGCGTCGCCCACAGCAGCGTCGCGCCGGCGACGCGGCCCAGCACGCCGTCGGCGACGATCCGTCGCGCCTCCTGCGCCTGCACGTGATGGCGGCGGTGGTGCCCGACCAGCAGCACGACGCCGGCGTGCTTCGCCTCGCGCAGCAGCACGCAGGCGTCGCCGACCGTGTCGGCGATCGGCTTCTCGACGAGCATGTGCACGCCCGCGCGCGCGCAGTCGACGCCGATCGGAACGTGCAGGCGGTTCGGCGCCGCGATGATGACCGCGTCCGGTTTCGCCGTGTCGAGCAGCGCCCGGTGCGAGGCGAAGACCGGGACCGGCAGCGTCGCGACCGCCGGGTCGTCGCGCGGGAGCGTGTCGGCGACCGCGCACAGTTCCGCGTCGGGAGATGCGACGAGCGTCGCGATGTGGCGCCGCCCGATCAGGCCCGCCCCGATCACGCCGACGCGCAGCTTCGCCATGCTCTCTCCCGTGGGTCAGGCCTGACGGGTTCTGCCGAATCGTAGGGCGTCAGGCTGAAGCCTGACCCACGAGGACAGCGGAGCGGCGCTCGATGCGCCGCCGCCGGAGACTCCCCCGCCACTGTCAACTGTCAACTGTCAACTGAATCCTGAACGCGCTCACGCGAGTTCGGGAATCAGCGTCGGCAGCGGGCGGTGCGCGAACCACGCGTCGAGGTTCGCCTTGCAGAGGTCGCCCATCGCCTGGCGCGTCTCCCGCGTCGCGCTGCCCACGTGCGGCAGCAGCACGACGTTCTCCATCGCGAGGAGCGCCTTCGGCACGTGCGGCTCGTCGGCGAACACGTCGAGCCCCGCCGCCTTGATCGTGCCCCGTTCCAGCGCGGCCACCAGCGCCGGCTCGTCGATGATCGAGCCGCGCGCGATGTTGACGATCGTGCCCTTGCTGCCCAGCGCCGCGAGCACGCCGGCATCGACGAGGTTCTTCGTCGCCGGCCCGCCCGGACACGCGACGACGAGGAAGTCGGACTCCGCCGCGAGCGCCTTCAGGTCGGGCACGAACCGGTAGTGCACGCCCGCCTGCGCGTTGCGGCCGGTATACGCGATCAGCATGCCCATCGCCTCGAGGCGCAGCGCGATCGCCTTGCCGATGCGCCCGAGGCCGAGGATCCCGGCCTTCCTGCCGCCCAGGCGCGTCGTGAGTTCCGGCCCGGACTTCTCCCACGCGCCGGATCGGACGAACCGTTCGGCCTTCGCGAAGCCCCGACCGGTCATCAGAACGAGGCCGACCGCGACGTCGGCGACGTCGTCGGTCAGGACGTCGGGTGTGTTGGTCACCTTGATGCCGCGCTTGCGGCAGTAGTCGATCGGCACGCCGTCGTAGCCCACGCCGAACACCGAGATGATCTCGAGCTGCGGCAGTGCGTCCAGGAGTTCGGTCGGTGTCACCGTGCCCCCGCCCTGCACCAGGCCCCTGATGCGGCCGGCATGAGCGCGCAGGAGCGCCGCCCGGTCCGCCGCCTGCACGTAATCGTGGCAGCGGTAGTCGCGCCGCAGCGGTTCGTAGAGGAACGGCGGCAACGGCGCGGTAACGATCACCTCCGGCATGCTCATGGTCATCCTGTCCTGTCGTTCGTCGTTCGGGTGCGGGCCCATTCTAGCAATCCGGCGATCAGTCCCGCGTCGGAACCGGGCGTGAGCCGCGCGTCGAGGCCGGCGGCGCGCGCGTGCATCGCGATGCGTTCGTGCGGCGCGAACGCGGGCAGGCGCGCGAGACGCGCGCGGCCCGCCTCGCCGGCCGCGCGCAGCAGATTGTCGACGCCTTCGGAGGACGTGAGCGTCAACGCGTGCGCGCGTCCGCCGTCGATCGCGTCGAGGACCGCCGCGACACCGCCCGTCGGAGCCGCGCGCCGATAGCAGGCCACCGTCGTCACGCTGGCGCCCCGCGCAGCGAGCGTCTCCGCGAGGAGTTCGCGGCCGCCCTGCCCGCGAAAGAGGACCGCGCGCCTCCCGCGCAGGTCGGCGAGTTCCGGGAGCGCGAGGAGCCCCTCGCTGTCGTACCGGTCCGGCGGAATGCGCACGTCGGGCACGCCCACGCCCGCGAGCGCCTCCGCGGTGCCGGGCCCCGGCGCGTACGCCTGCAGGTTGCGCGGCCAGCGCCCGGGCGGGGGCGCGCCGAACTCCGCCGCGTTCGCCGAAACGAAGAACGCGAGATCGAACGACGCGAGCGACGCGTGGGCGCGATCGAGCGCGCCGCGATCGTCGGGCGGCAGGATGACGATCGCGGGCCACGCGATCGGGTTCGCGCCGAGCGAGGCGAGCTTCTGCGCGAACGCGCCCGCCTGCCGCGCGGGCCGCGTCACGACGATGCCGAGGCCGGACAGCGGACCCCCGGCCGCCCGCGTGTTCCGCGTGACCGCGTTCATCCCGCGAGGAGCCGCGCCGCCCCGCGTGCGAGCAGCCGGTCGGCGACGGCGAGTCCGAGCGCGTCGGCGGTCCCGTGGTCTTCGACGACGGCTTCGTCCTCGGCACGCAGAACGTCGCGACCATCGGCGCTCGCGACCAGAGCACGCAGCCACAGAACCTCCCCGACCCACACCGCGTGCGCGGCGATGGCGGTCCGCCGACCGCCCGGGAGCGCGCGCTCGCACGCACGTTCGGCGGCCGTCGCGAACGTCGTCGCGATGTCGCGGAACGGCGCGAGCAGATCGATCAGGTCCGGTCGGTCGGCGCGGCACAAGAGCGCGACCGCGCCCTGCCCGGTCGCGGGCAAACTCTCCGAAGGGTCGAGGAGCTCGGTGATTCGATCGGCGTAGCCCAGCGGCCGCATGCCGGCCACGGCGGCCACGATCGCCTGGCATCGACCCGAGTCGAGCGCTGCGATTCTCGTGCCGATGTCTCCGACCAGCGGTTCGACCACGATCGTCGGCGCGCGATCGTGCAACTGCGCCCGGCGGCGAAGGCTCGACGTGCCCACGACACCTTCGCCGAACTCGTCGACGCGCACGCCACCGGAGGACACCCACGCGTCGCGCGGGTCATCGCGCGCGCCGATCGCGGCGATCGCGAAAATCCCGGGCAGGCGCGCCGGCACGTCCTTCAACGAGCGAACGGCGACGTCGGCGCGACCTTCCGTCAGCGCGTCCTCCGTCGGAGTCGGGCATCCACGACAACCGAGGGCCCGATGCGTCGGACGCCGCTGCGTCGAGCCCGAGCCGACGCGCAGGATGTCGACATGGGTATGCGGCAGCAATCCCGCGAGCCGCGCCCGGACGCGATCGACCTGCGCGCCGGCGAGCGCGGTAGCAGGGGCCACCAGCGTGAGCCGGCGCGGCACGGGAGGCGAGATCATCGGTCCGTGATCGAAACGCGCAACCTCCGGGGCGCGACCGGCTACGCGGCGATGAAGCGACTCGCGCCGCGAGCGAGGAACTCGTCGGCCAGCGCGCGCCCGAGCGTCTCGGCGTCCGAGGTCTCACCGGTCTCGGGGTCGATGCGGGCGGTGCGTTCGCCGCGCAGGATGTCGGTACCGTCGCGCGAGGCGATCAGTCCGCGCAACCACAGCCCGTCCTCGCGGAACGTCGCGAAGCCGCCGATCGGCGTGTGGCAACTGCCGGAGAGCGCGCGCGAGAACGCCCGCTCGGCGGTGATCGCCAGCAAGGTCGGCCGGTGGACCAGCGGCTGCAGCCACTCGATGACGTCGGTGCGAGCGCTCGGGCACTCGAGGGCGAGCGCACCCTGCCCGACCGCCGGCAGGAACTCCGCCGGGTCGAGCAGCGCGGAAACGCGGTGGCCCTGCTCGAGACGATTGAGGCCGGCCGCCGCGAGGACCATCGCGTCGTACTGACCCTCGTCGAGCTTCTGCACACGTGTGTTCACGTTGCCACGCAGGAGCTTCACCCTGAGGGTCGGCTTGCGATCGCGCAACTGCGCCTCGCGGCGCAGGCTCGAGGTGCCGACGACCGCGCCGTCGGGCAGCGCGTCGATCGACGGCCAGGCGTTGCACACCAGCGCGTCGCGCGGATCCTCGCGAACCGGCACCGCGGCGATCGTGAAGCCGGGCGCCATCTCCATCGGCATGTCTTTCAGCGAATGGACGGCGAAATCCGCGCGTCCCTCGAGCATTGCGGTCTCGATTTCCTGAATGAACAGGCCCTTGCCGCCGATCGCGGCGAGCGCCTGGTCGAGGACGCGGTCGCCCTGCGTGGTGATGCCGCGCAGCGTCACGGCGCAATCCGGATAGATCGCGAGGAGCCGGTCGCGGATGTACTGCGCATGGCACAGCGACAACGCCGACTTGCGCAACGCGACCAGCAGCTGTCGGGGGGGGGTGGGGAGAGCCATCGTCGCGTTGTCGTGGGCCGGCGCCCGCGGCTGCCTGCCTCCGGACGGCCGCAGATTCTAGCACTCCCGAACCGGCGCTCCGGAGCACGGGCAGGGCGCACGCGATCGACCGCGGACCGACGCCCCCGTCGTCGGGCGGACGCCCGTGTTGCATTCGCGGCGATCGAAGCGGGGGCCGCCGCGAACGCGCCCTGCCGGTCGGTCGCGCGCGTCGCGACGCGCGTCACGCGGAAACGCGCGCGATCGCTTTCACCTCGAGCAGGAGTCCGGGGACCGCGAGCGCGGCCACGCCGACGCAGGTCAGCGGAAACCGCGCGTCGGCGACGAACCGATCCTTGACCGCGCGGAACAG
>JAANMX010002603.1_pt1 | contig 17474 bp, 16 predicted proteins | sample 7279681 | NCBI WGS metagenome assembly JAANMX01 (sample SAMN14094542, study PRJNA606508) | bioreactor metagenome | isolation source: A lab-scale SPAN reactor treating ammonium-rich wastewater day 351 | place: Ireland: Galway | collected 2018-01-01
CCTTCATGCCCCTTGTGCATGTGTTGAGTTCTTTGTGGTTAAATATTCTCCGTGTCCTCCGTTAAAACCGCTGTGCCCTCCGTGGTTAAAATCTCCGTACCCTCCATGGTTAAATAAATCTCCCCATTACGCTTTCCTTGCTTGCAGGATTCCGCGAAATGATTATCTTTAAGACTTACATCTTAAAAATTATTTATGTCCTTAACATTTTTACTTCTTGTCCTCATCGCCCTTGTGGTGACCATCGGAATCATTACCAAAAAACTTGATATCCTCACCTATTCACCGCCCGATAAAAACGGAAAACAGATGCCCAACGGCGTGAAATGGAAACCCGTCACCTTTATTCTGCTGGCAGCACTCGGAGCCCTCATACAGCCCATGAATTACGATGTGATCAGCGTGGGTCACAAAGGCTTGCTCATCAATCTGCTGGGTGACAGAAGAGGGGTTTCTGATACGGAAGAAGTTTCGGGGGTGGTGTTCTACAACAAATACACCCAGGAGATCCAGGAAATCCCACTCGACCAGAGACATATCGAATATCCCGAATCCATTATCGTGGCTAAAGGCGGGTTCCCCTGCCCGATCAAGCCTTCGTTCAACTATTCGGTGAAGGAATCTACAGCGTCGGATATGTTCACGAACCTGAGGTCTACCTATAAAAAAGGCGGACTGGAAGCCATTCAGGACGGCTGGCTCAACAACGCCATCATCGGGGCCATCAATGATGTGGCGAACCGGCATTCGATTGATTACCTCTTCAACAACCGCGAAACCTATGAAGCGGAAATCCTGTCGGAAGTGAATAAAAGAATCGGAAAATGGTTTATGGTTTCGCAGCTGAAAACCAATATCCAGCCTCCGAAAGCCATCCGCCAGTCCATTGAAGACAAGGCGACCGCCGATGCTGACGCGATTAAAGCGGAAGCTCAGGCGCGTGTAGCGCAGGCCGATGCGCAGCGGAAGATCCAGCTCGCGAAAGGAGATTCAGCCTCTATTGTCATCCGGGCGCAGGCCGATGCCAAGGCGATCAGTCTGAAACAGCAGGAAATTACCCCTACTTATGTGGAATACCAGCGCGTACTGAAATGGGACGGCGTGATGCCGACGACTACGCTGGGGAGTGGTAGTGGGACGTTGTTGAATTTGAAGTAAAGTGACTCAAAGTCAGGATATTATGCGCGGTGGGTAGACTTTGCGCAGCGGTTGTTAAAATAAAAGATATGAAACAAATAAAACAAATAGTCTGTTTTTTATTCTTTTACGCGATTGTAATTTCTTGTAATTCAGATTATAAGTATGCATATAAAAGTACTAAAGATCCAGAAAACAGTTTCATTATTGAGACTCTTGACAATCGGACTAAGATGATTATTTCTATGTCTTATCAGAATCATATAGAAAATGATTTATATTATTTACGCGTCAATAATGAGTTTTACCAATGTGAGAAAACATTCTCGATCGACAGCATAGGCAAAGATGTTCAGTTTTCTTCACTTAGGGACTACAAAATCCCAAGTAAGAAATTCAATATTGACAGACTTATCATTAAAAAAGCAGGAAGTGATTATGTCAGTATATTTAACATGACTGATTACAGCGGAACAGTCTCATTGAAATTTTTTTATGACAAAAACTATAAAATATTTAAGATAGAAGACAATGAAATAAGTTATATGGTTACCAGATAATGTTTAATTTAAAAGACAAAATTATTCTGGAACTGCTCAAAGTCAGGAGTATTTTCGCAGGAGGGGTTTAATATTAAAATCTGAAACTATGGATGATAAAGAATTAGAAAAAAAATTCACATCGCTCAAAAATGAATGCTTCCGAGATTTAGAAAACCTTGGTATTTCAATTCCTGAAGTAGAGCGAGACTTCGAGGATTCTAAAATTCCACATGGAAATTTAAGCGCACTTCAAGACTTCATATGGTATCAGTATAACAAAAATATCTCCAGATACTCGCACGATTTTGATAAGCAAGCAATGACTTATAATTCAATGGCTCACTTCCGCTATAAATACGAAGGAGGTAAAGGCGTTCATGAACTTAAAAAACTAGCTGTCGAGGCAAAGAAACAATCTTATATTCCAATATCACTTGACAATCAAATTACAATGGAAGCAGTTATTATAACTCCTAAGAATTGCTGCGATGCCTGCAAGCAAGACGAAGGCCGAACTATGGACTTGCAGGAATTTCTAAACACTAATATACTTCCCCATGAAGAATGTACATGTAAAGGCTATGGTTGCATATGTTGGTTTGGGGTAACTGGAAAGAGAGATTTAGAAGGAAATTTAATTTGGAATGATACAGTAGCTTCTCATTCGGGAAAAATAGCTAACAAAACTTTACAGAATAAACCAACAAATGCACAATTAAAAAAAGAGGGTGCAAGAACAATTATAGATCTTTTTAATTTTTTCAAAGGAAAGAAAAAATAAATCTTCTCCACCCCAACTGCGCTAAGGCTCCTGACTTTGAGCTAACCTATATAAACCCTTATATGAATAGAAACTTACATCCCCTATTAAGAAAAACCTTAATCACTTTATTGGTAGTTTTTGGCTTAACCGAATTCTATTCCCAGAATACCTTACTCAAAGACATCGAAGCTGCGAAGCTTGTTTCAAGAAATGTTACCGAGGATTTCCGGGATAATAAAATTGAAGAAGCCTTCAATACCCTCAGTCCGTATTGGCCACTGCCGGTGAATGAAATCAATAACCTGAAGACCCAAACCATACAGTCTGTTAATCTAATTTCCGAGCGTTACGGGAAAGCGGAATCTATTGTAAAAGTTTCGGAGCAAAATATTAAAGATGCAGGGTTTCGGGAAACTTACCTCGTGAAATTTGAATATACTGCCATCAGACTAATATTTACGTATTACAAAAACAGCAAAGGCTGGCTGGTGAACGGTTTCAAATGGGATTCGGAATTTGATGAGGAATTTAAATAACAGCATAGAGCTAACCTGCACAATTTATTTCATTAGATGAAAGATTCAAAAGAAAACACCCATACGCCCAATCATATTTCAGAAGAGGAAAGAATGAAATGCATCCTCTTTGCGGCTGCACTGCTTATTTACGGCACGTACGGATGGTTTCATGATGATATTTATATTCCCGGCAAACGCGGGAGGGGCATACACTTCCACGGTGCTGCCTGCACGCTGATCTATGGAGCTTTTATTTGTGGGGCCGCTAATTTTATTTCGGTTATCGTCGACCATTACGATAAACGGAATAACGAAACAAATTATCAGAAATTTGCAAAAGTGACCAGAATCATTGGGCTCACGCTCCTTTTCTCAGGAATGATTTTTGGAATGTTTAAACTGTCCTGGTAGCAGGGCCGGTGATTTAACCCCGCTGCTCCGGCTATGCACCGGACTGCTTTTGGAAAGAACATTGTCAATGCTTAAAATTTTGGAATAGTTTGGATGATAAAGGCGAAATTGATATCACAAAACAAATATAAACTCCACTGTGCCCGACTTAAAAACCGCCGGTACCGCCGTGGTTAAATAAACCACATAAGTCACATAAGAAAAAGTTCACGCTGACCAAAAGCACACCTAAGTTCACCTAGTGCCCCTTGTTTAACCTTTGCGCTCTTTGTTGTTAAATCACCACGCCCTCCGTAAAATCCCTGCGCCCTCCGTGGTTAAAAAAACCACGTAATTGACATCAGTAAAAAGTTCACGCTGACCAAAAGCACACCTAAGTTCCATCAACCTCCGCAAAAAAGTGCGGTTATTTTTATGAATAAACAGCTTTTAGTCCTAAATATTTATAAATTTACGTGTTTAACCAACCTTTGAAAACTTCAATTCATGATCAGTAAATTACTCTCTGCATTTTCTATGGGGATTTTTGTGGCAGGCGCGGCGCAGGTCGGCTACTGGCCCAATGACACCAAGGGAAAAGACCGCAGCCTTTATGCCGTAAAAAACATCACCCTCTACCAGGACTACAGAACAAAAATCGAAAACGCCGTTCTGGTATTTCAGGAAGGCAAAGTAGTGGCTTCGGGCAAAGTGAACATCCCAAAAAACGCGGTGGTGATCGATGGCCGCGGGGCATTTGTTTATCCTTCTTTTATCGATCCCTATGCCAGTATCGGTGTTGAAAAAGCCAAACGCAGCGAATACAATCCGGGCAGCACTTATCTGCCTACAGATGCGACTTCGGCGGCTTATAACGATGCGGTAAAAGCGGATACACGGGCCGTAAGTACTTTTACGAACCAAGGTAAGGATTTTCAGGATTATCTGAACCAGGGTTTCGGCTCGGTGCTGAGTTTTAATGAAGACGGAATCGTGCGCGGCTCTGCGGTACTCATCGGTTTGGGCGAAGGCATTTCGTCCGAAAAAGTAATTAAAGAAGATGCAGGATTTCTGCTTTCCCTGAACAAAGGAAGTTCCCGCCAGGCCTACCCGTCTTCACTCGTGGGATCGGTGGCGCTGCTCCGCCAGCTCTATCTGGATGCGGACTGGTATTCAAAAGGCGGTCACCTGGAAAATAAAAACACCAACCTCGAAGCGTTTAACCGCTACCGCAAACTGCCCACCATTATTGAAACGTCAGAGAAATGGGACGTTCTAAGAGCTGATGCCATTGGTGATGAAGCTGCGACGCAGTTCGTATTCGTAGGTTCGGGTAATGAATACCAGAGAGCCAAAGAAATGAAAGCGACCAACGGAACCTTCATTCTTCCGCTCGAATATCCGAAACCTTTCCAGAGTCAGGACCTCATGAATGTAGAAGACCTGGATGTCGCGGACCTTAAGCACTGGGAACTGGCGCCCTACAACGCGGTGTATATGGCGAAGGAAAAAGTGCCTTTTGCGCTGACCATGTTTAAACTTAAAGATAAAAACTCCTTCCTGGATAAACTCCGAGACCTGAATAAAAAAGGGCTTTCCAAAGAAGAAATCCTGCAGTCGATTACCGAAAAGCCGGCACAGATCCTTCAGGTAAGTTCGCTAGGAAATCTTAATAAAGGTTCTATGGCGAATTTCATCATTGTTTCTGATGATCTTTTTATGAAAGAGTCGGTGATTTATGAGAACTGGGTTTTCGGTAAGCAGAATATCATCAACCGCATGCCCGATACCGATGTGCGCGGCGATTATCAGGTACAGCTTAATAATCAGACGTATGATTTGAAGATCAAAGGAAAAATCACAAAGCCCGAAGCGGAAATTACCCAGAACGATAAGAAAGGTAAAATAAAGCTCGCCGTAGCGGATTATAAAATGGCAATGGAAGTAAAACTACCGAACGATTCGGTGCAGAATTACAGAGTTATGCTTCCGCTTACCGACTATAAAAACAGAACAGGAAACGCCATCGATAAAGACGGCAGAAACATTCCGTTCACCATAAAATATGTGAAGGCTTTCGAACCTGAACTTAAAAAAGATGAAAAGGCCAAAACCGATGAACCCGGAAAAATCTGGTATCCATTTTCTGCTTTCGGCGCGGAACAGTTGGCTTCGCAACAGGATTATTTGATTAAGAACGCAACGGTGTGGACCAACAGTGCTAATGGCATCGTAAAAAATGCTGATGTAAAGGTTTCCAAGGGTAAAATTATACAGGTAGGAACAGGACTTTCTGCCGGAAATTCTACCGTTATTGACGGAAGCAACCTTCACCTTACCAGCGGCATCATCGATGAACACACGCATATCGGGCTTGCACGCGGCGTAAACGAAGCAGGCAGCAACAACTCCGGCGAAGTGCGCATGAGCGACGCCATCGATCCTGATGATGTGAACTTTTACCGTCAGCTCGCAGGCGGGGTCACTTCGGCTCAGCAGCTTCACGGTTCAGCCAATCCGATTGGCGGACAGGCCTCGATGGTCAAATTCAAATGGGGCGAAGATCCTAAAGACATGATGTTCCCGGGAGCCAAACCCTATATTAAATTCGCTTTAGGCGAAAACGTGAAGCAGAGCAACTGGGGCAATAACCCAAACCGTTTCCCGCAATCGCGAGGCGGTGTGGAGCAGGCTTTTGATTTCTGGTTTACCCGTGCACTGGAATATGAAAAAGAGAAAAGCACGAATAAAAATTTCAGAAAAGACCTCCGGTTAGAAACCATGCTCGAAATACTGAAAAGCAACCGCTTCATTACCTGTCACTCCTATGTGCAGAGTGAAATCAATATGCTTATGGATGTAGCTGAACGTTTCGATTTCCGGGTGCAGACCTTCACCCATATTCTGGAAGGATATAAAGTTGCTGAAAAAATGAAAAGGCACGGCGCCAACGCCTCTACGTTCTCCGACTGGTGGGCATACAAGGAAGAAGTGCGGGAAGCCATACCTTACAACGCGGCGCTTTTGCTGCAGGCGGGTGTAAATGTGGCGATTAATTCTGATGACGCGGAAATGGCAAGAAGGCTGAATCAGGAAGCGGGTAAAGCCGTGAAGTACGGAAATGTTCCTCAGGAAGACGCCTGGAAAATGGTAACGCTCAATCCTGCGAAAATGCTCCAGATCGATCATAAAGTAGGAAGCATTGAGCCGGGGAAAGATGCCGATCTCGTACTCTGGACGGATAATCCTTTAAGTATTTATGCGACGGTGGATAAAACTTTTGTCGACGGAACCCTTTATTTTGACGCAGCACAGCAGCAGCGAAAAGACCAGATGGTAAAAGACGAGAAAAACAGGATCATCCAAAAGATGCTCTTCTCTGAAGATACCGGAAAAGGCAACACCCAAAGTGCTGAAAAGAAACAGCGCGTTCTCTACCACTGCGATACCCTGGAAGGCGAAGAACATGAGTCCCACTCCCATTAATCCCCAATCAAGAACATGAAAAAATCAATATTTACCATACTTTCTTTTACGCTTTGTATTTCGGGAATGGTTTCTGCCCAGAGGCCGGCACCGGCACCGAAGCAGACGGTTCCTGTAGCGATTACGGGTGCGACTTTGCATACCGCGACAGGAAGCGTTGTTCCCAATGCCTCCATTATTTTCGATAAAGGAAAAATAACCGGCATCAACACACCGGTACCTGCGAACGCGAAAGTCATTAACGCCACAGGAAAGCACGTCTATCCCGGCTTTATCCTCGTGAACAATTCGCTCGGTCTGGTGGAAGTTTCCGCCACCAAAGCCACGGTAGATTTCACAGAATCCAACGGTTTTGTACCGGAAATCCGGACTTTAATTGCTTTCAATACCGACAGTCACGTGATTCCCACCGTTCGGACGAATGGAGTGCTGCTCGCGCAGCCTGTGTTGGGCAACGGAATTTTAAAGGGAACTTCCTCTGTAATGAACCTCGACGGCTGGAACTGGCAGGATGCCGTGGTGTCCACTGATAATGTTTTACATCTTTCATGGCCGGAACTCCGTAAATCAACGGATGAAAAGAGAAATAAGGAATTTAAGGAGCGCCGTGACGCCAACATTACCGAACTGAAAACGCTTTTTGCCAGAGCTAAAGCCTATCAGCCCAAAACCGGCATCAAAGATTATAAACTGGAAGCCATTGCGCCGGTGCTGACCGGAGAAAAAATTCTGTTCGCACAGGTTTCTGGAGCCAATGACGCACTGGAAGTCATTAAATTCGCGCAGGATTATGGGGTAAAGAAAACCGTACTTCTGGGAGATGCAGGTCTGGAAAGCGTGCTGGATGAAATCAAAAGAAGCGGCTTCCCGCTGATTATTACGAATCCACACTCGTTACCGCCTAACGAATCGATGTCGCCGCGTTTACCTTATGAATTCGCAAAAAAAGTAGCGGACAAAGGCATCCTCCACGGTCTGGATTATAGCGCAAGAAAAGATTTTTCCGATTCCCGGAATCTGCCTTTCCTGGCAGGAACGACAGCAGCTTACGGTCTTGACAAAGAAAAAGCGCTGCAGAGCATTACGCTGAACCTGGCGAAAATGTTGGGAATCGACAAAGAGTACGGCAGTCTGGAAGTGGGTAAAAGCGCTACGCTGTTTATTTCTGATGGCGACGCGCTGGACCAGCTGACCAATAATGTCACTGAAGCCTTTATCGACGGCCGACAGATCGACCTCAACAACCAGCAGAAGGAACTGTATAAACGGTATAAAGAAAAATATTCCGGAGCGGAATAACTCCATTGAACTCCACGGCTTTGTCAAAGTTTGGAACTTTGACAAAGCGTTCCTGCATCTTTTGCTGTCTATGAATAGCGTCGGGCTTCAGTCCGACTTAAAATGCAGCACTCATATCATTTTAGTCTAAACTAGAATCCTCTTACTTTGCCAAAGTTTTAGTCAGCACGAAAATCACCGCGGCAAAGTTTTTAAGATAAGCGGTATAAAGAAAAATTCCGGAGCGGCGTGATAAAAATTAAACTCCATCATTCTTAAATAATATCATGAATAGCAGCGGGCTTTAGCCCGTTGATTTCTTTTAGTCGTATTGCTGACTTTAGTCAAAATCTAAAATTTTCTCCTGCCTATCAATAGAATCAGGCTTCAGCCCTTACTTTAAAATGCAGCACTCATATGACTTTAGTCAAAACGAAAATCCTCTTACTTTGCCAAAGTTTTAGTCAGCATGAAAATCACTTTGGCAAAGTTTATAAGATAAGCCGGATAAAGAAAATACTCAGCATAGGAATAATAGTTTTTAACTTTTCAGACGCTGTCAAAGTCCAGGATTTTGACAGCGTTCTTTTTTAATCAGTGACAACGTTTAAATTAAAAATGAGTACAACATTCCACGTCTGGCATGTTTTTTTTATTACAGTTCATAACTAACTGAAAATGATTATGAAAAGCAAGATCCTTATCCTCGACAATAAAATATATTCCCTCTCTAAAGTTTCAAATTTTCTGAAACAAAAGAAATTTGAAGTGGTGAAGCCAACGGAAACCCAAAGTGTGTTCAATATCTGTTCTAAAGCTGATCTCGACGCCGTAATTATCGATTTAAGACTGTTTGGTGAAAAATCGAACATTTTCATTCAGAACCTGAAAGAGAATGTGCTGCCTGAAAATGTGAAACTCATCACGATTTCCGACCGCACCTCTACCCGCCAGATATTCGACAGAATCGCTACAGATGCCTGATTAATAGTATTAAAAAAAACGGTTCATTCTGCTTAAATTTTCTTTCCCCATCAGTATTGCAGTATTCATTGAGAACCAGTATTTTAGCGGCTTCAAAAATCGTTTCAATTCCTCTCATGAAAATAAAACATTTCCCCTTTATACTGGTATTTTTTTTCAGTTCACTTGTAACTGCGCAGTCCGCTTCAGTCTATACCGTTTTCCGGTTGCCGGAATACAACCTCCTTTTCGTTCAGTCTCACCTCAGCAGAGTGAGTGAAAACGCTACCGACGAAGAAGTGGATGCTTTTCTGGAAGCATCTCTTCAGGATATGATTTCGGCTCTCAGCGACGCAGATAAATCAGCTCTTGGTTTTACCACAGAAGCTGACCGTATTAAACTGGAAAAGATGTTGCTGAAAAATTTTGATCTTATGGAATTCGAGACGCATGAGGTTGCCAAAAAAGAAAGGACCCGCTATACCAACGTTTATCAAGACTTGGGCTATACTGTTTATACTTTCCCGGCTAAAACCATTGCCTTACAGAATATTTCCCATACCAGTGCTTTAAATGATTTTCCTCTCTATTCCACAAATACGGTCGCGAAGTTAAAAGAATCAGGGAAGAAAAATTTTCTTGCTCAACTTTCATTTCTTCAACTGAAGGTTAATTATGCCGACTGGCGGGAAGATAGATTAAGTGATTACAAAAAGCGTGGTTTGCAGGAAATGACGGGACAACTCCCTTTTGCTTTGAAAGACCATGATTATTATGGAAAAACCGATGATAAAACGGGGGTTCAGATGATTTATGAACTTGGCTATCTTCCTAAAGCCAACGGCAGAGGAAGAGTTTATGAGGAGAGTTTCATGCTGGGAATGCGCCCTCAAACTGCAGCTTCAGGTACTCCCGAGGAACAGATGCGGGAATTAATGGGCACCTATGAGAACCTCAAAAAACTTATTATTAAAGAAGCTGGACAAAATACAGACAGTCTCATCGGCGCCGACGCACCTTATTCAGAAGAAAATTTAAAACATGCGGTTGAATTTATGAATGCTCTGGCAGCGGGCAAACTTCGGTACGCGACCTACTGGAGTTCGGTGGGTAAAACGTCCGAATTTAAACCTTCCATTACATTAGAGTTGCATCCATCTAAAATGGTAAAGGTGAAAGTGTTTCAAAACGAACCAGCAGAATAACGGCCGGATTTTTTAAATCTTTATGCTAACTCCGGTTGACATTTTTCTTTTGATTGAATATCCTTAATTCTCCCTATTTTAGCGGTCTTAAAATTCTCCTATGACCGCCACCGGCTTTATTCAAAAATCCCTTCCTCTTTCCGAGAAAAATATCAGTGCAACCCTGAAACTTCTGGGCGAAGACTGTACCATCCCTTTTATTTCCCGATACCGCAAAGATGCCACCGGAAACCTCGACGAAGTTCAGATTGAGCAGATCGCCAAACTTAATACCCAGTTTGAGGAAATTACCAAAAGGAAAGAAAGCATCCTGAAATCCATTGAAGAACAGAGCGCCCTGACCCCTGAACTGAACCAGCGCATTGACGCAAGTTTCGACCTTCAGGAACTTGAAGATCTGTATTTGCCCTACAAAAAGCGCCGAATAACAAAAGCCGACTCGGCAAAAGAAAAAGGTCTGGAGCCTTTGGCCAAAATCATCATGAGTCAGAAATCCAATGACCTTCAGTTCCTTGCTTCCAAATATCTCAATGATTCGGTTCCCACAGAAGAAGAAGCATTGCAGGGCGCACGGGACATTATGGCGGAGTGGATCAATGAAAACATGTATGTAAGGAAAAACCTGCGCCGGCTTTTCCAGCGTAAAGCAGTGATTTCGTCCCAGGTGGTAAAAGCCAAAAAAGAAGAGGAAGCCGCACAGAAATTCTCCCAGTACTTTGAGTGGGAAGAAAGCCTGAACAGAATTCCGTCGCACCGTCTTTTAGCGATGCTAAGAGCGGAAGCTGAAGGTTTCGTGAAAACCAAAATTGATGTCGACAAAGATGAAGCCCTCGACCTTATCGAAAACGCCATCCTGAAATCCAATAATGAATGTACAGATCAGATTGCAATTGCAGTCGCGGACAGTTATAAAAGATTGCTCGAACCCGCAATTTCCAACGAAACTTTGCAGGAAGCGAAACAGAAAGCAGACGAAAAAGCGATCGGCATCTTTTCTGAAAACCTCAGACAGCTGCTCCTCGCGCCGCCTTTGGGCGAAAAACGGATTCTTGCCATCGATCCCGGTTACCGAAGCGGCTGCAAGGTGGTTTGTCTGGATGAAAAAGGCGACCTGCTGCACAACGAAACCATTTACCCTCACGCTCCGCAAAACGAAAGCGGAATGGCGATGAAGAAGATCCGCTCCATGGTAAATGCCTATAATATTCAGGCGATCTCGATTGGAAACGGGACGGCAAGCCGGGAAACAGAGTTCTTTATAAAGAAAATAGCTTTTGATACTCCGCCTCAGGTTTTTGTCGTGTCCGAAGCCGGCGCGTCGGTGTATTCAGCAAGCAAAATTGCGAGGGATGAATTTCCATCTTTCGATGTCACGGTTCGCGGAGCCATTTCGATTGGCAGAAGACTTTCTGATCCATTGGCAGAACTCGTAAAGATCGATGCGAAATCAATCGGTGTCGGACAGTATCAGCATGATGTAGACCAGACCCAGCTGAAAAACGAACTCGATTCCACCGTGATGAAATGTGTGAACGCTGTCGGAATCAATCTGAATACGGCGAGCAAATCCCTGCTGAGTTATGTTTCGGGAATCGGGGAAAAGATGGCAGAGAATATTGTGAATTACCGCGCTGAAAACGGAGCTTTCGAAGACAGAAAACAACTGAAAAAAGTTCCGAGACTTGGCGAAAAGGCTTTTCAGCAGGCCGCAGCTTTTGTGAGAATTGCCAACAGCAAAAACCCGCTGGATAATTCAGCGGTGCATCCCGAAGCCTACCCTGTTGTGGAAAACATGGCAAAAGATTTAGGAATTAAAACCGTTGACCTCATCGCCAATAAAGAAAAAATTGCATTGATTAGTCCTGAAAAATATGTAACCGAAACCATTGGTATTTTAGGGATTAAAGATATCCTGAAAGAACTGGAAAAACCCGGTTTGGATCCGAGAAAAGCGGCTAAAGTCTTTGAGTTTGACCCGAGCGTTAAAAGCATTAAAGATTTAAAAACCGGGATGATTCTGCCCGGCATCGTGAACAACATCACGGCGTTCGGCTGTTTTGTGGATCTCGGGATCAAGGAAAGCGGACTGGTGCACATATCCCAGCTGAAAGACGGTTTTGTTTCCGATGTGAATGAAGTGGTGAAACTGCATCAGCACGTTCAGGTAAGGGTGACCGAAGTGGATGAAGCCAGAAAAAGGGTGCAGCTGAGTATGATACTCTAGATTTCAGGATGATTTTTCATATATTTATAAAACTTTCATCCTTCTAAATAATCAATGAAATTTCTGATTTACGCTTTTTTAATCTGCTTCATATTGGGCTGCTCGCAAAAAGGCCGGAAGAACCTGGATGATCAGTCGGTGTGGACGGTTTCGAGGCACGATGATCCAGAGAGTAAGAATTTCAGAAAGATTAAAGTAAGATTTCACAGTAACGGTTATGCCTACGAAGAAAACACGATCTTAAAATATCCCTACCACGTTTTTCACCTGCGTAACACTTTTGAATTTAACCGCAAACTGTACAGAATCCTGGAGTGGACAGATAAAGAAATGGTGCTGCAGAACAGCGCTACTGATATTGTGATCATTTTGCGCCGCGAATAAGGCACTCTTTTGGCTATACACTGCCAAACAATTATTTCATGAAAAACATTCTTACTATTGACTGGTCCGCTATTTTGCTGGGAAGTGAAGAGTGGTCCTTTTTGCCGGAGGTGGCGCTCCGGACCCTCATCATGTTTATGATCATCATTACCGGCCTGCGGTTTATGGGAAAGCGTGGGGTGAAACAGCTGTCGGTAGTGGAGCTTGTTGTTATTATCGGTTTGGGATCAGCCGCGGGTGATCCGATGTTCTACAAAGAGGTCGGGATCGTATTCTCGCTGCTTGTCTTCCTCATTATTATCTTGTTATATGCCGGACTGACCTATATCGTAGGGAAATCTAAAAAGGCGGAGGATATGCTGGAAGGTAAACCGCTGTGCCTTATTCAGGACGGTGTTTTTGTATTGGAAAACTTTAAAAAAGAAAATCTCGGAAGTGATGAGTTCTTTGCAGAACTCAGGTTGAAAGGTATTTCCCATCTCGGCCAGGTGGAGACCGCAATTGAAGAGACTTCAGGCGAATTAAGCGTCTTTTATTTTGCAGACGAAAACATCAAGCCCGGACTTTCTGTAATGCCCGATTCCTTGAACAGACCTATTAAAATTATTGAAGCTCCAGGTTATTACGCGTGTATATTCTGCGGATATACCGAAAACAAAGCTACAGGTAATGCCGATTGCTGCCCGCGCTGTAAAAGAGATGAGTGGGTAGAAGCCACCAGTAAGAAAAGAATCAGTTAAAATGGGTTGAATAAAAAGTTCCGGCATGAGTAATCATCCGGAACATGAGCATTGAGTTTAAATATTTTACTTTTTAAGTTTCTCGAGTAAAAGTTCTGCCACTTTTTCAGACGATGCAGGGTTCTGTCCCGTAATGAGGAGACCATCTTCGAGGGCGTAGGGTTCAAAATCACCTGCTTTGGAATAAATCCCGCCATTCTGCTTCAGCATATCTTCTACAAGAAAAGGTACTACTTCGGTAAGCTGTACAAGATCTTCTTCACTGTTCGCAAACCCTGTTACCTTTTTACCTTTGACTAAAGGTTCACCATCCTGATTTTTAACATTCTTTAGCGCTGCAGGAGCGTGGCATACCAGTGCTACCGGTTTCTGCAGGCCGTAAAAACTTTCGATCAACCTTGCGGAGTCTGCACTTTCGGCGAGGTCCCAAAGAGGTCCGTGCCCACCCGGATAGAATACCGCATCGAAATCATCGGCAGAGACCTCTGCAAGCGGCAGCGTTCTGCTGAGCTTTTCCTGCAATGGTTCGTCAGCCTTAAAACGGATGGTGGCTTCCGTCTGGTTCTCAGGCTTGTCACTGGTGGGATCGATCGGTGGCTGGCCGCCTGCGGGCGAAGCCAATGTTACTTCTACTCCTTTATCCGTAAGGAAATAATAAGGGCTTGCAAATTCTTCAATCCAGAAACCGGTTTTCTTACCGGTATTTCCCAATTCGTCATGGGAAGTTAATACAAACAGTACGTTCATTGTTTTTATTTTTTTAAGTTGCTATTCCGTAAAAAAATCTAAGGTATTTTCCAATCGGATGACCGATAAGACCGCAGCATTTTTACTGCTGACTCACGTCAACATCTGTTCCAATTGGTATGCAGCATCATTGAAACAATGAATAACGCAAATAGGCTGGCGAAAGGACCTCATCTTTTATGAAATTTAAACGATACTGCTTTTTCACCGCTACTCCATCAGCTCGGATACCGACGGCGGAAGGAACACTGTTTGATAAACGGAATAAATGAGTCGTCCGATCGTGAGCGAAGCCAAAGGCGGTGCCTGAGGCTCTCGAAGGTGGTGCCTGAGGCTCTCGAAGGCCAGCACTCATTTTCTTTTGAATACCCCTGTTGTATGGGAGTAAGATAAGTAACCACTTTTCGGCAAAAAACTTCTTTTATTTTTTCCCTGAAAAAATACGGTGAAATCCAGTGCAAACCGAAGCATTCCAAAAATGTTACTTCTCAAGCTCAAAAAATATAACCATGTAAATGTAAGAATCCCTTTTCCCTCATCTGGACAGCAATCGAATTTTAAAATTAAATTTGATGAAGCTATGGTTAAAGCCAGCATTTAGAGTCAAAAATTGTTGTATAGTAGTGATTTTCCAGTATTCTACAAAACAACTTTAATAATTACCTCCTCTAGCATCATTTACAGTTTCAATCATTCATTATTTGAACACTATATGTTAGAAAAGCAACCCCTCCATAAATTAGCTCGTACACACTATAACTCATAAAATTTATCGTATTTTTGAGAAATTACTAAATAAACATGACCATTCAACAGTATATTGATAATCTAAATAGGCTTTATCAAACAGGAAACTCGAGAGAACATTCATACAGAGGTGATTTACAAAATCTTCTGTCGACTTTACTTCCCGAAATTTTAATAACCAATGAACCTGCAAGAATCGAGTGCGGGGCACCTGATTATGTTTTAACAAAAGGTAAAAACCATATACCTGTCGGATATATTGAAGCCAAGGATATTGGCGTTAAACTGGATTCAAAATTACTGAAAGAACAGTTTGACCGTTACCGAATGGGGTTAAGCAATCTGATCATCACAGATTATCTCACTTTCGAGTTTTACCGTGATGGTGAAAAGTATAAAACGATCACCATTGCAGGCAATATTGAGGGTCAAATCATCAGTCAGCCTGAACATTTTGCTGAATTTGAAAGCCTGATTAAAAACTTTGTCCAGACCGTCTCTCAAACTATAAACAATCCACAGCGGTTGGCAGAAATGCTCGCCGGGAAAGCGAGGTTGATGGCGGATATTATTGAAAAATCACTGAATGCGGATGATGAACACGAACGTTCTTCTGATCTAAAAAATCAAATGATCACGTTCAAGAATATGTTGATTCATGACATTGATAATAAAGCATTCTCCGACATTTATGCACAGACCATTGCGTACGGTATGTTTGCGGCGAGATATAATGATCCGACTTTGGAAACTTTTTCCCGTTTAGAAGCAGCGAACTTAATTCCGAAATCCAATCCTTTTCTCAGAAAACTGTTTCAGGATATTGCAGGTTTTGATTTAGATGACCGTTTGGTATGGATTGTAGAAGAACTGGTTCAGATATTTTTGGCGACAGATGTTGAAAAGATCATGAAGAACTTCGGGAAGTCTACCAAAATGGAAGATCCGATCATCCATTTTTATGAAACTTTCCTTGCTCAATATGATAAGGACCTCCGGAAAGTACGTGGGGTCTGGTACACGCCGCAGCCCGTTGTCAATTTTATTGTAAGGGCAGTAGATGATATTCTGAAAGATGAATTCGGTTTATCACAGGGACTTGCCGATACATCTAAAACGAAGATTAAAGTAGAATCGCAAATTCCTGATGCCCGTTCTGCAACTGGATTCCGATTGGTTGAAAAGGAAGTTCACCGGGTTCAGATTTTAGACCCTGCTACCGGCACAGGAACTTTCCTGGCTGAAACGGTGAAACACATTCATTCCAAATTTAAAGGCATGGAAGGCGTTTGGTCGAAATATGTGAAAAATGATCTCATTCCCAGACTGAATGGGTTTGAACTTCTTATGGCTTCTTATGCCATGGCGCATCTGAAGATGGATATGCTCCTGAAAGAAACAGGTTACAAATCTGACGATGACCAGCGGTTCAGGATCTTCCTGACCAATTCTCTTGAAGAGGCACATCCTGACTCCGGAACGCTTTTCAGCTCCTGGCTTTCCGATGAAAGTACACAGGCCAATAAAATTAAAAAGGAAACTCCCGTAATGGTGGTCATGGGTAATCCTCCGTATAGCGGTGAAAGTGCCAATAAAGGAAAATGGATTATGGACCTTATGGAAGATTACAAAAAGGAGCCCGGAGGAAAAGAAAAATTGAAAGAACGTAATCCTAAATGGATTAATGATGATTATGTGAAATTTATCCGTTTTGCACAGTATTTCATTAATAAGAATGGAAATGGTATTTTAGCTTTTATTAATCCTCATGGTTTCCTAGACAATCCTACGTTCCGCGGAATGCGTTGGAATCTACTTAAGGAATTTGATAAGATTTATACAATTGATTTACACGGAAATTCGAAGAAAAAGGAAATATCACCAGATGGTTCTGTAGATCAGAATGTATTCGATATTATGCAGGGCGTTTCAATAAATATTTTCGTAAAAACCGGAAATAAAAAAGCAGGTGTATTAGGGCAAGTTTTTCATCACGATTTATATGGAAAACGGGATTTAAAATATGAGTTTTTAAAAGAAAATAACATCAGCAAAATACCCTTCAATTTATTGGAGAATATTGCCCCCAATTATTTTATGGTGCAAAAGGATTTTGGGGTTCAAAAAGTTTATGATAATGGTTTTAAAGTAAATGAAATATTTTCACTGAAGAATGTGGGAATTGTTACTTCGAGAGATTCATTTGTAATTGATATACATAAAAAAGTACTCGAAGATAGAGTTAAGGATTTTTTTATTTTATCAAAAAATGAAATTGTGTACAAATATAAATTGAAAGAAAATTCCTCTTGGAAGATAGATGAAGTTAAACTAAAAGCTTTGGAATTTG
>JAANMX010002608.1_pt1 | contig 17465 bp, 17 predicted proteins | sample 7279681 | NCBI WGS metagenome assembly JAANMX01 (sample SAMN14094542, study PRJNA606508) | bioreactor metagenome | isolation source: A lab-scale SPAN reactor treating ammonium-rich wastewater day 351 | place: Ireland: Galway | collected 2018-01-01
TGCCCGCTTTGTCCGCGTCTTTGTGATTTCCGCGCCGAGAACCGCGCGAAATTTCCCGAAAAGCATAATGCGCCCGTGCCTTCGTTCGGCCCCCTTCACGCACGGCTTTTGATCGTCGGTCTGGCGCCGGGACTGCGCGGGGCGAATTTCTCCGGGCGGCCTTTCACGGGGGATTACGCCGGGGATCTTTTGTATGCCACGTTGCTTAAATTCGGGTTCGCGGGGGGGGCGTATGCGGCGCGGGCGGATGACGGGCTGGCTTTGATTTCGACGCGGATCACCAACGCGGTGCGCTGCGTTCCGCCGGAGAATAAACCCACAGGCGATGAGATGAAAAACTGCCTGCCTTTTCTCTCCGGGGAAATAGAGGCCATGAGCGGCTTGCGGGCCATCGTCAGCCTTGGTCTGATCTCTCACAATGCAGTTCTGAAGGCTCTCGGAGCAAGGGTTTCGGCCTATAAATTCGTGCACGGGGCGCGGCATGAGGTGAAAGGGCTGCGCGTTTTCGATTCCTATCATTGCTCGCGGTACAACACGAATACGGGTCGGCTCACTACGGACATGTTCGAGCAGGTGTTCGCGGACGTTCGGGACGCGCTGTCCTGACTAGCCGATCCGGCGCTTTTTAATCGATCCTCTCCCAGAGGCGCATAAGTTTTTCGGCCCGCGCGGGGTTCACAGCGCGGACAAATTCGATCTGGCCGCGCAGGCGCTGTCTATCAAGAGGTTCGATGGTGGCTCTTCCCAAGACGCCCGCGTGAAGGGTGGCTTTCAGGCGGTCATATTCGGCGCGGGATATATTCGGATGCGCATTGACCACGACGCCCGTCACAGTCTGTCTTTGCGCCGCCGTCATCAGGCGGGTTTTTTCGGGATTGAGCGTGAAGCCTTCCTGCGCGGCAATCTCGCCGAGCGTTCCGCGCAGAGTGCTGAATTGCCGTTTTAAATTTGCGCCGCCGGAAAAGGTCAGATCGTCGGCGTAGCGCGAATAGGTCAGGTTCATGGATTCCGCCAGCGATTGCAGCCGCATATCCAGCCCGAAGGCGCAGAGATTGGCCAGCGCGGGCGAGGTCGGCGCGCCCTGCGGCAAATGCGGTATCAGGATTCTCTTGCGCGTTTCGAACGGCAGGGCGTTGAAGCCCGGGCCGAGAAAGCTTGGGTTCGGGGTGTGGATGCAGAGGCTCATGAGGAGCCTTGAGACTTCGCGCGGGTAGCCCAGAGTGCGAAAGAGTGCCGCAATGCGCGGGGGCGGGATCGCATGAAAAAAATCCCGGAGATCGAAACAGGCGACATATTCCTTGCCCGTATGCAGCCGCGCGTGGGTCACAATGGAGCGGTTGCGGCAAAAGCCGTGCGCCGTCTCATGCGGCGGGATTTTGTTCAAAATTTCCGCGAGCATTTTGCGCTGGATTTTTTTAAGCGTGGCCTTCGGGCTTTCGATCAGGCGCGGCGTTTTGCCCCGGCGACGTTTCCAGACGTAGCCGTAATGCAGGAGGCGGAAGTCTGAAACCTTCGCCTGTTGCTTTCGTGTATCGGCCAGCCAGTCCAGCTTCGGCGGGTCGATCTCCAGCCATGCGCATAGGTCTTTGACCGTGTTCAGTTTCGGCAGCGGAAAGGTGACCGGATTGCCCTTCGGCACTGTCATTTGCGGGGATTCGATTCCCATGCGGAACCAGGCGGGTTTTCCGGTGCGCTCCAGCGCGAGCGCGAAGCCCCTGTCGGCGGCGATTACTTTGGCAAGGTCTTTGAGCGCCGGGGTTTTGTCTTCGCCGAAGCGACGGACAAGCGTATGGGCCAGACGTCTCGGTTTCAAGCCCTTCAGCGTGATGGCGTGTTCGATGCGGCGGGCGAGCGGGCCAGCTTCCCACGCGCCGCCGATGATGGAGGCGGCCAGAAGATGCGCCGTCTGCTCAAGTCTCGCCATAGATCCTTTCCCCATAAAAGTGCGCCGGCCGCGCGACCCGTCTCGTCAGGCCTGCAGTTGCGTACGCGCAGCGTACCGCGCCTGTAGGCGGCGATATGCGTCCGTTATAAACCATCCACGGGGATACCCCGCAGAGTTCCTGCGATAGGCTGGCTAAACATCAGGAACAATCTCGCGCGGCCGGCCACTGGGGATGACGTTAGATGAAAAACGAAAAACCCGCCAGAATTTTGGGCGGGCTCTTGTTCTGTATGGTGTCTTTGCGGAAAATGCTAGCGCGCGATGTTGATCGGCATGCCGACTTTCTGGCCTTCGTCCACGGTCGCCGAGAAGTAATCCACGTCTACGGCCCGGCCGTTGCGGTATTCTTCGATGCTGCCGACCACGGTCGCGCCGCCGTCATACGGTTCGGCCACGACGCGGAACCCGTTGATCAACTGGCCCGGACCGTCGGGGTCGGCGGTACGGCCGAGGGAAAAGCGCGTGCCGTTCTTAGACAGCTCATACGGGCCGAGATCCATGAAGTTTTGCAGAATCATGTTGAGCGCGGCCTGTGGCACCCTGCCCCCGTCTTCGACGGTGATCGTGCCGTGATCATGCAAGGAATTCAGGCTGAGTTGATCGGCGCCTACTTCGCCGCCCGGTTGGTTTTGACCCATTTTATACCCCCTAGAGATTTATCTTTATGGGATCATTCTAGGATATTTCCGGGGATTCTGGCAAAAGATTTATTTCTTTTTCCAGCCGCCGTCCGGGCCCTGGTAATAGTGGCCGGGCTTGAGTTTGGCGATGATGGTCTCGGCGGCTATTTTCCCCACTATATCAACGGCTTTTCCGTTCTTGGCGGAGATTTTCTGATATTCGGCCTTGCGCTTGGCGTTGATGTCGGCGACCAGCGCGGAGACGCCGGGGGCGTCCTTGACCACGCCGACATAGCCGTCGAGCCGTTCGCCGACGAGGCCCTGATTACGGGCGCTGTCGAGATCGAGCGCGTAGACGGGCAGCGCGATCAGTAAAAAGACCGGGAGGATGAGGGTCAGAAATCTTGTTTTCATGTTGTGCTCCTTAGACTAGAAAATGTCGCCGTTTTTGGCGATGGCGTCCTGAACGTCGCGTTCGATCTCCACCTTCACGCGGTGTTCGATATTGACGTTCATGTTGATCTCGATGGGTTTGTCGGGCGCCTCCAGCTTGACGGTGGGGCTGCATGCCGACAAAGCGGTTGCGGACAACATAATCAAAACGGCTTTTCTCATTTGTTTCCCTGTCTGATAAGGGTCTGCGGGCTGGTGAAAACTATAGCACTGCTGGTGATAAAGTCCAACAGGTCGCCGGTCAGCCGTATATTCAATATTACGGGCCGCCCTTGCTCAACCTTCGGATTATTTCCCTCGATCCGCAGTTTTATGGCGAGGCCGCCTTTTTCCTCCTGCTCGGTCGTGAGGCTCAGCAGCTTGTAATCGAATTGCGCCAGAATATCCCGGGTGAGCTGCATCTGCGCCCCTTCGCCGGGGATGGATTCCGGAGGCATCGAGAGTTGCCCCGGCGCGTCGGCGGTCAGGGTGCCCTTGCCGATCGTGATCTTGCCATCCTGTCCGATCGTGAGCGGGAAGGCGCCGGAGATCGTGCCCGTCGCCTTCACCGTCTCGCCCGTGAATTCCTGCATGAGTCTGGACACGGAGGCCTTGCTGATTTTGAGGTTGAGGGTGTAGGGCTTGCTGCCTGCGAGCGGGATGCTCACGTCTTTGGTCGAGAGCGTGCCGTCCTGCCATGGCATGGAGAGGTTGGAGAGGGTCAGCGCGGCCTTGTCCGGCGCGGCGAAGGGGTAAGTATAGCGGAACGCGCCGTCATAGGCCTTGCTTTCGCCTTTGATTTTTCCCGCAACGGTCAGGGTTTTTTCATCGGCCTCCATCGTGCCGGAGAGTTCGGCGGGGGGGATATCCTCCTGCGCGCCCTGCTGGTGGATTGTCATGGATTTGAGGCTCCACGCGCCTTCCCATTTTTTCTTCTCCGCGTTCAGTGCGGCGGAGGCTTCGAGCGTTCCGGCTACCTTCACGCCCTCGCCCTCGAAGGTAAGCTGCGCGGGATCAAAGGCGAAATCCGGCTTTGCGTCCTTTTGCCATGTCGCCGCGAGGGGCAGGGTCAGCGTCCAGCCCGGCGCGATTGCGGTGAGGTTGGCGTTCTCCAGCCGGATATGATCGGCGGGGACGGCGTTTTTATATTGCTCGGTGACGGGCGGGATCAGCGTTGTTTGGTCCTCCGCCATCGGCCAGCCTTTTAGGGTCCAGCCCTGCTCCACGCGTTCGAGCCGCAGATCGAGGCCGCTCAGCGTCAGGGTTTTCATGCGGCCCGCCTGCACCTGTTCAAACTCATAGTTTGCGGTCACGGTTTCGATTTTGAGCGGGTCCTGCGGATCGCCGAAGGTGAGATTTTCGATGCGGGCCTGATTTGAGCCTATCGCGGCGAGGGAGAGGCGGGCATTGGGCAGTCCGTTTGTCTCAAGCGCCTGCGCGATCCTGTCCGCGACCAGAGATTTCCAAGGCGCGAGCATAAAGAGCACGGCCCCAATGAGCACCAGATTGATGAAAAGCAGGCCGAGGCGGAGGAGAGTCTTTTTCATGCGAGAAGTTTAGCGCAGCTTGGCCGCGCCTGTCACCCTGCGCGTTACGCCTGCTCCAGCCCGATAGCGGGGGCGCGTTCGTCGTGCCAGAGGCCCGCCGTTTTGAGGGAGCGCACGGTTTCCTCGCGCATTTCATAGTTAAGGCCGTTGATGCGGTCTATGCCGTTCGTGAAGGCGATCATGTCGGGCGCGATTTCCCGCCGCCAGGATTTGCCGTTGAATAGGCCGTAATGGCCGACGCCTTGCTGCGTGCGCCTGCGGCGCATCGACGCCGGGATGTTATCGGCGAGGTCGTGGGCGGCGAAGGTCTGGCCCGCGCCGGTGATATCGTCTTTCTCGCCCTCGATGGTCATCAGGCCCGTGCGGTCGATATAGGACGGATCGACGGTGCGCTTATTTCCGGTGAAGGGATCTTCATATTCGAAAATGCCGCGCGCGAGGTGGTGTTCCTGAAACGCGACCTTGATGGTCTGGATGTAATAGGGCGCGGATATGTCCATCACCGTGCGGTATTCCTTATAGAAATCCTTGCGGCGCAGGGCGGTTTCGCGGTTGCCGATCGTGAGCTGGTCGAAGTTCATTTTTTCAACCGCCTCGTTCCACGGGCCGAAGGTCATGCCCGTGGCCATTTCCTGATAGGCGTGGCTGTGGCTGTCGGCGTTCATCATCATGAAGCCGAAGAGCTGGCCGAAGCCGGAATAATACATGCGGCCTGCGCCGGGGTGGCCGAGCGGGACTTCGGAGATCGCGTTTTCCTCGAACCATGAGAGCGGGCGTTCGGTTGCGGTCTGGTTCACCTTGGTGGGGCTTAGCCGCGTGTCGATGGGGCTGCCCATCAGGGTCATGCTGAGCGGCACGTCGGGGCTTCCGTCCTCGGCCATCATGGAAACGGCGGCCAGAAGCGGCACGCCGGGCTGGCAGACCGCGAGGGTGTGCACGGTCGGGCGCGTCGTCCTCGCGTTTTCGGGCTGGTGACGGGCGTTGATGAGCGGCAGCCATTGGTCCTTGAGGTAGGAGATGTAATCGTTGAGGTCGAATTTTCCGGCCTCTAGCGGCACGTCTTTTACGTCCGTCCAGTCGGTGATGTAAACGTCGTAATCATGCATGAGCCGGTAGACGGTTCCGGTCAGCAGCGTGTCGAAGTGGCCCGACATGGGCGCGACGATCAGAAGCGGCGGGCGCGGTGTGCCGTGCGTTTCGCCTTCGCTGTCCAGAATACTAAAATGCTTGAGGCGGCCAAAGGGGAGTTCGTCCACGATCTCGATATTCACGTCCACGGGTTCGCCGTTGATGGTGCGCGGGGCAATCTCCGCCGCCGGGCGGCCCAATTCCTCCGCGAGGTCGGTCTTGCGCTCGGCGTCCATGATGGAGAAATCGAATTCATGTTTCCTGTGCGGCGCGTAGAGATGCTCCAGAAACTCCATATAACCGCGCGTCACGCGCATCGGCATGGTTTCCGCGAACGGGTTGAAGGGATTGCTGAAGGCGAATTGCGCGGTGGTCGCCATCGCATGCGCCCACTGGCGGGAGATTTCCTCGGCCTGATAGGCCATACCGCGCAGGGCGTGAACGGGCTGTTTCTGCGGCGTATAGGGAGAGGCGGACTCCCCGTTGAATGGCAAGTTCATGGACACACCCCTTTGTTCTTTTTCGGAACGCTTCAGGATTAATATTTTTATCTTTGATATTATAGTATGTAGGAGCGCCAAAAAAATAAAGTTTGTTTCACAAAAAATTGCAAAAAGCTTATAAAATTGCTGCGGCGCAGCAGCGAACTCTCAACCTGCTCATGCGGGGTGAGAGCGGCTAGAGCTTTTCGGATTATAGCGTGGCCGCCGCCGTGGTTTCGCCCGTCTGGGGGTTGACGGAGGAGCGTTTCACGAGCAGCTTGTTGAGCGCGTGGATGTAAGCGCGCGCGCTGGCGACCAGCGTGTCGGCGTCTGCGCCTTGGCCATTTACTGTCTTGCCCTTTTCCTCCAGCCGCACGGAGACTTCGGCCTGCGCGTCGGTTCCGCCCGTAACAGCGTGGACCTGATAGAGTTTCAGGCGCGCATCGGGGTGCGGGATGATGGCGCGGATCGCCTTAAAGATTGCATCCACCGGGCCGTTGCCCTCCACCTTCGCCTGTTTTTCTTCGCCGTTAATGGTCAGCACCAGATCGGCAGTTTGCGGGCCGCTGGTGCCCGCCACGACATGCAGGGAGACGAAGCGGATGGACTCGTTCTCGCGGATGACTTCATCTTCGACCAGCGCGATCAGATCGTCCTCGAAAATCTCGCGTTTGCGGTCGGCGAGATTTTTGAAACGCGCGAAGGCGTCGTTCAGGGAATTATCGCCGAGTTCGAAGCCCAGCTCCTCCAGCTTTTTGCGGAAGGCGTGGCGGCCCGAATGTTTGCTCAGCACCAGCTTGGATTCGCTGAGGCCCACGGATTCCGGAGTCATAATCTCGTAGGTGTTGGCGTTTTTCAGCATGCCATCCTGATGGATGCCGCTGGCGTGGGCGAAGGCGTTCGCGCCGACGATGGCCTTGTTGGGCTGCACGCCGAAGCCGGTGATGTTGGAGAGCGTGCGCGAGATCTTTATGATCTTCGTGGTTTCGATGCTGTGCGTGTAAGGCAAAAGGTCTTTTCGCGTGCGCAGGGTCATCACGATTTCCTCCAGCGCCGCGTTGCCCGCGCGTTCGCCGATGCCGTTGATCGTGCATTCGATCTGACGCGCACCCGCACTGACGCCCGCGAGCGAGTTGGCCACAGCCAGACCCAGATCGTTGTGGCAGTGGACGGAGAGGATAGCCTTGTCGATGTTCGGCACACGCTCGATCAGCATGCGGAATTTCGCGCCGTATTCCTCAGGCACCGCGTAGCCCACCGTGTCGGGAATGTTGATCGTCGTCGCGCCCGCATTGATCGCGGCCTCGACGCAGCGGCAGAGGAAATCATCTTCGGTGCGGGAGCCGTCTTCCGCGCTCCATTCCACGTCGTCGGTGTAGTTGCGGGCGATGGTCACGCTTTCCTTCACGGCGTTCAACACGTCTTCGGGCGCCATCTGCAATTTATATTTCATGTGCAGGGGCGAGGTGGAGATGAAGGTGTGGATGCGCTTGCTCTTGGCGGGCTTGATCGCCTCGCCGGAGGCTTCGATATCACCCTTGCGCGCGCGGGAGAGCCCGCAGACGGTGGCGTTCTTGACGGTCTTCGCGATCTGGTTCACTGCCTCAAAATCGCCGGGTGAGGCCACGGGGAAGCCCGCCTCGATGATGTCCACGCCCAATTCATCGAGCAGGCGGGCCATCTTCAGTTTTTCTTCGAGGTTCATGGCGCAGCCGGGCGATTGCTCGCCGTCGCGCAGGGTCGTGTCGAAGATGATGACGCGGTTTGGGTCCTTTTTTACGATGTCGTAGGCTCTGGTCATTTTAAGTCGGGCTCCTAAAGCTTTGCGCGTCCCCGCACAGGGTTTTACTGCGCTTTTCGTTCTTTTTCAATGTTCTGGAAGATTTCCGGTCCCCTGTAGCGCAGGCGCACCGCGGCGCCTCATGCCCGCTCAGGGGTTCATAAGGAGGAGGTTTAGGAGCAGCAGCGATGCGCTTTTCTTGTCCATGGAGGCATTAAAGCCGAAACCGGGCCTGTAAAGCAACGATTTTTTGAGATTTCCGGTGTTTTTAGCCGATTTCGTCGAGGTTGTGGCCTTCGGGCGGCTCGACGGGTTTTTGCTGGCCGTTCGGGCCGTAGAGGTAGTGGGTCTGGGCTTCGGCGCCCTTGCGGGCGGAAAAGCGTGCGCGTTCGCGCTGCTCCTCGGTGTTCATGCCTTCGTTGTCGACCTTCGAGACGGGCGTGACGCGGCCTGAATATCTCTGCCAGAACGCCCGCAGGGAGTTGCCCAAACCTTCGATCATTGCCGTGTTTACCCCAGAATATTGTTTATTTCGCCTATTTCAGCATAAACGGGCCGGAAAGGCAAAAAGCCTAGGCCAGCTCACGCGCCTCCGAGGGCAGCATGATGGGGATGCCCTCGCGGATCGGGTAGGCGAGTTTGGCGGCATCGGAGATGAGTTCCTGCCTCTCCCGGTCATAGCGCAGCGGCGCCTTCGTCACGGGACAGACCAGAATTTCGAGCAGCTTGGGATCAACGTCCATCAGCGGCCTCACGAGAAGAGAATGGAGGAGAGTTTCTTGCGCGCCTCGATGGTCACGGGGTCGGCCTGTCCCATCGCCTCGAACAGTTTGAGCAGTTCCTTGCGGGCGGCCTCCTCGTTCCATTTGCGGTCGATCGCGATGGATTCCAGAAGGTGGTCGGTCGCGGCCTCTTTGTTTCCGGCGGCGTAGAGCGCCAGAGCGAGATCAATGCGGGCCTGATGGTCTTTCGGGTTTGCGGCGACCTTCGCCTCCAATTCCGCCGTCGCGCCGACGGGGGCCTTGCGGGCAATTTCTATGGCGGATTTGGCTTCGGCGAAGTTGCGATCCTTGGCGATGGAGGCGGGGGCGTTGGCGATCATGCCCTCGGCCTGCTCGATATCCCCGGCGGCGAGGAAACAGCGCACCATGCCGACGAAGGCGGGGGCGTTGTCGGGGTCCTGCTGGAGGATGTCAATATAGACGGATTGCGCCCCGGCGATATCGCCCTGCGCCAGCGCCAGCGCGGCAGCTTCGAGCGCCTTGGGTACGTCGATCGAGTCGGGGCGGTTGTTGCGGGCCATCTTGACCAGCGCGGTGATGAATTCGCGCAGTTGGCTTTCGGGCAGGTTGCCCTGAAAGGCGTCGATGGGCTGCGCCTGATAAAAGGCATAGACGGTCGGCACGGACTGGATGCGGAGCATCGCGGCGAGTTGCTGGTTCTCGTCGATATTAACCTTGGCCAGAAGAACCTCGCCTTTCGTTTCACGCACAAGGCGTTCGAGCACGGGCATCAACTGTTTGCACGGTCCGCACCATGGCGCCCAGAAATCAACGATCACCGGCGCGTTGAGGGAGGCGCGCATGACCTTCTCCTCGAAGTCCTGCGCAGAAACATCGTAAACCGAGTCGAGAATTTCCCCTGAGGCGATCGGTGTCGCCGGGCTCATGGTTTCCTCGTTCCTTGTTACGGGTTTGGCTTTCCAGTTGCCGCCGAAAATCATGCGGGAGTCTCCTTGGGCTTATCGGGCCGTTTCATGCTTGAATTGCACTCGCGAAGCTAAACTATCTGCGGGAAAAATGCAAAGGCTTATAGGGGAATCAATCGGGCGCGGCAGGGCGGAGATCCACGATTTCCGCCTTGTGGCCGACATGCTCGATGAAGCGGATGAGGCCTTCGGGAGAAAGGCCGATGGTCATGGCGTTGTCCATGGGGTGGTAGTTCACGAGCGGCGCCTGCATCATTCCGGCATCGAGCATGATGCGGACCTTTTTTTGCGCATCGTTCATGATGCAGAACGGGCAGACCGAGCCGGGCCGGATGCCCAGATATTGCCAGAGGCGCTCGGGCGAGCCGAAGGACAGCCGCCCGCTGCCCAGCACATCGGCCAGTTTTTTCATGTCGATGCGGGTTTCGTTGGCGGCGACCACGAGGAACATATCCTCCTTTTTGTCCCGCACGAACAGGTTGCGGCAATGCACGCCGGGGATCGATTCCTTGAGGTGGAGCCCCTCCTCGACGGTGAAGATCGGCTCGTGGCGGTGCAGTTTATAAGCAATATTTAAACTATCCAAAAGCATAAGGAGCTGTTCCGGCGACACCGGAAGATCTTTATCTTGTTGAATATGCATCGCTTTTTCCATGTTTTTGCCCAATTTTCGGAAAATTTATCTCAAATGCTTTTTTTCGTGCAATTCCATAATGCAGCGCGTTACAATTGATATTATGACAACATTGCTTTTATTGTGGTCTGAACGACGCCTCTAAGACTTTCTTTAAGGTTTTTGCGTTAGAATTCAACACAATATCGCGTGTGTGGGGATATTCAAATGGAATTCGAAGGGCCAGAGGCGTTGTTACAACGTATGGCGGAGGTGGGCGTAGCCCCTCTCGATAATCAGGCCGTGGCCAACAGCCTTGGACGCGGATTCGAGTCTTACAGCCTGTCGGGCAAGCTGCCGGGGCAGGAATCCTTAATCTCAGACGATCTTTCCGCCGCTCTGCCGGAGGCCGAGCCGGCTCCGGAAGTCGCTGCGGTCGATCCTGAATATAATTTCACAACCAGATTGCCGGGGCTTGGGTGATGAATATCGAGTTGGGCGTTCTGCATGACGGGGGGGTAATGATGGTCAGCGATAGACCCCTGCCCGATATCGTCTGCCGCGTCGAATATTACCGGGACCAGCGCCTGTTCATGCTGGTCTACCACGAGCCAGGGCTTGAGGAAGACCTGATGCACTATGAGGTGCCCGCGCCGATGACCAACCGGGTCGAAGCCAGCCCCAATATCATGATTTATTCCCTGTTCCCCAACCACGAGCCGATCGGCTACCGCGTGCCGCTGGTTCAGGTGGGCGGGCTTTACTGAGGCCGCTTCCGGGCTTTTCAGAGGCCGCAAATTCAGACTTGCAATTCCCCGCCAACGTCCTTATAAAGTCCACACGATCATTTCCATGGTTGTTTAAGCGAGTGTAGCTCAGGGGTAGAGCGATACCTTGCCAAGGTATAGGTCGAGGGTTCGAAGCCCTTCACTCGCTCCAATTTCCCCCCGAAAATTAGAGCACAGAGAAACTCCGGGCTAGCAGAGGCATTGTTTATGCTATAGGTCCTTAATGGATCAAGCTATACGCCTTGCCCGGCACAAAATGTGCTTTGTTCCACCAAGTAGCGCAGCTATTGTAGGCTATGCATGAAAACTTTCGACAATTTTTGGAACAGCTTCATCCAAAGTTTGAGTTGCTTATAAACAGTGTCCCGTGCACGACTGAAACATTGCCGAAAAAAATCCCGCAGGCAGGAATTTACTTATTCTCTGAAAAAAATAAGCACCTGTATGTAGGCCGTAGCAGAAATATACGCAGGCGCTTGAAACTACATTGCCGCGCTTCTTCCCAACACAATCAAGCCACTTTTGCCTTTAAGCTGGCAAGGGAAATAACTGGCAATTTGAAAGCCACCTATAAAAGCGACCAAGGGTCACGAACGGCCCTCATAGCAGAGCCTTTGTTTTTAAAGAATTTTATAGAGCAGAAGCAGCGTATACAGCTCATGGAGATTCGGTTCGTCGAGGAGACAGATCCAACCTGTCAGGCGTTGTTGGAAATATATACGTCCATCGTTTTGGAAACGCCTTACAATGACTTTAATACTCACTAATGAGTAATAATAATATGGGATTTTTGAAATATTTAACTGCCAATAAGAGCCAATCTTTTTTAGGGAAAACTTCTGGTGAAATTATATCCGAGCTTACTGGAGGTGTTAATTTAGTTGACGGTAAACAGACTTGGGAGCACTCAGAAAATCGCAAAGACGATATTGATATCATGAAGAAATGTTGCGATGCTGAGTTGAAAACTATGTATGCAGCCAATATAGTTCCCGCGCCTTTCTATTTTCTTAGGGTTGCGGTCCTTTCCAGGAAAATGAAGAATTACGAACAGGAAATTGAATATTGTGAAAAGTATATCGACGCCGTAGAAGATTTTTATAAAAATTCCAACAGTTCAAAGCTTGCAGATGTTCGAAAGGGGCCAGTGTACAAGAAAATTGTCGCCCGCTTGCCCAAAGCAAAAGAGCTTTTAAGAAAGGAGCATTCTCTCTCCTAAAGGCGTTCTTGACGGTTATTAACAACCCTCATGTTTAGTGTTTTTTACCCTTGTGACAGCTATGTTTTCGGATCTTTTTAACTCTTACAGGAGCGAGGATGGTCTTTTTTGTCTTTTATTCCCTCCTCTCGCTCCAATTTCCCCTAATATAGTTCGGTGTAGTTCAGAGAACCTTGAGCGTCAGGGGTTTTGGGCTTACTGTCTCTCTTGTGCAATCCAGAGAGAAAACCGTGAAAAAATCGCTTCAGACTCTCCGCGTTCTCGATCTCTCCCGCGTGCTGGCGGGGCCTTATTGCACGCAGATGCTCGGCGATCTTGGCGCGGAGATCATCAAAATCGAAAAGCCGGGCGCGGGCGACGACACGCGCCTGTGGGGACCGCCGTTTCTGAAAGATGCACACGGCAACGACACGCACGAGAGCGCCTATTACCTCTCGATTAACCGCAATAAAAAATCGGTGGCCGTCGATATTAAAACCAAAGAAGGCCAGCAGATCATTCACCAGTTGCTGGAGAGCTCAGACATCCTGATTGAGAATTTCAAGGCCGGAGGGCTTGCGAAGTACGGGTTGGGATATGCGCAGTTGAAGGACAAGTATCCGAAGCTGATTTATTGTTCGATAACAGGGTTCGGCCAGAGCGGGCCGCTGGCGGAGGAGCCGGGGTACGATCTGATGGCGCAGGCGATGGGCGGGCTAATGGCCGTGACGGGTGAGCCGGACGGGGCGCCGATGAAGGTCGGCGTCGCGCTCAGCGATATCATCACGGGCCTGAACGCCACGATCGGGATTCTGGCAGCGCTTCATCACCGCGAGCAAACGGGCGAAGGGCAGCTTATCGATGTTGCGCTGGTCGATTGCACGCTCGCCTCGCTTACGAACCTTGCGCAATATTACCTGACGAGCGGCAAGCCCGCGCCGCGCCTTGGCAATGCGCACAGCACGATCGTTCCCTATCAGGCGTTTGCGGTGAAAGACGGTTACATCGTCGTCGCGGTCGGGAATAACGAGCAGTTCGCGCGGTTCTGCGCGATGATAGGCAAGCCCGAATGGGCGGGCGATGCGCGCTTCTCGACCAATAAAAACCGTGTCCTTAACCGGGCGACGCTCATCCCGATGATCGAAGAGGCTCTGAAGAGCCAAACGAGCGGCTACTGGGTCGAGATGATGCTCGCGGCGGATATCCCGGGCGGACCTGTTAATACGATGGATCAAGTTTTTGCGACCCCGCAGGTTCGGCACCGCGAAATGGAAATTTCCATGGGCCATATTCAAAGCCCTCAGCCCATTAAACTGGTTGGCAGCCCGCTGAAACTTTCGCAAACCCCCGTATCCTATGAACTCTCCCCACCGATCCTCGGCCAGGACACGCAAGACGTGCTTGAAAAAGTTTTGAAATTGAGCGCGGACAGGCTGGACGAGCTGGAAAAAGAGGGCGTTATCGAGCGCGCGAAGGTTCCCTGAAGACTTGTTTGCTCCGATTCAATGCTTGCGCGTTCTGAGGGACGCCCCGCCGCTATGTGACAGGTTTGTTATTGTTCCTCAAAATTTTGGGCGTGTGGCGGTGATCCCGCTTGCCAATATAAAAATACGATCAGATGTTAAGAAAAAACGCCGGATTGCTCCGGCGTTTCCTGAATTCTTGAATTAAAATTCCTTTACGGAATTTACTCCTGAGGAGCGGCCTCTGCAGGGGCTTCTTCGGCGGCAGCTTCTTCTGCCGGTGCTTCTTCAGCAGCGGGAGCCTCTTCCGTGGCAGACTCTTCAGTCGCAGACTCTTCGGTCGCGGCCTCTTCACCTTCCGCGGCGGCTTCGCCTTCGGCGGGCTCAGTTGCTTCAACAGGCTGTCCGGTGATCTGGTAGAAAACCGTCTTAACCTTCGTCTCGATCACGTTATGGCCGAACTGATGGATCAGCACGACCGTACCCAGGAAGATAAACAGAACGACGATCATCGCGAAGTAAAGACGGCTAGCGCGAGCCTTTCCTTCCGGGCTTTTCGGATCGGGGTAGTTATTCGGATTTTTTGATTCGGCCATTTCGGCTCCTCCTCATGATATTATGTGGGCGTTTACGCCCGTTAATTTATAAAAATACTGCACCTTCAAAGTTTTCACGCATCAGACGGTGCATTAAAACCGTGCCTATCATGAAGTATTTAATGTCACTTTGCAAACCATCTCTTTATTTTATTTCACTTTTTTTACCAAAGACCTCAGGCTTTTGCGGCCCTTCATATTAGAGATTCGTGAATTACCTTGGCGCACGCCTCGTCAAATCCTTGTTGTCCGGGTTCTTCGGCTAGAAGAAGCCACATATAGTCCTTGCCCTACCCGAAAAAGCTGTCACAATGATGCCCTCGTCAGAATGTCAGTTTTGAAATTATGGTCATGCGGAAACTTTCATTTGCCGTTTTTTTGACGGTTTTTATTTTCTTTTGGCAGGCTGCGGCCTTCGCCCAAACGCCCACTGATGCGCCTCTGCTGCCTTCCGAGCCCAAGGAAATCCAAAAATTTCTGGATGAGAAGCAAAAGCTTATTGATGCCCTTGAGGCCGAGATTCTATCGGGAGATCCCGACTCGCAGGCGTTGAATGGAAAAAGACAGTCGATCAAGGATCTGCGCACCGAAGTTATAAGCCTTGTCGAAGCGATTAAACCGCAAAGGGCGAGGATTGCGGCTGATCTTCAGGATCTTGGGCCTGTGCCGGTGCCCGTGGAGGGCACCCCTGCGGTTCCCGAGCCCGAGGCCATCGTGCAACTGCGCACCCAGCTGGGCGAGCAGTCCCTAACTTTTGAGGGGCTCTCCATACAAGCGGATGCTCTGGTTTCAAAGTCATTGCGTTTGCAGGAAAGAATTGCGGGATTGCGGCGTGAGAACTTCCTGAGCCGGGTTCTGGAGCGACAATCTTCTCCGTTCAGCGTCGAATTGTGGGCTGCTGCTTTGGAGAACTATAACGCGCAGCTTGCGAATTTCAAAAGCGCAGCGGAGGTTATCCAGAAACAAAATCCGTCTTATTCCGCGCTCATCTTTTCAATTCTTATTTTTGCGGCGCTGTTGCTGGCCGGACGGATTTATTCCGTGCGGAATCTCGTGCGAAGAATCAAAAAAGATGAGGAGCGCGGTGTTCACAGGCCGTTTGTGAGGGCTTCCTCGTCCGCGCTGATCAGCATGATCGTCGCCTTGGTCGGGCTGTCTTTCATCCAGCAGTCGTTCATGGCGCAGGGCGTCATTCATGAAGGTAATCTGGCCTTTTCGACTCAGCTGATCTTACTCTCCGGTTTTCTGATTTTTGCGTTTGTCGTTACAGGACGATTCCGGGCTGCGGAGATCATTCGCCCGACGACGCAATGGGTCGCGTGTCTGACCGGTTTTCTGTTCGCAATCGATCAGATCATTCTGGAGTTCAGCGGCAATATGGGCGCGGGTGTCGAGTTCGCCGTGCTTCAGAGCTATGTCTTCACCAGTCTTTTCGGGCTGCTTATCCTGACCGGGTCCGTGTTTGCCTACCGGGCGGCGGGCAAGAAGAATAATTTCTTTCTGCCGCAACAGGCCTTTCTGTTTTTCGCTTTTGGAGCAGCGTTCCTTCTGGCGGCCAATTTCTTTGGCTATGTCGCTCTCTCCCGTATCGTCTTCGAGAAATGCGTGGTTCTTATCGCCTTCCTCACTTTTATCCTGATGGTGCGCTCGGTCGCGCGTTCGTTTCTGCGGCAAATCGACAATTCGTTCCATAAGCCCGTGCCTGGAAGCGAAAAGCAGGAGGAGGAACGGCTGCTCCTTTTCTGGCTAGGGCTGAGTCTTGATCTTGTAATCTTTTCGCTCTGTCTGCCTCTGACTGCTGGTCTTATCGGGGTGGACTGGCTGGAAGTTCAGGAAACGGCTGTCCACGCCTTCTGGGGTTTTAATATCGGCAACGTCAATATCTCTCTGGCGAATATTGCTGTGGGGCTCGGCGTTTTCCTCTTGCTTCTGTTCGTCACCCGGATGTTTCAGAAGGTTGTCAACGACAAAATTCTACCCAAGACGCGGCTGGAGTCTTCGATCCGGCAATCGTTGATCCAGCTTCTGGGATATCTGGGGCTGATTGTCTCCATGATGGCCGGTATTTCGGCGGTCGGTTTCGATCTCAGCAACCTTGCGCTGATCGCCGGGGCGCTCTCGGTCGGTATCGGTTTCGGATTGCAGAGCATCGTAAGCAACTTCGTCTCCGGGCTTATCCTGCTGTTCGAGCGGCCGATCAAGGTGGGCGACTGGGTGGTCGTCAATTCCGGGGAGGGGATCGTCAAGAAAATCAGCGTTCGCGCAACGGAGATCGAGACGTTCGACAAGAGTTCGATCATCGTTCCGAACTCGGAGTTGATTTCTTCCTCGGTCAGGAACTGGAACTTTAATGACCGGACAGGGCGCATCATTATTCCGCTCGGTGTTTCGTATGATTCTGATCCGCGCAAGGTGCGCGAGATTCTTCTCGACTGTGCGCGGGAGCATCCTTCCGTTCTGTCTCATCCCGCACCGATCGTTCTGTTCAAAGATTTTGCCGATAGTGCGCTTTTGTTTGAACTACGCGCAATCATCCGCAACATCCGCGAGGGGATTGATGTCTCGACTGACCTGCGGTTCATGATCTGGGACAAGCTCAAAGAGGAAAACATCGAAATTCCCTATCCGCAGCGCGATCTTAACGTGAAGCTCGACGCTAAAATTCTTGAGTTTCTTGAACGCTCAGACTCCCTGAAGGTCAGAACAGGTCATGGCTGATGATGGCATCTTGCACATGCTCGTTCTGGATGGGCACGGCGGCGCGCGGTCGGCGGAAGGCTCCGAAATCGCGGCTCTGCTCAAAGGCCGCGATCTGGCCTGGGTGCATCTTGACGCTAAAAATCCGAATTCACGGGCTTGGCTTAACGCAGAAATTAAATATCTAGACGCGCTGATCGTCGATGCCTTGCTGGCCGAGGAGACGCGTCCGCGCATATTCGAACATGAAGACGGCATCATGGTCATCCTGCGCGGGATGAATTTCAACAAGGACGCCGATCCGGAAGACATGGTTTCGCTGCGGCTCTGGATCGACCCGCACCGGATTATCAGCATGCAGCGCCGGCCGATCGCGGCGGTGGAAGAAATCGTGCGTCTGCTTCAGTGCGGGAAAGGTCCGAAGAGCGCCGGTGATTTCCTGTCGCTTGGCGCGCACCTTATGTTCGA
>JAANMX010002609.1_pt1 | contig 17459 bp, 14 predicted proteins | sample 7279681 | NCBI WGS metagenome assembly JAANMX01 (sample SAMN14094542, study PRJNA606508) | bioreactor metagenome | isolation source: A lab-scale SPAN reactor treating ammonium-rich wastewater day 351 | place: Ireland: Galway | collected 2018-01-01
GGTTGCCGTGCTTGGCCACGCGCGCGCCGGCCGCGGCGACCACGAACATCGCGCAGGTGGAAATGTTGAAGGTGTGCGAACCGTCGCCACCGGTGCCGACGATATCGACCAGGCGGGTCTTGTCGGCCACCGCCACCGGCCGCGCGAACTCGCGCATCACGGTGGCGGCGCCGGCGATCTCGCCGACGGTTTCCTTCTTCACCCGCAGCCCGGTGAGGATGGCCGAGGTCAAGGTCGGTGACACTTCGCCGCGCATGATCTGGCGCATCAGGTCGACCATTTCGTCGAAGAAGATTTCGCGATGCTCGATGGTGCGCTGCAGGGCTTCTTGTGCGGTGATGGGCATGACGGTGTGATCCGGATTTTGCAGGAGCGGCTTCAGCCGCGACGCTTCTCGCGTTCACGGAGGTGCCGATTTTGACGGTCGGGGCTGAAGCCCCTCCTACAGGCGGGGGCGGGGCTATCGCTCCAGGAAATTTTTCAGCAGCGCGTGGCCGTTCCGGGTGAGGATGGATTCGGGATGAAACTGCACGCCTTCCACCGGATGCTCGCGGTGGCGCAGGCCCATCAGCTCCTCCACGCTGCCGTCGTCGTTCTCGGTCCAGGCAGTCACTTCCAGGCAATCGGGCACGCTGGTTTTTTCCACCACCAGCGAGTGGTAGCGGGTGGCCTCGAACGGCGTCGGCAGGCCGGCGAACACGCCCTTGCCTTCATGGTGGATGGGCGAGGTCTTGCCGTGCATGATCCGCCCGGCGCGGACGACCTTGCCGCCATACACCTGGCCCAGCGCCTGGTAGCCGAGACAGACGCCGAAGATCGGGATCTTCGGGCCCAGCTCGCGCAGCACGTCCAGCGACACGCCCGCCTCGTTCGGCGTGCACGGCCCCGGCGAAATCACGATCTTGTCGGGTGCCAGCGCCTCGATCTGCGCCACGCTGAGCGCATCGTTGCGCTCCACCCGCACCTCTGCACCCAGTTCCTGCAGGTACTGCACGAGGTTGAAGGTGAAGCTGTCGTAGTTGTCGATCATCAGCAGCATGGCGGCTTGCGCCCGGATGCGGGCGCTGCGTGGGGGGAAGCCTTGCAGGATAGCGCAAGCACACGCCGGGCCGTCCCCACCTTTCGACCCCACGGGTTTTACGCCGATTTGATGGCCCGGCATGCGTGATGGATGGAGGTTTTACGCGCAGCTTTCCGAAAATTCCGCCGTGGCCATGAGGCCCCATGCGAATCATTCGGACACCATGAACCAGACCCTGTTCCAGTGGCGCGAAGCGCGCGCCCCCGTGCTCACCCTGCTTGGCGTCGTCTGCGGCGTGCTCGCGCTGACCCAGCACGCCCAGGCCGCCGATCTTTCAGGCAGTGCCGCCCTCACCACCGATTACGTCTGGCGTGGCAGCACGCAGACGCAGGGCAAGCCCGCCGTGCAGGCCGGCTTCAAGCTGAGCGGCGACAGCGGGCTGTATGCCTCGCTGTGGGGTTCGAACGTGAAGTTCGCCCCGGAAACGCTGGCCAACACCGAACTTGACGTCGCCGTCGGCTGGAGCAGGCAGCTCAACGATGACTGGGCGGTGGACGTGAATGTCCTGCGCTACCAGTACCCGTCCAGCGCGCTCGACCTCAACTGGACCGAGCTCAACGGCACGCTTACCTACAAGAACAACTTCTGGGTGGCGGCCGGCCATTCCAACCAGGCCCTGGGCTACGACGCGGCCGGCACGTATCTGCAGGCCGGCGCGAAGTTCCCGGTCAATGACGCCGTCCGCATCGAAGCCAGCGCCGCCCATTACGTCCTCAGCGATGCGGTCGTGGCCAAGGGTGGTTATTCGCATGTGCAGCTCAGCGGCATCTGGACGTTCAAGTCGCCGTTCGAACTGCGCCTGAGCGCACACGCCACCGATTCCGCCGCCAAGGCGATCTTCGGCCACGACTACGCCGGCAGCCGCATCGAAGCGGCGCTGCAGGCTTCTTTCTAGGAGAACCCCGATGCCTGACTGGCTTGCCCTTGTCTGCGGCGTGGCGACGATCGTTGCCGCCGCCTACCTGCTGTACGTGATCCTGCGCCCCGAGCGCTTCTGATGCGGAACTCTGATCATGTTTGAAGCCCTACTTTTATTCGTCCTTTTGCTGGCCCTGGGTTGGCCACTGGGGCGCTATCTGGCGGCCGTGATGCGCGGCGCGCCGATGCGCATCGACCCGCTGTTTGCGTGGATCGAAAAACCCGTCTACCGCCTGCTCGACACCCGCCCCGAGCAGGGCATGAATTGGCGCGGCTATGCCAAGGCATTTGCCCTGAGCAATCTGGTCATCGGCCTGTTGGTCTGGTTGCAGTTCATGACCCAGGCCTGGCTGCCGCTCAACCCCGATGCCATCCCCAACATGCGCTGGGACACCGCCCTGCACACGATGGTCTCGTTCCTCACCAATACCAACCAGCAGCACTATTCCGGCCAAGCGCAGCTGTCCTACCTGTCGCAGATGGTGGGCATCGTCGGCCTGCAGGTATTGACCCCGATGATGGGACTGACGCTGGTGGTGGCTACGCTGCGTGCATTGATGGGCGGGCGGGCTGCGATGGGTGCGCACGCTGGCGCACACGATGAGCCGCCTTCCACGCCTGCTGCGAGCAATACCGCGCACATCGACGTGGGCAACTACTGGGCCGACCTGCTGCGCCCCACCCTGCGCGTGATGCTGCCGCTGTGCCTGCTGTGGAGCGTACTGCTGACCTCGCAGGGCGTGCCCTCCACCTTGCAAGGTGGGCCAGTGGCCACGCCACTGGATGCCAGTGCCGGGATGGCGCAGCAAAAACTGCCGCTGGGCCCCGTGGCCCCGATGGTGGCGGCCAAGCAATTGGGCAGCAATGGCGGCGGCTGGTACGGCCCCAACAGCACGTTCCCGCTGGAAAACCCAACCCCGCTGAGCAATTTCCTGGAAGTGCTGGGCATCGCGCTGTTGCCGGTGGCGGTGATTTTCATGATCGGCCCGTTCACTGGCCGCCGTCGTTTCGGTGCGCTGGTACTGGGCACGATGCTGGCGATGTCGCTGACTTCGGCCGGGCTTGCGTTGTGGTCCGAAGCGCATTCGGCCAGCAGCACCAGCATCGCCCTGATGGAAGGCAAGGAAGTGCGGCTGGGGGCGGAAGGATCGGCGCTGTGGGCAGCGATGACCACCCAGATCAACAACGGCTCGGTCAACATGATGATGGATTCATCGGCACCTCTCACCGGCATGCTGGCGATGGGCAATATGTTGATCAATGCCATCTGGGGCGGCATTGGCTGCGGCCTGCAGCAGTTCCTGGTGTACCTGCTGTTGGCGGTGTTCCTGGCCGGCCTGATGACCGGACGCACGCCAGAGTTGTTCGGCCGCAAGATCGAAGCCGGCGAGATGCGCCTGCTGTCGCTGCTGATCCTGCTGCAGCCGCTGGTGCTGCTGGGCCTGACCGCGCTGACCCTGGCCGTGCCGACGCTGACCGGCAATTCCAACCCCGGCTTCCACGGCATCAGCCAGGTGTTCTACGAGTACACCTCGGCCTTCGCCAACAACGGCTCCGGCTTCGAGGGCCTGGGCGATGCCACCTACTGGTGGAACCTGAGCTGCGTGGCCGCCCTGCTGCTGGGCCGCTTCCCGGCGCTGATCCTGCCGCTGGCGGTGGCCGCAAGCCTGGGCCGCAAGCGCAAGTCACCGGAAGGTGCCGGCAGCCTGCGGATCGAAACCCCCACCTTCGCGCTCACCCTGATCGCGGTGATCGTGATCCTGACCCTGTTGCAGTTCATGCCCGCCCTGGTGCTGGGGCCGATTGCCGAGCACCTGAGCCTGGCGGCGCAGTGAGGACACCGTAATGACTGAACATACTTTGCAAGACACTGCGCGTTCACCGCAGCCGGCGCTGCTGGATACCGGCATCCTGGCCAGCGCCGCCCGCGAGGCGGTACTGAAACTGGCCCCACGCCAGATCCTGCGCAGCCCGGTGATGGCGGTGGTGCTGGCCGGCACCGTGCTGGCCGCGCTGATCACTGCCAGCGGCAACGCCCCGGCCGGCTTCGGCTGGGCGGTCACGGCCATCCTGCTGCTCACCGTGCTGTTCGGCAATTTCGCCGAGGCGGTGGCCGAGGCACGCGGCCGCGGCCAGGCCGCCTCGCTGCGGCGCGCGCGCAAGGATCTGGTGGCGCGCAAGCTGGTCAATCCGAAAGGCCATGGCCACACGCTGCGCGGCGATGAAACCCGGCTCCCCGCCGCCGAACTGCGCCCCGGCGATCTGGTGGTGATTTCCGCAGGCGGACTGATCCCGGCCGATGGCGAGATCGTGTTCGGCCTGGCCACCATCAACGAAGCCGCCGTCACCGGCGAATCTGCGCCGGTACTGCGCGAGGCCGGCACCGACCGCAGCGGCGTGATCGGCGGCACCAAGGTGCTGTCCGACGAGATCGTGGTGCGGGTCACCGCCGAGCCCGGCCACAGCTTCCTCGACCGCATGATCGCGCTGGTGGAAGGTGCCAACCGCCAGAAGACCCCCAACGAGATCGCGTTGACCCTGCTGCTGGCGGCGATGAGTTTGACCTTCCTGATCGTGGTCGCCAGCCTGCCGGCGATCGCCGCCTTCGTCGGGGTCAAGGTCGATCCGCTGCTGCTGATCGCCCTGCTGGTCTGCCTGATTCCCACCACCATCGGCGGCCTGCTGCCGGCGATCGGCATTGCCGGCATGAACCGGGCGCTGGCGGCCAATGTGCTGGCCAAGTCCGGCAAGGCGGTGGAAGTGGCCGGGGATGTAGACGTGCTGCTGCTGGACAAGACCGGCACGATCACCCACGGCGACCGCCAGGCCAGCGCCTTCCATCCGCTGGCCGGGATCAGCGCCGATCAATTGCGCGAAGCCGCATTGCTGTCTTCGCTGGCCGACCCCACGCCCGAGGGCAAATCCATCGTCCGGCTGGCCCGCGAACAAGGCGCGGCGATGCAGGATCCGGACGACGCGCATTTCCTCCCGTTCACCGCGCAGACGCGGATGTCCGGTGTTGATCTGGATGGCGGGCGGCGCAGCATCCGCAAGGGTGCGGGCGATGCCATCGCCGCACATGTGCGCGGCCTTGGCGGCGAGGTGCCGGCCGAATTGCAGGCGCGGATCGAACAGGTCGCGCGCGGCGGTGCCACCCCGCTGGTGGTCAGCGAAGGCCGCTTCGTGCTGGGCGTGATCGAGCTTTCCGATGTAGTCAAGCACGGGGTCAAGGAGAAGTTCGCCCGGCTGCGCGCGATGGGCATCAAGACCGTGATGATCACCGGCGACAACCCGCTGACCGCCGCCGCGATTGCAGCAGAAGCCGGTGTGGACGACTACATCGCCGAAGCGCGGCCGGAGGACAAGCTGGCGCGCATCCGCAGCGAGCAGGCCGGCGGCCGGCTGGTGGCGATGGTCGGCGACGGCACCAATGACGCCCCGGCGCTGGCCCAGGCCGACGTGGGGCTGGCAATGAACTCCGGCACCCAGGCCGCCAAGGAGGCCGGCAACATGGTCGATCTGGATTCGGATCCGGCCAAGCTGCTGGCGGTGGTGGAAGTGGGCAAGCAGCAGCTGATCACCCGCGGCGCGCTGACCACCTTCTCGCTGGCCAACGACGTGTCCAAGTACTTCGCGATCCTGCCGGCGCTGTTCGCCGCCGCGATCCCGTCGATGGCCGCGCTCAACGTGATGCAGCTGTCCAGCCCCGGCAACGCGGTGCTGGCGGCGCTGATCTTCAACGCCCTGATCATCCCGGCATTGATTCCGCTGGCCCTGCGCGGGGTGCGCTTCACCCCCGCCGGCGCCACCGCCCTGCTGCGCCGGAACATGCTGGTGTACGGGCTGGGCGGCGTGCTGCTGCCGTTCGTCGCGATCAAATTGATCGACCTGGCCCTGGTGGCCACGGTCGGCCCCTGAAGGAGCTTTCCATGACGTCCACATCCATCCCCGTGCAAGACCCGCACGCCCTGCAGCATCAGGTCGGCCTGCGCGCGCCGCTGCTGTTCGCCGTCACCGGCCTGCTTGGCTGCGGCCTGCTGTACTCCCTGCTCGGTGCCGGCCTCGGCCGCGCCCTGTTTCCGGCGCAGGCGCAGGGCAGCCTGCTCGAGCGCGACGGCCGGGTGGTCGGCTCGGCGCTGCTGGCACAGCCCTTCGCCGATGCCCGCTACTTCCAGCCGCGGCCGTCGGCGGCCGGCTACGACCCGATGGCCGCCGCAGGCAGCAACATGGCGCGCAGCAATCCCGATCTGCGCAAGCGGATCGAGGAAACGACAGCGGCGGTCGCCGCGCGCGACGGCATCGACGCGAGCGAGGTTCCCGGCGACCTGGTGACCCAGTCCGGTGGCGGGCTGGATCCGCACATCTCGCCGGCCGCTGCGCAGGTGCAGTTGGCGCGGGTGGCGAAGATGCGCGGGCTGGATGCCGCCCGCGTGGCGCAGCTGGTCGTGCAGGCCACCGAAGCGCCGCAGTTCGGCGTGCTGGGCCAGCCGCGGGTCAACGTGCTGCGCCTGAATCTGCTGCTGGATGCGCACGCCCGCATGCCATGATCCGCCGCAATCGCCACGCCACCGCGCCGTGAACATCCCCGCCGACACCCCCGCCGTCGCCCACGACGCCGCCGAACCGCAGACCCTGCCCGCGCTGGCCCTGGCCGCGCTTGGCATCGTCTTCGGCGACATCGCCACCAGCCCACTGTATGCGTTGCAGGAAGCGTTCGGTGCGCACGGCGTCAGCGCCAGCCCGGCCAATGTGCTGGGCATCCTGTCGCTGACCTTCTGGTCACTGATCGGGGTGGTGTCGCTGAAGTACGTGCTGTTCATCATGCGCGCAGACAACAAGGGCGAAGGCGGGATCATGGCCCTGCTGGCACTGGCGCAAGGGGCCCTGCGCGAGCGCCCGCGCCTGCGCCGGGCGGCGGTGCTGGCCGGGCTGGCGGGGGCGGCGCTGTTCTTCGGCGACAGCGTGATCACCCCGGCGATCTCGGTGCTGTCGGCGATGGAAGGCCTGAAGGTGGCGGCACCGGCGCTGGAGGCCTGGGTGCTGCCGGCCAGCGTTACCATCATCCTGCTGCTGTTCGCGCTGCAAAGACGCGGCACCGCCCGCGTCGGCCGGCTGTTCGGGCCGGTGATGCTGGCCTGGCTGCTGGCGATCGGCGTGCTCGGCATCGCCAGCCTGCGCGAGCACCCGCAGGTGCTGGCCGCGCTCGACCCGCGCCATGCGGCCGGGTTCTTCCTGCGCAACGGGGTGGCCGGCTTCACCACCCTGGGCGCGGTGGTGCTGGTGCTGACCGGAGCCGAGGCGCTGTATGCGGACATGGGCCATTTCGGCGCCCGTCCGATCCGGCGGGCCTGGTTCGTGGTTGCCCTGCCCTGCCTGCTGGCGAGCTATTTCGGCCAAGGTGCGCTGCTGCTGGCCGACCCCGCCGCCGCCAGCGGGCCGTTCTACCGGATGGTGCCAGCCTGGGCGCTGCTGCCGATGATCGTGCTGGCCACCGCCGCCACCGTGATCGCCTCGCAGGCCGTGATCACCGGCGCCTATTCGATGGCGCGGCTGGGGATGGCGCTGGACCTTCTGCCGCGCATGCAGGTGCGGCAGACCTCGGCCTCGGTGCGCGGGCAGATCCACGTGCCGGTGGTGTCCGGCCTGCTGCTGGTGCTGGTGCTGGCCGCGCTGCTGGGCTTTCGCAGTTCGTCGGCGCTGGCCGCCTCGTTCGGCATCGCGGTCAGTGGCACCATGCTGATGACCACCGTGCTGGTGCTGCTGGTGGCCTGGCAGGCCTGGTGCTGGCCACTGCGCAGGGTGATCCCGCTGGGGCTCGTACTACTGGGCATCGACCTGGCCTACTTCGGTGCCAACTTGCTGAAGCTGGGCAGCGGCGGCTGGTTCCCGCTGGCGCTTGGCAGCGCGGCGTTCATCCTCATGCTCAGCTGGCGGCAGGGGCGGTTGCGGCTGCTGGCACGGTTGCGTGGCGACGGCATACCGCTGGCAACGGTGCTGGTTTCGCTGCACGACCACCCGCCGCATCGGGTGGCGGGCACGGCGGTCTTCCTGACCCGCACCCCGCAGCTGGTGCCGCAGGCGCTGCTGCACAACCTCAAGCACAACAAGGTGCTGCACGCCTGCAACGTCCTGATGACGGTGGATGTGCTGGACACGCCGCAGGCCGACCCGGCGCAGCGGATCACGATCGATCCACTGGGTGACGGCTTCCACCGCCTGCATGCATGCTTCGGGTTTGCCGAGGACGTGGACGTGCCGGCGGCGCTGGAGCGCTGCGCCGTGCACGGGCTGGCCTTCGACCTGATGCAGACCACCTTTTTCAGCAGCCGCGAACACATCGTCGGCAGCCAGCGCACCGGCCTGCCGGGCTGCCGCGACCGCCTGTTTGCTCTGCTTGCGCGCAATGCCGTGCCCGCCACCACCCACTACCGCATCCCCGACAATCGCCTGATCGAAATCGGACGACGGATCGCGCTGTGATGCCTCCCCACTTGCCGCCTTCCTCCCATGACTGAACGCAATGCCCAGGCCGATGCCCTGATCGACGAACTGCAGCGGCAGAACGCCGGCCGCCTCACCGTCTTCCTGGGGGCCGCGCCCGGCGTCGGCAAAACCTACGCGATGCTCAGCCGCGCCCGCGAGCTGCACCGGCAAGGCGTGGACGTGGTGGTGGGCTTGGTGGAAACCCACGGCCGCGCCGAAACCCTGGCCCTGTTGGACGGGTTGGACGTGCTGCCGCGCGCGCGGGTGGACTATCAAGGCCGCGTGCTGGAAGAACTCGATCTGGATGGCCTGCTGGCACGCAAGCCGGCGGTTGCATTGGTGGATGAGCTGGCCCACCGCAACGCCCCCGGCAGCCGCCACGAGCGCCGCTGGCAAGACGTGCTGGAACTGTTGGATGCCGGGATTGATGTGCACACCACGGTGAACATCCAGCACTTGGAAAGCCTCAACGACATCGTGCACCGCATCACCGGCGTGCGGGTCAGCGAAACCGTGCCGGATCTGGTGTTCGACCGGCTGCGCGATATCAAGCTGATCGACCTGCCACCGCGTGAACTGATTGAACGCCTGCAACAGGGCAAAGTGTATTTGCCCGAACAGGCGGCGCACGCGCTGCAAGCCTTTTTCTCGCCCTCCAACTTAACCGCCCTGCGCGAGCTGGCGATGCAGACCGCCGCCGACCGGGTGGACAGCGATCTGCGCGAAGCCCAAACCGCGCGCGGCCTGCCCGGCCTGCCGCTGCGCCGGCGCGTGTTGGTGGCCATCGATGGCCGTGGCCAATCCGAATACCTGGTGCGGGTGGCGCGCCGGCTGGCCGAGCGCCGCGATGCGCCGTGGACGGTGGTGACCGTGCACACCGGCGCGACCCTCGACGAGGCCCGCCAGCTGGAGCTGGATCGCGCCTTTGCGCTGGCACGGCGACTGGGCGGCGATACCGGCGTCCTGCACGGCGGCAACGTGGTCGATGCCCTGCTCGACCATGCCGGTCACAGCGGCGTCTCCACCATCGTGCTGGGTCGCAGCCGCGAACGTCCCATCGCGCGGATGTTCAACCGCACCCTGACCCAGCAGCTGCTGCAGCGCGGCGCGCACTACGAGTTGACCATCTTCAGCACCCCCGAGGCACGCGCCAAAGCCCGCCGCGCGCGGCTTCCGCTCCGGCGCTGGCTCAGCGGCAGCGACATCGGCCTGGCCGTGCTGGCCACCGCGGGGGCCACTGCCATCTGCGCACTGGCACGGCGCTGGATCGGCCAGGACGACCTGTCGATGCTGTTCATCGTCGCGGTGGTGCTGGTGGCCGCGCGCGCGCGCATGGCGGCGTCGATGCTGGCCGCCGTGCTGTGCTTCCTCGCCTACAACTTCTTCTTCATCCCGCCGCTGTACACCTTCCACATCAGCGCCCAGCGCGGCGTCGTCACCGTGTTCCTGTTCCTGGCCGCCGCCCTGGTGGCCGGGCGGCTGGCCGCGCGCCTGCGTGAACAGGTGCTGGCCCTGCGTGCGGCCAATGCCCATACCAGCGCATTGCAGGCGCTGGGCCGCGAACTGGCGGCGGCGGCCGACCTCGGCCAGGTGCTCGACGCCGGCCAGCGCGCGCTGAAGCAGGCGACCGGTGCCGATGCGCTGGTCAGCGACGGCCACGATCTTGCGGCCGTGGCCCAAGCCCACGGGTTGAGCGACAAGGATCGCGCCGCCGCCGACTGGTGCCTGCGCCACGCCCAGCCCGCCGGCCGCCACACCGACACCCTCGGCAACGCGCAGTGGTGGTTCCTGCCGCTGCGCAGCGAGGCCGGTGCCGGTGGCCTGCTGGGCCTGCACCACGCCGACAGCGCACCCCGGCCCGGCCCGGAGCAGCAGCGTCTGGTGGAAGCCATCGCCGCCGACATCGCCCAGGCCATCCTGCGCACCCGGCTGGTGGCCGACCTGGCCGACGCCCGCGTCAGCGGCGAAACCGAACGCCTGCGCTCGGCCCTGCTGTCCTCGGTGTCGCACGACCTGCGCTCGCCGCTGGCAGCGATCATCGGTGCCGCCGGCAGCCTGGACCAGTACGGCGCGGCGATGAGCGCCGACGACCGCCATGCTTTGCTTGAAACCGTGCGGCTGGAAGGCGAACGGCTGGATCGCTACATCCAGAACCTGCTCGACATGACCCGGCTGGGCCACGGCGGGCTGGCCCTGCGCCGCGACTGGATCGGGGTGGACGAACTGGTGGGTTCGGCGGTCGGCCGCCTGCAGCGCTACCAGCCGCAGCTGCGCTTCGAAACCCGCATCGCCCCGGGCCTTGCCCCCCTGTGGGTGCATCCGGCGCTGGTCGAACAGGGCCTGTTCAACGTCATTGAAAACGCCGCCAAGTTCTCGCCGCCGGATGCGCCGGTGGCGATCGAAGCCGGTGACGTCGACGGCCAATTGCGCCTGGACATCAGCGACCGCGGCCCCGGCATTCCCGAGGACGAACGCCGCCGCGTGTTCGACATGTTCTACAGCGTCGAACGCGGCGACCGCGGCCGCAACGGCAACGGCCTGGGCCTGCCGATCGCGCAGGGCATGATCGGTGCCCACGGCGGCAGCGTGGAGGCCCTGCCCGGCCGCGATGGCCGGGGCACCACCATCCGCATTACCCTGCCGCGCATGCAACCGCCTCCGCAGCAGCCATGAGCACGCCCGCCCGCATCCTGGTCATCGACGACGAACCGCAGATCCGCCGCTTCCTCGACATCAGCCTGCGCGCGCAGGGCTACCGGGTGGAGACCGCAGAAAATGGCGAAACGGGCTTGCAAGCGCTGGCCAGCCTCGGTGCCGACCTGGTCATCCTCGATCTCGGCCTGCCCGACATCGACGGCCACGCGGTGCTGGCGCGGCTGCGCGAATGGTCGCAGGTGCCGGTGCTGATGCTGACCGTGCGCGCCGACGAGCTGGAGAAGGTGCGCGCGCTCGACGCCGGTGCCAACGACTACGTCACCAAGCCATTCGGCATTCAAGAATTGATGGCGCGGGTGCGCGCCCTGCTGCGCGTGCAAAGCGCCGGCCCCGAAAGCCTGCCGCTGTTCGACGACGGCCAACTGCGCATCGACATCGCCCGCCGCGAGGTGTATTTGAGCGGCGAACCGCTGGCACTGGCACGCAAGGAATACGCCCTGCTGGCCCTGCTGCTGCAACACGCCGGCCGGGTAGTCACCCAGCCGCAGCTGCTGCGCGAGTTATGGGGCAGCCACCACGAGCACGACACCCACTACCTGCGCGTGCTGGTCGGAAAGCTGCGGCAGAAGCTTGGCGATGACGCCGCCGCGCCGCGCTGGATCGCCACCGAACCGGGGGTCGGCCTGCGGTTTATCGGGAAGATGTGAGCAACACTCACAACCCCTGCGCAGCCTGCGTCACCGCGCGGAACAGCGCGCGGCCCTTGTTCATGGTTTCGTCCCACTCCTTCTGCGGGTCGGAATCGAACACGATGCCGGCGCCGGCCTGCACGTGCAGGCGGCCGTCCTGGATCACGGCGGTGCGGATGGCAATCGCGGTGTCGGCATCGCCGTGCCAGCCGATGTAGCCGATCGCGCCGGCATAGACGTTGCGCTTGACCGGCTCCAGCTCGCGGATGATTTCCAGCGCGCGGATCTTGGGCGCGCCCGACACGGTGCCGGCGGGAAACGTCGCGCGCAGCACGTCGGCGTAGCTCAGGCCGTCGCGCAGCCGCCCGGTCACTTCACTGACGATGTGCATGACGTGGCTGTAGCGTTCAATCACGAATTGCTCGCCCACCTCCACCGTGCCCGATCGCGACACGCGGCCGGCGTCATTGCGGCCGAGGTCGATCAGCATCAGGTGTTCGGCGCGTTCTTTCGGGTCCGCCAGCAGCTCGGCTTCCAGCGCCAGGTCTTCCTCGTGCGTGGCCCCGCGCGGGCGGGTACCGGCGATCGGCCGCACCGTCACCTTGCCGTGTTGCTGGCGCACCAGGATCTCGGGCGAGGAGCCGACCACCTGGGTGCCGCCGACGTCGAGGAAGTACATGTAGGGCGAGGGATTGAGCGCGCGCAGGGCGCGGTACACATCGACCGGCCGCGCCGTGAACGGCACGCTCATGCGCTGGCTGAGCACGACCTGGAAGGCATCGCCGGCGCGGATGTAGTCCTGCACCTTTTCCACCGCGTCGATGAAGCCCTCGCGGGTGAAGCCGCTGACGAAATCGGCCTCGTCCAGCGCCGCCGGCTGCAGGGTTTCCGGATACGGCGCGCCGCCGTGGCGCAGCCGGTGCGCCAGCGCGTCCAGCCGCCGGTTGGCGCGCGCCCATGCCTGCGGTTCGCGCGGGTCGGCGTGGACGATCAGGTACAGCCGGCCTTTCAGGTTGTCGAACACCGCCAGCTCGTCGCTGAGCATCAGCAGGATGTCGGGCGTGCCCAGTTCGTCCGGCTTCGGATTGGCCGCCAGCCTGGCTTCGATGTATTCGATGCACTCGAAGCCGAACCAGCCCACCAGGCCGCCGGTGAAGCCGGGCAGACCGTCGATCTGCGGCACCTTGTGGGCGGCGCGCAGGCGCTCGACTTCGGCCAGCGGGTCGGCCACGGCGCGGGTCTCGGTGATCTCGCCGTGTTCGCGCACGGACAACTGGTGGCCGCGGAATTCGTACACCGTGCGCGCCGGCAGGCCGATGATCGAGTAGCGGCCGAAACGCTCGCCGCCTTCCACCGATTCGAACAGATAGGTATGCGGGCCGTCGGCCAGCTTCAGATAGACCGACAGCGGGGTGTCGAGGTCGGACAGCACCTCGCGCACCACCGGAACGAGGGTGTAGCCGTCAGCGGCGTACTGGTTGAACTGGGCGTGCGTGGTCACGGAGGATGTCCTTCGAAAAATGCGTGCAGGCGAACGGGGCGGCATTGCCACGCCACCATCGCCAGCTGCGCTCGAAAGACGGGTTCGCCCGGTTCATTCGGCAACTCTAGCCGCAATCCGACGCACCGTGCAAACAGCGTTTTGTCATGGCCCTGTCACCCTGCATCGGCAGGATTGGAGGCCATCGCAGGGATGAAGGACGGGCAGGACGCCCAATCATTCCGCCGCTGCCGCAAACGCGGCAGCGGCCGCTTCACCGGGTTTCATGGCTTCGCCCGCGCCGCGCCGGGTTCAACGCGCGGCAACCATTGCACGCGCCAGCGCCACGCGCATCAGTGCGCCTTCGCTGCCGCGCGCTGCGGGAACAGCAAGATGGCCGCGACGATGAAAGCCAGCAGCGCCGCCGAGGCCGAGATGCGGCTCAATTCCAGCCCGCCTTTGGCCAGCGGTTTGTCGAGGAAATCCCCCACCACCGCGCCCAGCGGGCGGGTCAGGATGAAGGCGGCCCAGAACAACACGGTGTGCGACACCTTGGTGCGGAAGTACAGCCCGGCCACAACCGCCAACAGGCCACCGAAAATCAGCATCGCACCCAGATAGCCCAGCCCCGCGGTGTCGGCCACCCAGTCGCCCAGTGCGGTGCCCAGCGTCTGCGAGCACATAATGGTGAGCCAGTAAAAACCTTCTGCCGTCGGGTTGCCCACGCTGCCCACCGACACCGTGCCCAGGCGGCGCTTCCACCACCACAACACGCCCAGCACCATGGCCAACAATAGGCTGGAGCCACCGGCATAACCAATGCCCAGCGAGCGCGTGACATAGTCGGCCAGGGTGGTGCCCACGGTGGTGCTGGCGATGATGGCAAACCAGTACAACGCCGGATGAAACCGCGCCGCGCGAATCTGCGCCCACACCGCCGCCGCAAATACCCCTGCAAAGATGCCGGTGCCGATCAGATATCCCAGACCGTTCGCACGCGCGGTGGTTTCACCCAGCCACGACATCGTCACCGCATCGCCGCCGGTTTCACCTAGGGTGGTGGCGGCAATCTTGATGAGCCAAAACGCCAGCGTCACCGCTGGCACCTTGGCCAGTTGGGCGGCAACCTCCGCCGCGCGGGTGCGGGCATGCAGCGTGGAACTGTTCATCGCGAAACCCTTGCTTCGGCAATGCGCACAGCCTGCAACGTGCCGCGTAAAGAGGGCTCAGGTGAAACTCAGCGCCGTGTTAAGGGCATCCTTTACGCGAGCACTGACGGGCTCAGCTGCCGCACGCCCCTGCCACCGCCTGCTTCATCGCCGCGATCGTCGCCGCGTAGTCGGGCTTGCCGAAGATCGCGCTGCCGGCGACGAAGGTGTCCGCGCCCGCCTTCGCGATCTCGGCGATATTGTCCGGCTTCACCCCGCCGTCGATCTCGAGGCGGATCGGGCGGCCGCTGGCGTCGATCATCGCGCGCACCTTGCGCAGCTGCTTGAGCGCGGACGGAATGAACGACTGCCCGCCGAAGCCGGGGTTCACCGACATCAGCAGCACGTAGTCGATCTCGTCCAGCATGGTGTCCAGCACGTCCAGCGAGCTGGCCGGATTGAACACCAGTCCGGCCTGGCAGCCCTTCGACTTGATCAGCTGCACGCTGCGATGGACGTGCTTGCTGGCCTCCGGGTGGAAGCTGATGTGGCTGGCTCCGGCGTCGGCGAACATCGGGATCAGGCCGTCCACCGGCTCCACCATCAGGTGCACGTCGATCGGCGCGGTGACGCCGTGCTTGCGCAGCGCCTCGCAGACCAGCGGGCCGATGGTCAGGTTGGGCACGTAATGGTTGTCCATCACGTCGAAGTGCACCCAATCGGCACCGGCAGCCAGCACGTTGTCCACTTCCTCGCCCAGCCTGGCGAAGTTGGCGGACAGGATGGACGGGGCAATGACGGTGGATTGCGTGCTCATTTCTTCCTCAACTTCTGGATGCGGTCGTAGGCGGCGTTGATCTCGCGCGATTTGGTTTCGGCGAGCTTCTGCAGATCCGGTGCCGCGCCGGCCACGCGGTCGGGGTGGTACTGGCCCATCAGCCGGCGGTAGGCGCGATCGATCTCGGCGTCGCTGGCGGTGTCCGGCAGGCCGAACACCCGGTAGGCCCAGTCGACGTCGGCGTTGCCGGCGCTGTCGGCCTGCTGTTGCTGGCGCGGCTTGCGCTTTTCCGCGCGACGCGGCGAGGAAAACCAGTCGTGGTCGAAGGCATAGCCCACCAGCAGGCCCAGCAGGCCGCCGACCGGGTGGCGCAGCAGCAGCCAGCCGGCGATGAAGCCCAGGAATTGTCCGTACCAGCGTCGCATCCGCCCAGTTTACAGGGCCGCGCGGCGGCGGCGGCCTTAAACTAGGCGCCCCACCGCAGCGCGCATCCCCATGGCCACCACCCTGCTCCAGTCCGACCTGCCCGGCCTGAACCTGATCCACCGCGGCAAGGTCCGCGACGTGTTCGATCTCGGCAACAACACCCTGCTGATGGTGGCCACCGACCGTCTCAGCGCGTTCGACGTGGTGCTGCCCGATCCGATCCCCGGCAAGGGCGAGATGCTCTGCCAGATCAGCAATTTCTGGTTCGACAAGACCACCCACATCATCGCCAACCACCTGACCGGCATCGACATTGCCGGCGTGCTGCCGGCCGGCGTGGATGCCGCGCTGTACGCCAAGCGCGCGGTGGTGACGAAAAAGCTCAAGCCCGTGCCGGTGGAATGCATCGCCCGCGGCTACATCATCGGCAGCGGCTGGAAGGACTACCAGCGCACCGGCGCGATCAGCGGGCTTGCCTTGCCCGCCGGGCTGCAGCAGGCGCAGCAGCTGGCCGAACCGATCTTCACGCCTTCGACCAAGGCGGCGGTGGGCGACCACGACGAGAACATCGACTTCGCCGCGGCGGTCAATCTGGTCGGCCGCGAACAGGCCGAAGCGGTGCGCGACGCCACGCTTGCGATCTACGGCTTCGCCCGCGACTACGCCGCGCAGCGCGGGATCCTCCTGGCCGACACCAAGTTCGAGTTCGGCACCGACGAAGACGGCCGGCTGTACGTGATGGACGAGATGCTGACGCCGGATTCCAGCCGCTACTGGCCGGCCGACGAATACGCCATCGGTACCAGCCCGCCCAGCTACGACAAGCAGTTCGTCCGCGACTATCTGGAAACCCTGGACTGGAACAAGACCGCGCCCGGCCCGAAGCTGCCGGTCGAGGTCATCGAAAAAACCCGCGCCAAGTACGCCGAAGCGCTGCAAAAGCTGGCCGGCATCAGCATCGACTGAGCCGACAGCGCCCGGTGACTACAGACCGCCGGGCAACTCCGCCTCGAAACGCGCGCCGCCCAGCTCCTGCGAGCGGCCCACGCGCAGCTGGCCGCGGTAGCTCTTGAGGATGTCCTGCACGATCGACAGGCCGATGCCATGGCCATGCACGCGCTCGTCGCCGCGCACGCCGCGCTGCAGGACGTGGGCGATGCGATCATCGGCGATGCCGGGGCCGTCGTCTTCCACCGCGATCACCAGCCCGGCGCGACGGCCGGGCAGCTGCGAGCCTTCCGCCACGGTCAGCAGCACCCGCGACTTCGCCCATTTGAAGGCATTTTCCAGCAGGTTGCCCAGCAGTTCCTGCAGGTCGCCGGTCTCGCCGTGGAAGCGCGCTTCCGGCGCGATCTCGAATTCGCACAGCACGCCCTTGCTGGCATAGACCTTTTCCAGCCCGACCACGATCTGCTCGGCCTGCGGCTCGATCGCGATCGGCGCCGAGAACAGCTGGTGGCCGGAGCGCGCCGCGCGCGCCAGCTGGTAGGACACCAGATCATTCATGCGCCGCAGCTGCGCATCCACCTCGCCACGCAGCTCGGTTTCGCCGGTATCGGCGTCCAGCCGCGAGCGCAGCACCGCCAGCGGGGTCTTCAGGCTGTGCGCCAGGTCGGCCAGGGTGTTGCGCTGCCGCTCCAGGTTCTCGCGCTCGCTCTGGATGAAGGCGTTGATGCTGTCGGTCAGCGGCTCCAGCTCGCGCGGGTGCGCCTCGCTCATGCCGGCCGTCGCACCCGCCTGCACCCGCTTGAGTTCGTCGATCACGTCGCGCAGCGGGCGCAGGCTCCAGCGCAACACCAGC
>JAANMX010002616.1_pt1 | contig 17415 bp, 14 predicted proteins | sample 7279681 | NCBI WGS metagenome assembly JAANMX01 (sample SAMN14094542, study PRJNA606508) | bioreactor metagenome | isolation source: A lab-scale SPAN reactor treating ammonium-rich wastewater day 351 | place: Ireland: Galway | collected 2018-01-01
GGCGAAATTCATTTACATTATTTTTTGGAACGCTTGACAGCGCAAGGATAAAACCGCACTTAAATAAATTTGATGATTTTTCCGCTACAATACGGTGGCGTGATACTGTTACGCCAAACACAGGTTACATGGAAGCGCCGCTTGTAAGAGGAATGCCTTATGCTACAATGAATTACGTAAATATGCGTCCTTTCATCGCATCCCCGGCTCCGCCGATTGTTTCAGTAAACGGAATTAATGTTCTGGGTGTCAATGATTCAGCGGATATTACCGGTACTAAATTTGTTCTGCTGCTGAACGGAAATGTAGGTACCTCCAACCGGCAGATATGGGTAGTTTATTCATCTTCATCTGTAACAATGAGATGTAAAAATTCAGGCTTAAGGTTTATCGGCGGTTCATTTACTGGTTATCTGCGTATGGCTTATGTTACCACAAGAGATTTAGACCCTAATGCTGCCGATTCAACTGCCCGCATTCAGCTTTTAGATAGATACGCAAAGTTTTATCCAACCGGAGGTACTTTTGCTGCATCAATGACATCAGACACTACTAGGGCAGCAATGAATTTTAACTTTCAGACGAACTTCCCGGGAAATGATTCATTATTAATGATTGCATTGCCGCACCATGTGCCTATGCTTGCCAACAGTACATCAAATACATTAAAGTTTAAGTGCCTTAAAGGCAATATGACTGAAGTTTACGGCAAATCTTGGTTAATGAATGAGAACTTAACAAAAGTGAACTGGTACCCGCTTGGTAATCTGAATGCTGTACCGCCAAACTACCGTGATACATTGTTCAGAACACTTGTATATGATTATGATACTATCTGCGGGGCGCGGTCTTTTCCGTATGTTCCCAACGGCAATAACCAGCCGTCAAACGATGTTTACGGTTTCGGAAAAACCGGCGCAAAATATGGAAGGCTTGCAGTTATTGCAGATGAGCTTTTATCTTTGGGATATCCTCAGTGTGATTCAATTGGAAGAAATATCAGGGACACCCTGAAATATAATCTTAATTCCTGGCTTAACGGGCGCGCTAATCCAATAATACTCGGAGCTAATCTGAGAGATTCACTGATGTATGACTCCAAATTCGGTGGAATAATATCAAGCCTCTCATATGACCAGGGGTATTACCAGGATTTCGGGAATGCGTTTTATAATGACCATCATTTACAGTATGGTTACTGGGCTTATATGTCTGCTGCAATTGCGCGTAAAGACCCGGCATGGGTAACACAATACGGCAATAAGGTTGTAGATATATTGCGTGATATCGGTAATCCAAGCTCACAGGACCCGTATTTTACGCCGCACAGAATGATTGACTGGTATGACGGAAATTCCTGGGCAAACGGAATGTATGATGCTGGCGCAGGAAGGAACCAGGAGTCAAGCAGCGAAGCCGCAAATGCCTGGTATGGTATGTATCTTTACGGAATGGCAACCAATAACCAGAATATTAAAAATACAGGCAGGCTGATGCTTGCCTCTGAAATGAGGGCTGCGCATTATTACTATCACATTGACCCTAATAATTCTCCATACCCGTTATCTTACACAAACTCATACCATATTGTAGGCAATCTTTGGCATGCATTAATTACAAACTCAACTTTCTTCGGTAAAAAAACACGTTATGTATATGGCATTCAGATAATACCAACAACTCCTGCAACTGAAGAATTGTGGAGCCATGCTTACAGTAAACAGGTTTATGATTTTGCGCTGCAGTATGATTCTGTATTCATGAGGAACGGGCAAATTACTACGGGAATATTTAACTGGACAACTATTTGCGTTGGAGCTCAGGCTTATGCTTATCCCGATACTGCGCTTGCGTTTTATAATAAGTACAGGGGATTTGCCGGAAACTTTGACGGCGGCGCTAGTAAAACCAATGTATTATACTGGATCTTAACGCGGAAATTTAATCCAACAATAGGTATTCAGCAAATTGGAAATGAAATTCCGCTGAAATTCAATTTGTATCAAAGCTATCCAAACCCGTTTAATCCAAGAGCAATTATTAAATTTGATATATCCCAAAATACAGATGTTAAGCTGGTAATTTACGATCTGCTTGGCAGGGAGGTTACAACTCTTGTAAACGGGCAATTGAAGGCAGGTGTATATAAAACTGAATGGAATGCTGCCGGATTTGCATCCGGTACTTATTTTTACAGGATTACTGCAGGTGATTTTTCTGAAACAAAGAAAATGATTTTGGTAAAGTAAATATTTTGGTGCAGGGATAAGTCATGACTGCTCCCAGTTTGTAATTTGTTTAACTGATTCCCAAACTCCAAAACCTGTCTCAAAAGCTAATTTGCGAGGAGCGAAGCGACGAAGCAATCTTAAAAATAAACTAATTTTGCAATTTTAAAACTTATACTTCTCATCGAACCTGTGATATCAATAGTTTTGAGACAAACTCTCCTGTTTGGGAATCAGTGTTTATATACTACTCACTAACATACTTGGATAAATTTATTACCTGGCTTTGAATGCTTACAGGCGGTGGAACTCCCATTAACTGTCCGCTTTGAACTACCGTACCAAGAATTAAATTTTCTGTAAGATTTGATGAATTTGTTTTTTTGTACTGAACTATCCAAAGGTCCGGCGGAAAACCGGTTAAACCGGATATGTATGCAGGCAGATTAAGTGTACCTGCTGCAGGCATAAGTATCATATTGCGGGTCTGATTGGTTCCCGTAGCAAAAAATACATTTCCGTTTAGTGAGCTTGTATCAGGGATATAATTATCATTAAATTTGATTATGGGATTTGTTGAGTTTGCAAGGCTTAGTGAAGCATCGCTGTTCAGCAGATTTCCCGGCGTAGTAGTAATACCGATATTTGTTGAAATAATAATATCAAGCGCACCTGAAATAATATTCCTTGCAGATGTATCCTGTATCAGATTAATAAGCTGGTTTGTGCTGAAAAATGTTGTAAGCTCGATGCAGTCGCTTGCCGTTGGCAGGGGATTTGGCGTGTAAATCCTGAGTGATGTATCCGAAGGAACCCTGTAAACATAAAGCCATGCGCCGACTGAATCCGGATTAATTGCCAGCGATATTGCAGAAAGCTCGGTCTTTCCGTTGGCTTTAACATTTTTTCCCATGATTAATACCAGCTCTGTACCCGCGCCGTGTTCGCTGATTTCGATCCCGTTGTTCCCGAAAGCTTCCGCAAAAGCCGCTACCTGTGCCTGGGAAATATAAATCCCGAGCTGCAGAAAAAAGTTTACCTGCAGATGGAAAATCCCAAGCTTATTGTTGCCGATACCATGAACTTCTGGATTGAAGGAAAGTACGATGCTCTGCTTGACGTTCTTAAACATATCAATGTTTTTATATTAAATGATTCCGAAGCGCGCGAGCTTTCAAAGGAAGCTAACCTGTTTAAAGCCGCAAAAAAAATCCAGGAAATGGGTCCGAAGATCGTAATCATAAAAAAAGGCGAACACGGAGCATTACTGTTCTATGAAAATGAATTGTTTTCTGCTCCTGCTTACCCGCTGGAATCAATTTACGATCCAACAGGTGCCGGTGACAGCTTTGCAGGCGGATTCATAGGCTATATTTCTAAAACAGATGATATATCATTTGAAAATATGAAACGCGCTGTAATTTTCGGAAGCACCATTGCTTCATTCTGCGTTGAAAAATTTTCGCTTGAAGGTACCCGCGACCTTTCTCATTTAAAAATAAAAGACAGGTTCAACGAGTTTACACGCTTTTCTACATTTGAACCGGCTGAACTGTAATTATGAAAAAAACAGCCCATCACTTTAGTCATGGGCTAAAATTAAAAATACATTTAAAACCGTTTCAACGGTTTAACTAATAAAACATTAATGATAGATAAGCTTGAATACACAAACAAACACGAGCTTATTTACCTGGATCAAACACTGCTTCCGCTGAAGCAGAAGTATCATAAAACTAAAAGCTACAAAGATGCAGCTGAAGCCATCCGCAGGCTTCAGATTCGCGGCGCGCCGCTGATTGGCATTGCTGCCGCTTACGCAGTTGTTATGGGCGTGCATCATTACGATACCGATAACCGCAAGAATTTTGAGATACATTTTTATAAAATAACCGAAACCTTAAGGAATTCACGCCCTACAGCTAAGAACCTTTTCTATGCCCTCGATAGAATGATAAAGGTGTTCGAAGAAAATATAAAAAAGGATTTTATTGAAATAGAAGACCTGCTTCTTCGCGAAGCTGATGCAATTTATGATGAAGATGCAGAAATGTGCAAACGGATAGGCGTTAACGGCGCTGTGCTGCTTGGTGAAAAATCAACCGTACTTACGCACTGCAATGCAGGAGAGCTTGCCACAGGCGGTATAGGAACGGCTCTCGGCATAATCTACACAGCGCAAAAACAGGGTAAGGATATTTTTGTGTATGCCGATGAAACCCGCCCGCTTCTGCAGGGCTCCAGGCTTACTGCATTTGAGCTTAATGAGAACGGAATTGATTTTGATATCATAACAGACTCAATGGCGGCAAACCTGATGAAAGAACAGGTTATAGACTGTGTTATAGTTGGCGCTGACAGAATTGCCTCAAACGGTGATGTGGTTAACAAGGTAGGAAGCTATTCACTGGCAATAAATGCAGCATATCATAAAATTCCGTTTTACGTTGCTGCACCCGGCAGCACAATTGATTTTGATATTTTAACCGGTGAAGAAATTAATATAGAAGAAAGATCGCCGGATGAAATTACACGGGTTAACGGTGAAAAAATTACATCAGATAAATACGGGGTTATGAATCCCGCTTTTGACCTTGTGCCTAATGAGCTAGTTACTGCTATTGTTACGGAATATAAAGTTCATTACCCTCCGTATAATTTCGGGGGAATAAAACAGATGTTCCAAAGCTATGTACAGGTACAGCGCAGTGAAAGCGAAACAGAATAATTTTCAGGTAATAATAAATTACAGATGCCTATAATAAAAACTGAAGCGGTAATATTAAAATGTGATAAATACAGGGAAACCAGCAGTATCGTCACATTTTATTCCAGGGAGCACGGCAAGGTAAAGGGAATTGCTAAAGGTGTGCGCAATTCCAAAAGCCGCTGGGGCGGCGCTCTGCAGCCAATGGCATTTGTGAACATTATGTATTATTACAAAGAAACCCGGAACCTTCATCTTATCAGCGGCGCTGAGTATATTAAGCCGTATTCAACGGTATATAATGATTACGATAAAATGCAGCTTGCTTTCAGAATGGTAGAGCTTATAAACAAAACTACTGCTGAAAGCCAGGAAAATACAAATATTTACAATTTACTTATTGAGTCACTTTTTCAGCTTGATGATTCATCCAAAAACATTGTAAATGTGTTATTTAACTTCAAGTTCAGGCTCTTAAGCCTGCTGGGTTTCAGGCTGGATACTTCCGGGCTTGCTGCGGGTAATATTGAAAAAGATATTGAAAACCCATATTTTTACGAAACAAAATTGAGTGCCGGCGATGTTAAGACTATAGAGGCATTAAGCGGCGGGAACTTTAAAAGGGTGATGGCTCTTAATATATCCAAAACACAGGTTTTTGCGTTTGATAAATTTTTTGAAAATTACCTGCGAACTCATTTTGAACATGCAGGTTATTCAAATACAAAACGTGTGTTCAGCTCACAGGAAATGTTCTGAAAATAAATTCTCAGGAGAAAGACATATAGAAACGTTCTTACTATTTTTAGGTTTTAAATCTGATTAAAGAAAAAAGGAGAAAAATATATTATGCCAAGAAAATCAATAATTGCAGCAGGATTTGTAATTCTGCTTTCAATAATTTTTGGTGCTGTTCTTATAGCTAATTTCAGCGGTGTTAAGGTTGTACATTCTGATTCACAGATAGAGTTCAATACTACTCCGCCGATAACAGTTAATCCCAATGTAAAAAGCTTAAACGATGCTTTTATCGAAATAAGCAAAACTGTAACACCAACAGTTGTTTACATTGAAGTAAAATCAAAACCCGGCAAAAACCAGAACAATGAAACACCGGGCGATCCAAACGATCCGTTCAGGTTCTTCTTTGGTCCCGATGGACAGATGCCTGACCCGGGTCCGCAAATGGGAAGCGGTTCAGGTGTTATCATTTCCAAAGACGGTTACATTGTGACCAACAACCACGTTGTTAAAGGCGCAGGCGAGCACGGTATTAAAGTAGTGCTAACCGATAAACGCGAATTTGATGCTAAGATTATAGGGCTTGATGAAAATACCGATCTTGCAGTCATAAAGATTGAAGCTAATGACCTGCCCGTAATGTCAATGGGCAACAGTGATAACCTGCAGGTAGGGGAGTGGGTCCTTGCAATCGGAAATCCGCTTGGACTTAACTATACAGTCACCGCAGGTATTGTCAGCGCAATGGGCAGAAATATCGGCGTTAACGGCGGCGGTTACGCAATTGAGAATTTTATTCAGACTGATGCTGCTATTAACCCGGGTAATTCCGGCGGCGCATTGGTTGATGTTAACGGCCAGTTAATCGGAATCAACAGCGCAATTAAAACCAATACCGGTTATTACCAGGGATACGGTTTCGCTATTCCCGTTAATATTGTAAAAACCGTTTCGCAGGAGCTTATCAAATCAGGTAAAGTTATCCGCGGCTACATTGGTGTTCAGATCCAGACAGTTGATGAAACAATGGCTAAGGGTCTTGGTTTGGATAAAGCCAAAGGTGTTCTTGTACAGAGCGTTCAAAAAGGAGGCGGCGGCGATGAAGCAGGCTTGCAGGCAGGTGATGTAATTCTTTCTGTTGACGGAAAAGAAGTTAATGCTTCCAATGAGCTTCAGGTAATTATTAACAGTAAACGCCCCGGTGATATTGCCAGGTTAACAATTTTCCGTGACGGAAAAACCATTGAAAAAGACGTTACTTTAAAACCCAGAGCTGATGATAATAACCAGGTATCTTCCAATAATAATAAACAGGATGAAGGCAGCAATAAAGGGGTTTCCTCTACTGCCATAAATTCACTTGGTATGAGTGTCCAGGAAATAAACAGCTCTTTAAAGGAAAAATACAATATTTCCGGAGGAGTTGTGGTTACTGCTGTAGAAAGAATGTCGGAATCTATGATTCGCGGTTTACAGGAAGGATTTGTAATAATTGAAGCCAATAAACAAAAGGTTAACGATGTTGGTGACCTGACCAATGCTATAAAAGATAAAAAATCCGGCGATCCGGTACTTTTAAAAGTTATAGATAAAAGCGGGCAGGAGCGTATTGTAGCTTTAAAAGTCCAGTAATTTATTATTTTTGCAGAAACAGTAACTAAGTTACTGTTTCTGCAGAGCTTTTTTAATATCACGGGTTTACAGTATATAATATATTGACATTATAAACATTAATTATTAACTTTGCACTAAGTATTTTAGAGGTAAAACCTATTAAATGACGAAAGTTTACGTAATAATATTAAGCCTATTCTTTGTCTTCGGCACTTTAAAAGTGAGCGCCGATAATAAAGAACAGCTGGTGGATTTTAAGGGTAATCCTGATAAGTTCGAACTCAATCAAAATTATCCCAATCCATTCAACCCAACTACGCAGCTTTCATACAATCTCAAAACTGACGGCAATGTAAAATTAACTGTTTTTAACCTTGTCGGCCAGTCTGTAAGGGTTTTAGTCGACGGCTATCAAACTGCCGGTTACTACGAAGTAACCTTTGATGCCGCAGATCTTCCCGCAGGAATTTACCTCTATAAACTGCAGGTCGGTGATTATTCTTCCGTAAAAAGAATGACACTGGTTAAGTAGTTTACCCCGCTTAAAAAACGGTCCGAAATACTTACTATTTATTAATTTTTTCAATTTACCATTGGGGGTAATTTAATGATAAGAATCATTACGAGATTTGTGTTTATAATTTTTGCTATTTTGCTTTCAGCTTCAACAGTACTCTCACAGAATTCCAATTTATTCGTTATCGATAGTTTCGGGGATCACACTCTTCCCGGCTGGTACTCAGGCGGCGATCTTTCCATGAAATATTCACACAAGGAAGATAACCTGGAAAACGGATACGGTATAATCTCCTCTTCAAACAAGCAGATCACACCGAACTCGTTTGCAGGCATTATCAGGAAAGAAACTAAGCTTCAGGTTGCTGAAGATAACATTCTTTCAGTGATGCTTCAGGGTATCAATAACGATATGACCGTTACCATACAGGTGCTTTTTGATAAGAACAATGACGGTAAATTCGATGAAAACACCGATGCAAGGCTTGAATCAAAACCGCTCAGCCTCAATTTTTCAGGCTGGAAGGAAATTCATTTCAATATAAACCAGAATGAATTTAAGATAGTATCAAAGAATAAGGAAGATGATTTTTCTATCCTTGAACAGGAAGCTATGGGAATCCAGTTCTCATTTCAGACAGGCAAAGATTTTGCAGCAGGTCCGGTTGAAACAGGCGTTGCTATGATTGCCGAAAGATACAGCAAAGAGCTTAAGCAGGAAGTTGCACAGACTGATTTGTACAGCGGTGAGTCATATTTTAATACTAAAAACTATCCTAACCCGTTCAATCCTGAAACAAAGATCAATTATACATTAAGGAATTCAACCAGCGTTAAGATAACGGTTTATGACCGCCTTGGACGCGAAGTTGTTGTTCTGGTAGATGAAAACCAGTCAGAAGGCGAGCATTCAGTTTCATTCAATGCTTCAAACCTTCCTTCAGGCGTTTATTTCTACAGGATTAAAACCCCTGAAATGGTCGAAGTTCAGAAAATGGTATTTACAAAATAATCATCAATCCTGAGCAACTGCCTTTAGGCAGTAGCGAAGGATCCCATTCGGATAACCAAATTTTCAAAGCCGCTCAAATTTGAGCGGCTTTTTTGTTTTATGCTTGTCTTATCAGGTTTTATGTTTGTCATACCCGCGAAGGCGGGTATCCAGAGATTAGTTGTTGAAGAAGCTTTATTTAAGAAGGTCGATATTTTTGATAGAACAATTTAAATTCGAGTTTTTTTTAAAAGTTCGTAAAAGACTTTTCAGTTATCATACATCGTTGACTTATCGATAAATTTCGTTTGGATACCCGCTTTCGCGGGTATGACATAAAAATAGAAATCATGTATATCCATAAATCATCAAAATCAAGTAAATCATGTAAATCAGGGTCTGCCTTGTAAAATTTCACACTTCCCTTTATCTTTGAAAATAAAACCAAACCGCTCAAAAATTTAAATCTATAAAACCAATGAAACTTCCCATCTTCACAGTCGATTCATTTACAAATGTACCTTTCAAAGGAAATCCCGCAGCAGTCTGCCTGCTTTCAGAAGAAATCCCCACCAGCCTTATGCAGAGCATTGCATTCGAGCTTAACCTGGCTGAAACAGCTTTTGTGCTTAAGGAAAAGGATTCAGATACCTACAGCCTCCGCTGGATGACACCGGTCAGCGAGGTTGATCTCTGCGGACATGCTACACTTGCTTCATCACATATTATGTGGCAGGAAGGCATTGCCGAAAAAGATGAAACAATAAAGTTCAGCACCCGCAGCGGTCTGCTTAAAGCAGATTATTACAAAGGAGAGATCGGACTTGATTTCCCCGCAATACCGCAGAAAAAAATTGATTATCCCCCGGAGCTTATCAAAGCAATCGGCGGAGTGCAGCCAAAATATGTTGGCATGACAAAATGGAATTACTTAATAGAACTGAACAGCGAGGCTGATGTTCTGAACTTAAAACCAAACTTCGATATAATGCTTACGCTTCCGGGGTGGGGAACAATCATCACAGCAAAAGCCGATGCTGAATACGGTAAACAGGGTTATGATTTTATATCACGCTTCTTTGCGCCTGAAAAAGGCATCCAGGAAGACCCCGTAACAGGCTCAGCCCACTGTGCGCTTGCGCCATACTGGCACGGGCGGCTTGGCAAGGATACATTCAAAGCCTACCAGGCCTCAGAGCGGGGAGGCACGATTGGAATAAAGATAAACGGAGACAGAGTAATGCTCACCGGCGAAGCCGTGACCGTTATTAGCGGTGAAATTGAAGTATAATAAAACCCCCCTTTGTAAAGGTTTATAGATTCTTTTTCGGGAGTGCATCAACTGTGTTTGCAGCGTCAGGTATTCATGACTGCCGCAGCTTCAGCACCTGTCTGCCGAAACGGCAGTGCAGGCAGAAAGGCAGTTACCTGTCGCAGGAGAAAAGAATAATTATTTAATTTATAAGGGTGAAAAAACATTAAAGACTTACCGGCGATATGAATGTATTATGATACATTTCCGTTCGTGTCAACTTACAAAAAAAAAATAATTTTCTGATTTAAATTATTTTTTTCACATTTCCTGAAATTTATTTTCAGTTATTCTTGACACTCAAAAAAAAAATTTGTAAGTTTGTAATAACACAATAGATACAATTTTTAACTAACAATAATTTATAACTAACCAGAGATATTTAAAAGGGCTCTAAAAATCAAATAATAAAAAGATGAGAAACGGCATTAAAATATATATGATCCAGAACACAGCACCGATTACAGTGCTCTTCATGGACATTTTATGCCCGCTGGTTAGCGATAAACGGAGGCTTCTGGGATAGAACCTCATAAAATACACAAGTTTACGCAAACCGCGGGTCAAAAATAAGACTCGCGGTTTTTTTTTGTACTGACTCATTGATTGCGAAGGTACTTTAGTACCTGAAGCAATCCCAAAAATAGTATGAGATTGCTTCGCAGCTAAAGCAGTTCGCAAATAAAAGAAGTCTAAAACGAAAGTTTAAAATGAAAAGTTTAAAGAAATTATTTGAAATACTCGGAAAATGGAAGTATGAATACATTGCAGCTTCGCTGCTGCTTATACTTTCAGTTGCATTCAGGCTGCTTGAGCCTAAAATACTGCAGATTGCAGTCGATAAAATTATAGCATTCTTCATCACCGGCAAAAACTTTCAGCCGGGTGAAGATACAATTGCAGGTTATATATATTCACTGCTTCCTGAGCTTAAAATTGAAAATGCATCGCTGATACTTGTTTATCTCGGTGTAATTTTCCTTTTAATAGCGCTGATGCGCGGCGCTACAATGCTTGTATCAAGCACAATATCCGCAGCATCAACAGAAAAGGCTATGAAAAAGCTGCGCGACAGGCTTTTCAGCCACCTGCAGCGCTTGCCGATGAAATTCTTCGGCAAAACACCTACCGGTGAGCTTATTCAGCGCTGCACAGGTGATGTTGAAACAGTCCGCAAGTTCGCAACAATGCAGGTTACGGAATCAATTAGGCTTGCTGCAATTTTTACCGGCGCATTCATTATGATGTTTATGGTTAACTCAACATATGCATTAATTGCCATCACGCTTTTCCCTGTTATGATTGTTTCATCGTTCTTCTTCTTCAGAAAAGAAGGCGAGATATGGACAAAACATGAAGCCGAGCAGGATAAGCTGACCGCAATGGTACAGGAAAATCTGTCCGGTATCCGTGTTGTTAAGGCATTTGCAAAGGAAAATTATGAAATTGAAAAGTTCACCCGGCAGAATGCCGAAAAACGCAGATGGGGCTTAAAGCTGCTTAAGCTGCATATGATATACTGGCCCGGCAGTGACGTGCTTGTTTACACACAGCTTGCTATATCACTGTTTGCCGGCGGTTACTTTGTGCTTAATAACCAGCTTACCGTGGGTGAATTCACCGCCTTCTATACCTATGCAAGCTATGTAACCTGGCCAATGCGCAGGCTTGCGCAGCTTGTCAGCGAAATGGGAATGACGCGTGTTGCCATCGAGCGTATTTATTCGATGCTGGACTACCCGCAGGAAGATTACAGCGGAAGTGATAACAATGGCAGGGAGCTTGACGGCAATATTGAATTCAGCAATGTGTTCTTTAAATATGATGATGTAGAAGAAAATATCTTAAACGGTGTTTCGCTTAAGATAAACGCAGGTGAAAAAGTTGCTCTGCTTGGACCTACAGGCTCGGGTAAATCAACAATAATATCACTGCTTATGAAATTTTATGAACCGGACAGCGGTGTAATTAAAATTGACGGCAGGGATATAAGGGAATATTCACGGGCATATATCCGCAACAAGATTGGTGTTGTGCTGCAAAGGGCATTCCTGTTTTCAACTTCTATCAGGGAAAATATTGCATATGCAAACCCCGATACTCATATCGATGAGATAGTTGAATCTGCCAAGGTTGCAAATATTCACGATATCATAAATGATATATTTCCACAGTCATATGATACTGTTATCGGCGAAAAAGGGGTAACGCTTTCAGGCGGGCAGAAGCAGCGTGTAACGCTTGCCAGAACACTGCTTAAAAATCCCGATATCCTTGTGCTGGATGACTCGACCAGCGCAGTTGATACTGAAACTGAGTTCGAGATCCAGAAAGCATTAAGAGGCATTACAAAAAGCAAAACTACAATCGTAATTGCGCACAGGATAACTTCAGTGCAGGACTGCGACAGGATTATTGTACTGGATAAAGGCAGGGTAATTGAGCAGGGAACGCATGATGAGCTTATCAGCAATAACGGTTTCTATAAAAAAATATTCGATATACAGGTTTCGATTGAAGATGAGATTAATGAGGATATTGATAAGGCAAAAATAAAAAGTGAAAAGGCAAAAATAGAACAAAAGTTAGGTTCATTGACATAAATTATAATTGATTAGCCAAGGAATTTATCCCGTGGTTAAAAATTCGGAAAAATCAGGGACTTTAGTCCCAATTGCGGCTAAAGCCGCTATAATCTTCACATTTTTATTCCACGAGCTAAAGCTCGTGGCTACTCAGAAAGATTTAAAATTAATAATGATTTTTATAAAGTATAAAAAATGTCTAAACTAAAAGATAAACAATTTAAAACAAAAGGAGCGCTCTGGCCTTTTTTAAAAAGGCTTATGAAATACAGCCTCCGCTATCCCAAGTGGGTAGCGGGATTCACCGGGTTTGTTCTGCTTGTTGCACTGGTAGAAGCGGTTTACCCGCTTGTATGGCTTAGCCTGCTTGATAATGTTATTGTTCCCGCAGTGGAATCTTACAGGCTTACAGGAACTATGCCGCCGGTTGATCAGACTGCATTGAATCAGTACGGGCTTATTTTCCTGGGGCTGGGTTTAATGCTTTCAATAGGTGTGTTCAGCTTCATTAACTTTGCCGGCAAAATTCAGGAATATGTTATGTATGATATCCGGCAGGAGCTTTTCAAAAAGCTGCAGGAGCTTTCGTTCTCATTCTTCGATAAATCTGCTGTGGGCTGGCTGCTTTCGCGGATTTCAAGCGATACGGCAAAAGTAACCGAGCTAATTTCATGGTCAATGATCGAAGTTGTCTGGGGCGGGGGAATGATAATCTTCTGTGTAACATCAATGTTCATTTATAACTGGAAGCTTGCGCTTATAATTACATTAACAATTCCTGTGCTTACGCTGATATCATTCAAATTAAGAATGCTAATACTGAAATATTCACGCGAAGCCAGGAAATACAACAGTGAAATTACTGCAAGGTTCAATGAGCATATTAACGGTGTTGAAGTGAACAAAAGCCTTGTGCAGGAAGAGCGTGTAAGCGATGACTTTAAATACCTCAGCGAAAAAATGAAGGTATCTTCATACAAAGCTGCATACTTCCAGGCTATATTTATGCCGCTGGTAATTTTCGGCGGCTCCGTAGCGGCTGCTTTTGTGATCTATTATGGCGGCTCTATGGCTATTACTATTCCTGCTGCAATTACAGTAGGTACTCTGGCTGCATTTTTTGGCTATGCAACTATGATATTTGAGCCGATACTGGATATATCACGCTTCTACTCACAGGCGCAGAACAGTATTTCTGCCGGTGAAAGGATATTTTCGCTTATTGATACAAAAGCACTGATAACCGATAAACCCGGTGCAGGTGAATACGGCAGGATATACGGTGATATAAAATTTGATAATATCTCCTTCCATTATGAAGAAGGAAAGCCTGTTATAAAGGATATGAACCTGCACATAGAAGCAGGCACATCTGTTGCTCTGGTAGGTGAAACAGGCGGCGGTAAATCTACCATCATTAATCTTATCTGCAGGTTTTATGAACCTACAGGCGGTGTGCTGAAAATTGACGGTGTTGATTATAAGGATATGACGATGCACTCGCTCCGCAGCCAGCTTGGTGTTGTTCTGCAGACCCCGCACCTTTTCAGCGGTACTGTCAAGGAAAATATCAGATACGGCAGGGATGAAGCCGGTGATATGGAAATCATAAACGCTCTGCAAATAGTTGGTGCAGAAGACTTTATCCACAGGCTAAATGAACAGGTCGGCGAAGGAGGCGAATATTTAAGCATGGGAGAAAAACAGCTTATTTCATTCGCGCGCGCAGTGCTGGCTGACCCCAGGATCTTCATAATGGATGAAGCTACTTCTTCGGTTGATACATTAACGGAAGCCAAAATACAGCGCGGTATTGCCGGTATTATGGAAGGACGCACTTCTATTGTTATTGCGCACAGGCTTTCAACTATTAAATACTGTGACAGGATCCTTGTTATAAACCGCGGCAGGATAACCGAAGACGGAAGCCACCACGAGCTTATGAAAAAACAGGGTATCTATTACAGGCTGTATACCCGCCAGCTTAGAGAGCAGCGCGAAAAAGAAGTTATGAATGTTGCTTAACAATGAACAATCCCGCTGAAGCGGGACATCGAAAATTACTCAGTAATTTTCTTGTGAGCAATAAACAATGAGCAATAAATCTGATTTACAACAATTCACAATTCTTAGCTCCGTTAGGAGCGGCATGTTAAAGAACGAAAAATTAAATGCATAATAAATTAATAAAATGTTACGGATGCGGTGCTGATATAAAAAATATCAGCGGACCCAAACATGCCTACATCGGTTCCGATGCAGGCTGCTGGGATATTTTCTGCGGTGTGCTTGCCAAAGAATACACGGAATATAACGAGCTCTGGCAGAGCCACCGCCTTACTGTGGATACTTACGCAGCCCAGCACCCGGGTAAACCGGGCAGAAAAGAAATTCAGTCTGTATTTATTCATCTTACCCGGCTTTATTTACAGCTGGAAAAAGGCATAAGCGGAAAACAAGCAAATGATGTAATGCTGAATATTTCAAAATTCAAAGAGCAGTATGTATGGCTTGACCCGCTTCCTGATTTTGAAGGTACATTAAATATTACAGATGTTGCCGCTGCAAAGAACATTGATGAACACAAACAGGCTGTGGAAAAATGGGCATTTAGTGTATGGAATGCCTGGAAAAAACATCACGATACAATTAAGTATTTTGTTGAACATAATAATATTCTGAACCGGGAAAGAAAGGAAACGATTAATGGAAAATGAATACTATTACAATGAAGCTATATCAAGGTTCTATGATCCTGTATATGATACACTTGAATTCCTGAAACCTGCGCAAAAATTCTATAGTGAAGAAATAAAGAATGCAGGGGGAAGAATACTTGAAGCAGGTGCCGGTACCGGCAGGATTTTTGTTCCCGCTTTAAACAGCGGGGCTGATATTTACGGTGTTGATTTCAGTGAAAGAATGCTTGCCCGCCTGAAGGAAAAAATTCCCGTAAGTCAGCATTACCGCATATGGCAGGAAGACCTTCGCAGGTTTGATTCAGGCAAGTCATTCAGCCTGGTAATTATGCCGTTCAGGGTTTTTCAGCATATGCTTACAATAGAAGACCAGCTTAATACTTTGAACTGTATATACAATGTGCTCGATGACGGCGGCAGACTTATATTCGATGTATTCAATCCAGATATTAAACGGCTGTTAAATCCGGTAAGTGACCTGCTTGAGTTTGACGGTGAATATAAACCCGGCAGCAGGCTGCAAAGATATGTTACAGTAAGCTATCAGAATCATCTGCAGCTGCTCGATCTTAAATTCCGGTTTATCTGGGATGAGAACGGCAGGGAAATGACTGATGAATTTACTGCACCGATGAGGTATTTCTTCCGCTTTGAGCTGGAAAACCTGGCTGGCAGAACAAAATTCAGGCTGGAAAATTTTTACGGCAGCTTTGAACGCGAGGATTTTAACAGCAGTTCAAAAGAACAAATATTGGTTTTAAGGAAGTAATATGATGAACAGCAGTACATACTTTTGGAACTTCCCGACTTTATCGGAAACTGTCTGTAATTTTAATTTATAATCCATTTGCAGAAAAAAAATTATAATATTGAGATCAAACGAGCAAAACACCTTTACAGTGAACAATGGCATCAATTTTATGAGCTTTGTGAAGAAATTGCTCGAAAACATTATATGGAGGAAATCAGAAAGACCAGAACCCCTGACGAGTTCCGGCATCAAAAGCTTGAAGCAGAGAAAAGATTAATTGGTAATAAAATTCTTCTGCTTAATACAAGACAGGATAGATTGGACCGTGCTAAACAATTAGCTGAGATGGTCGGGAAAGAGATCAATAATGACACAGATTTACTTATTCTAATCGGGCAATCCACCGATGTAGTTGAATCTTTAACAAAGGATTTTGGATTTGAAAAAAATAAAATTGTAAATCTTGGCTGGACTGAACCTGAAAATGTTTTCAATTCAATTTTAAATCTTACAAAAGACGTATCAACTGTTTTGGCAATCGGAAATGTTGGCGGTATGGGAAATCCTGTTGTGGAATATTTTTTTAATAAAAGTTTACCATAAAAAAACCGGAGTAATTAAATGATAGAATTAGCTGTTACAATCGGGTTGGTTTTTAGTTTAATATCTTATGAAATTTTTGGACTTGCTGCCGGAGGTATTGTTGTTCCCGGATATATTTCTTTACAGCTTTCGCAGCCTGATAGACTGCTTGGAACAATTATAGTAAGTCTGGTTACATTTGGAATAATTAAAATACTTGGCAGTTATACTTTTTTATATGGAAGACGGCAAATGGTTCTGAGTTTACTGATTGGTTGTTTGCTTGCCAATGCTTCAAGATATTTTTTAGCAATTGATCTTACAGCCAGTACTATTCAGTTACAGGCAGTCGGCTGGGTTATTCCCGGATTAATTGCTCATTGGTTCGCAAAGCAGGGTATCTTTAGAACGATTTGTGTTCTGCTCATTACATCTGTTCTGGTTCGATTAATTGTTATTATTTTATTTAATGGTGAACTTTTTCCGGCTTAATAAAAAACTTATTCAGGATTATTAAATAATGTATCAGTTCAGTGCAAAATCTAAGCGTGTATTAACTGTACTAACAGTTTTTTCCCTTGTCGCTTTTTTAGTAGTTGAACATTATAAAGTCGATTATAAGAGAAAATGGTACGATCAAAAACTGGAAGCATCACAACTGGCAAAAAAATCTTTTGATTATCTGAAGG
>JAANMX010002617.1_pt1 | contig 17414 bp, 13 predicted proteins | sample 7279681 | NCBI WGS metagenome assembly JAANMX01 (sample SAMN14094542, study PRJNA606508) | bioreactor metagenome | isolation source: A lab-scale SPAN reactor treating ammonium-rich wastewater day 351 | place: Ireland: Galway | collected 2018-01-01
GAAGCTCGTGCCGCCCCAGTCGAAGCTGAAGTCGGGCGGCAGGACCTCGCGCGCGATCGCCTCGACGCGGGCGATCGCCTGGCCCGAGGACACGCCGGGGGCGCCCTGGCCGATGATCTTCACCGCCGGCAGGTTGTTGAAGCGGTCGAGCGAGTCCGGCCCCGAGGTGAACTTCACGTCGGCGAGCGAGCTGATCGGGACCATCGAGCCGTCGCGCGCGCGCACGTACACGCCGCCGATGTCGTCGGGTCGCTTGCGGAACGAAGGCTCGGCCGACATCAGGACCTGCCAGGTCCGGCCGTACTTGTTGAAGTCGTTCACGTAGTAGGACCCGAGCGTCCCGGCGAGCGCGCTGAACAGATCGTCCAGCGAGACGCCGAGCTTCTTCGCCTTCTCGCGGTCGACGTCGACGCGCACCTGCGGCACGGTGGCGCGCCACAGCGTCTGCGCGCCGCCCAGCATCGGGTCGGCGTTCGCGCGGCCGAGGAACGCGTAGGTCACCTCCTGCAGCCGCTTCGCGCCGCCGTCGCCGCGGTTCTGGATGTAGAACTCGAAGCCGCCCGCGGTGCCCAGTCCGAAGATCGCCGGCGGCCCGAACGCGAGCACGAGCGCGTCCTTGATGCCCATCGTGCGCCCGAACAGCTCGCCCACGAGCTGCTGCGTGTTCACCTGCCGCTCGTCCCAGGGGACCTGGGTGACGAAGATCGTCGCGGCGTTGTTGCGGAAGCCGCCGCCGATGAAGTCGAAGCCGGTGAACGCCACGATGTCCTTGTTGGCCGGGTTCGCGCGGATCGCCTCGGTGACCTGCGCGACGACCTTGTCGGTGCGCTCGAGCGAGGCTCCGTCGGGCAGGATCACCGCGCTGATGTAGAAGCCCTGGTCCTCGTCGGGCACGAGGCTCCCCGGCGTCATCCGCCACAGCTGGGCGGTGATCGCGACCATGCCGAGGAACAGGATCGCGCCCAGCACGCCGCGGCGGATCAGGAAGACGACGCCGTCGACGTACCCGTGCGTGACCTTCGCGAAGAAGCGGTTGAACGCCCGGAAGAAGCGTCCCGGCGGCCGGTGCGAGTGCGAGAGCATCAGCACGCACAGCGCGGGCGAGAGCGTCAGCGCCATCAGGCCCGAGATCACGACCGAGATCGCGATCGTCACCGCGAACTGCCGGTAGAGCTCGCCGGTCAGCCCGCCGAGGAACGCGATCGGCACGAACACCGCGGTGAGCGTCAGCACGATCGCGATGATCGGCCCGGTGACCTCGCGCATCGCCTTGATCGCGGCCTCGCGCGGCGGCACCTGGTCCTCGCGCATGATCCGCTCGACGTTCTCCAGCACCACGATCGCGTCGTCGACGACGATGCCGATCGCGAGCACCATGCCGAACAGCGTCAGCGTGTTGATCGAGTAGCCGAGGACCTGCAGGCCCGCGAAGGTGCCGATCAGCGAGACCGGCACCGCGAGGAACGGGATCACCGCGGCGCGCCAGCTCTGCAGGAACAGGTAGACGACGAGGAACACGAGCAGCATCGCCTCGGCGAGCGTCTTGACGACCTCGCGGATCGACACCTCGACGAAGCGCGTGGTGTCGTAGGGCACCGCCCAGGCGACGCCCTCGGGGAAGCGCTGCGCGAGTTCTTCCACGCGCGTGGTGACGCTCTTCGCGACCTCGAGCGCGTTCGCGCCGGGGGCGAGAAAGACGCCGACGAGCGTCGCCGGCTTGCCGTTGATGCGGCCGATGAAGTCGTAGTCCTTGCTGCCGAGTTCGACCCGCGCGACGTCCGAGAGCCGCACGGTCGAACCGTCCGCGCCGGCGCGCACGATGATCTCGCCGAACTCCTTCTCGTCGGCGAGCCGGCCCTTGGTCGTGATCGTGTAGACCAGGTCCTGCTTCGGGCCGATCGGCGCCGCGCCGATCTTGCCGGCCGCGAACTGCGCGTTCTGCTCGTTGATCGCGGCGACCACGTCGCCGGGCGTGAGCTTCAGTTGCGCGAGGCGGTCGGGCCTGAGCCAGATCCGCATCGCGTAGTCCTTCGCGCCGAAGATCTGCACGTTGGTCGTGCCGGGGAGCCGCTTCAGCTCGTCCAGTACGTTGAGCGTCACGTAGTTCGAGATGAACAGGTCGTCGTGGCTGCCGTCGGGCGAGTAGAACGCGAGGACCTGCAGGAACGACGAGGAACCGCGCTCGACCGTCACGCCCTGGCGGCGCACCTCGAGCGGCAGCCGCGCCTCGACCTGCTTGACCCGGTTGCTGACGTTGATCGTCGCCTCGTCGACGCTGGTGCCGATGTCGAAGGTGACCTGGATCTGCACGAGCCCGTTCGAAGACGAGTTCGAGTTCATGTAGATCATGCCGGGCACGCCGTTGATGGCGTTCTCGAGCGGCGCGGCGACGGTCTGTTCGACGACCTCGGCGGACGCGCCCGGGTAGATCGCCTGGACCGTGACCACCGGCGGGGCGATCTCCGGATACTGGGCGATCGGAAGCACCCGCATCGCGGCAAGGCCCGCGAGGATGAGGAAGATCGAGATGACCGCCGCGAATACCGGGCGGTCGATGAAGAAGCGCGAGAGCATGGCGGCGCGCTCGCGTTACGACTTGGCCGGCGCGGACTTCGCGTCGCCCTTCGCGGGCGGCGCGCCTGGACCTCCCGGCGCGGCGCCGGGAGCGCCCGGCGGCGGCCCGAGCATGATCGGCGAACCCGGCGCCATGATCCGCGCGACGCCGTCGACGATGACCGTCTCGCCCGCCTTCAGGCCCGACTCGACGACCCACAGGTTGACGCCGTCGGCCTCGACCCACGGCCCGAGCACGACCGGCCGCGGCAACGCGACGTCCTTGCCGTCCTTGTCCTTGCCCGGCACGTAGACGAACTTGCCCTGCGGCCCGTCGAGCACCGCGACCTGCGGCACCGCGATCGCGTTCCGGCGCATCGCGCCCTTGAGCGTGACGCGCACGAACTGTCCCGGCTTCAACGCGCGGTCGCGGTTGGCGACCTCGGCGCGCATCTCGTAGCTGCCGGTCGCCGGATTCACGCGTGTGTCGGCGAAGTTGATCTTCCCGCTGCGCGGGAAGACCGTGCCGTCGGCGAGCCGGATCGTGACCTCGAAGCCGTTGTCCTTCGGCAGCTCGAGCAGCCCCGCGGCGACCGAACGGTTGATCGCGAGCTGCTCGTTCTCCGAGATGTTGAACGGCACCCAGATCGGATCGACCTGCGAGATCACGGTGAGCAGCGTCTCGTTCGCGTTGACGAGGCTTCCCTCCGACTTCATCGCGCGCGACGTGAGGCCGGTCACCGGCGCGACGACGCGCGTGTAGCCGAGGTTCAGTTCGACTTCGGCGTAGCGCGCCTTCGCCGCCGCGAGCGTCGCGCGCGCGAGATCGACGGCGGAAAGGGCATCATCGGCTTCCTTCCGGCCGACCGCGCGGCGCTCGGCGAGCGGCACGAGGCGCGCGGCTTCGCGCTCGGCCTGCGCGAGCTGCGCCTCCGCGCGAGCGACGTCGGCCCGCGCGGCCGCGGCCTGCGCCTCGAGCGGCTTGGGGTCGATGGTGAAGAGCGGCTGCCCGGCCTTCACCTGTCCGCCTTCCTGGAACAATTTCTTCTCGAGGATCCCGGTGACCCGGGCCCGGACCTCGACGTCCTTCGAGCCGGTCGTCTGTCCGACGTACTCCCACGACACCGGCAGCGTGCGCGGGGCGAGCGTCACGGTCGCCACCTGCGCGGGGGGAAATCCCATGTGTCCGCCCGGCTGTCCGCCCTGGCCGCAGCCGGTGAGCGCGGCGGCGAGGACGGCCATGGCGGCGAGCGACGGCAGGCGGTGCGACGGGCGGATCGGGACAGGGGACATGGAGGTCTCGGGAAAGGGGCTGCTGCGGCGCAACTTGACCGGGCCGGTCAAATTACATACATTCATGAACGTTTGCAACCGGTATTTCCACCCGATTTGATCGACCTGCCCGACGCCGATGGTCCGACGAACCCGTGAGGCTGCCGCCGCCACGCGCGAGCGCCTGCTCGACGCCGCCGAGCGCGTGTTCCGCGACCGGGGGGTGACCCGCACCTCGCTTTCGGAGGTCGCCGCCGAGGCCGGCGTGACGCGCGGTGCGGTCTACTGGCACTTCCGAGACAAGGCCGATTTGTTCGTCGCCATGTGCGAACGGGCGACGAGCCCGATGGACGCGCTGGTCGAGCAGGCGAACGCGCGGCAGGAGGGCTCGCCGCTCGCCGCGCTGCGAGCGCTCTGCGTCGATGCGCTCGCGCACCTCTCCTGCGACCCCCGCACGCACGCGGTGTTCGAGATCATGTTCCACAAGAGCGAACTCGCCGGCGAACTCGCCGGGGTGGCCGACCGCCACGACCGCGATTGCGCGCACGCACGCGCGTGCGTCGAGACGGTGTTCCGCCGCGCGGTCGCCGCGGGCGAACTGCCGCCCGACACCGACACCGCGCTCGCGACCTTCGCGATGTACGCCTACGTCACCGGGCTCATGCACGAGTGGACGCTCGAGCCGGGCGTCCGCGACCTGGGCGCGCTCGCGCCCGCGCTCGTCGACACGTTCATCGCGGGCATCGCCGCGAATCCGCCGCGCCTCGCCGCGGTGGCGCATTCGGCACCGGCCGCGGCGGGCGAGGGCGCCGGGCTCCGTCTCGCCGCGCACCGGCGCGCCTGACGCATCGGTCGGGCGGCGTTCGCGCCCTGCTGCATAATCGATGCCTTTCGGTCATCGGATGACGGAGCGCGGCATGAGTGAAGTGAAGACGGTCGGCGTGATCGGTGCGGGCACGATGGGCAACGGCATCGCGCAGGCCTGCGCGGTCGCCGGGATCGGCGCGGTGATGATCGACGTGTCCGACGCCGCGCTCGAGCGCGGACGCTCGGCGATCGCCGGCAGCCTCGACCGGCTGGTCAAGAAGGAGAAGCTCGCCGCCGCCGAGCGCGACGCCGCGCTCGCGCGCGTGCGTGCGACGACGCGCTACGAGGATCTCGGCGCGGCGGATCTCGTCATCGAGGCGGCGACCGAGAATCCGGCGATCAAGATCGAGATCCTGCGCAAGGTCGACGCGATCGCGAAGCCCGGCGCGGTGATCGCGTCGAACACCTCGTCGATCTCGATCACGACCCTCGCGGCGGTCACGAAGCGCGGCGAGCGCTTCATCGGCATGCACTTCTTCAATCCGGTGCCGATGATGGCGCTGGTCGAACTGATCCGCGGCCTGCAGACCTCGGATGCGACAGTCGCGGTCGCGGGCGAACTCGCGAAGCGGCTCGGCAAGACGCCGATCGTGGTGAAGAACAGCCCCGGCTTCGTCGTCAACCGGATCCTGTGCCCGATGCTGAACGAGGCGGTGTTCGCGCTGCAGGAGGGCCTCGCGAGCGCGCAGGCGATCGACGAGGGGATGAAGCTCGGCTGCAACCACCCGATCGGGCCGCTCGCGCTCGCCGACATGATCGGGCTCGACGTGCTGCTCGCGGTGATGAACGTTTTCTACGCCGACTTCAACGACCCGAAGTACCGCCCCGCGCCGCTCCTGAAGGAGATGGTCGCGGCGGGGTGGCTCGGCCGCAAGAGCGGCAAGGGTTTCTACGACTATCCGGCGGGAAAGTAGGGTCAGACTCGACTTTTCACACTCGCGCGCTGCATTCGGCATTCCCGTCCGGGGGAAATCGAGCCTGACCCCTGTTTTCCCCGAGCGTATTCGAATCTTCGATGCGCGAGTATTACGGTTCTGCCTCCGATGGCCGGGCGTGCTAGGCTCATCCTCCCGCTGACCTGCCACGGGAGCTCACGTGCCCGGCCTCCTCCCCGCCGTCGATCCGGACGGCCTGCTCGAATTCTCGGTCGTCTTCACCGACCGCTCGCTCAACCACATGTCGCAGCGCTTCCAGGGCGCGATGCGCGACATCGCGGGGATCCTGAAGCGCGCGTACCGTGCGCCGACGGCCGTGCTCGTTCCCGGCGGCGGGACCTACGCGATGGAATCGGTCGCGCGCCAGCTCGCGACCGGCCGCCACGCGCTCGTCATCCGCAACGGCTGGTTCAGCTACCGCTGGACCCAGATCTTCGAGGCCGGCGCCATTCCCGCGCGCACGACCGTGCTCAAGGCGCGTCAGGTGCGCACCGGACGCCAGGCGCCGTTCGCGCCGCCGCCGATCGACGAAGCGATCGCAGCGATCGAAAGCGGCCGGCCCGACATCGTGTTCGCGGCGCACGTCGAGACCGCGTCGGGGATCCTGCTGCCCGACGACTACCTGCGCGCGGTCGCGCAGGCGACGCACGCTGCAGGCGGACTCTTCGTGCTCGACTGCGTCGCGTCGGGCGCGATCTGGGTCGACTGCGAGGCCTGCGGTGTCGACGTGCTCCTGAGCGCGCCGCAGAAGGGGTGGACGAGTTCGCCCGGGGCCGGGATGGTGATGCTCTCGGCACGCGCACGCGAGGCGGTCGAGCGGACGACCAGCACGAGCTTCTCGCTCGACCTGAAGAAGTGGCTCGCGATGGCGGACGCCTACGACAAGGGCGGCCACGCGTACCATGCGACGATGCCCACCGATTCGCTGCTGCGGCTCCGCGACACGATGAAGGAGACCGAGGCCGCCGGCTTCGAGCAGTTGCGCGAGGCGCAGTGGGAACTCGGGCGGAAGGTCCGCTCGCTCCTCGCGCGCGCCGGCTTCCCGAGCGTGGCGGCCGAGGGTTTCGAGGCGCCGGGTGTGGTGGTGAGCTACACCGACGACCCCGACATCCAGTCCGGCAAGCGCTTCATCGCGGCCGGCCTGCAAGCCGCGGCCGGCGTGCCGCTGCAATGCGACGAGCCCGCCGATTTCCGCACGTTCCGGATCGGACTCTTCGGGCTGGAGAAGCTTCGCAACGTCGACCGGACGGTGGCGACGCTCGGCAAGGCGCTCTCGACCTTCGCGACCTCCGAACTCGCGCGCTGACGTCCGGCCCGTCCGGGCGGGCGGCGCGAAGCCGCGCGCGGCGCCCGCGCCGCGCGGGCGGTCAGCGCGCCGGTGCGACGAACGCGAACGCGACCTCGCCGACGCCTTCGACCACGGCACGCACGCGGCAGGGCGCTTCGACGACGAGCGGCTTGTTGAGGCTGCCGGTGGTGACCACCTGCCCGCGTTTCAATCCGCCCAGGCGGTCGCGCTGCGCCCCCGCCCAGGCGGTGAGCGGCGCCCAGGGATCGCCCTGCGGGTGTCCGCCGACCGCGTCGTGCACGAGCGCGTCGTCGACCCAGAGCTGCACGCGACGCTCAGCGAGGTCGAGCGAGCAGAAACTGCGCGTCTCGCCGCCGCACACGTAGCCGGCGTTGCCCTGCAGGTCCGCGACGAAGCGCGGATACGGCGTTCCGGTCGTCGGCATGCCGCCGCGCGGTGCGAGGATCTCGGCGCCCGCGAGCACGACGTCGACCGCGTCCTCGACCTCGCCGCGCGTGTAGGGCCGGTCCGGCCGCGACGGCAGGTCGCGCCCGAGGCGAAACGCGATCTCGATCTCGAGGATCACGCCCCGGTCGGGCGGCAGCGCGACGCTCGCGCCGCGCATCGCGACCGTGCTCGCGAACATCGGCGCGGCCACCGGCTCGCCGTCGGGGCCGAAGCCGGTCTTCCAGCCGCCGACCGCCTCGGCGAGGGCGATCGCCGTGCCCGCCTGCACCGCATAGGCCTCCCCGATCGAGACGTCGAGCGCGTCGAGCTCGGAGGCGTTCGCCGCCCGGCCGCTGCGATGCGCGACCGCGAGCGCGTGGACCATCGTTTCGACCGTGGACACCATGGGCGTTTCCGTGAAGGGATGCGCGATTGTAGCGAGCGGGCGCGGCGGCCGCGAAAGCCGCGGCTACTCGCCGTAGCGCCGCAGGCCGTCGAGGTCGAGCACGGTCACGCTGCCGTAGTCGACCTGGAGCAGGCCGTCGGCGGCGAGCCGCTGCAGCGCCTGGTTCACGCGCTGGCGCGACAGCCCGACGAGCTGGCCGAGTTCCTCCTGCGACACCGGGAGCGCGGCGCCCACGCCGGGATAGAGCACCGGATTGAAGAGTCCCGCGAGCGAGCGCGCGAGCCGGACCTCCGGTCCGTGCAGCCGGCCGTGTTCGACGAGCCCGATGAACTGGCCGAGCCGCTCGTTCAGTTGCACGATCAGGAAGCGGTTGAACGCGAGGTTGCTGTCGAGCAGGCGCAGGAAGGTCGCGCGCGGCATGTAGGCGACGATCGACTCGCGCAGCGCCACGATGTCGTAGCGCCTCGGTTCATCCTTGAGGAGCGAACCCTCGCCGAACCAGCCGCCGGTGCCGATCCCGGTGTAGCTCGTCGACTTGCCCTCGGCCGACACGTTCGCCATCTTCACGAGACCGTCGACGATGCCGACCCAGTGCTCGACGCGCTCGCCCTTGTGGCAGACGAGCCCGCCGGCGGGGCAGGTGCGCACGGCCGTCTCGGCGGCGACCCGGTCGAAGTCCTCGCGCGGGAGCGCTCGGGCCCAGGCGCTCGCTTCGAGCATGGCACGCAATCGGAGGGGGGCGTGGGGCATGGGAACTCTTGCGTCGCGCGACGCCAAATGTCGGCTCGGCGACAGCGCGGGACCGCGGGTGGAGCTTAACGTTCGCGGGCCGCCGACCGGATTCTACTGGCTCGGGTCGCCCTCGCGGGCGACGCCCGGGCCGGGGGCCTGCGTTGCCTGCACGGATCGCAGGACCTAACATGGCAGGTTCGACGCCGAGAACCTGAGCGACGCGAGCGGTGGGATGACCGTCCGGGACGAGGGCGGCGCCCGGGCGAAGGGCCCTCCCGGCCCGCGCGAGGAGGAGAACGATGGAGCAGGCCCTCGACACGTTTCCGCGCCGGCTGCTGCACCAGGCCGCCGTCCGTCCGCGCCATCCGGCGACGCGCGAGAAGGACCTCGGCATCTGGCAGACCTGGAGCTGGGCGGAAGTCGCCGCCGAAGTGCGCGCGCTCGCCTGCGGTCTCGCGTCGATCGGATTTTCGCGCGGCGACCACCTCGCGATCGTCGGCGACAACCGGCCCCGGCTCTACTGGTCGATGCTCGCCGCGCAGTGCCTGGGCGGCGTGCCGGTTCCGATGTACCAGGACGCGCCGGCGAACGAATTCATCTTTGTCCTGAACGACGCGGGCATCCGCTACGCGATCGTCGAGGACCAGGAGCAACTCGACAAGCTGCTCGAGGCGCGGCCGCAGGTGCCGACGCTCGAACACATGGTCTACGACGACCCGCGCGGCCTGCGCAACTACGTCGGCGCCGGGTTCGAGGGCGTCACCGGGTACGACGCGCTCGTCGCCGCGGGCCGCGAGTACGACCGCGCGCATCCCGGGTTCTTCGACGGCGAGGTGGCGAAGGGCGGGACCACCGACGTCTCGATCATGCTCTACACCTCCGGCACGACCGGCAAGCCCAAGGGCGTGCGGCAGAGTCACGCCGCGTTCCTCACGGCGGCCGAAGGCGGCGTCGGCTTCGACAAACTCGGTCCCGACGACAGCGTGCTCTCGTACCTGCCGATGGCCTGGGTCGGCGACCACCTGTTCAGCTTCGCGCAGTGGCTCGTCGCCGGGTTCACGATCAACTGCCCGGAGTCCGGCGACACCGTGCGCATCGACCTGCGCGAGATCGGGCCGACCTACTATTTCGCGCCGCCCGCGATCTTCGAGAACCTGCGCACGCAGGTGATGATCCGGATGGAGGACGCCGGCGCGCTCAAGCGCGCGATGTTCCACTGGGCGATCGGCGTCGCCCGACGCTGCGGGATGGAGCTCCTCGACGGCAAGCCGGTCGCCTTCGCCGACCGCCTCGCCTACGCGGTCGGCAACGTCCTCGTGTACGGGCCGCTGCGCAACGTGCTCGGCATGAGCCGCATCCGCGTCGCGTACACGGCGGGCGCGGCGATCGGGCCGGACCTCTTCCGGTTCTACCGCTCGATCGGCATCAACATGAAACAGCTCTACGGCTCGACCGAGACCTGCGCCTACGTCTGCCTGCAGCCCGACGACGCGGTGCGGCTCGACACCGTCGGCACGCCGGCGCCCAACGTCGAGATCAAGGTCGCGCCCGACGGCGAGGTCCTGGTGCGAGGACCGATGCTCCTGACCGAGTACTACCACCGGCCCGACGCGACGGCGGAATCGATCGACCCCGACGGCTACTTCCGCACCGGCGACGCCGGGCTGTTCGACTCCGACGGGCAGCTTCGCATCATCGACCGCGCGAAGGACGTCGGCAAGCTCGCGAACGGCGCGATGTTCGCGCCCAATTACATCGAGAACAAGCTCAAGTTCTCGCCGCACGTGAAGGAGGCGGTCGCGTTCGGCCACGGCCGCGACCAGGTCTGCGCGTTCGTCAACATCGACCTGGGCTCGGTCGGCAACTGGGCCGAGCGCCGCGGGCTCGCCTACTCGGGCTACGTGGACCTCGCGGGAAAGCCCGAGGTGATCGACCTCGTGCGCCAGGTGGTCGAGGACGTGAACGCGGAACTCGCCGGCGAGCCGGGACTCTCGGACTCGCAGATCCGCCGCTTCCTCGTGCTGCACAAGGAACTCGACCCCGACGACGACGAGCTCACGCGCACGCGCAAGGTGCGCCGCGGCTTCGTCGCCGACAAGTACAAGGTGCTGATCGACGCGCTCTACGACGGTCGAACCGTCCAGCACATCGAGACGCAGGTCAAGTTCGAGGACGGGCGCACCGGCAAGGTCGCCGCCGACCTCGCGATCGTCGACGCGAAGACCTTCGCGCCGGGCGCGGCGCGCCGGGCCGCCTGATCATGGCCGAGCGGGTCATCGGCGACGTCATCCTGAAGCTCGACCGCATCTCGCTCGCCTTCGGCGGGGTGAAGGCGCTGACCGACATCAGCTTCGACGTCCGCGAGCACGAGGTCCGCGCGATCATCGGCCCGAACGGCGCGGGCAAGAGCTCGATGCTGAACGTCATCAACGGCGTCTACCACCCGCAGCAGGGCACGATCACCTTTCGGGGCCGCGAGCGGCGCGACATGAAGCCGCACGACGCCGCGTCGCAGGGCATCGCGCGCACGTTCCAGAACATCGCGCTGTTCAAGGGCATGACGGTGCTCGACAACATCATGACCGGCCGCAACCTGCAGATCAAGACCGGGTTCGTCGAGCAGGCGATCTGGGTCGGCCGGGCGCGGCGCGAGGAACTCACCCATCGCGCGCGCGTCGAGGAGATCATCGACTTCCTCGAGATCCAGCACATCCGCAAGACGCCGGTCGGCCGACTGCCGTACGGATTGCAGAAGCGCGTCGAACTCGCGCGCGCGCTCGCGGCGGAGCCGCAACTCCTGCTCCTCGACGAGCCGATGGCCGGCATGAACGTCGAGGAGAAGCAGGACATGTGCCGCTTCGTGCTCGACGTCAACGAGCAGTACGGCACGACGATCGTGCTGATCGAGCACGACATGGGCGTCGTGATGGACATCTCCGACCGGGTCGTCGTGCTGGACTACGGCCGCAAGATCGGCGACGGCCCGCCCGAGGAAGTGCGCGCGAGCAAAGCGGTGATCGACGCGTACCTGGGCGTCGCCCACTGATGGGGTCAGAGCCGTAATATTTCTCGACACGAATTCTCGAACGCACACGGCAACTCCGAAATATTACGGCTCTGACCCCATGACCTTCTTCTTCGAAGTCCTGATCGGCGGCCTGCTCTCGGGCGTGATGTACTCGCTCGTCGCGCTGGGCTTCGTGCTGATCTACAAGGCGTCGGGCGTGTTCAACTTCGCGCAGGGCGCGATGGTGTTCTTCGCCGCCCTCACCTTCGTCGGCGTGATGGAACTCGGGCTGTCGCCGTGGCTCGCGTTCCCGGTCACGCTGGCCGTGATGATCGTGCTCGGGCTCGCGACCGAGCGCGTGGTGCTGCGCCCGCTCGTGAACCAGCCGCAGATCACGCTGTTCATGGCGACGATCGGCCTCACCTTCTTCATCGAGGGTCTCGCCCAGATGTCCTGGGGCGCGGCCGTCCGAGGGCTGGACATCGGCCTCGAGGACGTGCCGATCGACTGGCTGATGGAGCGGTACGGCATGAGCATCTCGAAGTTCGATCTCGCGGCCGCCGGCATCGCCGCGGTCCTCGTGGCCGCGCTCGCGGTGTTCTTCAACCGCACGCGCATCGGCCGGGCGCTGCGCGCGGTCGCCGACGACCACCAGGCGGCGCTCGCCGTCGGCATTCCGTTGCAGCAGATCTGGGGCATCGTCTGGGGCGTCGCCGGTTTCGTCGCGCTGGTCGCGGGACTGCTGTGGGGCGCGCGCAACGGCGTGCAGTTCGCGCTGACCTTCGTCGCGCTGAAGGCGCTGCCGGTGCTGATGCTCGGCGGATTCGAGTCGATCGTCGGGGCCATCGTCGGCGGGCTCATCATCGGCGCGTCCGAGAAGCTCGCCGAGGTCTATCTCGGCCCGTACGTGGGCGGGGGCATCGAAGGGTGGTTCCCGTACGTGCTCGCCCTCCTGTTCCTGCTGGTGCGGCCCGAGGGGCTGTTCGGCGAGAAGATCATCCGGCGAATCTGACGGCAGATCCGAATGCTCTACCGCGAAGCCGGCCAGTTCAAGGCCAACTACATCGAGGACTCGGCGATCTTCCCGCTGCGGCAGGACCGCATCGGCATCGCCGTGATCCTCATCGTCGCGTTCGCGGTCGTCCCGTTCGTGGCGACGCCGTACCTGTTCTCGGCGATCCTGATCCCGTTCCTGATCCTCGCGCTCGCCGCGATCGGGCTCAACATCCTGACCGGCTACTGCGGACAGCTCTCGCTCGGGACGGCGGCGTTCATGGCGATCGGTGCGTTCGCCTCCTACAACTTCATGCTGCGCGTGCCGGGGATGCCGATCCTGGTCGCGTTCGCCGGCGGCGGCCTGATCGCCGCGTTGGTCGGCGTCCTGTTCGGCCTGCCGAGCCTGCGCATCCGCGGCTTCTACCTCGCGGTGGCGACGCTCGCGGCGCAGTTCTTCATCGTCTGGTGCCTGTCGAAAGTCGGCTGGTTCTCGAACTACAGCTCGTCGGGCGTCATCACCGCGCAGCAGATCGAGATCCTCGGGTACGCGTTCGAGTCGCCGCAGTCGAAGTACCTGCTCGTGCTCTCGATCGTGTCGGTCATGGCGCTCGCGGCGAAGAACCTCGCGCGGAGCAACGTCGGGCGCTCGTGGATGGCGGTGCGCGACATGGACGTGGCGGCCGAGGTCATCGGCATCCGGCTCATGCCGACCAAGCTCCTCGCCTTCGCGATCAGCTCGTTCTACTGCGGCGTCGCCGGCGCGCTGTTCGCCTACGCGTACCTCGGAACGGTCGAGCCGGAGGCCTACAACCTCGACCTGTCGTTCCGCATCCTGTTCATGATCATCATCGGCGGCGTCGGCACGATCCTCGGGTCGTTCCTCGGGAGCGCGTTCATCGCGCTGCTGCCGATCTTCCTGAACGTGTTCGTGGGCTTTCTCGAAACCACCGTCCACCTCGACGTGTCCAAGAGTCTCACCTCGAACCTCGAGCTGATGGTGTTCGGCGGGCTCATCATCTTCTTCCTGATCGTCGAGCCGCACGGACTGGCCCGGCTCTGGCAGATCGCCAAGGAGAAACTGCGGTTGTGGCCGTTCCCCCATTGACGGCGCACCGCGCTGTCGCGTGTTCCATGCCGTCGCACTACCCCACGCCGCCGCGATTTCGCGAAGGCACGCAAGGAGGAGAACCATGAAGCTGAACATGAAGTCCGCTCTGCTCGGCGTCGCGCTCCTGGGCGCCGCGTCGGGCGCCCTCGCGCAGACCGAGCAGTTCATCCCGATCCTGTCCTACCGCGTGGGCCCCTATGCGGCGGGCGGCTCCGGGTACTTCGGCGGCACGATCGACTATTTCAACCTGGTCAACATGACAGGGGGCATCAACGGGGTGAAGCTCGTGTGGGAGGAGTGCGAGACCGAGTACAACGCCGCGCGCGGCGTCGAGTGCTACGAGCGCCTGAAGAAGCGCCACGGCGGCGCCTCGACCGTCGAGCCGCTGTCGACCGGCATCGCCTACGGCCTCCTCGACCGCGTCGCCCACGACAAGATTCCGATGACCACCTTCGGCTACGGCAGCGCCAACGCCGCGGACGGGAAGGTGTTCGAGTGGGTGTTCCCGGTCGGCACGACCTACTGGGACCAGGCGGCGGCGATGATCGCCTACCTCGGCCAGAAGGCGGGCGGGCTCGACAAGCTCAAGGGCAAGAAGATCGTCCACCTGTACCACGACTCCGCGTTCGGCAAGGAGCCGATCCCGGTGTTCGAGGCGCTCGCGGCGAAGCACGGCTTCGAGCTCATGAAGATCGCGGTCGCGCACCCGGGCAACACGCAGCAGTCGCAGTGGCTGCAGATCCGGCAGGCGCAGCCCGACTACGTGATCCTGTGGGGCTGGGGCGTGATGAATCCGACTGCGCTCAAGTCGGCCGCCAAGGTCGGCTTCCCGCGCGACAGGATCATCGGCGTCTGGTGGGCCGGCTCCGAAGAGGACGTGATTCCCGCGGGCGACGCCGCCAAGGGCTACATCACGGCCGCGTTCTCGGCGCCGGGCACGAACTTCCCGGTGATGCAGGACATCCAGAAGAAGGTCTACGGCGCGGGCAAGGGCAACCTCGAGGACAAGGCGCGCATCGGCTCGATCTACCACACGCGCGGCGTGAGCTACGGGATCATCATCGTCGAGGCGATCCGCAAGGCACAGGAGAAGTTCGGCAAGGGGAAGGTGATGACCGGCGAGCAGGTGCGCTGGGGCCTCGAGAACCTGAACCTTTCCGAGGCGCGCCTCAAGGAACTGGGCGCCAGCGGCCTGTTCCCGCCGATCAAGACCTCCTGCGCCGACCACGAGGGCTCGGGCATGGTCCGGTTCCAGCAGTGGGACGGCAACGGCTTCAAGCCGCTGACGCCGTTCATGTCGGGCGACAAGGCGCTCGTGCGCAAGATGGTCGACGAGAGCGCGGCGAAGTACGCCGCCGAGAAGAAGATCACGCCGCGCGACTGCTCGAAGGTGAATTGATCGCGCTGCGCGACTGACCGGGTCCTCTCCCGCCTGCGCGCGGGAGAGGGCCGCGGCGAGGGAGGCCTTCGGGCCCGCCTTCGCCCCGGCCGCCGCCGGACCGAACCAGGCTGCCACAGCCCATGTCCACGACCACCGCCGCAGAACGCGCGTCCGCGCCCTACCTCTCGGTCAACAACATCGAGGTGATCTACGACCACGTGATCCTCGTGCTGAAGGGCGTGTCGCTCGAGGTGCCCGAAGGCTCGGTGGTCGCGCTGCTCGGGGCGAACGGCGCGGGCAAGAGCACCACGCTGAAGGCGATCTCGAACCTCCTGCGTGCGGAGCGCGGCGAAGTCACCAAGGGATCGATCGAGTACCAGGGCAAGCGCGTCGACCGGCTCACCGTGAACCAGCTGGTGAAGATGGGCGTGTGCCAGGTGATGGAGGGTCGCCACTGCTTCCAGCACCTGACGGTCGAGGAGAACCTCCTGACCGGCGCGTTCACGCGCAAGGGCGGGCGCGGCGAGCTCGCTGAAGCACTGGAGCGCGTCTACCACTACTTCCCGCGGCTGAAGGAGCGGCGCTCGAGCCAGTCCGGATACACGTCGGGCGGCGAACAGCAGATGACCGCGATCGGCCGCGCGCTGATGGCGCGCCCGAAGACGGTCCTGCTGGACGAGCCGTCGATGGGCCTCGCGCCGCAGATCGTCGAGGAGATCTTCGAGATCGTGCGCGATCTCAACGCCAAGGAGCGCGTCTCGTTCCTGCTCGCCGAGCAGAACACGATGGTGGCGCTGCGCTACGCGAACTACGGCTACATCCTCGAGAACGGGCGCGTCGTGATGGACGGCGACGCGAAGGGGCTCGCGAGCAACGAGGACGTGAAGGAGTTCTACCTCGGCTTGTCGACGGCGGGCCGCAAGAGCTTCCGCGACGTCAAGCACTACCGGCGGCGCAAGCGTTGGCTGGCATGACGCACGGAGGCGACCGGATCGCGATGACGGACCACTACGACGCGCTCGAGACGCGCGACCCGGAGGCGCGCGAACGCGCGATCCTGGAGCGGCTGCCGAAGCAGGTCGCGCACGCGAAGGCGCACGCACCTGCATTCGCACGGCGACTGGCCGACGTGGACCCTGCGGCGCTCACGACGCGTGCGGCGCTCGCGAAGGTGCCGGTCACGCGCAAGTCGGAGCTGGTCGAGTTGCAGAAGGCCGCGCGCCCGTTCGGCGGGTTCGCCGCGACCGGGTGGGGCGGCGGACGCGCGGGCGTGAAGCGGGTGTTCGCATCGCCCGGCCCGATCTACGAGCCGGAAGGCGGCGCGCCGGACTACTGGCGGCTCGCGCGCGCGTTCCACGCAGCAGGCTTTCGCGCCGGCGACCTCCTGCACAACACGTTCGCCTATCACCTGACGCCGGCCGGGTCGATGTTCGAGACCGGCGCGCACGCGCTCGGCTGCACCGTGTTTCCCGCCGGCACCGGCAACACCGAATTGCAGGTGCAGGCGATGATCGATCTCGCGCCCGACGGCTACGGCGGCACGCCGTCGTTCCTGCGCATCCTGCTCGAGAAGGCCGACGAAGCCGGCGTCGCGCTGCGGAGCCTGAAGAAGGCGCTCGTGTCGGGCGAGGCGTTCCCGGCGGCGTTGCGCGAGCTGTTCGCCGCGCGCGGGATCGCGGCCTACCAGTGCTACGCGACGGCCGATCTGGGCAGCATCGCCTACGAGTCGCCCGCGCGCGAGGGCCTCATCGTCGACGAGGGCGTGCTGGTCGAGATCGTGCGTCCCGGTACCGGCGACCCGGTGCCCGACGGCGAGGTCGGCGAAGTCGTCGTCACCGAACTCGCGAACGCCGACTATCCGATGGTGCGCTTCGGGACCGGCGATCTCTCCGCGGTGCTGCCCGGCCGCTCGCCCTGCGGCCGCACCAATCTCCGCATCCGCGGCTGGATGGGACGCGCGGACCAGACCACGAAGGTCAAGGGCATGTTCGTGCATCCGGCGCAGGTCGACGCGATCGCGCGGCGCCACTCCGAGATCCTGCGTGCCCGTCTCGTCGTCGACAACCCCGACGCGCAGGACCGCATGACGCTGCACGTCGAGGTCGCCGACCACGCGTCGTCGCACGCGGAAGCCATCGTCGCGTCGATCCGCGACGTCACCAAGCTGCGCGGCGAAGTGGCGTTCCACCCGCCCGGGTCGCTCGCGAACGACGGCAAGGTCATCGAGGACCGGCGCAAGATCGATTGACCGCAGGACCACGGGATTCCGGCTGCGGAGGGCTCGCCACAGGTGCGACTTCGGTCGGATGCCTTTCGCTTCGACGCGGCGAACCCCGTCGGGCTGAAGCCCGACCTACGGGGGAGAGTGGTGGGTCGGCCTTCAGGCCGACAAGCGCGCCACCGTTGTGGGTCGGCCTTCAGG